>Ga0194112_10004773_pt1 | contig 18468 bp, 20 predicted proteins | sample TA2MahC400mmetaG_FD_146191 | JGI IMG/M metagenome (GOLD analysis project Ga0194112, IMG submission 146191) | Freshwater microbial communities from Lake Tanganyika, Tanzania - TA2015016 Mahale Deep Cast 400m | ecosystem: Environmental > Aquatic > Freshwater > Lake | place: Tanzania: Lake... | reverse complement strand
TCAGTTCGATGCCCTCGTCCTTGATCTGACGGAGGACGTCCTGGGCGGTTTTGGCCATGACGTGAACGCTTGGAGGCTGAGAGGAAGCCCGCCTGGAACCGGGCTCGCGGGACCGTACGGAGCGGCCTGACCCTCTCTGTGTATCAGTAGTAACCAAACTGCCGACTGGTGCGGTTGGATTTGGTTGCGTAACCGTTTCTGTCAACTTGATCAGATCCATGCAATCGCAAGGGATCTGGGCGTTTGCAGGTGCTACGTTCCGGCACAGGTGCGTCGATCCTTCACGCCATGCGCGATGCCATCACCGGTCTGATCGGTCGGTACGACCAACTGGGCCGCTATTTCGATCGTGATGCGGTCGATCGCATTGCCACCTATTTCTCGCAAGCGCAGCTGCGACTGAGCGCCGTTGAGCTGATCAATCGCGAAGCCGCTGAGATCGTTCGCGAGGCCAGCCAGCGCCTGTGGCAGTCGGATCCCGAGCTGCTGCTCCCCGGCGGCAACGCCTACACCACCCGTCGCTGGGCCGCCTGCCTGCGCGACATGGATTATTTCCTGCGATACGCCAGCTACGCCCTGGTGGCCGACGACAGCACCATCCTCAATGAGCGGGTGCTCAACGGTCTCGACGACACTTACAAGAGCCTGGGCGTGCCCACCGGCCCCACCGTGCGCAGCATCGCGCTGATGGCCGATGTGGTGTGCGAGCAACTGCTCGATGCCGGTGTGGCCAGCGCTGAACAGCTCAATGCTGTGGTGCGTGCACCGTTTGAGCACCTCTGCCGCGGCTTGGCCGACAACAACGTTCGCGCCCGCTGATCACCCACGCCCCGACTGCGTAGGCTCCACCTCACAGACCCATCTAGGCCTTGGCAACCACAACTCCTTCTGTGTCCGATCGGCATCGTCTGAACCTCGGTCCGATCGCCACACCGGATCGGTTGCTTCTGGGTCCTGGCCCCTCCAATGCCCACCCCACGGTGCTGCAGGCCCTGAGCCGCACCCCGATCGGGCACCTCGATCCCCTGTATGTCGCCCTGATGGGTGAGGTGCAGGAGCTGCTGCGCTACGTGTGGCAAACCGATAACCGCCTCACCTTGCCGATGAGTGGCACGGGGTCGGCGGCAATGGAAGCCACCCTGGCCAACATGGTGGAGCCCGGCGACACCGTGCTGGTGGCCGTGAAGGGCTATTTCGGCCTGCGTCTGCAGGACATGGCCGGCCGCTACCGCGCCGATGTGCGCACGATCGAGAAGCCTTGGGGTGAAGCCTTCAGCCTTGAGGAGATCGAAGCTGGCCTGAAGGAGCACCGCCCCAAGATCCTGGCGATGGTGCATGCCGAAACCTCCACCGGCGTACGCCAGCCGATGGACGGCATCGGTGACCTCTGCCGTCAGTACGACTGCCTGCTGCTGCTCGACACCGTGACGTCCCTCGGTGCCGTGCCGCTCTACCTCGACGAGTGGAAGGTGGATCTGGCCTACAGCTGCAGCCAGAAGGGCCTTAGCTGCCCGCCGGGCCTCGGCCCGTTCACCATGGGCCCCCGCGCCGAGGAGAAGCTCGCCGCCCGCAGCGGCAAGGTGCCCAACTGGTATCTCGATGTGAGCCTGCTGAACCAGTACTGGGGCAGCGATCGGGTGTATCACCACACCGCCCCGGTGAACATGAACTTCGGCATGCGTGAGGCCCTGCGCCTGATCGCTGAAGAAGGTCTGGAGAACGTGTGGGAGCGCCACCGCCGCAACGCCGAGCGCCTGTGGTCGGGTCTTGAAGCGCTGGGCCTTGACTGCCACGTGCCCGCCGAGCTGCGCCTGCCCACCCTCACCACCGTTCGGATCCCTGAGGGTGTGGATGGCAAGGCCTTCACGCTCCACCTGCTCAACAAGCACGGCATCGAGGTGGGTGGCGGTCTTGGCGCCCTCGCCGGCAAGGTGTGGCGGATTGGCCTGATGGGCTACAACAGCCGCGAGGAGAACGTGGATCTGCTGCTCAACCTGCTGGAGCAGGAGCTGCCGGCCTTCCGGAGCGCAGCTCCCGTTGCTGCCGCCGCCGCTGCTTGAACCAGCGCTCGAGCTGATCAGCGCACTGCTTCGCTTCCACCCCGCCCACCACCTGCATGTGGTGGTGGGCGGTTGGGCTGGTGCTCAGATCGAGCACACCACCCAGCGCGCCCCGTTTGGGGTCGCTGGCACCAAACACCACCTGCCCCACCCGGGCTTGCACCAACGCCCCCGCACACATGGGGCAGGGCTCCAGGGTCACGAGCAGGGTGCAGTCGTTGAAGCGCCAATCGCCCCGCAGGCGAGCCGCCTGCTGCAACGCCACCAGTTCGGCATGGCCTAGGGGCTGTTGGTCGTGCTCACGGCGATTGCTGCCCCAGCCCACAGCTCTGCCCTGGCCATCCACCACCACCGCGGCCACGGGAATTTCGCCCTGACCGCCCACCACCTCAGCGCGCCTGAGCAGCCGCTGCATCCACAGGAGTTGCTCCGCCGGCCTCAGATCATCTGCCCACGCTCTGAGCACAATGCCAGCGCCTGATCCCATCCCGCCATTGGTGAGAATGGGCCAACCCTGTAGCGCCCCCTTGGCTCCAGCCCCTCAGCACGAGCCAGCGGCCGCGCCTTCTTTGCCGCTGTTTCCCGACCCGTCTCGGCTGGATGGTGATCTGCTGGCCTTTCTGCAGCAGGTCAGTGATCAGCTGTGCCGCTGGTGGGGGGAGTCCAGCCAGCGTTCGCCCTTGCCGCTGCTGAGCGTGCTGCCGGAGGTGGCCCCCGCCACAGACGGGCTCGATCCGTTGGCGCTGCTCGATGACCTCCAGCTGGTGATGGATGGTGCGTTCAACCCGGTGCACCCGGGTTCGATGGCCCACCTGGATCCGCCTCCACTCACTGCCTCGGTGGCAGCGGATCTGATTTGCGCCGGCCTCAACAACAACCTGCTGGCGGAGGAGCTGTCGCCCAGCCTGTCGCGGCTGGAGCGCAGCCTTTGCGCCTGGATGGGTGAACGCCTGGGGCTTGGCGCGCAAGCCGGTGGGGTGGCGGCCAGTGGCGGCAGCCTGAGCAATCTGATGGCGTTGGTGGTGGCGCGTCAGCAGCGCAAGCTGCTTGGCGTTCAAGACGCGCTGGTGTTCTGCAGCGCCGATGCCCATGTGTCGATTGCCAAGGCACTGGCGGTGATGGGCTTGCCGCCCTCGGCCCTGCGGCCCGTGCCGGTGGCTGGCTGCGGCGGCCTGGATGTGGATCAGCTCGCGGCGCAGCTCGATGCGGCACTGGAGGCTGGCCAGCCCGTGCTGGCTGTGGTGGCCACCGCTGGCACCACCGTGCGCGGTGCCATCGATCCGTTGGCTGAGGTGGCAGGGCTCTGCCGCGCCCGTGAGATCTGGCTGCATGTGGATGGGGCGATCGGAGCCGTGTTTGCGCTCAGCTCCCGTCATGCCGCTGTGGTGCAGGGCATCGGGCTGGCTGATTCGCTCACGGTGAATCCGCAGAAGCTGCTGGGTATCACCAAAACCTCCTCGTTGCTGCTGCTGCGCCAGCCCGATGCGCTGGCGTCCTGCTTTGCCACCGGACTGCCCTACATGGAGCCCAGCTGGGCGGAAGCCCATGGCGGTGAATGCGGTGTGCAGGGCACCCGCCCCGCCGAGGTGCTGAAGCTCTGGCTGGGCCTGCGCCAGCTCGGGTTGAAGGGCATTGAGCAGGTTTTAAGCGGCGCCATCGAACGCCGCCAACGGCTGCAGGCGTTGCTGGAGCCATTGCCGCTTGAGCTCCGCAGCGGTCCGCTGCACCTGCTGGCCTTCACCCCTCAGCACCTCTCAACGGCGGAGGCGGAGCACTGGTCGCAGCAGACGCGCCATCGCCTGCTTGAACAGCAGCTGATGCTCTCGCGGCCGCTGTATCAAGGCCGCCATCACCTCAAGGCCGTGCTGGGCAACCCCCACACCGGCGCCGCCGAGCTCGAGGCTGTGGCTGAGGTGGTGGCGGCGTCTCTGCCTGCTTCGCTACCCCTTCGCTGATTCGCCGCATGACTGCTCCTCAGACCCGCGGCCGCTGGGTGGCCATCGTGACGGGCGCCATCTCGATCCTGATCGCCGTGGCCTATTTGGTGCTGATCACCGTGCTGGATTCCCGCGGGCCTCTGCTGCCGCCACCGCCGGAGGCCATGGGGATCAGCGCTAGCGCCGCCCCTCCGGCCGCGGTGGCAGTTGCTCCCGCTTCTGCTGACGCTGCAACGGCTCCACCACGCGGCTGAAGGCTGCGCTGAGAAAGCTTTGCAGCGCTGAATCGCGGCGGTTGAGGTCGTACTGGCGCTGCACCACCTCCTGCATGCCGCCATCGCCCCAATCCTGATCCTGCTGGAAGTAGGTGATGAAGCTGCGCCCGGCCACCCGGGTGAGCCAGCCCGCGCCCACGGCCTGCACGGCGCGGCTGAGCACCAGGGCCGGCAGGTTCACACTCAGCGCAGCGCTGATCAGCCCCATTCCCCCTTTGATCACCCCCAGGCTGGCGAGGGTGCGCCCCACCGATACCGCCAACTCCTGGGCGGAGCTGCGGCTGAGGCTCACCCCATGGATGCGCCCGATCTCCATCACCATCTGGGCATTCACCGCCGCCGCCCCCAGCAAATCGATCCCAGGGAGGGGCGTGGCGGCGATCACACCAGCGCTGATCCAGCTGTAGCGATCCACCACCGCTTCAGCATCTTGCTGGCGCTGGTCGTTGAGCAGCCGCCGCCCCGTTTCGCTGAGGCGGCGGCTTTGCATGAGGATGTTGTCGGCGATGAGCTCCTCGCCATCGCTGTGCAGCACCTGGGCGATACGGCGCAGCAGCGCATCGAGTTCTGGCTCGGGTTGCAACGGCTTGCCCCCTGGCATCGGCACTGATTGCGGTGCCGCACTGGCGGCGATCACGTCGTCGGGGGCGATGCGCCCCTGGCAGCGGCGACGCAGCAGGGCCAGCAGGCGGCGCTCCTCGTCGCTGCCGCGCAGATCGCACTTGTTGAGCACCAGCAGCAGCCGCTTGCCCAGCTGCGCCAATGCCAACAGCACCTCCTGCTCGGCGGCGCGCAAATCGCCATCCACCACCAGCAGCAGCAGATCGGCTTCCGCTGCCTGCTTGCGGGCCAGTTGTTCGCGGCGCTGGCCTGCATCGCCGGCTTCCAGGATGCCGGGGGTATCCACCAGGCGAATGCCGCGGTTGAGGTGTTGCAGCCGCAGCCGGTAGCTCACGCAGGCATCGGTGGAACCCATGGCGGCACCCACCCGGCCCACCACGTCCTTCAGCAAGGCCCGGATCAGCGAGGTTTTGCCGGCGGAGCCGGTGCCGAACACCACCAGCACCAGATCACCGCGTTCCAGCTCGGCAGCCACCCGTTCGCGCTCCTGCTGCAACGCCTCCCGCTGCACGGCATCGCGGATGCGCTCCAGCAGTTGATCCACCGCCTGGAGTTGCTGTTGCGCCGCTTCCTGGCGGTTGCTGGGAGCGGCGGGTGCGGCTCCGGCTTTGGCGCCGCCCTGGCGCTGGCGGCGCCAGCCTTCCACCCAGGGCCAGGTCACCCGCGCGATCAGCAGCGCGCCACCGCCAAACAGCAACAGGGTGAAGGGGCCCACCAACCAGGCCGGTAGGAGGTAGCTCAGCTGCCAGATCAGGTTGTTGATCGCCTGGAGCACCGCGGTGAACACCACCAGCACCAGCAGGCCGCCACCGAGCCAGAGCCAGAGCCGTCCAGGAGCTTTCACAGATGCCGGGCCTCAGCGCAGGGTGATGCCGCGATCGAGGCTGCCCCGCCCGGCTGAGCGGATGATCTCGCCCCAGAGCTCTGCCGCCAAGGCGCTGCTCGATCCGGTGGGGGTGTTGTCGTCGTTGCCGAGCCACACGCCCATCACCCAGTGGCGGCTGGGTTCAGCGCCGATGAACAGCAGATCGCGGCCGTTGTTGGTGGTGCCGGTTTTGCCCCATTCCTCACCGCCGAGCCGTGCGGCGCGGCCCGTGCCGGAGCGCACCACGGCCCGCAGCATCGCCTGCATCTGGCGGGCCTGGGCTTCGTTGATCACCCGCCGCCCTGTGCCCTGGCCCAGTGGCGGGTTGGTGCGGCTGCGCTGCTGCTCAGCATCGGTGAGTTGGCGAATCGTGGTGGGCGGATGCCAGATGCCTTGGTTGGCCACCGCGGCGTAGGCACCGGTGAGTTCCACCAGCCGCACCTCCGCCTGCCCCAGCGCCAAGCCGGGGACAGCTTCCAGGGGTGTGGTGATGCCGAGCTTGCGGGCCGTTTCGATCACCCGATCGAGGCCCACCCGTTTGGCCAGGCGCAATGCGGCCGTGTTGCTGGAGCTGGCGAAGGCCTGCTGCAGGCTGAGGGTTCCGCCGCAAGCACTGCCAAACACCTGCCCGCCCCATTCCAGCGGTCCACAGGTCACCCGATCGCTGGGTTGCAGACCCAGCTCCAGTGCCGCCAGGAAGGGGAAGAGCTTGAAGGTGCTGCCTGGTTGGCGCAGGGCCATGCTTGCCCGGTTGTATTGGCTCTGGCTGTAATCGCGGCCGCCGGCAATGGCGAGGATGCCGCCGTTGCGGCTGTCGATCACCACCACCGCACCCTGCTGCGGCCCTGCCTTGGAGCGCAGCAAGGCGTTGAGGCGCCGTTCCACCACCTGCTGCAGCAGCGGGTCGAGGTAGGTGCTCACCAGGAAATTGCCTTCCGCCGCCACATCCGCCCCCAGCAGCGCCTCCAGATCCCGCTTCACCTGGTCGGTGTAGAAGGGCAGCGGTTGAGCGGCCTGCTCAGCGCCCGCGCCGCAGGCCTGGGGCGCCAGCTGCAGGGGTTGGCGCCTGGCGCTCCTGGCCCGTTGCGGGCTGAGGCGCCCTGCTTCCACCATCTTCAGCAGCACCCGATTGCGGGAATCGAGCGCCGCCTGCGGTTGGGTGCAGGGGTTGAAGCCGTTGGGCGAGGGCAGCAAACCCACCAGTAGTGCGGCTTGTTCGAGGGTGAGATCGCTTGCAGGGCGCGCGAAGTAGTGGCGGGCGGCGTCTTCAAAGCCCCAACCCACCCCCAGATACACCCGGTTGAGATAACTGAGCAGCAGATCCCGTTTGCTGTGGCTGGCCTCCAGCTGCAGCGCCACCAACAGCTCACGCCACTTGCGGCCCACGGTGTCACCGCGGCCCACGGTTTCGGGATGCACGCTCCGTGCCAGCTGCTGGGTGAGGGTGCTGCCCCCTTCGAGCACGCGCCCGCCGCTGAGGTTGGTGAGCAGGGCCCGGGCGGTGCCGATCGGATCAATCCCGGGGTGCCACCAGAAGCGGTTGTCTTCACTCGCCAGCAGGGCGCTGATCAGCTCCGCTGGAAAGCGGCTGAGATCGCTCTGCTCGCGGTGCTGAACCGATTCCGCCGCGATCAATGGCCGGTTGGCCCCATCGAAGAGCAGCAGCGGCCCGCGGCTGGCCCCTAACCCGGTCCCAACCGGAACCTGCAAGCGGCCAAGGCCCACCAGGGTCAACCCTCCTGCGGCGAGCACGGCGGCTGCGGCGCTTCCCCAGCGGCGCAGCCGCCGCCAGGGCCGTTGCGCCGGGTGCTGAAACACCAGTTCAGCGGCACCCTCCGCGCCGGTTGGGGCCAGGCGGATGTGATCGCCATCGCAGAGCAGCAGCTGCTGGATGCGCCGCCCGCGCCACCACAACCCATTGGTGGAGTTCAGATCGGTGAGCAGCCAGTGGCCGCCCATCCACTCGAGCAGGGCGTGCTGTTGGCTAACGCCAGCGGCCTGAATCAAGAGCTCCGTCCCTGGATCGCGGCCGATGCGATAAGTGCCGGGCTGAAGCTCACGGCGTTGTTCGCCCTGCTCCAGGGTGGTCCAGCTCAGTTCAGCGGGCCGGGCGGTCATGACGCCCATCCTGGCGGCGCAGCAGATCGATCAGCAGGCACACCACCGCCAGATTGATGGCGGTGTCGGCCAGGTTGAACACCGGGAACTGCACCGGCACGAATTCGAGAAAATCCACCACGCTGCCGAGCCGCCAGCGATCCAGGCCGTTGCCGATCGCACCACCCAGCAGCAGGCCCAGCCCCAGGCTCTGCCAGCGGCTGAGGGCACCGCTGGTTTGAATCCAGATCACCAGGCCCACAGCCACGGCAGCACTCACGAGTCCGAGTGCGAAGGCATTGCCTTCCAACATGCTGAAGGCTGCTCCGGTGTTGAACACCAGCCGCTGTTGCAGCAGGCCTGGCAGGAGCGGCTGCACGCCGCGGCCACTGAGCTGGTGCAGCGCCACGAGCTTGCTCAGTTGATCGCTCACCACCACCACCAGGGCGGTGAGATACACCGGACGAATCATGACTGCAGCAGCAACACACGCCGCAGCCCCAGAGCCAGCACGGCCACAGCGCAACAGAGCAGCAGCTGCGGCACAAGCGGGCCAAAGCTGTAGCTGATCAGCAGCTGGGGCAGGGCGCCGTTCCAGCGGCCCACCAGGCCCCCCAGCAGCAGATTGGCCAGGCCGCAGAGCTGCAGCACCAGCAGGCCGAGCATGGCGGCACCGGTGAGGCTGAGCAGGTTGTCCATGCCGTTCTGGCGGGCCAGACGGCCCGTGAGCCAGGCCGCCGGCAGGAAGCCGGCGATGTAGCCAAAGCCGGGATCGAGCAGGTAGTTCACCCCGCCACCGGCTTGGAACACCGGCAGTTGGAACAGTCCCAGGCTGATGTAGGCCACGCCCGCCAACATGGCGGACCGGGCACCGCAGACCAGCGCGGTGAGCAGCAGCGCAGGCACCTGCAGGGTGATCGGCAGGGCGATCAGGCTGAAGCCACTGGGCCCAACGGCAGGCAGGGCTGCCTGCACCAAGCCCCCACACACAATCAGCAGGAGACCGGCGAGGGCACCGCTCCAGTTGGTGAGGGCTCGCACGAAGGGCCGGTCGCTCGCCCCATCCTGCAGGAGAGTGGTGGTCTTGCAAGCGATTGTGTCGCCATGACCGAGCCCGCATCGCCGGCCGTGCCCTTCGCTGTGGGCAGCCGCGTTCGCCTGCGCGAGCTGCCCGCGTATCTGAAAAGCGCCGATCCGATGCCGATGCTGCGTCCGCCCGATCTGGTGGATGCGCAGGAGGAGGGCGAGGTGGTGGGCATACGGGCTCTGGAGCAGTTGGCGGTGCGCTTTCGCCGCGGCACATTTCTGCTGGAGGCCCGTCAGCTGGAGGCCGTCAACTCCTGAGGCTGTGGCGTTGCCACACCGCCTCTGCCTCCTGCAGGGCCTCTGAAGGGCCGCACAGGCTCAGGCTGGGCTGGGCGAGCAGCTCCCGCGCCGCCTCCAGCAGCTGCTCGGGCGTGAGCTCGGCGGCTTCGCGCAGGCTGCGATCGGCGAAATCAAAGGGCAGGCCATGGCCCAGCACGAGGGCATGGCGATCGGCGATCTGGCTGCTGGTTTGCCGTCCCAGGGCCTCCTGGCCGCGGAACTTGGCCAGGGCCAGCTCCAGATCGGCGGCGCTGATTGCCTGATCCAGCAGCCGCTGCCATTCGCTCAGCAGCTCGCGGGTGGCTTCCGCTGCCCGATCACTGCTGGTGGAGAGATGGAACACAAAGGGCGCATCCCCCAGCCGGGCCGGGTAGTGAACGCCTACGTCGTACGCGAGGCCGTGCTCCTCCCGCAGCGCCACGAACAGCCGGCTCGACATGCCCACCCCCAGGTGGCAGTGCAGCAGCCGCAGCGCCAGGGCGTGGGCTGCCCCAAGGGGAGTGGTGCTGGCGCCGAGCATCAGCACCAGTTGCTCGGTGTCGTCGTTGCTGCAGGCCAGCTGCGCCTGCTTCAGGCCGGTTGGGCCGGCCTTGCGCTCAGGAGCACAGCAGGGCCAGGCCTCACCGCCCAGGCCTGAGAGCAGCCAGCTCTCGGCTTCGGCGGGCAGTTCACCCGCCAGCACGAGCACGGCGCCTGAGCGGCCATAGCCGCGCGCCAGCTGCTCGAGGTCTGGCCGGCTGATGGTTTTGAGGTCGGCCTCAACCCCCAGGGCATCGTGGCCGTAAGGCCCATTGCCATAGAGCAGGCCGCGCAGCTGATCGTGGGCCAGCTGGAACGGGTCTTCCTTCTGCCGCTGCAGCGTTTGCAGGTTGAGCTGGCGCTCCAAGTCGATCTGATCGTCCACCAGCCAGGGCCGGCGCACCATCTGAAGCAGCAGCGGCAACAAGGCCTCGGCATCGCTGCTGGCGCACTTGAGGCTGATCAAGGTGCCGTCTTCCGCGGCTTCACAGCGCAACCCGGCCCCGCACCCCTCCACCAGATCGGCCAGGGCATTACCGCTGAGCTCGCCGCAGCCGCGGCTCAACACTCCGGCCAGCAGCTGGGCGCCGCCACGCTGCCCGATGGGATCACTGCTGCTGCCCCCCCGCAGCCACAACTTGGCTGAAAGGATGCCGGCCCCGGGCCGATCGATCAGCCAGAGCGGGCATCCGCCTGGCAGCACTCGCTGCTGCACCGCGCTTTCCCTCATGCCGGCACCGCCTGCAGGCAGAAGGCCCGATCGGGATGCAGCAATGGGATCACTTCACGGCTGAGCCGCTCGCTGCTCCACCCCTCCAGCCATTCCAGCGGGCGCTGCAGGTTGTGGTGCCTGCCCCACAACTGGCTGTTGCCCACCATCGCCGCCACCGAGCCAGCCACCTCCAGGCTGAAGCGGTAGCCATTGCCCACCAGGCGTTTGGCCCGCTCCAGCTCCGCCGGCTTGGGCGCCTGCTCGATCAACTCCAGCAACACCTGGCGCACCTGCTGCTCCACCGCCGGCAGCTGCTCGGGGTCGCACACCGCTTCCAGCAGCACCAGGCAGCCCGATTCGAGCACGTTGAGATCGAGATCGATGCTTTCCACCAGGCGCAGGCGTTCGCGCAGCTGCTCCACCAGCCGGCTGCGCCGACCCTCCGCCAACAGGGTGGTGAGCAGATCACCGCCCATCACGCTGTCTTGATCGGCGGCACCCGGCAGCTGCCAGGCCATCAGCAGCCTGGCCGCCTCCAGCCGCGCCAGTTCGATCCGATCGCGGCCCGGCTTGAGCTGCAACTCGGGCACGGCCGCCAGCGGCTCCGAGGGCTGGAGCGCAGCCAGGGGGGATTGGTTCAGCCGCGCTTCCAGCTCCAGCCCAGCCAGGGGGCCCGCAACAGAGAGGCAGCAGCGATCAGCGCGGTAGTGCCGCCAGTGGAAGGCGGCCATGGCTTCGGGGGTGTGGGCCTCCAGCGCCTCGCGCCGCCCCAGGATCGGCAGTCCGTAGGCATGGTTGCCGCAGGCCTGGCGCAGCAGCTCTTGAAAGGCCACCTCCTCCGGTTGGTCTTCGCTTTGGGCCAGCTCTTCGAGCACCACCTGGCGCTCCATGGCGAAGTCGCCGTCATCGAGGCGGGGTTGCAGCACCAGATCCAGCAGCAACTCCAGTGCCTCCGGTGCCGCCTGGGGCGGGATCAGCACGTGATAGTGCACATCATCGAAACCGGTGGCGGCATTGCTGTTGCCTCCGAGGGCTTCCACCTTCAGGTCGAACTCACCGGCGTCAAGCTGCTCACTGCCCTTGAACACCATGTGCTCGAGGAAGTGCGCCAAGCCCGATTCAGGCTCGCTTTCACAGGCGCTACCGGCGCGGCACCAGAGATCGAGGCACACCACGGGCGCCTCGGGCAACGCGATCTGCACCAGGCCAACGCCGTTCTCGAGTTGGTGGCGCCGCGGGTCCGGCAGGGGCGGGGTCGATAGACCGGGCGACGCGGGCAACGGATCGAGCGCTGTGTCTGAACCCTCATTCTGCTGTCAGGATCGGCAGCCTGTTTCCCAGGAACCCCGATGAGTTCAGCCGCCTTGGGAATTCATCCGCTGGTGGATGCACTGGCCGATCAGATTCGTCAAAGCTGGGATCAGCTGCCTGGCCTGCAGCCGTTGGCTGTGGACCCGGAGCTGGAGGCGATCAGCGGCAGCCTCGATGGCGAAGCGGTGTTCATCCGCAATGAGCTGCGCCAGTGCCAGGGGCTGCGCAAACTCCACCTCGAAACGGCTCGGCTGGGCGCTGGCCTGCAGATCCTGCACTGCGTGTATTTCCCCGACCCCCGCTACGACCTACCGGTGTTCGGTGCCGACATCGTGGCGGGCCGCGGTGTGGTGTCGGCCGCGATCGTGGATCTCTCGCCGGTCACCGGTGCGCTGCCTGATGCCGTGGCTCAGGGGTTGGCGGCGTTGCCCCAGCGCAGCTTCAGCCAGGAGCGCGAGCTGCCGGAGTGGGGCACGATCTTCTCTCCCTATGTGCGCTTTGTGCGGCCAGCCGATCAGGAGGAGGAACAGCAGTTCATCGGTGTTGTGGGCGACTTTCTGCAGGTGCTCAGCGCTGCCTGCCGGGCTGCGCAACCGCAGCCGATCGACCACCCGGATACCGTGAAACGACACGAAGGGCAGCTCTCCTATTGCCGGCAGCAGAAGCGCAACGACAAGACCCGGCGAGTGCTGGAGAAGGCGTTCAATCCAGCCTGGGCCGATCGCTACATCGAGGAGCTGCTCTTCGACGATCCGCTGCCTCTGGCCTGATGCGTCGCCCTTGGCTGATTGCGGGCAGCGCCCTGTTGGTAGTGGTGCTGGCTGTGGCGGTATCCCGACGCTCCCAGCCCAAACCACCCGCTCCCATTCCGGCTGCCGCAACCGCTCCGCGACTGGAGGCGGTGTCGGCGCTCGGCACCCTGCAGCCCGCCGGTGACGTGCGTCGTTTGGCGGCTCCCTCCAGTGCCATGGGGGGCAGCCCGCGGCTGCTGAGCCTGGCGGTGGAAGAGGGCCAGCGGGTGCAGAAGGGAGAACTGCTGGCCACCTTCGATAGCCGCCCGAAATTGGTGGCCGATCTGGCCGCCCTGCAGGCCCGGATCGCCAGCCTGCAGGTGCAGATCCGCCTGCAGGGTCGTGAGATTGAGCGCTACCAGAGCGCGGCTAACTCCGGTGCCGCGGCCATGGTGCTGCTGGAAGAGAAAAAAGATGAGCTGGTGAAGCTTCAGGGCCAGCTGCGCGAAGCCGTGGCCCAGCGCAAGGGTCTGCAGGTGGATCTGGCCGACAGCGAACTGCGCGCTCCCCTGGCGGGCACGGTGCTCAAGATTCACAGCCGCCCGGGTGAACGCCCCGCCAACGACGGCGTGCTCGAGCTGGGTGCCGGCGATCAGATGGAAGCGGTGGCGGAGGTGTACGAGAGCGATATCAACCGCGTGAAGCTGGGGCAGGTGGTGTCGCTGGTGAGTGAAAACGGCGGCTTCAAGGGCAGTCTCCAGGCACGGGTGATTCGCATTTCACCGCAGGTGCGCCAGCGCGCGGTGCTCTCCACCGATCCCACCGGTGATGCCGATGCGCGCGTGGTGGAAGTGCGCCTCGCCCTGGATCCGGCTGATGCGGGCAAGGTGCGCGATCTGGCCGGGCTGAAGGTGATCGCGCGCTTTACGCCGTGAGTCTGGAGCCTGTGCGCGAACTGCTGCACCGAGTTCAAGGCTGGCTGGCCGGCCTCTGGCAGCGCCGCGGCATCCCGCTGTCGCTGCTGTTGCTCACCCGGCAGCCCGTGCGGTTGGCGGTGGCACTGGCTGGCATCAGCTTCGCCGGAATCCTGATGTTCATGCAGCTGGGGTTCCGCGATGGCCTGTTTGACGCCAGCGTCACCATCCACCGGCTGTTTGATGCCGATCTGGTGCTGATCAGCCCGCGCTCCACCAGCTCGGTGAGCATGGCGGGCTTCCCCAAGCGGCGCCTGGTGCAGGCCATGGCTGCACCGGAGGTGGAAGGGATCACGCCGGTGCACTGGAACCTGCTGCTCTGGCGGAATCCCGAAACCCGTGGCACCCGCTCGATCCTCACCCTGGGGTTCGAGCCCAACGATCCCCTGTTCACCGATCCGAGCCTGGCGCCGAAAGCGCGGCTGCTCACCCAGAAGGGCCGTGTGCTGTTTGATGAGCAGTCACGGCCGGAATTCGGCCCGGTGGCCAGCTGGTTTAAGGCCGGCCGCACCGTGGAGAGTGAGATCGCCGGAAAACGGGTGCGGGTGGCCGGGTTGGTGGGCTTGGGCACCTCCTTTGGCGCCGACGGCAACCTGCTCACCAGCTCCGAAACCTTCCTCGAGCTGCTGCCCAACACCCCCCCGGGCAGCATCGAAGTGGGGCTGATCCGTTTGAACCCAGGCAGTGATCCCGCAGCGGTGGCAGAGCGGCTTCAGGCCCAGTTGCCCAGTGATGTGACCGTGCTCACCAAGCAGGGCTTCATCGACTTCGAGCAGAACTACTGGCGCACCAGCACCTCCATCGGCTTCATCTTCACCTTGGGGGCCGCCATGGGCTTTGTGGTGGGCTGTGTGATCGTGTACCAGGTGCTGTATTCCGATGTGAGCGATCACCTGCCGGAATACGCCACCTTGATGGCGATGGGATACAACCTGATTAGCCTGCTGGGTGTGGTGGCCCGCGAAGGCCTGCTGCTGGCGGCTTTTGGCTATCTGCCCGCCTATGCCGCCGGCCAGGGGCTGTATCTGCTGGTGCGCAATGCCACCCAGCTGCCGGTGTACATGGACACCACCCGCGCGGTGACGGTGTTCACCATGATTCTGGTGATGTGCATGGCCTCCGCTGGCTTGGCCATGCGGCGCCTGGCGGATGCCGATCCTGCGGAGATCTTCTGACCACCATGGCTGCTGCCGCTGCGATTGATCTCCACGACCTCTGCCACTGGTATGGCAGCGGCAGCATGCGTCGCCAGGTGCTGCAGGGCGTGAACCTGCAGGTGGAGGCCGGTGAGGTGGTGCTGCTCACCGGCCCCTCCGGCTGCGGCAAAACCACCCTGCTCACCCTTGTGGGTGCCCTGCGCCAGGTGCAGCAGGGAACGGTGCGGGTGTTGGGGCAGAGCTTGGAGGGGGCCAGCCGCGGCGAACGCCAGCAGCTGCGGCGCTCCATCGGGATGATTTTCCAGGGCCACAATCTGCTGCGCTGCCTCACCGCGGAGCAGAACGTGCAGATGGGATCGGATCTGCTGCCGGGTTTCAGCTACAGGGCCCGCCGTGATCAGGCGCGCGAGTGGCTGCGAGCGGTGGGCCTGGGTGATCAACTCAACAAATTGCCCCACGATCTTTCGGGCGGTCAGAAGCAACGGGTGGCCATCGCCCGCGCCCTGGCGGCGCAACCGCGCCTGCTGCTGGCGGATGAACCCACCGCGGCGCTGGATTCGAAAACCGGCCGCGAAGTGGTGGAGCTGCTGCAGAGGCTGGCCCGCGAGCAGGGATGTGCGGTGCTGATGGTCACCCACGACCCCCGCATCCTGGATATCGCGGATCGCCTGGTGCGGATGGAGGATGGCCGGCTCAGCGAGGCCGAAGCGATGGCGCAAAGCACCAGAGGCTGAACCCCATTCAGTAGTGTGGTGTTTACTCCAAAGTTCCAGCCGTCTCGATGGCCAAACGCCGCAACCTCAAGAAAGAAAAGCAGGAGCGCAACCGCGCCTACGCCCGCAAATTCAAAAAGCGCAAGCTCCGCAACGATGGCCGCGGTGAAGGTGCTGGCAACGGCGTAACCGGAACAGCCAACAACGGTGGCGCTGCCGACTGATCGCTTCACACGAAAGCATCAGCTGGGGATCCTGCGGGGTCCCCTTTTTTGTCACTGCTCCAGCCCCCATCTGGCCTGACCCCTCCGCCGCGCCATGTTCCTCAGCGTCGTCATCCCCACCTACAACCGGCTGCCGATCCTGGAGAAGTGTCTGCGGGCGCTGGAGCAGCAGCGGCTGGAAGCCCCGATCAGCGCCTATGAGGTGGTGGTGGTCGACGATGGTTCCACCGACGACACGGTGAACTGGCTGCTGCGCAACGGCCACGCCTTTCCGCATGTGCGCCTGGTGCAGCAAGACCATGGCGGCCCGGCGGAAGGTCGTAACCGGGGCGTGGATCACGCCCGCGGCGATGTGATCGTGTTCATCGACAGTGACCTGGTGGTCACCGAGACCTTTCTGATCAGCCACGCCCGCCGCCTGGAGCAGAGCTGGCAGCAGCGCGGCGATCGGCTCTGCTTCACCTACGGCGCGGTGATCAACACCGCCAATTTCGAGAATCCCACCAGTGAGCCCCACAAGCTCCGTGATCTGTCGTGGGCCTATTTCGCCACCGGCAATGTGGCCATCGATCGTGAGGTGCTGGAGCGCAGCGGCTTGTTCGATACCCGCTTCCGCCTCTACGGCTGGGAAGACCTGGAGCTGGGTGAGCGGCTGCGGCGCATGGGGGTGGAGCTGGTGCGTTGCCCCGAAGCCGTGGGCTACCACTGGCATCCGCCCCTGAGCCTGGAGCAGGTGCCCCGCCTGATCGCCGTGGAGGGCGAGCGCGCGAAAATGGGCCTGGTGTTCTACCGGAAGCACCCCACCCGCCGGGTGCGCTTCATCATTCAGTTCACTGTGCTGCACAGGCTGCTCTGGGAGCTGCTCACCCTGGGGGGCCTGCTCAACGAGCGCAGTTTGAGGCCGCTGCTGGCCTGGCTGATCCGCAGCGGCAAACCGGGGCTGGCGATGGAGCTGCTGCGGCTGCCGCTCAACCGCATCGGTGTGCGGGCCCTCTACCGCGAGGCGCGGACCGAGGGCCTCGCCTAAGGGGAGTGCTGCACTGCCATTTGGTAGGGTCACTGGGTTCATTCACACCGCACACCTGCATGTTTCGGGTGACCCGTTCGCGGAGTCCCTGGCAGGTGGAGGCGAACCCGAAACCCTCAACTCATGGCTGTTGTCACTCTCGCCGAAATGATGGAGGCGGGTGCCCACTTCGGGCACCAAACCCGCCGTTGGAACCCCAAGATGTCGCGCTACATCTACTGCGCGCGCAACGGTGTTCACATCATCGATCTCGTGCAGACCGCCGTCTGCATGAACAACGCCTACAAGTGGGTGCGTAGTGCCGCTCGCAGCGGTAAGCGCTTCCTGTTTGTGGGCACCAAGAAGCAGGCCTCCGAGGTGATCGCCCTCGAAGCCACCCGTTGCGGTGCTGCCTACGTGAACCAGCGCTGGCTGGGCGGCATGCTCACCAACTGGACCACGATGCGCGCCCGCATCGACCGCCTCAAGGACCTGGAGCGCATGGAGGCCTCCGGCGCCATCGCCATGCGTCCCAAGAAGGAAGCGGCTGTGCTGCGCCGTGAGCTCGAGCGTTTGCAGAAGTACCTGGGCGGCCTGAAGAACATGCGCCGTTTGCCCGACGTGGTGGTGCTGGTGGACCAGCGCCGCGAAACCAACGCTGTGCTCGAGGCCCGCAAGCTCGATATCCCCCTGGTGTCGATGCTCGACACCAACTGCGATCCCGACCTCTGCGACGTGCCCATCCCCTGCAACGACGACGCTGTGCGTTCGGTGCAACTGGTGCTCGGCCGCCTCGCCGATGCCATCAATGAAGGTCGCCATGGCGCCAATGACCAGCGCGGCGGCTACGACGACGAGGAAGGCTGAGCGACAGCTCTTCAGCGGTGATCCCTGCGAGGTTCATCGCTGATCTCCTCACCCCTGCGGCACTGGAGCTTCCCTGAGGGGGAGCTCCTGCCCGTTTGAGCACTGCATCTTTTCCCTCACTCTCCCCAGATCCATGGCTGAGATCTCCGCCAAGCTCGTTAAAGAACTGCGCGACGTCACCGGCGCCGGCATGATGGACTGCAAGAAGGCTCTTGCAGAAACCAACGGCGACAAGGACAAAGCCGTAGAGTGGCTGCGTCAGAAGGGCATCGCTTCCGCCGAGAAGAAGTCGGGCCGTACAGCCGCTGAAGGTGCCATCGGCAGCTACATCCACACCGGTGCTCGCGTGGGCGTGCTGGTGGAAGTGAATTGCGAAACCGACTTCGTGGCTCGCGGCGAGATCTTCCAGGAGTTGATCCGCAACGTGGCCATGCAGATCGCCGCTTGCCCCAGCGTTGACTACGTGAAAGTCGACGACATTCCGGCTGAAGTGGCTGAGCGCGAGAAGCAGATCGAGATGGGCCGCGATGACCTCGCCGGCAAGAAGGAGGAGATGAAGGAGAAGATCGTGGCCGGCCGTATCGGCAAGCGCCTGAAGGAGATGGCTCTGATGGATCAGGCCTATATCAAGGACAGCAACCTCACCGTCGACGAACTGGTGAAGCAGGTGTCCGGCAAGGTGGGCGAGAACATTCAGGTGCGTCGTTTCGTGCGCTTCAACCTGGGTGAAGGCATCGAAGTGGAGAAGATGGACTTCGCTGCTGAAGTGGCTGCCATGCAGGCTGCCTGATCCCGATGCGCGAGGAAGCTCAGCGCCAGATCGATCTGCTCCTGCAACAACAGGACCAGCTGGCGCCTGAGCTCTATCGCGATCTTGCTCTCTACCTGCAAGTGTTGCGAGAAGGCCTGTTGCACGCGGTGCAGCAGGCCTGTTTTCATCTGGCCACCCAAGTGGTGCCCGAGCGTTACAACCAGCTTCCGTCTGAGCGGCGCCAGGCGTTCCAGCAGCGGCTGCAGGAGTTGGTGCAGCGCAC
>Ga0194112_10004770_pt1 | contig 18471 bp, 15 predicted proteins | sample TA2MahC400mmetaG_FD_146191 | JGI IMG/M metagenome (GOLD analysis project Ga0194112, IMG submission 146191) | Freshwater microbial communities from Lake Tanganyika, Tanzania - TA2015016 Mahale Deep Cast 400m | ecosystem: Environmental > Aquatic > Freshwater > Lake | place: Tanzania: Lake... | reverse complement strand
CGCTCGCCGTCTACGACGGCGAGCTTATCGTCGGCGGCGCCTTCTCCCAGGCGGGGGGATCGGCGGCGGCGAACATCGCCGCCTGGAACGGAACGAGCTGGCGGCCGCTGGGCAGCGGCGCGGGAGACCGCATCCTCAGCCTGCACGTGCACGAGGGCCTGCTCTACGCGGGCGGCGACTTCCTCAACGCGGGGGGGATCTCGGCGCGGCGCATCGCCGCCTGGAACGGCACCGCCTGGAGCATGCTCAGCTCTGCCGGCGTCAATCGCACCGTCTACGCGCTGGCCAGCTACGCGGGGGACCTCGTCGCCGCCGGCAAGTTCACCTCCGCCGGAGGCGTGGCGGTCGACCACATCGCCCGCTGGGACGGATCGAGCTGGCACGCCTTCGGCGCCGGCGTCGACAACTGGGTCTACGCCCTGGCCGAGTGGGAGGGGCGGCTCTTCGCCGGCGGCCTCTTCGCCTCGGCGGGCGGGCAGCCCTCGCCCTTCATCGCCTCGTGGGACGGCGACGGCTGGGCGCCCTTCCCCGTGCAACTCGGCGCGGCCGTGCGCTGCCTGGGCGCGGGCGCCGGTGGGCTCCTCGTCGGCGGCTACTTCAGCACGGTCGGCGGTTCGCCCTGCGACTACCTCGGCCGCTGGGACGGCGAGAGCCTGGACGCGCTGGGCGCCGGCGTGGACGGCCCCGTCCTGTCGGTTCTCGGCGACGGCGGTCTCGTCTTCGCCGGCGGCTCCTTCTGGCACGCGGGGGAGAGCTTCGCGGCGCGCATCGCCGTCTGGAACGGATCCGGATGGGGCGCCTGCGGCGAGGGCCGCGGCGTGGACGACCGCGTGCTCGCCTTCGCCGAGTTCGAGGGGGATCTCGTCGCCGCGGGCTCCTTCGTCCACGCCGGCGGCGTGCCCGCGGGCCGCGTCGCGCGGCTGGGGGCGAGCGGCTGGGAGCCCTTCGGCGAGGGGCTGGACATGGACGTCATGTCGCTGGTCGCCTACGGCGGGGGCCTCGTCGCCGGCGGCACGCTCAGCGCCCAGGGAGGGCTGGCGCGCTGGACGCCGCAAGGGGGGTGGCAATCCGCCGGCGGCGGAGTAGGCGGTTGCTGAACGCCGACCGCGCACGCCCTCGCGGTCGGCGAGGATGGCTGGTTGTACGTCGGCGGCTACTTCACCACGGCGGGTCCGATCGGGGCCGACAACATCGCCCGCTGGAACGGCGCGACCTGGCAGCCGCTCGGCCAGGGGCTGAACGACCGCGTCCACGCGCTCGCCCTCCACAATGGGGAGCTGATCGCCGCGGGGGACTTCACCGCCTCGGGCGCGACGCCGTTGGCGCACATCGCCCGCTGGAGCGGCTCGAGCTGGCAGCCTCTGGGGTCGGGCCTGAGCGGCGGGCCGTGGCCGAGCGTGCGGGCCCTCGCCGTGCACGACGGCGACCTCTTCGCCGGCGGCATGTTCGAGACCGCGGGCGGGCAGCCCGCCGCCTTCGTCGCCCGCTGGGACGGAACCGGATGGCACCCGTTGGGCGACGGCGTCGGCCACTGGGTACACGCCCTGGGGACATTCGCCGGGGAACTGGTCGCCGGAGGCGAGTTCGTCACCGCGGGCGGGGAACCCGCCGCTTACATCGCCCGCTGGGACGGGGCATCCTGGAGCGCGTTCGAGAACGGGTTCGACCTCTGGACGCTGGCGCTCCGGGAACATGGGGGGGACCTCTACGCCGGCGGCTGGTTCACCTCGGCGGGCACGCGCCCATCGTTCTACATCGCTCGCTGGCTGGGCGAGGGGACGACCGACGGTCCCGCGCCGCCGTGGGCAAGGCCGGTGCGGGCGTCGCTGGGCGTGGCCGGAGCGCACCCCATGCCCGGCCGCGTGGCCCTCGCCCTCGCGCTGCCCGGCGCGTCGATCGCCCGGCTGACGATCCATGACGCGGGCGGCCGACGAGTGGCGACGCTGCTCGAGGAACTCCTGCCGCCGGGGCGCCGCGAGGCCGTCTGGTCGGGGCGCGACGACGCGGGCCGCCCCGCCGCCCCGGGCGTCTACTTCGCCCGGCTGCGGGCCGAGGGGGAGATCGTGTCGGCGAGGTTTCTCCTGCTCAGGTGAGGCGGAACGATCGCGTTGCCGGCGCCGGCGAGGCGCGCCGCTCGATGGCGGACGCCGATCGCGCGAAGAGGCGGCTGGCGGGGCGTTGGCGAGGTGTTCCCCGACCTGACGGTTGCCGATCGCGCCAAGAGGCGCGTTGACGCTTCCGGAACACGCCGGGTATGATCCGCGGCTCCGGCGGGAGGGTCCCCCGGAGTCCGACCTGGAGGCATGGCGTATGTCCGGGCCACGGAACCATCGCCGCCTGCGCTGCTGAGCGCGCCGCGCGGAGCGCGGTCTCGCGCTCCTCGGGCCGTCCGGCTCGGCGCAGGCGGAGAGGACCGGGGCCGGAGTTCGCCGCTCCGGATCCTCCTGACCGCCGGCGCGCCTGTGCTGCGCACCCCTCGCGCCCGAGCCTCCGGCCGGCCCGCACGGCCCGGTGACCCCGGATCCGTCCACGCCGCGGCACTGCCCCCGGCGGCGGGCTTCGAGAACGACGGGAGGCTCCGATGAACGAGCGCACGCTGGACGCGCGGGGGAAGCCCTGTCCCCAGCCGGTCGTCGAGACGCGGCGGATCCTGCTCCAGGAGCCGCCGGCCCCGCTGCGGGTGATCGTCGACAACGACGCCGCGGGCGAGAATGTGACCCGCCTGGCGCGCAGCCTGGGACGGACGGTGCGGGCCGAACGTCGCTCGGGGCGGGAGATCCACCTGCTCATCGCCGCGCCCTCGGGCGGCGCCGCGGAGAGCGGGGCGTGGACCGCCGCGAAGAGCGCCGGGGGGATCGCCGCCGCACGAGGAGCGGAAGCCGTCGCCGAGGGCGCGGCCGTGGACCTGGCGGCGGGGGCCGCGGAGGGCGAGGCGCGAAGCGTCGTCGTCCTGCTGAGCGGCGCGGAGTTCGGCGCCGGCGATCCGCAGCTCGGCGCGCTGCTCATGCGCGCGTTCGTGAAGACGATGCCGGAGGTCGCCCCGCTGCCGCAGGCGATCCTCTTCATCAACGACGGCGTGCGGCTGACGACCGACGGTTCGCCGCTCCTCGACGACCTGCGGGGGCTGGCCGAGCGGGGCGTGCGCCTGCTCTCCTGCGGCACCTGCCTCGACTTCCATCGCCTCAAGGATCGGCTGGCCGTCGGCGAGGTGACGAACATGTTCGAGGTCGTGTCGCTGCTGACGGCGGCCGACCGGGTGATCCGGCCGTGAGCGCCGCCGGGGGAGAGGCGATGATCTACCTCGACAACGCCGCCACCTCGTTTCCCAAGCCGCCGGCGGTCGTCGCGGCCGTGGAGCGCTTCCTGACCGCCGTCGGCGCCAACCCGGGGCGCTCGGGGCATCGCCTCTCGGCCGAGGCGGCGCGCGTCGTCTTCACCGCGCGGGCGGCGGTGGCGGAGCTCCTCGGCGTTGCCGACCAGCGCCGGGTCGTCTTCACGGCCAACGCGACGGGCGCGCTCAACCTGGCGCTGGCGGGCTTCCTCGCCCCGGGCGACCACGTGGTCACGACCTCGCTCGAGCACAATTCGGTCATGCGTCCGTTGCGGCGCCTGCGCGAGACGCGCGGGATCGAGGTCGACATCGTCTGCGCCGACCCGCAGGGGCGGCTGGATCCCGGCGCGCTGCGCGCCGCGCTGCGGCCCCGGACGCGGCTCGTCGCCGTCAACCACGGCTCGAACGTCAACGGCCGGATCGCTCCGCTGGCGGAGATCCGCCGGGCGATCGGCGCCGTGGCGCTGCTCGTCGACGCGGCGCAGACGGCCGGCGCCGTGCCGATCGAGGCCGAGGCGCTGGGGATCGATCTGCTCGCCTTCACCGGCCACAAGTCGCTGCTCGGGCCGCAGGGCACCGGAGGGCTCTACATCCGCCCGGGGATCGAGATCGAGCCGCTGCTGCAGGGCGGAACGGGCTCCGGCTCGGACTCCGACGCCCAGCCGGCGATCCTGCCCGACCGCTTCGAGAGCGGCACGCCCAACGGCCCGGGGCTCGCCGGGCTGGGCGCGGGGGCGGAGTTCGTCGCCGCCCGCGGGCTCGCCGCGGAGCGCGAGCGGGGGCGCGGGCTGCTGGCGGAGATGGTCGGCGGGCTGCGGGCCGTGGAGGGTTTGACCTTCGTCGGGGGCGCGGATCTCGAGGATCGCCTGCCCACGGTGTCGATTAGGGTCGCCGGACTGACGCCGAGCGAGCTGGCCTTCGAGCTCGACCGGCGCTGCGGAGTCATGACCCGCGCGGGGCTCCACTGCGCGCCGGAGGCGCATCGGACGATGGGCAGTTTTCCGGACGGGGCGGTGAGGCTTTCGGCCGGCCCGCTGACCGAGCCCGGGGACGTCCGCCGCGCCGCGGCGGCCGTCGCGGAGATCGCCGCCGAGGCGCGGCGATGAGCGCGCCGCGAGGCTGCGTCGTCCTCATGCCCTCGATCCACGACGTCGTGGCCGCCGAGCGCAGGCTGATCGCCGCCGGCATCGGCTGCGACATGATCCCCACGCCGCGCCAGCTCAGCTCCGACTGCGGCATGGCCCTCGCCTGCGACTGCCAGGACCTCCCCGCCGTGCGGGCGCTCCTGGAGGGCTCGCCGATCGTCTGCAGCGGCTTCCATCGCCGCACCGCCAGGGGCTACGAGAGCCTGGGCTGAGGCGGATCGACCGTTGCGGGCCGGCCGGGACGACCCCCGCGTCCGCACCCCCGCATCCGCGCCCTCGCGTCCAGGCCCCCGCGTCCAGGGCCCCGCGTCCAGGCCCCCGCGTCCACACCCCCGCGCCCGGGCCTTGCCTCCGCCGCGCCGCTCGTGCTACGGTCCCGCCCGATCCAGACCACGCTCCCTTTAAATTGATCCCGCGAGGTCAGTAAGGTGAAGCGGCCGCGAGGTGGTAGCGACGCAGGCGGGCTGGCGCGCACGGCGCGCCGTCGAGCCCGTGTCGGCGGCCTCGGCCGGGGAACCCCTCCGGGCCCGCGTCCCGCCCCTGTTGCCCCCCGCGCGTCCGTTCCCCCCGCCGCTCCCCCGGAGGCCGCATGAACCTGATCCGCAAAGCCGAGATCATGAACGCCGACGAGATGCGCCGGGCGATCGTGCGCCTGGCCCACGAGATCGTCGAGGCCAACAGCGGCACGGCCGGGCTCGTCCTGGTGGGCATCCGCAAGCGGGGCGTGCCGCTGGCCGAGCGCATCCGCCGCCACATCCTCTCCATCGAGGGGGAGGAGGTGCCCCTGGGTCTCCTCGACATCACCCTCTACCGGGACGACGTGCACAAGATCGCCCCGCAGCCGCGGGTCGAGTCGACGGAGATCCCCGTCTCGGTCGAGAACGCCGTCGTCGTGCTCGTCGACGACGTCCTCTTCACCGGGCGCACCGTGCGCGCCGCGCTCGACGCGCTCATCGACTTCGGGCGCCCGCGGACGATCCAGCTCGCCGTGCTCGTCGATCGCGGCCACCGCGAGCTGCCCATCCGCGCCGACTTCGTCGGCAAGAACCTGCCCACCTCGAGCCGCGAGATCGTCAAGGTCTACCTCGAGGAGACCGACGGCGAGGACGCGGTGACGATCGAGGAGGTCGCCGCTGACGGCTCGAATGCGGATCACTGAGACGCCCGCCCGGCGCGGGGAGCGCTCCGCGCCCCCGCCGGCGCGCCGGCGGCCGGGGAGATGAGGCCATGGCCCTCCAGCACCTGCTCGGAATCCAGGAGCTCTCGGCCGAGGAGATCCTGACGCTGCTCGACACGGCGCGCTCCTTCCGCGAGATCCTCGACCGGCCGATCAAGAAGGTCCCGGCGCTGCGCGGGATCACGATCTGCAACGCCTTCTACGAGTCGAGCACGCGCACGCGCCTCTCCTTCGAGCTGGCCGAGAAGCGCCTCAGCGCCGACTCGGTCAACTTCGCCGTCTCCGGCTCCTCCGTCAGCAAGGGCGAGTCGCTGCGCGACACGATCCGCAACATCGAGGCGATGAAGGTCGACATCGTCGTCATCCGCCACTGGGCCTCGGGCGCGGCCGCCTACCTGGCGCGGCACCTAGTCGCGCGGGTGATCAACGCCGGCGACGGCCAGCACGAGCACCCGACCCAGGCGCTGCTCGACTTCTACACGATCCGCGAGCGCAAGGGGCGCATCGCCGGCCTGAAGGTCGCCATCGTCGGCGACATCCTCCATAGCCGCGTGGCCCGCTCGAACATCTGGGGGCTGACCCGCCTCGGCGCCGAGGTGTGCCTGGTCGCGCCGCGGACGCTGCTCCCCGAGGGGATCGAGAGGATGGGCGTGCGCGTGGAGACCGACCTGGCCTCGGGCCTGCGCGACGCCGATGTGATCTACCTCCTGAGGCTGCAGCTGGAGCGCCAGAAGGGGGGCTTCCTGCCCTCGCTGCGCGAGTACGCGATGGCCTACGGCCTCGACCGCGAGCGGGCCCGGCTGGCGGCCGCCGACGCCCTGATCATGCACCCGGGGCCGATGAACCGCGGGGTCGAGATCCAGCAGGACGTCGCCGACGGCCCGCAGTCGGTGATCCTCGAGCAGGTGGCCAACGGAGTCGCGGTGCGCATGGCCGTGCTCTACCTCGTCAGCGGCGGGTCGCCGCCGGAGCCGGTCGGCATGACGCCGGTGATTCCCGCCGCCCACCCGGCGGGGCGCTAGGAGGCAGGCATGGCGATCACGCCCGAAGCGAAGGTCCTCTGGGAGAAGGCCGAGACGATCCTCCTGCGCGGGGGGCGCATCGTCGACCCGGAGGCGGGGCTGGACGGCCCGGGCGACGCCTTCCTGCGCCGCGGCCGGGTCGAGCTGGTCGCGCCGGCGATCCACCGCGAGGCGGACCTCGCCGTCGAGCTGCGCGGGCTGGTCCTCGCCCCCGGCTTCGGCGACCTGCACGTGCACCTGCGCGAGCCGGGGCGCGAGGACGCCGAGACGATCGCCACCGGCTCGCGCGCGGCGGCCCTGGGGGGCTTCACCCGCGTCGCCTGCATGCCGAACACCGACCCGCCGCTCGACACGCGCGCCGCCGTCGAGTTCGTCCTCCGGCAGGCCCGCGCCTGCGGCCTCGCCCGGGTCTTCCCGGTCGCGGCGGCGACCCGCGGGCGCGCCGGCGCCGAACTGACCGACATGGGCGAGCTGCGCGAGGCGGGCGTGCTGGCCGTCTCCGACGACGGCAGCCCGGTGGCCGACGCGCGCGTCATGCGGCGCGTCCTCGAGTACGCCCGGACCTGGGGGCTCCTCGTCGTCACCCACGCCGAGGAGCCGGCGCTCTCGCGGGGCGGGGTGATGCACGAGGGCTACTGGTCGACCCTGCTCGGCCTGCGCGGCATCCCCGCCGCCGCCGAGGGGATCGCCGTCGCCCGCGACGTGCGCCTGGCGGAGCTGACCGGGGCGCGGCTGCACGTCGCCCACGTCAGCACCGCCGAGGCGGTGGAGACGATCCGCGCGGCGAAGCGGCGCGGCGTCGCGGTGACGGCCGAGACGGCGCCGCACTACATCGCCCTGACCGACGAGGCCCTGAAGACCTACGACAGCGTCTACCGGGTCAACCCCCCGCTGCGCTCCGAGGACGACCGCGCGGCGGTCATCGCCGGGCTGCGGGACGGCACCCTCGACGCCGTGGCCACCGACCACGCCCCGCACACGGAAATCGACAAGGAACAGGAGCTCGAGGCGACCCCCGCGGGTATGATCGGCATGGAGACGGCGCTGGGGGTGACCCTCGAAGTCCTCCACCATCGGGAGGGGTTCGACCTGCCCCGCGTCGTGCGCCTGCTGTCGGCGGGGCCGGCGGCGGTCATGGGCTGGGGCGGCGGGCGCATCCGCCTGGGGGAGGACGCCGACCTGACCGTCTTCGACGGCGACGCGTCCTGGACGGTCGATCCGGGCGCCTTCGCCTCGCGGGCGCGCAACTGCCCCTTCCGGGGCTGGTCGCTGCGCGGGCGCGCGCGGCTGACGGTCTGCTCGGGAAAGCTGACCCACGAGGAGGGCGTCGAGTTTTGCCCGTCGGAACGACTCCTGTCGCGCCTTCCCTGAGGCGCCCGCGGCGTCGCGGCCGGGGGCGCGCGGGGCGCGCGCTCGGCGGGGGAGCGCTGCTCCTCCTGCTGGTCGGCGGCTGCGCCTACTACAACACCTTCTACTACGCCAAGAAGCACTACGCCCGGGCGCAGAAGATCGAGCAGGCGAGCAAGACCGAACGCCTGCCGCCCGAGGCGATCAAGTTCTACGACAAGGCGATCGAGAAGGCGGCCAAGGTCATCGTCCAGCACGGCGGCGGCTGGCGCGCGGGGATCGACGACGCCCTCCTGCTCATGGGCGCCAGCTACTACGGCAAGCGGGACTACGAGACGGCCATCGGCAAGTTCAACGAGCTGCGGATCAACTTCCCGCAGTCGCGACACGCCGCCGAGGCGCTCTTCTACATCGGCCTCTGCTACCACGAGCTGCGCAACCACGCGGCGGCCAACGACGCCTTCGAGAGCCTCCTGCGCGACCATCCCCGCTTCCCGCGCCGCGACGAGATCCTCATGCTGCGGGCCGCGGAGCGCGAGGCCGAGGGGGACCGGGCCGGGGCGCTGCGCCACTACGCCCGGCTGCTCGAGGAGTTCCGCCACAGCCGCCTGCGCGAGAAGGCGCTAGATCGCGTCGGCGGCATCCACTTCGACGCCGCCCGCTACGACAGCGCGCTGATCGCCTACGGGGAGCTGGCGCGCACGACCCGCGACGACGCCGTCTACATCGAGGCGCAGCTCGACGCCGGGGCCAGCATGGTGCGCATGGGCACGCCGGAGGAGGCGCTCGCGCTCTACGAGCGCATCCTGCCCCCGGATCCGGAGCGCAACGAGTCGGCGGCGCGCATCTGGCTGGCCATGGCCGAGGCGCGCAACCGCGGCGGCGACCACCTCCGGGCGATCGAGCACCTGAGCAGCGTCGTTGCCAGCTTCGAGAGCCGCACGGAAGGGGCCGAGGCCCAGTTCCAGATCGGCTACACCAATGAGGTCCATCTCAAGGACTACGAGGCGGCGCGGGTCGCCTACCAGGCGGCCGCGGCGAGCCGCACCCGCTCGGTCTTCAAGGACCAGGCCGCCCGGCGGCTGGAGAACCTGAACTACCTCGTCCAGATGCAGGCCCAGGACGGATCCGAGGAGAGCGATCTGAACCAGCGGGCGCAAGCCGCGCTGCGGGTCGCGGAATTCACCCTCTTCGACAACGAGGACCGCGCCGGCGCCGCCGGCCGCTACGCCGACGTCGCCCGCGACTACCCGGGGACCCCGGCGGCCCTGCGCGCCGCCTTCGCGCGGGCCTGGATCTACTTCGAGCACCCGGACCTCGACACGCTCGGCGAGGCTCGCGGGCTGCTGCTGGATCTGGCCGCGGGGCACCCGGCCGAGCCCCAGGCGGAGGGGGCCGTCCGCCTGCTCGCCGACCGCGGAGAGCCCGACTCGCTGCTCGGGCCGCTGCGCACGGCAATCCGGCGGGCGCGTCGCGAGGCGGCGCTGCGCGACTCGCTGGCCGCGGCCGACTCGCTGGCCGCGGCGCAGGCGATGGCCGATTCCCTGGCCGCGCTTCAGGCGTTGCGCGATTCGCTGGCCGCCGCGCGGGCCGATTCGCTCGCCGCGCTCCGGGCGGCGGCCGACTCGCCGGCCGCCGCCGCGGGGGATTCGCTGGCCGCCGCCGCGGGGGATTCGCTGGCCGCCGCCGCGGGGGACTCGCTCGGCGCCGCCGCGGGCGATTCGCTCGGCGCGCGACCGGAGGGGCCGGGTTCGCGGGTGCCGCCGCAGAGGCCGGAGGCCGCGCCGAGGGGGCGCGTGCCGGATGGGGGAGAGGGGCTGGGAAGCGGGCCGCGGGGACGCGTGCCGGACGGTGGAGGAGGGCCGGAAAGCGGGCCGCGGGGACGCATCCCGGAGGGCTCCGCGGGCGGGACGGCGGGACCGGCGGCGGGCGGAACGCCCGGAGGAACGCCGCCACCGGCCGGCGCGCCCGAACCTCCGCCGCTGATCGAGGCGGAGCCGGACTCGCTGAACGAGCCCCCGCCGGAAGCGCCGACCGGCCCGGGCGCGGGAGAGCCGCGGTGAACGGCGAGCCTCGCGGGATGCGGGCCGCGGCCCCTGGTGGCGCTCTCCGCCCCGCTGTCCCATCGGAAGGCGCCGCGGCCCTTCCCGCGCCGCCGCGAATCGAGCCGGCCGGCATCATCGCCAACCGCGCGCTGGCCTCCGGCATCCGCTGGATCGACCTCGCGCTGCCGGGCGATTGGGGCCCGCCGCTGCCGGGCCAGTACGTGTCGCTCGCGCTCGACCCGCCCCTGCGGGAGACGGAGCCGGGGTGCTGCGGCTCGGGCCTCGCGCGGCGCCCCTTCAGCGTCTCGGGCTTCGAGCGCGCCGGCGCTCACGCGCGCCTGGCGCTGCTCTACGCGCCGGTCGGGCGAGTCACGCGGCGCCTGGCCGAGGCGCGGCCGGGAGAGTCGATCGACCTGCTCGGTCCCCTGGGGACAGCCTTCCCGCTCGCCCCGGAGGCCGCGGAGCCGTTCCTCCTCGTCGGCGGTGGGCGGGGCATCGCCCCCCTGCTCTTCGCCGCCGCCGAGCTCGCCCGCGCCAAACGGGCCTTCGAGATCTTCCACGGCACGCGCACCGCGGCCGAGGCGCCGCCCGCGGAGCGGATCCCAGGCCCCCCCGTCCACCGGTCGACCGACGACGGCTCTCTCGGGCTGCGCGGCAGCGTGCTCGACCTGCTGGCCCAGGCTGCGCCGCGCACGGGGACGATCCTCGCCTGCGGCCCGCACGGCATGCTCGCCGCGCTCGCGGCCTGGGCTGAGGAGCGCGGGCTGCCCTGCTGGGTGTCGATCGAGGAGAACTTCGGTTGCGGCCTGGGCACCTGCGGAGGCTGCGCGGTGCCCGCCGCCGACCCGCCCGGCGGCTATCTCTGGGCCTGTCGGGACGGCGCCGTGCTGCCGGCGCAGGCGCTCGACTGGGGTCGCTGGGGCGCGCCGGCGGCGCCGCTCGAGCCGGGTTGCGGCGGGGAGGCCTGACGTGGACCCCGGGCCGACTCCCGATCTGCGCGTCCGGCTCGGCCCGCTCGAGCTGAGCAACCCGGTGATGAACGCCTCGGGCACCTTCGGCTACGGCGACGAGTGGCCCGATCTGACCGGAACCGCGCAGCTCGGCGCGATCGTGACCAAGACGCTGACGCTCGAGCCGCGCCCGGGCAACCCGCCGCCGCGGCTGCACGAGACGCCGGCGGGGATGCTCAACTCGATCGGCCTGCAGAACATCGGCGTCGCCCGCTTCCTCTCCGAGCGCATGCCGGCGCTGCGCGCGCTGGGGCCGCGGATCATCGCCAGCGTGGGGGGCAACCGGACGCACGAGTACGCCGCGGCCGTGCGGGCGCTCGAGGCGGGGGGCTGCGACGCCTACGAGATCAACATCTCCTGCCCCAACATCGCCCGCGGCGGCCTCGCCTTCGGCCGCTGCCCGCTGGGGGCGGGCGAGGTCGTCCGCGCCGTGCGCGGCGAGACGCGCCGGCCGCTCTTCGTCAAGCTGAGCCCCAACGTGACCGACATCGTCGAGATCGGGCGGGCCTGCCTCGAGGCGGGCGCCGACGGGCTGACCGCGGTCAACACCTTCCTCGGCCTGGCCATCGACATCGACGCGGAGCGGCCGCTCTTCCATCGCGGCGGCGCGGGGCTCTCCGGCCCCGCCATCCGCCCGCTGGCGCTGCACAAGGTCTGGGAGCTGGCCCGCGCGCTGCCGGGCCCGTTGATCGGGGCGGGGGGCATCCTCACGGCGCGCGACGCCTGGGAGTTCATGCTCGCGGGCGCGGGGGCGATCCAGGTGGGCACGGGGCAGATGCGCGACCCGCGCCGCGCCGCCGCCGTGGCGCGCGGCCTGGGCGAGCTCTGCCGCGCCCGGGGGGTCGGGAGCATCGGCGAGATCGTCGGGCGGCTGCGCCCGGCCGCCTGCGCGGGGGGGTGAGGGACGCCGTCCGGGCGCCGGAGCGCCGCAGGCGCGGCCGGCGAGCGCCGGGACGGCGAAGGAGGCGAGGCGTGCTCACGGCGCGAGACAGGCTGGTGGTGGCGCTGGACTTCGAGGATCTCCCGGCCGCGCTCGCGCTCGTCGACCGGCTGGGCGACGAGGTCCTCTGGTACAAGGTGGGCCTCGAGCTCTTCGCCGCGGCGGGTCCCGAGGCGGTGCGCTCGCTCGCGGCGGCGGGCCGGCGCGTCTTCCTCGATCTCAAGTTCCACGACATCCCCAACACCGTCGCCCGGGCGACGCTGCGCGGCGCCGAACTGGGCGCGTCGCTGATCAACATCCACGTCGCCGCCGGAGCCGACGCGCTGGCCGCCGCCCGCCGCGCGCTCGATGAGCGCGGCGGCGAGGCGCGGCCGAAGCTGCTCGGCGTCACCGTGCTCACCAGCGCCCGCAGCCTGGAAGCCGCCGGAGGGGAGAGCGGCGCGCTCGACGAGGCGTCGCTGGCGCAGGAGGTCGGCCGCCGCGCGCGGATCGCCGCCGACGCCGGCCTCGACGGCGTCGTCTGCCCGGTGCCCGCGGCGGCCGCCGTTCGCCGCGCCTGCGGCCCCTCCTTCCTGCTGCTCACGCCCGGGATCCGCCCGGAGGGGAGCGCTCGCGGAGACCAGCGCTGGATCGCCACGCCGCGCACCGCGCTGCGGAACGGCTCGCGCTGGCTGGTCGTCGGCCGCCCGATCACCGCCGCGCCCGATCCGCTCGCCGCGACGCGGGCGATCCTCGAGGAGATCGATCGGGCCGCCGGCGAGGCGGCATCGACCGGCGCATAGGGTACCGTCGCGCCGCCAGCCAGTGAGCGCGCGGCGGCGCCGGGAGCGGGAGCGCGCGGAAGCGGGAACGCGGAAGCGGGAACGCGCGGGAGCGGAGGGCGCCCTCTGCGCGGGGCGCCGCAGGGCGGCGGGGGGCCGGCGGGAGGCGTTTGACGGATCCGCCGCCCTGCGATACCATCCACGGTTTTCGGAGTCCGGGAGGCGGATCGAGGGGAGAGCGGCATGCAGAGCATCTGCGTCGTGGGGACCGGGTACGTCGGGCTGGTCACCGGCACTTGTCTGGCCGACTTCGGCAATCGCGTCGTCTGCGTCGACTCGGACGCCGAGAAGATCGGCCAGCTGAGCCGTGGCCGGATCCCCTTCTACGAGTTCAGCCTGGCGGAGGTCGTCGACCGCAACATGCGCGAGAAGCGCCTGAGCTTCTCGACCGGCGTGGCCGAGGCGATCCGCGCCAGCCGCGTCGTCTTCATCGCCGTCGGCACCCCCTCCAACGCTCGCGGAGAGGCCGATCTCTCCCAGGTCTTCGAGGTCGCCCGCCTGATCGCCGCCAACCTGACCTCCTACAAGCTGATCGTGCAGAAGAGCACCGTCCCGGTCGGCACCGGCGCGCAGCTGAAGGCGATCATCGAGCGCGGGCGCAAGGGGAAGGCGCCCTTCGACGTCGCCTCGAACCCGGAGTTCCTGCGCGAGGGCTCGGCGGTCGAGGACTTCCTGCGCCCCGACCGCGTCGTCATCGGCACCTGGACGCCGAAGGCCGAGCGGCTGCTCGCCGACATCTACCGCCCGCTCTTCCTCAACGAGACGCCGATGGTGAAGACCAATGTCGAGTCGGCCGAGCTGATCAAGTACGCCGCCAACGCCTTCCTGGCGACGAAGATCTCCTACATCAACGAGATGGCGCTGCTCTGCGAACGGGTCGGGGCCGACATCAAGGTGGTCGCCCGCGGCATGGGCCTCGACCGGCGCATCGGAGCGAAGTTCCTCCACGCCGGCCCCGGGTACGGCGGCTCCTGCTTCCCCAAGGACACGCTGGCGCTGGCGAGCTTTTCCCACGCGACGGGCTTCGACTTCTCCATCGTGGACGCGACGATCGCCGTCAACGACCGCCAGCGGCGGGAGATGGCGCAGCGCGCGGTGACGATGCTGCGCCGCTCGGGCGGCCGGCGGGCGGCGGTGCTCGGGCTCTCCTTCAAGCCCCAGACCGACGACATGCGCGAGTCCTTCGCCCTCGAACTCGTGCCGGCGCTGCAGCGGGCCGGCGCGGAGGTCAGCGCCTTCGATCCGGTGGCGATGGAGCAGGCGGCGCTGCACCTGCGGGACGTGGCCTACTGCCGGAACGCCTACGAGGCGGCCCGCGACGCGGATCTGCTCGTCCTGGCGACCGAGTGGAATGAGCTGCGCATGCTCGACATGCGCCGGATCCACCGCCTGATGCGGACGCCGAACCTGTTCGACTGCCGCAACATCTACGACCCGGAGCAGATGGAATCGATCGGCTTCCGCTACGCCGGAGTCGGGCGGGGCGTCTTCCTGCGCCGCTCGGCGGCGCGCTCCGCGGGCGCCGGCTCCGGCGCGCCGGCCGCCGCGCCGGGCGCGCGGGAGGCGAGGCCGGCCGTGGCGCGCTCCGCGCGGGCGGGCGGACCGGTCGGGGAGGAGGGCGCGAAGGGCGTGAAGGTCGCGAGGAGCCTGAAGGGCGCGAAGGGCGTGAAGGTCGCGAGGAGCCTGAAGGTCGCGAGGAGCCTGAAGGGCGCGAAGAGCGCGAAGGTTGCGAGGAGCCTGAAGGGCGCGAAGGGCGTGAAGAGCACGAAGGGCGCGAAGAGGCCGCGCCGGGCGACCGGGGGAGTGGCCGCCGCCCGCAAGCGCGGCGGGTCCGCGCCCGCCGCGCACGGAGAGGGAGGGGTGTCATGATCGCCGGCGTCGTCACCCGGCCGCTGCGGGTCATTCCCGACGAGCGGGGCTTCCTGATGGAGATCCTGCGCGGCGACGATCCGCTCGGCCAGCCCTTCGGGCAGGTCTACCTGACCGTGGCCTATCCGGGCGTGGTCAAGGGTTGGCACTACCACAAGGAGCAGACCGACCGGATGACCGTCGTCCACGGCATGGCCAAGATCGTCCTCTACGACATGCGCGCCGACTCGCCGACGCGCGGGGAGCTGGCCGAGTACTTCGTCGGCGAGCGCAATCCGCTGCTCCTGAAGATCCCCCCGGGGGTCTGCCACGGCATGAAGTGCGTCGGCCCCGAGGCGGCCTACATGATCAACGTCCCCGATCGCCCCTACGACTACGAGCGGCCCGACGAGTACCGTCTGGCGCCGCACGGCTCGGAGATCCCCTACGACTGGAGTCGCCGCGATGGCTAGCGGGAAGCAGGCGGCGGGCGAACGCTACCTCGTCACCGGCGGCGCCGGGTTCATCGGCAGCAGCTTCGTCCGCGCGCTGCGCCGGCGGCATCCGCGCGCCTCGGTGACCGTGCTCGACAAGCTCACCTACGCCGGGAACCCGGCCAACCTGAGCGAGTTCGAGGGCACGCCCGGCTACGCCTTCGTGCGCGGCGACATCTGCGACGCGGCGGTGGTCGAGAGGCTCTTCGCCGGCGGGTTCGATTGGGTCCTCAACTTCGCCGCCGAGACGCACGTCGATCGCTCGATCGGCGATCCGGGCCAGTTCGTGATGACCGACATGTATGGCGTCTACACGCTGCTCGAGGCGGCGCGGCGCCATCCCGTGCGCCGCTTCGTGCAGATCTCGACCGACGAGGTCTACGGCGAGGTGCTCGGCGACCCGGCCGGGGAGGAGGCGCCGCTGCTGCCGCGCAACCCCTACGCCGCCAGCAAGGCGGGGGGCGACCGGCTCGCCTACTCCTACTTCGCCACCTACGGCCTGCCGGTGGTCATCACCCGCTGCTGCAACAACTACGGGCCCTACCAGTATCCCGAGAAGCTGATTCCGCTCTTCGCCACGAACGCCATCGCCGGGGAGCGGCTGCCCGTCTACGGCAGCGGCAGGAACCGCCGCGACTGGATCCACGTGGACGACCACTGCTCGGCGCTGCTGGCGCTGCTGGAGGCCCCCGGCGTCGAGGGGCAGGTCTTCAACGTCGGCGCCGACAACGAGAAGGACGTGCTCGAGATCGCCGCGCTGGTCCTCGGGGCGCTGGAGAAGCCCGCGACGCTGGTGGCGCACGTGGTCGACCGGCCGGGCCACGATCGGCGCTACGCGGTCGACTGGGGGCGGCTGCGCGAGGCCACCGGCTGGCGGCCCGCCGTGCCCTTCGAGGAGGGGATCCGGGCGACCGTGCGCTGGTATCAGGAGCACGAGGACTGGTGGCGCCCGCTCAAGTCGGGGGAGTTCCTCGAGTTCTACAAGCGCAACTACAAGTTCCTTGACGCCCGGCCGGAGCCGGGGGAAGGTCCGGCGACCTGAGCGCGGGGCGGCGCCCGCCGACGGGCGGCCGGCGACGGTAGTCGTACACGGCGCGGGCGGGCCGCGGCGGCCGGGCGCGGCGAAGGCGGGCCGGTCCCGGCGGCGACGCGCCGGGCGCAGCGAGGGCGAGCGATGAGAGTGCTGGTCACCGGCGGCGCCGGGTTCATCGGCTCCCATCTCGTCGAGGCGCTCCTCGCCCGCGGCGACTCGGTCGCCGTCCTCGACGACCTCTCGACCGGCCGCGCCGAGAACCTCGCCGCCGTGCTCGACCATCCGCGCCTCGCCTTCCTGCGCGCCGACGTGCGCGACACCGCGCGCTGCGCCGCCTGCGTCGAGGAGGCCGACGCCCTCTTCCACCTCGCCGCCCACGTCGGCGTGCGCCGCATCCTGGCCCACACGCTCGAGAGCCTGCTCAACAACGTGCAGGCCACGGCCGCCCTGCTCGAGCAGGCGGCGCGCCGCAAGCGCCGGGTGATCCTCTTCTCCAGCTCCGAGGTCTACGGCAAGGGGCGGGGGGGCGTGCTGGAGGAGAGCGACGACTTGGTGCTCGGGGCCCCCGGCGTCGCCCGCTGGTCCTACGGGACGGGCAAGGCGCTCGACGAGACGCTCGCGCTCGCCTGGCACCGCGAGCGCGGCCTGCCGGTCACGGTCGTGCGCTGCTTCAACACCTGCGGGCCGCGCCAGACCGACCGCTACGGCATGGTGCTGCCGACCTTCATCCGCCAGGCGCTCGGCGGCTCGCCGCTGACGGTCTTCGGCGACGGCGGCCAGACGCGCTGCTTCTCCCATGTCGGCGACGTCGTCCGCGGCACGCTGATGCTGCTCGCGGCGCCCGGCTCGATCGGGGAGGTCTTCAACGTCGGCAACGACGAGGAGATCGCCATCGGCGCCCTGGCGGAGCGGATCGTGGCGCTCACCGGGAGCCGTTCGCCGATCGTCCGCGTGCCCTACGCGCACGCCCTGGGGGGCGGCTTCGAGGACGTCCGCCGCAGGGTTCCGTCGCTGGCGAAGATCCGCGCGTTCGTCGGCTACGAGCCGCGCGTCGGCCTCGAGGAGCTGCTGCGGCTGACGATCGCCGCCGCGCGCGCCGAGGGCGACGAGCGCGAGCCCCGGACTCCCGGGGCGGCGCTGCCCGCGGGCGGGCGCGCGCCGTAGGGAGCCGCCTCGGGCGCCCGCGCGGAGGTCTCCGTCGTGCCCCACACGCCGCCCGTCGAGGCTCGCCCGCTCCTCTCCCTCGGTCCCATCGACCTCCACCTCCTCCCGGCCCAGGCCGCCATCTGGCTCGCCGCGGCGATCCTCTCGCTCGCCCTGACGGCGCTGGCGCGCCGGACGGCGCGCCGCCATCCCCGACTGGCGCGCATCCCGCCCGGCGCGGGCACGGAGAGGATCGCCCTGCTGGGAGGCGCGGCCGTCCTGGCGGCGATGGGGGCGGCCCTCTGGCTGGCGGGCCTCCTGAGCGCCACCAGGGTCGAAGCGGCAGCGGGCGGCGCCTCAGGGCTCGGATCGGGGACCTCCGGGACCTTCGCGCCGCTCGCGGGACTCCTGCTGGCGTTCGCCCTCCTGGGGCTGATCGACGATCTGCGCCCGCTGCCCCCGGCGCCGCGGCTCCTGATCGAGTGTCTCGCGGCCGGGGCGGCCCTCGAGCTCGCCTTCGGGCGATCTCTCAACCACGCTGGCGAACTCGTTCACTGGATGTTTGTTGCCGTGGGCAGCCTCGGCGTCGCCTTCTTCGCCAACGCCTTCAACATGGCCGACAACGCCGACGGCCTGGCCGCCGGCACCGGATGCCTCGCCTTCCTCGCCCTGGCCTTCGGCGGCTCGCACGCCGGGCTCGCACTGGCGGCCTCGGGCGCGCTGGCCGGCTTCTTCATCTGGAACCGGCCGCCGGCCCGCGCCTACCTGGGCGACCATGGCTCGCTGCCGCTGGGCGCTCTGCTGGGACTCCTGCTCGGCCTGCAGCTCGCCGGGACGGTCGCGGAGAAGGGGGAGGGAGCCGGGAGCGCGTGGGGACTGCTCGCCCGCGCCGCGGCGCTGGCGCTCATCGTCGGCTATCCGCTACTCGATCCCGTCCATGCCGTCCTCGGCCGCCTGCGGCGCCGCGAAGCGCCCTGGCGCGGCGGGTGCGACCATCCCTCCCACCGTCTGGCGCTCGTCTTCGGCTCCTGGAAGAGGGCGCTCGCGGTCATCCTCCTCGTCCAGGCCTGCTCGGTGCTAGCGGGCGCGCTCGTGCTGCGCGGGCTGGCCCCGGG
>Ga0194112_10004763_pt1 | contig 18479 bp, 12 predicted proteins | sample TA2MahC400mmetaG_FD_146191 | JGI IMG/M metagenome (GOLD analysis project Ga0194112, IMG submission 146191) | Freshwater microbial communities from Lake Tanganyika, Tanzania - TA2015016 Mahale Deep Cast 400m | ecosystem: Environmental > Aquatic > Freshwater > Lake | place: Tanzania: Lake... | reverse complement strand
GCCGTCGGGGCGCTGGCGCTTGAGGTAGACGGCGACGGCCTTGGCCGCGGCATCGGCGAGGCCGGCCTCCTCAAGCTCCATCAGTTGATAGGCGCCGTCGCGGATGTAGAACTCGTCGTAGAAGCCTTCGCCGCCGTGGAGCACGCCGTGGTCGTTGGCGATGAGCTGGCAGACGTGGGCGGCGAGGAGCGCCTCATTGGCCTTCTTGCACGGGACGGTGATTCGCGCGGCCTTGAGGACAAGGTTGCGCCAGAACTCAGTTGTGCGGTCGAGCCAGAGCTTGGCATCCTCTTTGGTGGGAGCGGCGGAAGGGACCACAGGGACTACAGGGACCACAGGGACGAAAGGGACAACAACGACGGCTTCGGCGCTTTGGGCTGGGGCGAGGGGCCAGGTGAAGGGGTGGGGCGCACGCTCATCAATCGCCAGCTTGGCCTCGGCCTGAGCCGCGCCGGTGTTGGTGGCCTTGGCCTGAATCCAGTTGAGGAAGTTCTCCCCCTCGGTCGGCCAGTCGAATGCCTTCTGCCAATCCTTCGAGGTGGGAAGCGGGGTGGCCCAGAGGGTGAAGTCGTAGCGCACGTCGCCGTCGCGCGCGGTGAGGAGGATGATGGGAAGCCAGCCATCGAGAAGGGTCTTGGTCTGCTCGCGGCTCAGGGGCGTGAGGTTGCGGCCGAAGCGAATCGTGACCTTTGCCTTGCCCGCGAGGAGCAGTTCGTTGGCGGGCGTCACGCGGGCGCCGTCGCGGTAGTCCTTCAGGCCGATCACGTTCCAGGAGTTGGCGAAGTAGTCGAACGGCTCCGCCGCGCCCCCCGCGTGGCTGTGGAGGAGAAGACATGCGATGACGAGCAGGCGACTCATCGTGGCTCTCCTTTTCCCAGGAGGCGAAGCGTACACACTGGAATTGTAGTTTGAGGCGGCGCGTGGCGCAAGCTCGCCAGTCAAACCGAGGGGAGAGCTCACCATGAGGGTCTGCGGAGGGGAGGCTCGGCCCAGGGAGCCACGCGGCAGGCGACGTCCGGCGCCTTCACCAGGCGGGAGAGCTCGATCGGCAGGCCCTTCTCATCGGCAGCGGCCTTCGCCTCCGTGATCGCCGCGCCATCGTAGGTGTCGAACCACTCGACGCGGTACTGTCCAGGCCGGATGCCGTCGAGCTGGAAGGTGAATGGTTCGAGGAGGCGGACCGGCTCGCCCTTGACGAGGCGGCGGTGCCAGGTGTTGCGGCGGTCCTGGAACCAGAGAAGGGCACTGGCGTCGGTGCGGAGGCCGACGACGCGGAGGTTGGTCCGCTCGTCGTCGCGGACGGGCGCCCAGGCCTCGCCCGCCCAGTCCACCCCCGCCAGGAAGCGGCCGAGGGCGCGGTAGTGGTAGTAGAGGTCGTTCGGCTCCACGTAGTCGTCCCACCACCAGAGCATCGGGGCGCCCGCGGCGCCGCTGAGGCACGAGGCCCAGAGCGCGGTGTGGAGGTGGATGCCGGTGCGGTCGAGCTTGTTGAGGCGGTTCACGCCGCCGCTTGGCTGGTAGCCGAACTCGGCGATGAGGAAGGGCTTCTTGAACTGGGCGAAGTCCTGGGCCTGGTCGAGCACCATGGCCGCGGCGTCGTACTGCTTCGGCGTCGGCTCCCAGTCGTCGCAGATGTAGGAGTGGAGCTGGACGAAGTCGAGGGCGGGCATGGCCCAGAACTCGGGCCAGTCGGTGTAGGCGGCGAGGGTGTTGGTGACGAGGTGGCCGTAGGGGTCGAGGCGCCGCAGCTCCGCGGCCATCGCGGCGGTCCATTCGAGCATGTAGGGCTCCTTGCGTGAGAGCACCTTGCCGCGGTCGCTGGGCGCGTAGTCCATCTCGTTCCAGAACTCCCAGGCCATGATTTGTGGGGCGTGAGCCCAGCGTGCGGTGATATAGCGGAGGCGGCGGCGGTAGTGGGCCTTGGCGGCCTCGGAGGTGAAGAAGTCGGCCGGCTTGTCGCACGGGCCGCCGTGGGCGCGCCAATAGGGGCTGTGGCGGCGCTGGGCGAAGTCGTAGAAGTTGTCGAAGCAGAGCTTGAAGTGGATGCCGTAGGTGCGGGCGAAGGAGATGATGTGATCGAGGCGCCAGGCGTTGTCGAGGCGGTAGTCGTCCAGCTTGCTCCCCTCCAGCTCGAGGCTCCAGGAGCACATCCAGATGCGGGTGAAGTTCTCGCTTGCGGCGGCCATCTTGCGGAAGTAGTCGTCGTAGTCGTAGGTCTTGAGCTGCGAGTCTGCCCAGCAGATGTTGTGGCCGATGGGGAAGTAGGGGCGGCCGGTTGAGAACTCGAAGTAGCGCGGGTTCCGCGGGCTGACCTGAATGAAGCCCGGGCTTTTTGAGGGGACTGCGGCAAAGGCGCCCGGGTCGGCCTTGGCCTCGCCGCCCCGCGTGCGAACGGACGCCTGGTAGCGGTGCTCGCCCGGCGCCATCGGCGCGTAGCGGACCCTCCAGACCCGCTCGCCGCGCGGGGCGAGCTGCTCCTTGCCGTCCTTGAGCGTGCGGGCGTAGTCCTGGTGGATGAAGCCGTGGACTCTCCTGACGCGGCCCGTGGGGTCGGCCACGTCCGCCCACACGTCAATCTCATCGGGGTCGAAGGGGTTTGCGAACTCGGCGTCGAGGCGCAGCGTGAGCTCGAAGGCCTCGAACGTGCCCACCTGGCCCGCCGAGGGACGGACATCCAGGATTCTGGGACGCCTCCCCTCCGCACCCATCGCCGCGGTGAAGGCGGAGAGCGCCACAACAAGCCAGCAGTGCAGCAACGGCATTCGTCTCATGATTCCCCTTCCGTCGCGCCGATTCTAGCAGCGCGCAGCGGGAAAAGCAAAGGGGCGCCGTTGGCTTCGTGAAGGGGAAGGGTCCCCACTGGCATCTCACGCCTCGAGACATTCGCGGGCGGCGGCGAGGATGAGGGGGACGGCAGAGGCGAGGGGCGCGTCGAGGTTGATTCCTGAGGCTCGGCGGTGGCCTCCGCCGCCGAAGCGCGCGGCGAGCGAGCCGACGTCGAGGTCGTGCTTCGCACGCAGGCTGACCCGTGTGCCGCCCTGGGGCGTCTCGCGGAACATGGCGATGATCTCCACCCCGCCAAGCTCGCGGAGCTTGTCCACGAAGCCCTCGACCTCCTCGTCGTTGGCGCCCGTCTCCTCGAACATCGCGCGGGTGACGGTCACGTAGGCGATGCGGCCGTCGGCCTCGGACCTGAGGGTGGCCAGGGCGCGGGCGAGGAGGTGGGTGCGCTCCCACGTGAGGTCCTCGTAGACCAGTTCGTAGACGCGGGGCGGATAGGCGCCCGCGGCGACCAGCTCGGCGGCATCGCGGTACGCCTGCGGCGCCGCGTTGGCGAAGCGGAACCAGCCGGTGTCGGTCGCCAGCCCCACGTAGAGCGCCTCGGCCACGCGGCGGCTCGGCCGGTGGCCGAGCGTCCGGATGAGGTCGAGGACCAGCGACGACGCGGAGGCCGCCTCCGACACCAGCACGTTCACCCCCGCGAAGCCGCCGTTGGTCACGTGGTGGTCAATGCAGGCGAGCGGCGTCCCCAGGCGTTTGAGCGCCTCGCCCACGCGGCCCGTCCGCTCCAGCGTCGCAACGTCCACCACGATGGCCGCGTCGCAGGCCGCGAGCTCCGCGTCGTCCCGCTCCGGCCTGTAGGCCCGCACGCGGTCGTCGGGGTCCAGGAACCTGTAGATGCGCGGCACGGGGTCCTGGTTGGCCATGAGCGCGCCCTTGCCCAGCTCTTCCAGGAACAGGGCGAGGCCGACCTGCGTGCCGATGGCGTCCCCGTCCGGGTGCTCGTGCGTGGTCACCAGGAAGCGCCCGTGCGCCCGGATGAACTGGATGAGCGTGTCCCACATGCCTCTCACCGACTGAGCACTTCCTGTTGCGGTAAGTGAAGGACTGTCCTGCCCCCACGCCCAAACAAGCTTGGGCGTGGCACCCGTGGTTCAGATAAGGGTAACATCGGGTGCCACGGACAAACTTGTTTGTCCGTGTCTTCCACGACCCTCGTCCCTCGTCCTCGACTCTCCGTCCCACCCAAGCCAAGAGAATCGAGGACGAAGGACGAGGACGAGGGACGATTACGATTGAAGAACCGATTTGAGCCGGTCGTGCGCCACCTGCACCTCGGCGGCGGAAGCCTGGAGCGCCCTCAGCTCGTCGGGCGACAGCTCGAGCTCGACGATCATCTCCACCCCGCCGTCGCCGAGGACCACGGGCACGCCGGCGTAGAGGCCGCTGAGGCCGTACTGGCCGTCGAGCCGCACGCAGGCGGGGAGCACGCGGCGCTCGTCGCGGAGGATGCTGCCGACCATCGCGACGACGGCCGACGACGGCGCGTAGTAGGCGCTCCCCGTCTTCAGCAGCGCCACGATCTCGGCGCCGCCGTTCCGCGTCCGCCGGACGAGTGCCTCGATCCGCTCCGCGCTCAGGAGCGCCGGCAGCGGCACGCCGCCCACCGTGGCGCTCCGCGGCAGCGGCACCATCGAGTCGCCGTGCCCGCCCAGCACCATCGCCTCGACGTCCTTCACCGACACGCCGAGCTCCATTGCGATGAAGGCGCGGAAGCGGGCGGAGTCGAGCACGCCGGCCATGCCCATCACCCGCTCGGGCGGGAAGCCTGTGCGTTCCGCGGTCAGCCACGTCATCACGTCGAGCGGGTTGGTCACGACGACCACGATGGCCTCGGGGGCGTGCTCCCGGACGGCGTCGGCGATGCCGCCGACGATCTTCGCGTTCGTCGCCATCAGGTCGTCGCGGCTCATCCCCGGCTTGCGTGCGATGCCGGCCGTGATCACCACCAGGTCGGCCCCCGCCGCATCAGTCGTGTTGTTCGACCCCACCATGCGGGCGTCATACCCCTCCACGGGAGCCGCCTCGGCCATGTCGAGGGCTTTGCCTTGGGGCAACCCTTCGACCACGTCGAGCAGCACCACATCCGCGAGCTCTTTCTCCACGATTCGCTGGGCCACCGTCGCCCCAACGTTGCCTGCCCCAAAGACCGCGACCTTCGGCTTGCTCATGCTCTCATCCTCCGAATGATAGCTTCGCCCATCTCGCGCGTCCCGACAGCGGTAGGGTCATTACGGTCCGCCTTGAGATCGTAAGTGACATCTCTGCCTTCAGCGATGACATCGGCCACCGCTTGCTCAAGGCGGTCTGCCGCAACGGTCTCGCCTATGTGACGCAACATGAGAACTCCGGAAAGAACCACGGCAGTGGGATTGACCTTGTTCTGCCCTTTGTACTTCGGGGCGGAGCCGTGGGTGGCCTCGAAGACGGCGCCCGTGTCGCCGATGTTCGCGCCCGGGGCCACGCCCAGGCCGCCCACAAGGCCAGCGCAGAGGTCCGAGATGATGTCGCCGTAGAGGTTCGGTAGCACGAGGACGTCGTAGAGCTCGGGCTTCTGGACGAGCTGCATGGCCATGTTGTCCACGATGCGGTCGTCGAACTCAATCTCGCCGCCCTCGTAAGTCACCTGCCCGTCGGCGTGGCGAAGAACCCTCACGCCGTTCTCCTCGGCCACCTTGCGGGCGGTATCGAGGAACAGGCCGTCGGTGTGCTTCATGATGTTGGCCTTGTGGACGGCAGTGACCTTTCGGCGGCGGTAGCGGCGGGCGTAGTCGAAGGCGAACTGCACGATTCGGCGGCTGGCGCCCACGGAGATCGGCTTGATCGAGATGCCCGAATCGGGGCGTATCTTCTTCGGTTGGAGCCGCTCGCAGGCCGCGACGACCTCGCGGGCCGCCTCGCTCCCCTCCGCGAACTCGATCCCCGCGTAGAGGTCCTCGCTGTTCTCGCGGACGACCACGAGGTCGATGTCCTGGAAGCGTGAGCGGACGCCCCTGTAGCTCTTGCACGGCCTCACGCAGGCAAAGAGGTTGAGCGCGTGGCGGAGCGCGACGTTCACGCTGCGGAACCCCTTCCCCACGGGCGTCGTCACCGGCCCCTTGAGCGCCAGCCCGTTCCGGCGGATCGACTCGACCACCTCCTCGGGGAGCGGCGTGCCCACCCTCTCGGCCACCTCGGCCCCCGCGTCGTGCCGCTCCCACTCGATCCGCACGCCGGCCGCCTCGATGCACCGGCAGGCGACCTCCGACACCTCAGGCCCGATCCCGTCGCCGGGAACCAGCGTCGCGCGGTACTTCTCGGCCATTCACCAGCTCCTGTGAGGGTGGGAAGACGAAAGTGCATTGTAGCAGAAAGCCCGGGCATGCTCCATCACCTGCCAACCAGGGAGTTCGGCACCTCATCTCGGGGCCTGCTCCCATCCGCCCGGCTCGTGCTCGTCGTCGTCCTCGTCGTCGTCGTCGAGTCGGATGGCCTTCTGCCTCATCAGGGAATTGGACGCCGACAACAACGACGCTTCACAACCCCCGAAGCAGCGGCCACACTCCCAGCCTGACACAGTAATGCCTCAGTAACGGGTGGCGGCGGAAGGGCTTCTCAGTTTGTAGTGCGGCCTTTAGGCCGTCGCAGGCCCAAGAGACGGGCTGAAGCCCGCACTACGAACATGCGCCACACACTGCCGCCACCCGTAACTGAGGCATTACCTGACACACCAGACTTGACTTGCGGTCCGGGGTTGTAGCCGGTATACTGTTGGCGCGTGTGGCGTGCCAGTGTAGGTACGCCGGGAGTGTGTTCTTGTTGCCACGTAGGAGCGCGGTATGCCGAGAGTGAGTCTGGCGCGTGTGTCGTCGGCGTCGCTGGAGCGCGAGCTGGCGCGGCGGCGAGCGAGGCTGCCGAAGCTGATCGCGCAGCGTGACGAGCTGAACCGCCGAATCGCGGAGCTGGGTGGGCCAGTTGCGCCCGAGGCGCCCGCGAAGAAGGCCGTCGGGCCAAAGCGTCGCAGGAGGTCGCGCAGGCCCCGGCTCATGCTCAAGGACGCGCTCAGCCAGGCGCTTCAGGGCAAGGAGGCCGTCTCCATCCCTGAGGCGACCGAGGCCGTGGTGGCTCTGGGCTACAAGAGCCGCTCGAAGAACCTCCAGTACCTCGTGAAGCAGACGCTTTATCACGGCGAGAGCTTCAAGAGGGTTGGCAAGGGGCTCTTCGCGCTGAAGGGATGAGGCGGCCCGATCGTCCTCGTCCGTCGTCCTCGTCCCTCGTCCTCGATCCTCCTCCCATGATGGGGAGGAGCCGATGACGAGGACGAGGAACGAGGACGAGGACGATTGAGGACACACGATTCGGAGAGACGAGCCATGAGGCCATGGGTCGCTTGGCAGGCTATGGTGTGCGCCGTGGTCCCGTTCCTGGCAGTGGGCGGGCAGGCGCCGCCCGCGAAGGGCGCGCCGAAGGCGGCCCCGATGGCTCCGCCGAAGCAGCCGCCGCCGCCACAGGGCGGCTCCACCCCAGGGCCGATGCTCAAGCGGTTCCTCGACGGGCCGATGGCCCACGTGAACGTCATCGCCTTCGCCGTGCGAGTGCCCGGGCGCGATCACTGGTACGTGACGTTTGGCAACTACGCCGACCACTCGGACTCGCCCGCGAAGGCCCTCGGCTTCAAGTTCCAGGACGGCGTCTACTGGGGCTACGGCGAGGGCGGACGCCTCTGCCTCCTCAACCTGCGGACGGGCGAACTGAAGACGCTCCTCGACGACCCGAAGGGCGGGGTGCGCGACCCCCAGGTCCACTACGACGGCCAGAGAATCCTCTTCTCCTACCGCAAGGGCGGGACGCACCCCTTTCATCTCTACGAGATCAACGCCGACGGCACGGGCCTGAAGCAGCTCACCGATGGGCCTGACGACGACATCGAGCCGACCTATTGCCCCGACGGGAGCATCGTGTTCTGCTCGTCGCGCTGCCGCAGGTTCGTGAACTGCTGGTACACGCGCGTGGCCGCGCTCTACCGCTGCGAAGCCGACGGCTCGAACGTCCGAATGCTCTCCAGCAACAACGACCACGACAACACGCCCTGGACCCTCAACGACGGGCGAATCCTCTACATGCGCTGGGAGTACGTGGACCGCTCCCAGGTGCACTTCCACCACCTCTGGACGATGAACCCCGACGGCACGAATCAGACGGTGTTCTTCGGGAACACCTACGGCGGCGTCTCGATGCTCGACGCCAAGCCTATCCCGGGCAGCAACAAGATCGTGGCGTCGTTCTCCCCCGGCCACGGCGCCCCCGAACACCTCGGCCCGGTCACGGTGGTGGACCCCGCCTGCGGGCCAGACACGCAGCCCGCGGCCCGCAACGTGAGCAAGAGCGGCGGCTGGAAGGACCCCTGGGCCTTCAGCGAGGACTGCTTCCTCGTGGCCAGCCCGCGCGGCATCTTCGTCATGGACGGCACGGGGGCCAACGAGCTCGTCTACTCGCTCCCCGCGGACCAGCGGCACCTCCAGTGCCACGAGCCGCGCCCCCTCGTCCCCCGCCCACGCGAGCAGGTCATTCAGCCGCGCGTCAACCTCTCCATGCCCACCGGGCGGCTCGTTCTGATGGACATCTACCACGGCCGCAAGATGGCCGAGGTCGCGCGCGGCTCGATCAAGAAGCTCCTCGTCCTCCAGCAGCTTCCCAAGCCGGTCAACCACTCGGGCGGCATGGAGCCGCTGACCATCGGCGGCTCGTTCACCCTCGCCCAGATACTCGGCACCGTGCCCGTCGAGCCCGACGGCTCCGCGAACTTCGAGGTCCCCGCCCTCAAGAGCGTCTTCTTCGTCGCCCTCGACGAGCGCGACGTCGCGGTGAAGCGCATGCACAGCTTCCACACGGTGCAGCCGGGCGAGACCTCGAGCTGCCTCGGCTGCCACGAGCACCGCACCGTCAGCCCGCGCGAGAATACCACCGAGATCATGGCCCTCCGCCGCCCGCCGACCCCCATCGAGCCCGTCCCCGGCGTGCCCGACGTGCTCGACTTCCCGCGCGACGTCCAGCCCATCCTCGACCGCCGCTGCGTGAGCTGCCACAACCCGGACAAGCCCGACGGCAAGGTGGACCTCTGTGGCGACAAGACGGCCATGTACACGATCAGCTACTTCACCATCCACGCCCGCGGCCTGGTCTCGGACGGGCGAAACCGCCCGGAGAGCAACTACCCGCCCTACGCCATCGGCAGCGGCGCCAGCCGCCTCATGAAGCTCATTGACGGCACCCACTACAAGGCCACCCTCACCGAGCAGGAGCGGGCGGTGGTCCGGCTCTGGATCGAATCGAGCGCCTGCTACCCCGGCACCTACGCCTGCCTCGGCAACGGCTTCTACCCCGTCCACCTCGCCCCGCAGGACCACGCCGAGATGGCGAAGCGCTGCGGCGAGTGCCACCTCAAGAATGCGCCCGACAGGAAGGGCGGGACGGAGAAGGCATTCGTCTTCGGCGGCCAGCGCCTCAGCCCGCAGAGCACGCTCTTCAACCTCACGCGGCCCGACAAGTCCCTCATCCTGATGGCCATGCTCGCCAAGGAGGCCGGCGGCCTCGACCTCTGCAAGAAGCCCGTTTTCACCGCGACCAGCGACCCCCTCTACCAGACCCTCCTCGCGCGCATCCGCGACGCCCACGACCGCCTGATGGCCGGCAAGCGGTTCGACATGCCAGGCTTCCGTCCCACCGAGCACTACGTCCGCGAGATGCAGCGCTTCGGCATCCTGCCCAGAGACCTCAAGCCCACCGACCCCGTGGACCCCTACGCCACGGACAAAGCGTACTGGAAGACATTCGACCACGTGCCCGCGCCAGGTGCAACCGCCGCGCGGTGACCACGGCCCCTTGCTCTGGGGCTCCCAATCGTCCTCGTCCTCGTCCCTCGTCCTCGACTCCTCTCTCCTCCAAACCGGGAGAATCGAGGACGAAGGACAAGGACGAGGGACGAGGACGATAGGAAGAGACAGACAATACGTCGCTTGACGCGCCCAGAGGCGATATGGTAGATTGAGGGCGGATGGCGTATGGGCCTTTTTCAGCATGAGCCGCTCGCCGGCGGCGGCGGGCCGCAGGCATCGACTCATTCTGAAACAGGCGGTACGCTCCATCGGCAGCAAAGGGACTCGCATGGAGCAGGACCGCATCGCGGCGTGTCAGGAGGCTATCGGCTACAAGTTCCAAGACGCGGCGTGGCTGGACAAGGCGCTCACCCATTCCTCCAACCGGTCCGACCTGGGCCTGAGCAACGAGCGGATGGAGTTCCTGGGCGACGCCATCCTGGGGATGGTCGTCTCCGAGTACTTGTTCAACACGTACACGGGCCACACGGAGGGGGAGCTGACGGCGGTGAAGAGCATCGTGGTGAGCCAGCGCATCCTGGCCCGCCAGAGCCGCGCGCTCCAGCTCGACAAGTTCCTTTCCGTCGGGCGCGGGATGAGCCAGGGGCGACGGCTCCCGAACTCGGTGGTGGCCAACGTCCTCGAGGCGCTCATCGCGGGGATCTACCTCGATGGGGGGCTCGAGGCGGCCCGAAAGTTCGTCCTGCGGAACCTCGACTCCGAAATCCGCGACGCCGAGCACACCAAGCAGCACAAGAACTTCAAGTCGGTCCTCCAGCAACTCGTCCAGCGCAAGCGCGCTTGCACCCCCGTCTACCGGGTCATCGAGGAGTCCGGGCCGGACCACGCCAAGTCGTTCCGCGTGGTCACGGTCGTGGACGGGGCCGAGTATGGAACGGGGTGGGGGCGGAACAAGAAGGAGGCGGAGCAGCAGTCGGCGCGCGAGACCCTGGCTCTCGTGAAGGCCCAGTGGGGCAGCGGGGAAGCCGCTGCGGCCACCCCGCCCGCGCAACAGCCGCCGGCTGAGCAACAGGAGCCCGTGCCGCCGCAGGAGCCGGCAGCAGAGCAGGCGATGGCCCCGGAGCCGGCGCCGGTGCCAGCGCCGGAGCCCGTGGCGCACCCGGAGCCGGCGCCGCTGCCGGAGCCCCTGGCGCAGCAGGGGCCGCCGGCCGCGGGAACATAGGGCGTCCAAGGGAATGAGCATGTTCGTGGTGCGGGCTTCAGCCCGTTCTGTCAGAACACGGCCTGAAGGCCGCACTACGAACACGTGCGTGGCTTCGGCGCCCACGGCATCAAGTGGGGCCAGGAGTGGACATGGATCGGGACCTTAGTGCGGCCGTGGAGGGCTACCGCCGGCGCATCCGCGCGCAGGCTGAGGTGACACAGAGGCTCGAGGAGCTGGTGCGGGGCCTCGAGGCCGGCCCGGCGGCGGAGGGCGGCGAGCAGGCCGAGCCGGCGCTCCGCCGCGCACGCGCCGACCTCGAACGCAGCGAGGCCGACCTCAGGGCGCTCAAACGCGAATACGCCTCCTTCAGGCTCCGCGAGGCCATGGGGCCAGACGCCGCCTGGACCGAAGCGGCCATCTTCGACGACGCGATCATGGCCTTGACCAGCGGGCGGCTGACGCGCCGCGAGGCCCGCGGCCCGCGCGACGGCCCGATCGGCTTCGACGGCTTCCGCACCATGCTCCTGGCCGATCTGCCGCTCGGCCAACTCGTCGAGAACGAGGCCGCCGAGCGCCGCTCCGGCGCGCTCTTCGACCCGCTCGAGGAGCAGACGAGCAGCAAGAACATCTTGCGCCGCTGGACCGCGAGGCTGGAGAGCGACCCCTACGTGGCGAACATCCTCCGCTGCGCCCGCGAGGCCGCCGCGCGGTTCGGCGAGCACCTGGGCCGGTTCACCCTGGTGTTCGACAGCGTGCGCCTGAGCTACGAGCTGCGGCAGAAGAAGGTGGACCACCTGGCGTTCGTCTTCCTCGGCCGCCAACCCGCCATCCAGGCCGCGAACTACTGGGAGAACGTCGAGCGGGCCTGCCCCAAGGAGGCCGCGGCACTCCTCGAGCACTTCCACGGCCTCGACTCCGCGCGCGAAGAGCTCAAGCGGCTGCGCGACGAACTGAACATGGAGCTGCGGGCCTTCATGGGCTGCTTCTTCCCCCGCTGCCTCACCTACGCCATGGGGCAGAGCAAGGCGCGACAGCTCGCGCTCGGCCTGCGGAGCTTCAGCCCTCGACGCCTCTGCCGATACGTCCTCGAGCAGGTCGAGCGGACCGACTTCCTGCTGCCGCGCGGCGGGAACCTCGAGATCGAGGTGCCGCGCATACCCCCCGAGCTCGCCCCCTTCCGCAAAGCCAAGGCGTACCTCGCCTACAAGAGGCGCGACCGCCGCGCTGCCGAGGAGGACGCCTCGACGATGGAGGACGCGACCGGGTGAGCAAGGAGTATGGCCCCCCATCCTGGTGACGTTCGTGGGTTCCGAAGCTCCGAAGGGAGCGTACTATATCAGCCCAGGGCGAAGCCCTGGGAATGCAAGACGGCCCCGGCCCAGCCCTGTAGGGGCGTACTGGCCACTCACGAGAGGCGATGGCGTCCGTGCCTCGCAGTACGCCCCTTCAGGGCTAGCCCACGCACGGGCCTGCTTCCCAGGGCTTCGCCCTGGGCTGATATAGCACGCCCCCGTGGGGGCTGCCGAGCAGTTCACCGGAACTGGGGGCCATACTCGTGAGCGAGCCCACCGAATCGCGCGGCTGGCGGGGGACATCGCCGACGCTTCGCCATCTGTTCGCCTGCCTTCTCCTCGTGGCGCTGACGGCCGGCACCTTCCTTAACACCCTGCGCAATCAGTTCGTGAGCTTCGACGACTGGAACCTCATCGAGGAGAACCAGCGCATCCGCTCCCTCTCGCTGCGCAGCGTGGGCCGGATGTTGGTGATGAAGGACCCCCGAAGCCACGCCTGGCTCCCGCTCCGTGAGCTGAGCTACGCGCTCGACTACCGCCTCTGGGGCGGCCTCAAGCCCATCGGCTTCCACCTCACCAACCTCCTGCTCCACACGGCTAACGCGGTGCTGGCATACGGCGTGCTGGTGTGGCTGCTGCGGCGCCCCTGGCTCGCCTGCCTCGGGGCCGCCGCCTTCGCCGTCCACCCCGTCCAGGTCGAGTCGGTGGCTTGGGCCTCAGGGCGCCGCGACGTCCTCTACGGCCTCTTCTTCCTCCTGGCGTTCCTGACGTTCGTGACCCACGAGAGGCACAGCGGCAGGCGACGCTGGGTGCTCTATGGCCTCTCCCTCTTCTTCCTCGCCGCGGCGCTCCTCTCGAAGGCAGCCGCCATGTCGTTGCCGGCTGTCCTCGTCCTCGCCGTGCTCGTCAGCGAGGAGGGGGAGAGGGACTTCTGGGAGCGGCTGCTGGCCACGGCGCCGCACTGGGCGCTCGCGGTGGGCCTCGCCGCGGTGCACCTGCGGGTCGCCCACGACGCCGGGGTCGTCAAGGGGCAGGCGTTCAGCTCGTGCCTGGCGAACGTGCCCTACGTCTTCGCCCTGTACTGGCGGCTGCTGTTCTTCCCCGTGCACCTGGCGACGCCGCACGGGGAGGGGACTCTGAGCTGGGCGGCGGACGGGACTCTGATCGGGCTGCTGGCGGCCTTGACGGCGGGGGTGGTGGCGGCGGCCTGGTGGGCCGCGCCGCGCCGCTCCCTGGCCGTCTTCTGCATCGCCTGGTGGTTCGTCCTGTTGCTGCCCGTCGCGCACTTCGTCCCGCTCAGCGCGCTCATCGCCGAGAGGTATCTCTACCTCCCGATGCTGGGCGCGAGCGGCTTCGCGGCCGGGCTGCTCGGCAGCCTGATGACCACCCGATGGCGAAAGGCGGTCGTGGGCTGCTGTGCCATCATCGTCCTGGCGCTCCTGGCCGCGGCTGCGCACAAGCGCAACTTCGCGTGGGCCGACAGCCGCGCGTTCTGGCAGGACGGCGTCGCCAAGTGGCCCAGCACCCCAGTGATGCGCATCGGCCTGGCGACGGCCTACGTGGACGCACTCGACTACGAGCGGGCCTGGGAGCAGTATATGATGGTGGAGCCGCACCTCCGCGGCAGGGCCGTGTCGAGCGACCCCGAGCACGTGGACCTCGTGCATCGGGGGCTGAAAGGCTTCTACGACCAGTTGGCCCGCCGCCGCGAGTCCCAGGGCCGCCACGCCAGCGCGCTCGAGGCATATGAGACGATGGTGCGGCTGCTCCAGGACGAGAAGAAGGCCGAGCCCTGGGTGCTCCTGGCAAAGGCCTACGAGCGAAGGGGCGTGAAGGACAAGGCGCGCGAGGCTCTCCTGGCCGCCAAGAAGGCCGAGCCTGCCCACGCCGGTCTGGACGACCTGTTGAAGCGGCTCGACCAAGCGCCGCCGGCCCCAAGAGAGTAGGAGACCAGTGGCCCTCTTGCTCGGGCGGAGCCACTCTCCCTAAGTACAACGCCCCACAAATGAGGGCACAAGAACCCAGTCCCGAAGGGACAGCAGTGGGTAGCCGGCGGCTTCAGCCGCCGGATGGGGGCGCACACACAGCCCAGTCCCGAAGGGACGGCAGAAGCCCACAGGAGCCGGCCCTGCGCACGCATCTGCCGTCCCTTCGGGACTTGTCTGCTTCTGGCGCACGAGTCCGGCGGCTGAAGCCGCCGGCTACCCACTGTGCTCCCGTTGGGAGCAAGAGACCGAACACCCGCGATCTTGTCCCCCTATTTGTGGGGCGGTGTACTAAGTTCCCAATTCCCAGACACTTCGGGAGTTGCGCGCCCCCCGAGCATGCAAGAGGGCCACTCGCTCCCCACTGTCTCGGTGCCAAGCACCCTGGCTCCGAACTGACCTCTTGTCCAAGCCAAGGTCTCCGTGCCGATCCTAACGGACGCAGTCTACGTTGTGGGCAAAGGGTTGTCGAACCCGAACGGCTCTTGCCGCCAAGTCCAAAGCGGCGTCGAGCCGCCGCACTCCGACAGGCTGTCGCATCACACGAGCGCCTTGCGTCTGCCGAATGGTCAGGGATGGCATGGGGCCTGAACGAAGGGCAGGCTTGTCAAGGTGGCGATGAATCGCGTAACGTGCGGCAGCCTGTTGGAGTGCGGTCGCTTGAGACCGCTGTGGTTCGCGTCAATCAACAGGCTGTCGCATCGCACGAGCGCCTTGTGTCTCCGGAATGGTCGGGCATCCCGTGGGGCCTGGGTGAGGAACACGGACAAGCACGGACGAACACGGACAGGGAGGAGCAGCGTCTGTGTGTGTCCGTGTCTGTCCGTGTGGCCTCTCAGTTGCGCTTGTCAGCGGGGGCGGCGTGGAGCTTGTGGAGCATGACGAGGGCGGCGTCGGCCATGCGGCGGCCGGCGTCGGAGCAGAGCCAGCGGGAGAGAATGGGCTTGGCGCCGTAGGCCCCGCGCTCGGCCTGGTCGGCGGTGGGGACGTAGGTGGAGGCCCGGGCGTTGGCGAGCTCGACGGCAAAGGTCTGGCGGAAGGGCGACCAGTGCTTGATGTCGAGCCCGATGCGGACGAAGATTTCGGCGGGAAGGGCGATGAGGCCGATGTCGCCAATCCGCATGGCCTGCACGGGCACATCGGCGTTCTTCCCGTCGTGGGGCCAGCTCTCGCAACGCTCGATCAGGTAGGACTCGAAAGGCGAGAGCTTGGCCTTCTTCTTGAGCGCGGCGACCTCGGCGAGGAGTTTGGCGTCGCGGGTGTAGTAGGGGATGGCGAGGGTTTCGATGGTGGATGCAAGGGGGATTGAGGTCATCGGCTCGGCGCGTTCCATGGCGAGCATGGCTGCGCCGGCGAGGGCGCGGCCAAGCTGAGTGGCCTTGGCCGGGCCGCCGCGGGGGAGGTTGGTGGGGTCGTGGGGCGCGTGGTTGATGTCGCCGCACGTGCCCTGGAGGTGGAGCGTCACAACGTCCTTGCCGTAGACCGCCGCGATGTTCCGCCCAATCTCGCCAGGCCAGTCGGCGGAGATGAAGTTGGCGCTCCCGCCGCCGATCACGTCGGGATGGAGGGCGAAGTTGACGGCGAGTGCGATGAGATTGCCCTTCTCGTCCACGGCGCTCAGGGTTTGGAGCTGTGGGTCAATCGGCCCGGCGGGGGCGATGGCCTGGGCGCTCCGCCCGAAAACCTCCGTGCCGTCCTTCAGCCGGAACAGACGGTTGAACGAGTAACCTTCGACAATGGCCGAGCCTGCGCGCAGCGTGGCCGGCACCATCGCCTCCGCCGCACGCTTCACCGTGTCCGCCATCCGGCGCGGCAGCAGGCCGACGTATTGGAGGCAGGCCGGGACGACTGCGTTGTCGCGAAGTTCCGGCCCCGTGTGAGTGTGTGTGGCGCAGACGAGCACGTGGTCGGGCGGGATGCCCGATTCGGCCTTGATGATCTCCTTCGCCGAATCCGCCACCTCCGCCGACACGCTGATCAGGTCGAGCGAGACCAGCGCGAGCCGTGTCCCGCCCGACTCAATCACCATCACCTTTGCGAACAGTTCGTCGCGCACTGATTCCGCCCGCCGATCATGGAAGTATCCCGCGAGCGACACGCCGATCTGCGGCGTGATCGGCTCCTGAGCGCGTCCCACCTTGCACATCGCGGGCCTTGGCAACTCATTGGGCATCGGCGATTGGTCCTCCCTCGGGTCGCGCAGTGCCTTCGACAGCGGACCGGTCGAAGCCCTCTATGTCCCGGAGCCACGCCTCACCCCTTTTACTGGTCAAACGCCCAGCCATGCGCTCAGAAAATTCCTTCAGCGTCATGCCCGGGGGAAATGGAAGCAGCCGAGCGATGACTCGACCGTTGCGCGTGATGCTCACTTCCTCCTGAGTTTCCTCTACCTCCTTGAGCACACGGTGGACCTGGTCAATGAACTCGGTGTCCGTCATGACCTTCATTGTCTACCTCCTAATCAACCATTCTGCACCCGCTCCTATGATACCCAACGCACACCGGCGCATCAACTGAGACGCCGAGGTCGAGAGAAGGCCTCCCTGTCCCCGAACACCGAAAACCGAACACCGATAACCTCTCTTCGCTACTCGACAGTGGCCGTTCCCCATTCGGCCGGCTCGAGGCGGCTTTCGTTGGGGATGTCGTTGGTGACGTTGGCGGAGAAGCTGTTATTGGTCCAGTAGGCTCGGAGGGCGGCCTGGGTGCCCGCGGCGTTGCCGAAGATGTAGCCGAGGTCCATGCGGACGCTCGCCCCAGGCTTCGGCGCGAAGCCGATGAGTTCAAGGGGAATTGTGGCGACGGCCTTGAAGCCGCCAGGCTGCTTTGTGTGGTCCAGCTTCACGGCATCGGACGATTCGATGGCGTCGAAGCTCTCCTTGCCCGTGGGCGAGGTGAGGACGATGGGCTGGCCCGTGAAGCCCTTGACCTTCGGGCGGTAGATGACAGCGAACGGCTTGCCCTTCTGCCGCGTGACCAGGATTCGCACGTCGCCAACGGTGGGTGTCTTGCGCTTGGGGTCGGCAGCGGGATTGCTCGCAAGCTGAATGTCGAGCAGGTTGCCGCCCTTGAAGATGGTGCGCGGGTCGGGCGTGGCATTGACGAGTTCGGCCGGGCTGGTGACTTCGAAGGCCACGTAGAGACTCTCCGCGTCGTAGGCGGCGCGGGCGGTGAAGGCTCTCGCGGCGTCAACGGTCTTGGTGACGCCTTTGGCGAGGTCGAGGGCGGGACGGCCGCGCACGATGTCGAGCCGCTGGGACTTGGCCTTCGCCAGCTCGTAGTCGGCGAGGGCCTTGGCGGCGAGCTTGGCGTTCTCCTCGGTGTGAGTGTAGGCGCCGCCGGGCAGGCGCTTCACGGTGTCGAGGCCGAGGATTTCGGTCACGCGGCCATCCTGGTCGCCCGCAAGGAGGAAGTAGCGGTCCGGTGGCACAGGCCTCTGGCCTGTGGAGGACACAGGCGGGACGCCTGTGCCACCAACCCCTGTGCCACCAAGGCCCTTGAACATCACGAGTTGGCCGGTCACGACCTCGGAGGCCGTGATGTCGGGGCCGAGTCCGCCGCTCCGGCCGTCCCGCATCACCATCCCGACGCAGAGCCCGTCGCGGGTGAAGATGTGGTAGGGGCCGAAGTAGGTGGCGGCGCCAGTGAAGTCGCCCGCGACGCCGAGCGGCATGGTGAGGCCCCAGAGCTTGCCGGGCGTGACCATCGGCAGGCTGAGGGCCTTGTTCCAATCAATCACGCCGCCGTAGCCCCAGACCAGCTTGCCGTCGCGCGTCCATCTGGCGAAGCCGGGCTCGCGGCCGGGGCTTAGCGTGTAGACCGCCCCGTCGCTGTCGTCGTAGATTAGGCTCGTGCCGTTCGAGTTGTTGCCCTTGAAGGGCACCTCGACCCGCTGGGCGAAGTCGTAGACCGGCCGCCCGTCGGCCTCGAAGCGGACGGGCTTGAACATGAAGCCGTGGTCGCTCCAGGCGTTCAGGTCGGCGTCGAGCCAGTTGAACGCCGTCTCGCCGCGGCCGGTCGGCGAGGTGGTCAGCTCGGCGAGCTGGACGGTTTGGTCGTTGTTCGCGTCCTGCCACAGGTAGGCGCCCTCCTTCATCCCCTTCATCACGGGATAGAGCACGCCGCCGCCGAACGGGCCGAAGGCGATGCGGATGGTGCCCGCGAACGGCTTGAAAATGTCCCCGTCGCGGATGAAGAGCATGTTCGAGTAGTCAATCATCCCCCATCCGAACTGCTTGCCGTTCTTGGCGGTCATCACGCGGAAGTGGCCGGCGTAGCCGCCGGGGTTGGGCATCTCGATCATGTTCTCGGCGGTCGGTCGCCAGATGGTGCTCCACGGCAC
>Ga0194112_10004761_pt1 | contig 18480 bp, 13 predicted proteins | sample TA2MahC400mmetaG_FD_146191 | JGI IMG/M metagenome (GOLD analysis project Ga0194112, IMG submission 146191) | Freshwater microbial communities from Lake Tanganyika, Tanzania - TA2015016 Mahale Deep Cast 400m | ecosystem: Environmental > Aquatic > Freshwater > Lake | place: Tanzania: Lake... | reverse complement strand
AACCCTTGAACATTGCAGCCAATCCGACGGTCAGCATAATCACTTCAATGAGGGCTTCGCCAATCAAGGGACGTAGAAAAAGTCGTTCGATGACAAATCCCATGGTAAAGGTACCCACCAGCGTCAATAAAAAGGCGATGGGGATGGGTAACCTCAACCATAAGGAAAAAACAAGAAAAATAAATGCACCGATAGCGAGCAGTTCACCATGGGCAAAATTGAGGACGCTCGATGACTTAAAAATCATCACAAAGCCCAAGGCAGCAAGGGCATAAAGAAAACCAACGGATAACCCCTGAATTAAGAGTTGAAGAAAAAATTCCATAAAGCCTCCCAAAGGGAAAAATTCCAAACACCAAGCATCAAATAATTTCCAATCACCAATCGATTAATACCCAAACTCATTTTTTAAAAACATCTTTTAAAATCATCTAAAATCATCGTTTGGTAATTGAAATTTGGGTATTGGTTATTATTTGGAGCCTGGAATTTGGTGCTTGGAATTTGGTGATTATCACCATTTATTCCACCGTTAAGATCTTTACTTTCGTCTCAATGGTGCCCACGTGTCCGTCACGATAACGGACTTTGCCTGTTACCTCTAACTCTTTTTGATCACTATACATCGCCTCGATCAACTTGAGGTACTGTTCGTAAACAAATTTTCTCCGCACCTTTCCCGTTCGGGTCAGCTCTTCGTCATCGGCATCGAGAAGCTTATAGAGGAGAATGATCTTCTTAAGCCTCATCGGCTTTGGCAATTGGGTATTCACATGGCGGACCTCGTCAAGGATCAGTTCCTCAACAGGTGGTTGCTGTGAAAGATCGCTGTAAGTGGTATAGGGGATCATTCGATCCTCTGCCCAGCTACCCACATTTCCAAAGTCGATATTGATGAATCCTGTGATGTAGTCACGGCCTTCACCAAAGACCACAGCCTCTTTGATGTAGGGACTAAATTTTAACCTCGTCTCAATAAAGTCTGATGAGATGGCCTCTCCCCCCATGGTCCGCATGATCTCTTCCTTCCGACCGATGATCAGAAGGTGTCCATCGTCATCGATATAACCTGCATCACCCGTATGAAGCCAACCATTCCTCAGGGCTTTATTGGTTGCCTCTGGGTCCTGATAATAGCCCACAAAACAGGAGGGTGTTTTTACAAGGACCTCCTGATCTTCTGCAATTTTGATCTCCGTTCGGGGCAAGGGTTTCCCAACGGTCTCCGGCTTGACCTCCTTATCCGGTTGAACCTGAAAGACTCCGCCACCCTCTGTGAGACCATAAGCATGTTTGAGATTCAGTCCTTTTGCACGGAAAAATCGGATGACATCTGGACTGATGGGATGGCCACCTGTAATAGCCGCATGAATCTGAGCGCAGCCTACCCGATCCAGAAGGGGACGATAGACGATCCTGGCGAATATTCTATGGAGGATCTGTAAATAGTTGGGCACAGGCTCTTTTTTAGATTCCCGATCAACCACTGCCCCACCGATGATCTCGCCTAAGGCAAAGAGTTTTCGCTTAATAAAACCGGCATCAGCAATCTTCACTCTTATCTTGGAAGCCAGATCTTCCCAGAACCTCGAAGAGGTGATGAGGACAATTGGTCCAATTTCTCGAAAATCTTCTGCCTGGGTTTCCAAGGTTTCGGGGAAGTTCATGGTCATCCCCGTAAGCGGTGACACACCCATCCCCCACATCTGGTCTACAATCCATGCTGTTGGGGTGATGGAAATCCAATTATCACCCGGCCCAATGGGAGCAGTTTCAACCCATTTCCTTGCGATTTCCGTAAAACTCTGATGAGAGATCATTGCCAATTTAGGAATGCCTGTTGTTCCAGAGGTCATGATCATTAAGGCAACCTCATCTGGTTTCCCCTTCCATAACTCCTCTTCAAATAGATTAGGTTGCTCTTTATCAAGAGCCTCGCCCATCTTTAGGAGTTCCTGAAAACTCATCAACCATGGGTTACTGCTATAAGTCCTCATGCCTGTGGGATCGATATAGATGACCTTCCGCACATGGGAGAGTTGTTCCTTCATCTCCAGGAGCTTATCGATCTGTTCCTGGTCTTGGACGATCACATAGGTGGCTTGAATGCGATTGAGCATCGTCGCAAGCTCTTTGGCGATGGAGGAGGTAAAGAAATTAACGGTGATGGCACCTACAGCTTGGGCTCCCAATTCGGTGAAGAGCCACTCTGGATGGTTGTCGGTGATGATGCCAATGTTTTCACCCCGTTTAAGGCCGAGAGTCAATAAACCCAAGGCCACATGTTTCGTATAACGAAAGTAATCCTGCCAGGTATAGGCCAGCCATATCCCATACATCTTTTCGCGAATGGCTATTTTATCGGACCCTAACTGATTTGCCTGTTTGAATAATATTTGAGGCAAAGTATATTGACTGAGGGATGATAAGATTTCTTGATCGGGACGTTCTATTTTTCTGAACTCCATATCTCTCTCAACCCCAAAACCTCCTCCCCCCTATGCGGGGGAGGATTGAGGTGGGGGGATTATGTCATGTCCACCCCCACCATCTCCCTCCCCCATCCAGGGGGAGGGAGATGGAAGAAGGGGGGGTTAGAACTTTGTTGCATCACCGAGATAGGCTTTGATCACTTCAGGATGGTTTTGAATCACCTCTGGAGTGCCTTCTGCGATCTTCTCTCCAAAATTCAAAACCATAATTCTCTGGGAGATACTCATCACAACGGACATGTCGTGCTCGACCAGGATGATGGTCTGTCCCCAAGCCGAGTTTAACTCAATTAAAAAGCGTACCATGTCCTCTTTTTCTTCAAGGGTCATCCCGGCAAAGGGCTCATCGAGGACTAATAGTTTTGGCTCTAAGGCTAAGGCGCGACCCAGCTCGACCCTCTTTCGTAATCCGTAAGGTAAAGAACCGACCGGTTTTTTGCGGATGGACTGCATTTCCAAAAAATCGATCAATTCCTCCAAAACCTTTCGGTGACGGACCTCTTCCTTTTTAACGGAGGAGGAAAAGAGGGCTGCTTTGCCAATGCCATAGTCGCAGTAAAGATGCCGAGCCAAAAGCATGTTAGCCAAAACGGTTATCCCTGGAAAGAGTTCGATATTCTGATAGGTCCTTCCAATTCCTTTCTTCGTAATCTCATGGGGTTGTTGGCCTGTAATTTCTTCTCCGTTGAATAATATCTGTCCACTTTGTGGATGGTAATAACCCGTGATACAGTTGAGGAGACTTGTCTTCCCTGCACCATTAGGGCCAATAATACTTACAAATTCTCCTGTATGGACGGTGAGATCCACATCACGGAGTGCCATCAAACCCCCGAAATTCAAAAACACCTTCTTCACCTCCAACTCAGCCTTTCGGTCCGACGGCTGAGTGGAGGTGTAGATGCTGGGCTGACTTCGAAACGCCTTCATCGGCTTCCCCGCCAACTAACTAATACAAACGCAATAAATTATTATACCCCCCACCCTCCCCACCCCCTCAAGGGGGGAGAGGTAGGGTGAGGGTAATATCAAAATATATAATGCGTTTGTATTAATTTCTACATTTTGGGAGTCCTCAAAACCTGGACCTTCTCTTTTCCAGGAACATAGAAATTGGTCATAGGTGAATAGCTCGCATCTTCATGAATCTGAACGATCCTTCCTTTGAAAGAACCCTCATGGTTATCCTTCGTATAGGTCACATAAGGGACCAGACCTCCAAAATCCTCATTGTTGAAGGTCTCCATGGCTTTATTGATCGTCTCTGCATTGATCGTCTTATACAATCCGCTTGCCCTGTGGATAGCCCTCTCCTGGATCATGGCAATGACAACACCTTCCCAGTAAGAGGTTTCGAATTTATCCACGGTCTTGTATTTTGCCCACAATTTCTGAAGGATCTCAATCCCAGGTGTTTTGTCTTGAGGAAGTACTCCACAGAATTGCATGAAGACCCGGTCCTTAATCAGTCCCTGTCCAAGCTTAAAGAAGTCGGGGTCAGTGGCTGTCCAAGTTCCAAAGAAAGGAACATTGTAGCCGACCTTATCGGCTGCCTTAAGGGCAGTAATAACCGCAGCAGGGAGAATCTGCATAAATACGTATTCCGCCCCCTTATCCTTTAAACGGAGCATCTCAGTCGTCAGATCGACGGTGGCCGGAGGAAATTCCTCAATCGTTACAATATTGATATTATTTTTGGGGGCATACTCCTTGCTCGGATCATGAATGGATCTTCCATAGACATTGTTATAGGTGAGAAGACCTACCTTAGGGGCATCCTTCCCCTTATGGATGCTGCGGATATATTCGAGAACAGCATAGGAATCCAAGATATAACTCCCAAAGGGTAGATACATATAATCGATCGGGGGTTTAAGAATACCCTGAAAGGTAGAGTAATTTATGGTTGGTATCTTATATTCCTGGATGATTGGTTTTATCTGGATACCCGTTCCAGCATCCCAGGTGGCGATCGTATCTTTCTTTTCTTCACAGAACTTCTTTACAAACTTAACGCCTTCAGGGACTTTGTAGGCATGATCGACGATTTCTAAATCGATCTTTCTACCCGCAATTCCCCCTTTTACATCATTCACATAATTGATATAGTCGCGATGGCCTTTTGCATGATACTGCCCCCAGGTAGAGGCCGGACCAGTCAAATTGATAACCGCCCCTATTTTTATTGGTTGAGACCATCCTGTGGCCACCAACCCCATACAAAATATTCCTAAAACAATTAGTAAAATAGATATTTTCCCCATAATCTTATCCTCCTTTCTATATCTTGGGCTCTATACTCATTCTAATTATTACCTTCCTAAAATTGCCTGAAGACATAAAAGCCACCAGACATCTCTTTTATCTCTTCAATTCGCTTTTTTCACCACCCCCTTCCCTTGGCAAACATATATTCCACAACTCTACCTTACAGTAAAGTTAAGGGATTTAAAAGCTCACTTATTTTATAGATCAAAAAATTATAGCAAGTAATTCAACAAAGACCGCTCTGAGAACCACCTAATCTCATTATACTATATTTCCTGAAAATTTACTGCAAGAATATTAATTTAACCGGACTGAGACGAACTTTGAGATCCCAGGGGTTTCCATGGTAATCCCATAGAGCGTATTGGAAGTCTCCATCGTCTTTTTATTGTGGGTGATGATAATGAACTGAGAAGTTTTTGAAAACTCTTTGACCAGTTCAATGAACCGATTGATATTGGCATCGTCTAAAGGCGCATCTACCTCATCGAGCAAACAGAAAGGTGTGGGCTTGATCATGAAGAGCCCAAAAAGTAAAGCAGTGGCCACCAGGGCCTTTTCTCCACCGGAGAGGAGATCAATATTTTGGAGTTTCTTGCCCGGTGGCTGAGCGATGATATCAACCCCTGTGGTGGAGGGATCCTGTTCTTCCAGGAGGATGAGGCTGGCTTCTCCACCCTTAAAGAGCCTCGTAAAAACCTCTCTAAATTTCTCATTGACCAGATGGAAGGTCTCTAAAAATCGCTTCGTTGTCGTCCGATTGATCCGAATGATCGCCTTTCTCAAGGTATCGAGAGCTTGTTGAAGATCACTCTGTTGCTCGGTCAGAAAGTCGTGTCGCTGTTTCAATTCCTGATACTCTTCGATGGCCATCAGATTGACCTCTCCAAATCCCTCTAAGGCACTCTTTAACTCTACCAATTTCCTCGACATCTCCTCCTTCGGAAACTCTTCGGGTAGAGTTCCTATTGCAGGGGATAGTGCTGTGCCGTAGCGCTCCCTCATCGAATCCTGTAAGTGCTGAAGTTTCAACTGGACCTCCGAAACCCGGATCTCCTCTTCATGAATCTTTCCGCGGACATCTTCCAATTCCTGTCGAAGGTATCTGGAGGAGGCCTCTGCCTCTTTCCATTCATTCAATAGAATTTCTACTTTCTCCTTCTGAAGAGAAAGGGCTTCTTCATTAAGACGGTGCTTTGTAATATGCTCTTTTAAACCTATTTCCCCTTGATCGATTCTTTCGAGAAGGGAGGTACTTTCAGCTCTACACCCTCTGATGCCATTCACTTCTTTTACAATCTGTTCCCGTAATGTCTTTAGATTCTCTGAGAGATTGAGAATCTGACCTTTCATCCCTCTCTGTTTCTCTTCGACAGAAGCCAGGAGGACCTTCTTCTCAGTGATCTTCTCTCCCAATTCTTCTGTCCCTCCACTCACCTCTTCGACTTTCTTCTTTAACGACTGAAGTTCATCCTCCCCCTCCTGTTTGACAGCCTCTTGTCTTTCCATCTGGGCTGAGACCGATTCGATCTCCTTTCTAATATCCTGATACTCCTCTTCGAGCTCCTTTCCTTCAAACTGGAGGACCTCCCTCTTCTGCTGGAATTGCAAAATCTCCTTTCTCAGTCCTTCTAAATCCCTTTCCTGATGAAGGAGTTCGATCTCTTTTTCCTGAATCTCCTTCTTCCTATCTTCCAACCGGCTCTCTCTCTCGGCAATCTCCTGCTGGAGACGCTCCTCCTCTTCATGGGCTTTTCGGCATCTTCCCTCTTCCTCTCTGATCTTTCCCTCTAATTCTCTGATCTCCCTACGTCTCTCTAAAATACCCAAACCCTGATCACGGCTTCCTCCAGAGACCACTCCAGACCGTTCCACTAAATCCCCTTCCAGGGTGACAAGGGTTCCGAATCCACCCTCTTTCTTTATCCAATCGAGCGCTTTATCTAAATGTTCGACGACGCCAACATCTCCGATCAGAAATTCTGCAATGGGAGTAAAACCCTCCTTCACATTGACAAATTGGAGAAGAGGCAGGGGCTTCCCTTCTTCGCCGCTTTGGTAGGATCGGTCATGGGTCTCATTTATTCTCACCCCTACTGGAACAAAACTTCCTCGACCAAGTGACTCTTTTTTAAGTAAGGCGATTGCCTCTAATGGCTCTTTCTCTCCCTCCACAATCAAGTATTGCAATCGCTGTCCTAAAACAACCTCTAAAGGAACTTCATATTCTGGTTCAGGTTCTAAGATGTCGGCCACCACTCCTAATATCTTTTCCCACTTCTCCTGCTCCTCCTTCTTTCTGAGGAGAATGGACTTCACACCCTTTTCAAACCCCTCAAAGTTTTCTTGGAGTTCTTTCAAGGAGAGGAACCGAGAATGATCTTGCCTCAACATCTCCTCCCACTCTGATCTTTCTGCATGCCTTTCAGCCAAGAGACCTTTTAATTTTTCGATCTCCCCTTCCCATCTCTCCTTCTCCTCCAGAAGCAACATTTGGAGAGAGAGATTCAGTTCCCTCTCTTTCACCATCTTCGATAAGGTTTCCTCGAGTTGTATAAGACCCATCCTCACTTCTTCAGATTCCTTCTCATTGGAACGAAACCGTTTCTGAAGATCCTCCTTCCTCTCCTCAAGGTGGGATCGGCGATTTTTAAGAGAAGCGAGCTGGGTGAGTGTATCGACCAATCTTCCTTTCTCAGCTTCTAATTCTTCTAAGAGCTCTTTGTAAGTTGATCTAAAATCATTGAAAAGAGTCTCCCATTCTTTCAATATTTCTTCATTTTCACGGCGTTCTTCTTCTAATTCTCTCTTGGCCTGTTCTATCCTCCTCCGCTCCCTTTGAGCCCCTCTCCAGGAGGAAAGTCCATTCCTCACCTCTTCCATCATCCGGACCTCCTGCTTTTGAAGACCCACTCTTTCCCTCCTGAAGAATTCAACCTCACTCTCCATCTTTTGAATCCTCTGGCCAAGTTCAAAAACCTCTTGTTGAAGAAAGCGGAGCTTCTCTTCCTCTTCCATACTTCTCAGCCTCATCCCTTCGACCGTTGCCTCCCTCTCCGCCATTTGAGCAGATATCTCAGTCTCTCGTTCGCGGAGCGCTTTCAAATAACCCCTAATGGCCTCCCCTTTCTCCGAAAGGTCAGTGTATTCTTGAATAGCAAAACGGAGTTCGATCTCCTTGATCTCCTTTCGAATCGCCTTATATTCCTCTGCCCGTTTCACCTGTCTTTCCAGAGTAAGAATCTGCCGTTTCACCTCCGCGATGATGTCCTGAATCCGAACAAGGTTCTGTTGAGTGGCCTCCATCTTCATCAAGGCCAGCCTTTTTCGTTCCTTATATTTTGCAATGCCTGCGGCCTCTTCGATCAAAAACCTCCGATCTTGAGGATTGGCATGGATGAGATGCTCCACTCGACCCTGTTCCACAATCGAATAACCATTCACTCCAATACCCGTATCTAAGAAAAGATCCGTGATGTCTCGTAACCGAGAGGGTACTTTGTTAATGAGATATTCACTCTCTCCCGATCTGAAGAGCCTGCGGGTAACGGTAATCTCGCTATACTGTTCATATTCTTTTGGAGCGGATCCATCCTCATTGGAGAAGGTCAGGTTTACCTCTGCCATTCCCATGGGTCTTCTTCCATCTGTGCCTCCGAAGATGACATCCTCCATCAATCGTCCACGCAAATGTTTTGCACTTCGTTCGCCAATGGCCCAGAGTACGGCATCTACGATATTGGACTTTCCACAACCATTGGGACCCACAATCGTTGTTATCCCCTCTGGGAAAGAGAGATGGAGGCGATCCACAAAGGATTTGAATCCGATCACCTCAAGTGATTTGAGTTTCATTTATTCGTCCTTGAACTATGACCGTGAGTAAATTTATCATCATTCTATCAAAAATTCCAATAACCAAATCCCAAATTCCAAATAAATTCCAATTACCCAATGTTCAAATGACCAAAACGCCCCTCACCCTTTCCCTCTCCCCCGAGGGGAGAGGGAGGGGTGAGGGGGGGGTGAATTTCGGTCATTGAGATTTTGGTCATTATTTGATTATTGGTGCTTGGAATTTGGTTATTAATCATTTTGATTTCTGAATATATTCCATGGCCTTTTGGAGCCTCTTTATCACCTTGTCTTTGCCCAGAGTTTCCATCACTTCATCGATGGGGGGGCTCGCCGTTTTCCCTGTCAAAGCCACTCGAATGGGTTGAGCAATTTTCAATAAGGGTTCTCCTCGGTTTTCGGAAAGCTGTTTGATCAAGCGATAAGTCCTCTCCTTATCCAAAAACGCCTCCTTCGAAAGAGAGGCAATGATCTGTTCTAAAACTGCCATTGATTCTGCCCTCAGAAATTTCTGAGCCGAATCCTCATCATACGAAATCTCCTCACAGAAGTAAAATCCTCCGACCTCAGCCATCTCCACTAAGGTCTTCACCCTTTCCCTGAGAGAAAGAGAAACCTTCCTCAAAAGATTGAGATCGTTGATTAAATAACCTTTCGCTTCAATAAAAGGTAAAACCCTCTGGACCAACTCGTCCAATTCCATCCTCTTGATATACTGGGCATTTAGCCAATCAAGTTTACTCGGGTTGATGGCCGCCGGAGATTTTCCCACAGCTTCCAAACCGAACTTCTCAATCAATTCCTTTAGAGTGAATTCTTCCTGATCGCCATAGGACCATCCCAGACGGACCAAATAGTTTACCACGGCCTGGGGGAGGTAGCCCAATCTTTTATACTCCATCACAGACTGAGCCCCATGTCTTTTGGAAAGTTTTTTCTTATCCGGGCCCAGGATCATCGGGACATGACCAAACTTCGGCAAGGGAGAGCCAAGGGCCTGATAAATCTGAATTTGGCGAGGTGTATTATTCAGATGGTCATTGCCCCGGATGACATGAGTGATCTCCATGGTAACATCATCGATGACCACTGAAAAATTATAGGTGGGAAGACCATCACTTCTCAGAATTATGAGGTCATCCAATTCTGAATTGTCAAATTCCACACGACCTTGAATGAGGTCCTCGACCACAGTGCTTCCCTCATCAGGCGAGAGAAATCGGATGGCAAATGGTTTTTCCAGAGGGAAGGACTTTCTGCCGAGACAGGTTCGGTCATATTTGGGTTTGATCCCGATTTTGAGGGCCCTGTCTCGCTTTGCTTCCAACTCTTCAGGAGAACAGTAACATCGGTATGCCTTCCCTTCTTTGAGGAGCTTATGGGCAGCTTCTTGGTATAAGGAGAGGCGTTGGGTCTGAAAGAAAGGGCCTTCATCCCAATCCATTCCAAGCCACTTCATTGCATCCAGGATCACCTGGATTGATTCTTGGGTGGACCGTGCCACATCCGTATCCTCAATGCGAAGGATAAATTTCCCTTTCGATTGACGTGCCAATAGCCAATTGAACAGGGCGGTTCGTGCCCCTCCGATATGGAGGTCGCCAGTTGGGCTGGGCGCAAATCGGGTTCTTACCTCCTTCATCCCTGCATTAATCCTTGCGAAGAGAATAATAAAAAAATCCCCCCTCGCCCCCCTTTATTGAAAGGGTGGGGGGGGATTATAATTCCTAAATATTTAAATGAGATGGTCAATAGCCTTGAGCGCCTCGTCCAATTTTTTAGGATCGGTCCCCCCGGCCTGAGCAAAATCCGGTCGTCCTCCTCCAGTCCCTCGAATATGGAGGGCAATCTTTTTAATCAACTCATTGGCATTGAACCGATGGGTGAGGTCATCGGTCACACCCATCAACAAGGAGACCTTGGTTTCGCTTCGACTACCCAAAAGGATAATACCAGAACCGATCTTGACCTTTAACTGATCAATAAACTCCCTCAATCGTTTTGGGTCCTTTCCATCCACTCTTGCTGAGAGTATTTTCACTCCTTTCACCTCTCTGACAAGAGGGAGGAGATCTGAGATCTCTTGATGCAATAATTTATCCAGGAAGGATTGGATCTCCCTCTCCAATTCCTTCTGTCTTTGAAGTAGCCGTTCCACCTTCGAAGAGAGTTCCCCAGGATTCGATTTGAGAGAGAGCGAAATCTCCTGAAGTTCTCGTTCCTCTTCCTTGATAAATTGGTAGGCCCATTCCCCTGTCAGGGCCTCGATTCTTCTCACCCCTGCAGCCACTCCTGTCTCATTGACAATTTTGAAAAGGCCGATATCCCCGGTTCTCGAAGTGTGGGTCCCTCCACAAAGTTCAAGACTGAAGTCCGATACCTTGACCACCCTGACCATATCGCCATACTTTTCTCCAAAGAGAGCCATAGCTCCTGTCTTTAGGGCCTCATCCACTGACATGATCTTCGTCTCGACCTTCAGGTTTTGACGGATTTTCTGATTGACCATGGTCTCAATAAGTTCAAGATCTCTCCTTTCAATCGGGGCAAAATGGGTAAAATCAAATCTCAATCGATCAGATTCGACGAGTGAACCTGCCTGATGAACATGAGTCCCCAAAACCTCTCTCAATATGGCTTGAAGTAGATGTGTGGCAGTATGGTTAAGGGCAATGGCCTGTCTCCGATCGAGGTCCACCTTGAGACTTACCTCCATCCCCTCCTTCACCTTTCCTCTTTTCACCCTTGTCTTATGGATGATCAATTCCTCCATGGGTTTGAGCGTATCTTCCACCTCCAAGGAGAACCTCTCATGAAAGATCATCCCTCGATCCCCTACTTGTCCACCCGCCTCTCCATAGAAAGGAGTCCTCTCTGTTATGACTTCGACCTGATCACCTTCTTCAGCAAAGGATACAGATTCATCACCTTTGATTAACTTCAAAATCTTGGAATTGAATTGAGTCTCTTCATAACCTAAAAAGGTCGTCTTAATCCCTTCATTTAAGAGTCGTCGATAGATCTCTTTCGCCCTTTCATCAGCCATCCCTTGCCATGTCTGTCGGCTCTTCTGCCTCTGCTCCTCCATCTGGACCTTGAACCCTTCTTCGTCAAACCTGACCCCTTCCTCTTGAAGGATCTCGGCTGTGAGATCGAGAGGAAATCCGTAGGTGTCATATAGACGAAATGCCACTTCTCCTGAGAGGATCTTCTCTCCCTCCTCTTTTAATCGATCCAGCTCCTCTCTCAAAATCCTTAATCCAGAATTGAGGGTTTCGGAGAAACGTTCTTCCTCATTCTGGATGACCTTAGAAACAAAGGCCTCTGTCTCCCTCAACTCAGGATAGGCATTTTTCATCAGATCCACGGCCTTTGAGGAGATTTGATAGAGAAAAGGTACCTCGATTCCAAGCATCTTTCCGTGTCTCATGGCTCTTCTCATAATTCGACGGAGCACATATCCCCTGCCCTCATTGGAAGGGAGGATACCATCATTGATCAAAAAGGTAGATGCCCGGCTGTGGTCAGCAATCACCCGGATGGAGGTGTCAGATCGAGGGTCTCTCCCATAAGGGATTCGGCAGACGTTTTCGATTTCTTTGAGGATGGGTCTGAAGAGATCTGTCTCAAAGTTACTTTTGACCCCTTGAAGGATAGCAGAAATCCGTTCAAGCCCCATCCCTGTGTCGATGCAAGGCTTGGAAAGAGGTGTAAGTCTTCCATCCTTGTCTCGATTGAATTGCATGAAGACGAGGTTCCAGAGTTCTAAAAAGCGGTCGCAGTCACACCCTACACGACAATCGGGGCGGCCGCAACCCACTGCCTCTCCTTGATCGATCACGATCTCGGAGCAGGGACCACAAGGGCCGGTCTCTCCCATGGCCCAGAAGTTATCCTTCTCTCCCATTCGGACAATCCGGTCGGTGGGGATGCCGACCTTTCGCCAGAGATCAAAGGCTTCGTCATCATCCAGATAGATGGTGATCCACATCTTCTCTTCGGGCAAGCCCCATATGTGGATGAGCAGATCCCATGCCATCTCAATGGCCCCTTTTTTAAAATAATCTCCAAAGGAGAAATTCCCCAACATTTCAAAGAAGGTATGGTGCCTTGCGGTCTTTCCAACAATCTCCAGATCATTATGTTTTCCCCCGGCACGAACACACTTCTGTGATGAGACGGCTCTACGATAGTCCCGTGTCTCTTCAGCTAAAAAGACACTTTTAAACTGTACCATTCCAGCATTGGTGAAGAGCAAGGTGGGGTCGTTTTTGGGAACGAGGGAGGAACTCGAAACAATACAGTGTTCCCTCTCGGCAAAATAGTTGAGAAAGGCCCTTCGAATCTCATCCGAGGTCATTGTCTCAAATTGTCCCTCACCCTTGGGGCCTGTCCAGCCTCACCTTCTTCGGGGCCCCTTTTACCTTTTCCTTCTCCTTATCCCTATCCCGAGCGATAGCCTCAAAGTCATCCCATGTGGTATCGCTCGTGGCAAGAATTCCCTTCACCCTCAAGGCAAAGTCATCCGGGTTGGTACAATGCTTGAGGGCTTCTTCATAAGTGATCAAATTTTCCCCTAATAGAAACATCAGAGACTGGTCAAAAGATTGCATTCCGTAAGTGGTGAACCCTTTTGCAATCGCATCATTAATCTCATTCGTCTTATCCTTTTCAATGATGCATTCCCTCACCCTTGCCGTGGAAACTAAGACCTCAACCGCTGGAACCCTTCCCATATCATCCCCCCTCGGAACCAACCTTTGGGAAATCACGCTTTTGAGCACAGCCGCCAGTTGCAGGCGAATCTGTTTTTGATGGTAAGGAGGAAAGACAGAGATGATTCGATTGATCGTCTCTGTGGCATTAAGGGTATGAAGGGTGGACATGACAAGATGGCCTGTCTCGGCAGCCATCAGAGCGGTCTCGATCGTCTCCAAATCCCTCATCTCACCCACCAGGATAACATCCGGATCCTGGCGGAGAGCCACACGCAATGCGCTGGAAAAGGTGATTGTATCAGAACCGACTTCCCTCTGATCCACGATCGACCTCTGATCCTCATGGACAAATTCGATGGGGTCTTCAATAGTGATGATGTGACAATTCCGATTGCGATTGATTATATCGATCATCGATGCCAGTGTGGTGGATTTACCACTCCCAGTTGTCCCGGTGACAAGGATAAGTCCCCTTTGTTCAAGAGAAATCTTGCCGATCACAGGAGGCAGGTGGAGTGCCTCTAAGGTTTTGATCTGATAGGGCACAATCCGAAGGGCGATGCTGAGTTTTCCTCTCTGTTGGTAGATATTGACCCGAAAGCGGCCCAAACTATAGATCTCATACCCTATATCCACCTCTCGGTTCTTGATGAATCGCTCCTTCTGCCAGTCATTCATCAGACCGAAGGCAATCTTCGAGAGATCATTATGATCGAGGGGTTGCAATTCATCATAAGGTTTCAAAAAACCATTGATCCTGAAGATGGGTGGGGCCCCTTCTTTGATGTGAACATCAGAGGCCCCTCGCTCCAGGGCTTCCATTAAGATCTCATTTAAATCCATCTCTTTCTCCCTCTTTTCATTTCACTGATCCTGTTTTGGAGAGGTGAAAGCCTTCGAGGATCTCTTTCTCCATCTCCTCCAGAACCTTCGGATTCTCCTTTAAAAACTGTTTTGTATTTTCCCTTCCCTGGCCGATACGCTGTCCTCCATATGTATACCATGTCCCGCTCTTCTCCACGATATTTTTCTCAACCGCCAGATCAAGGATATCTCCTTCTCTTGAAATACCTTCTCCATGGATCAGGTCAAACTCCACCTCTTTGAAGGGAGGGGCCACCTTGTTTTTTACCACACGAACTTTGGTCCGACTACCAGTGACCTCCTGCCCCTGCTTTATCGAGGCTATCCGTCGGATATCTAACCGAACGGAAGAGTAAAATTTGAGGGCATTGCCTCCGGTGGTCGTCTCTGGATTTCCAAACATCACCCCGATCTTCATTCGTATCTGATTGACGAAAATCACGATCGTATGGGATTTGCTGATGGTGGCGGTCATCTTTCTAAGTGCCTGAGACATGAGCCTGGCCTGAAGTCCCATATGGGCATCACCCATCTCCCCTTCAATCTCAGCTTTCGGAACCAAGGCGGCCACAGAGTCGATGACGATCATATCCACCGCCCCGCTCCTAACCAATTGTTCTGCGATCTCCAGTGCCTGTTCTCCACTGTCAGGTTGGGAGATGAGAAGTTCGTCGATCTTCACCCCCAGCCTCTTTGCATACTGGACATCCAGGGCATGCTCCGCATCGATGAAGACAGCAACGCCGCCTTTCTTCTGGGCCTCTGCCACGGCATGGAGGGCTAATGTGGTTTTGCCTGAAGCCTCAGGCCCGAAAATCTCAACCACTCGCCCTTTTGGCAATCCCCCCACACCCAGGGCTATATCAAGGGAGAGGGAACCTGTAGAGATCGTTGGGACTTCTCCAGGCATGGCTTCCGCACCCATCTTTATAATGGCGCCTTTCCCGTATTGCCTCTCGATCTGGCTGACGGCTAACTCCAATGCCTTATTTTTACTTGAATCGGTTTTCATCATCCCTCCCCCACCTCCCGGAATTGCCGGGAGGAAATCATAAATCCCAAATCACAAAACCCAAACAAATTTCAATAACCAAAATTCACATGACGAATACGTCACCCACGAACGATGAAAATACCCCCCACCCATCCCCTCCCCCTCCGAGGGGGAAGGGTGGGGTGGGGGTGACAAATTTATTTTCAAGGTAAATTCTAAATTTAAAAAATTTTTGGTCATTTGTAATTGGAGTTTATCTGGAATTTGGCCTGCCTGCGCGAAGCCGCTTCGGCGAAGGCAGGTGCTTGGAATTTGGGATCTTCATTGTCCTCCTAACTTAACTTCTCTTAAAGAAGTATAGATAGGCCCTGTGGGTCTTAAATCACTTTTAAAAAGAACCACCCTCTCCACCTGAAAATTTCCAAACTCCTCTTCTTTAAACCTTTCCATCCATCCGACTAGTTCATCCCTTCCTCGATTCGATCTCATCCTCCCCAGGGTTAAGTGGGGATGAAAGGGACGATCTTCAGGTTGAAGTCCAATCCTTTCCAATTCTTTTTCTATCTTCTTCTGAAAGGAAATCAACACCTCCTTCCCATTTACCAGTCCCATCCAGATTACTCTTGGATTTTTCAAATGGGGAAATCCACCCATCCCTTGAACCTTAAGAGAAAAGGGCGGAGTGGTACGAACGGGTTCTTCAATCGATGTGACAATGGATTCAATTCTCGATTCATCTATATTTCCAAAAAATTTTAGAGTGATGTGGATATTCTCTGGATTTACCCACCGAACATCGGCGTTTGAAGATTTTAAATCCCTTTGGACCTCTTCAATCTTCTTAAGAATCACCCTCGGAAGTTCGATAGCTAAAAAAGACCGAAGCAATTAAAAAAACCTCTTCCTAATCCCCATTCCCCCTTCCCCTTTAATCAGGGAGGTGAAGGAATTAATTGATTTTATGTTAGCACAAATTCAAAAAAAGTCAATTAGAAAAAAGCCTTCCACGTAATGCCTTACTGAAGCGTGGGAGTTTAGTGATCCGGCAGGCCTGCCTGCCGGTAGGCAGGGATGTCCGAGAAAATCTTATTGCCTGCCTGCGGTAGGCAGGAGGGTGGGGTCAAAGCCCCCTCCTTTCTAACGGGGTTTACTTATTTGATTGAATCAGGGAGGCACATTTGTCAAGAACTTCAGAAACTTTTTTCTCATCAACTTCACTCGTTCCCCAGCTGAATAGAAGTAGATTTTTTGAGGCGGGTGTGATCATTGTATCTTTTGAATCTCTGACTCCTACTGCGGAAAAAATCTTTTTTGAGTCTTTTAAAATTGGAGCATTCGGCTTCAACTTTTCAGGACTATTTCCACCAATAGGTATAAATTCATCACCCTGATGGGCGAGGTGTAATTCAATCTCACCTTCCAATTTATCCATGTCAAAAATCCCTATGGGAATTTGATTTTCAATAGAGGTGATATTTGCAGCATCCACAGCAGAATTTATTGTGGGAAATTTGCCTTTTAAAATTCCTCTTGATAGCATACCCTCTACAGCAGAAAGCATTTTTTTTGGATCAGAACCAAACCTTTCCTGTAAATGGCGATATGCAATAATTTCAGGAATTGCGTCTAAATCGCTTTCACTTTTCCCTTTCCACTTTTCGAGAATTTGATTTTTCCTCTCTTCTATCTGTTGGGAAGTGACTCCAACAGATACATCTCCGACAATCTTTGTTTTAACAAACAAGTCGGGAACTTTTTGAAGAACCTCATTGTTTATTGAAATATTAACTTTTTTCACCTTCTTTACCCCGTCCCGCAGAAAGCCCTGTGATTTATCAAGGGTATGAATGCTTTAAATCCGAAGGTCCCCACTGCCCCGTGTTTTAACACGGGGTCGGGGTTTACTGAAGACCTTCAGCATAAATCCTTTTCAGGGTCAATATCCAAATAGAGCGGTGAGGATAATTACCACCCCGATTATTCCAGGAACCCATCGAGCGTCCGAATTTTTATTTCCCTCTGATGAAGGAATAGATAAAAGACGGTTTGATGTTACCTCCCCGTTTTGGAAGGTAATCTTTTTACCTTAAAACAGTCTCCTTCTTTAGAGCTCCCCCACATTCAGGGCATTTTTGACTAAGTACATCAAAAATATACTCCTTGCCACATTTTACACATTTTAAAATCTTCACCTCTTTCTGCTTTAACTCTTCTTTTTTTTCCATCTCGAAGCCTCCTCTCTGTTGTTATAAAAAAATTTATTTAAATTATCCCTTTTTTTAAATCTCAAAAGCTCCGGGTTTGCTAATTTCTTTTAATGCTTTTTTAATCCCCATACTTCTAATTTTATCAACCAGGATCTTCTCCTTTCCCTTCGCTTCTTTGTTAGAAACATTATATTCCCTCTTTTTTGCAAATTCTTCCGATGAAGTAATGGAAAAGGCTTTGCCAAGAAACTCCCCCTCCTTTACCAATATCTTAGATACATCAGATTCTGAAAGGGTAGATCGTCCAATTTTGAGATTTCTATTTAACTTCTCTATAAGATGAGGATAAATCGCCAAATGCCACAATTCTTCCATTGCATCATCGATAAAATAATCTTCTGTTTTAGGATGCTCCGAATTGCCGATTACAAATGAAATTCGAGATCCTAAATGATTGTATAAATAGACATGCTGCCCCTTAATTCTGTAAAGTATTCTCGGGAAATAAATAAACGAAGGCAAATCAAACCTCAAGGAAAGTTCTTTCTCCTCTTTATCTGTTCTCACCCTAACTTTTACCAATAGTCCGTATTCATTCAAGAATTCAACCTTATGTTTTCGGACATAATCAAAGCTTGATCTTTGGTAAGAAAAAAACTTTGGCAAAAAGCCCCCAATAAAATTGCCTACCTCATCAATAATTTTTTTAACCTTTTCAAGATATTTTCCGTCTAACTCACTCCTAATCTCATAAGGCTTTTTTATATAATGGGAAGAAATTCTCTCATAATTCAAAATTTTCCCTTCAACTTCATTAGATAATTTCTCGAATAAAACCTCTTCGGTTACTTGTTCCAAATAGAAAATTCTCATCTTACCTAAATCATCTCAAGACCATTTAGCCCTTAAAACTATATTTCTTCCTTAATATCCAAAAGTTACAAATTGAGATGGATAGGCCCTTAGCGCCACAACATCGACAAAAAGTTGTCGATTTTCGAACAGGGAAATGGTAGGCGCAGCCTTTAGGCTGCGTGAGGAGCTCGAGTAGAGCATCTACCCTTTACGCAACCTGAAAGGTT
>Ga0194112_10004758_pt1 | contig 18487 bp, 15 predicted proteins | sample TA2MahC400mmetaG_FD_146191 | JGI IMG/M metagenome (GOLD analysis project Ga0194112, IMG submission 146191) | Freshwater microbial communities from Lake Tanganyika, Tanzania - TA2015016 Mahale Deep Cast 400m | ecosystem: Environmental > Aquatic > Freshwater > Lake | place: Tanzania: Lake... | reverse complement strand
GACCTGGACGGCTTCGTGGCCGCCGCTGAGGCCCTGGGTGGGGAGCGCCTGACCTATGGCGATGCGTCCTTCCTCTTTCCCATGTTCCCGCGCCTCCGATTGGCCGTTGTTCTCTACCTGGCGGACGAAGAGTTCCCTGCCTCGGCCAATGTGCTCTTCGACGCAGCGGCAGGCCATTACCTGCCCACAGAGGACCTGGCCGTGCTGGGGGGGATGCTGACCGGGCGACTGATAAAAAGTAGCGGAGAATAGGAGTGGCCAATGCGGGAGCTTTTTTCAGTAAACTCATCGTGATTTGACAATTTGCCTCTTTTGGGGGATAATATTCATCGCTATCATAGATATAGGAGGTGATGCCAATGGACCACAGTAGTAAGCATAGCGCCGTAGCATCACCTCCCTTGGGGAGATAGCTACGGCGCAAGCGAGGGGTCTCTTCTTTTGAGGAGACCCCTTGTCTTTGAAAGCCATTTCTGCCATAAGTGAGGGTGAGATGCCGAATTTTCTGCCTGTGGGAAAGCTGGAGATGAATTACCTGAGACAGCTCCTGGCCAGGTATGCCCAGGTCAACGAGCGAGTGGTGGTAGGCGCCGAGGTGGGCGAGGATGCTACGGTGATAGATTTCGGCGATCGTTATCTGGTGGCCAAAACCGATCCCATCACCTTCGCCACCGAGGAGATAGGATGGTACGCGGTCAACATCAACGCCAACGACGTGGCTACCACCGGCGCTATCCCCAGGTGGTTTCTGGCCACTATCCTTTTGCCCGCAGGGAGCACTGATCGGGCGCTGGTGGAGGGCATCTTCTCTCAGCTCTCCAATGCCTGCCGTCAGTTGGGGGTCTCCTTTTGTGGCGGCCACACCGAGATCACCTACGGCCTGGACCGCCCCATCGTGGTGGGGCAGATGCTGGGCGAGGTGGAGCCAGACAGGCTGGTGACCACCGCTGGAGCCCAGGTAGGAGACGACGTCATCCTCACCAAGGGCATCGCTGTCGAAGCCACTGCCATTATTGCTCAGGAGAAGGCGGAGGAGCTGGCGGGCAAGTACTCAGCGGATTTCATTGACCGCTGCCGCGGTTTCCTCCACCAGCCGGGCATCAGCGTGGTGCGCGAGGCTCAGATCGCCACCGCTCAGGCGCGGGTGCACGCCATGCACGACCCCACCGAGGGCGGGCTGGCCATGGGCCTGTGGGAGCTGGCGCAGGCGGCGGATGTGGGCCTGTTGGTACACGAAGAGCGAATCGAGGTGCTGCCGGAGACGAGCCGTCTCTGCGCCGATTATGGCCTCGATCCATTAGGAATCATCGCTTCGGGCTCGCTGATCATCGTTTTGTCGCCGGAAGACACAACGCGAGTTGTCGAAAAGCTGGCAGAAGCGGGAATCGCGGCCGTGGCCATCGGGGAAGTCGTGGCTAAGGAAGAGGGATTAAAATTGATGGCTGGCGGGGTGGCGAGGGACCTCCCCTATTTTGAACGGGATGAAATCGCCAGGTTATTCGAATGAGCCTATTAAACGCTAAGAGCCCAAGGTAACACCCTGGGCTCCTGGCTTGGTGGCGCATAGGGGAATCGAACCCCTGTCTCTGCCTTGAGAGGGCAATATCCTAGGCCCCTAGACGAATGCGCCTTGTTTTGTTGCAAAAAGTATTTTACCAGCGAACGAGACAAATGTCAAGTTGAGGCCAGCCACGCAGGGCTTGCGCAGCGGATCCGGCTCTCTGTTGCCAAAACCCACTTCGATGTCCCGCAGTTGTACACTTCGATCGGCGAATCGCTGCGAAAGCCCACGCAGAGGGGAATTGACATCAGGTCTGACTAGGGGTACAATACCAGGTGGCATTCTATCCCTTATCGAGGCCGAGATAGCCGCCAACGAGGAGGCCCTGGCGTGGGTAACGAGGCGCAGCAGGAGGTGTTTCTGTCTATCGTGCTAAATATGCGACCCATCATCGGTGTGACCATGTCTTTCCAGGAATCGGCCTCGGGACAGGGGTCGGACTATTTCGCGCTCTATCAGAGATACGTGGCCGCTGTGGAGCGAGCGGGTGGGGTGGCGGTCGGCCTGCCTGCTCAGCCGGAGGCGGTGGCCGGTGTCCTTCCCATCCTGGATGGCCTCCTCCTCAGCGGGGGCGGCGACGTGGCCCCTGACCTGTTTGGCCAGGACCGCCACCCCAAGACGCGGCTGATTGACCGGACACGGGATGACTTCGAACTGGCGCTGGTGCGGGAATGGGTGGGGGCCGACCGGCCGCTGTTGGCCATCTGCCGGGGAATTCAGGTGCTCAACGTGGCCCTGGGAGGCAGCCTGATTCAGGACATCGCCGACCAGGTGTCCCATCCGCTGGTTCATCAGAAGTCGGAGGGGGAGGCCCGCCACCTCGTCCGGCTGCAGCCGGCCAGCCGGCTGGCCAACCTCCTGGGCGATGATGAACTCGAGGTCAACTCGTATCATCACCAGGCAGTGCAGGACCTGGCGCCTGAGCTTCAGGCAGTGGCCTGGGCTGCCGACGGTGTCGTCGAGGGCGTGGAGAGGCCGGGCGCACCTTTTGTCGTGGGGGTGCAGTGGCACCCGGAGCTCATGTTCAAGGACGAGGCGCGGCAATTGCAGCTTTTCATCGGCCTGGTGAAGGCTGCTGAAGAGTGGAGGGAAGAGAAAGCGAATTTTACTTTTGGGGCTGGCGGCGTGGCCGGGTAGCGCCCTCGTGAGTGGGCTGATCTGGCTGCTGGTGGCCAGCCTCATGACCCTGGTGATCGGCCACCTGCCCTACGAGGGCCGCAGCCTGACGGTGTGGCTGGCCGACCGTCGCTCCTGGGGGTTACCCATTTACCTCTTTAGCTCCGCCGCTCAGGCGCGTATGATGATGGCCAGCTTCTTTGTCGTGCTCTTGCTGACCATTCTGGGCCTCGTCCAGGAGTATCGGTTGGAGGGCATCAACTCGGAGACCGACGCCGATGGTCGTATGAGCGGCCGGGCCTGGTTCTCGTTGTTTCTTCCCTTGCCGTTGGTATTTGGCGTCGGCCTCATGGCCAACGTCCTGGTGAGCAGCCCGGTGCGCGTGGCGCCGCAGTTGGTGCACGAAGCCATCCGCACCGGCCGCACTTACTCCGGCGACCTATTTGAGCTCAGTCTGGAGCGAGGCGTCAACTACAATGCCATTGCCGGCGTCCGTGACCAGATGAGCGCCCATTACTCGCTGAGCATCGGTGAGGTCGAGCTGGGAGCGGCCAACACCATCTTTGTGGTGGCCGATTTCGACAACGGGGCCTGGATCAACTGCCGCGTGGTGGCCGACCAGCTCTCCTTTTGCTACGATGCCAGCCCACCCTATCTGCGGGGCTTTGCCAGTCTCCTCACCACGGGCCAAACGCCCGAGGATTGTCCGGAGTGTGCCGTCAAGGTTAGCGATGAGCAGCGTGCCTGGCTCCTGGCAAGAAGTGAGAACTTTGCCGGATCGTCTCGTATCACCCGCCTGGCCCAGTGGGGCAGCTTCGTTTCGATGCACGCCGAATCACCCGGCGGTGATTACGCTGTGGAGTGCCTTTTCAGCGGTATTGACCTGGTAAGGTTAGAGCGTTGCCGGGAAGTGCAAACAAGGGTTTGAACTGACTCGCTATGCGCTGCCATCTGCCACCTATGCTCAAGTTTCTGCTTCGTCGTTTGCTGTCGGGGCTTGCCACGCTTGTTGTAATACGGCCTTATTTACGGCAGGGCTTGTGCCAAATGCTGTGCCAGCCGGGCAGAATTCGACTTGACATTGTGACTTCATAAAGTTATAATGCATGATGCATTGACGACCTCCAATGTTCAAACTCGGTGACTTCGATCAGCAAGTGATCCAGAAGTGGCGGATCACAAAAAGGGATCTGGAGAACGTACAGCGTTACGTTACCAAACTGCAAAAGCACCTGGCTCATTCCTCCTTGGATGACATCACTATTGGCGGCATCTACGGCACCAGCGCTCTCATTCACGAGGTGATGGAGCTACGCATCCTGCTAGAGAGGGACCCGGATCTCTTGCGTCTCCATTATCCCAAAGAAGTAGAGGTTCGCCAGGCCGAAGAGTGGCTGGCATCGTTTAAGAGGAGGCAGAGATGAAAGTTCGTTATCGGGAATTCGTTTTTCCCCCATATCTAGGGGCGAAACCTTGCGTGGTTGGTTGCATAGTGGATTGGGATAAAGGTGAAGGGGAAGATACGTTGGGGTTGCGCTACTTTTTCCTGGCCTGGTTAGATCCGTTGGTTCGCTACTTCTCGCAGCGGATCAAAGCCCTGAATCTGGGACTGGACAACCTGGAGCAAGGATTGGGGGTCTATGCTGGCAAGGGGTATTGGTTGGAACTGAAAGAACGAGAAGGGGAAGACGAGGAAACTCTACGGCTTTGGTTCTGTAAGAACTATATGCACGGGGAGCCGGTGATGAAACGGCTTTTTCCTGAGGGACCACCGGTTCGCTGGCAACTATCTCAAATGCGAAGCTCAGCCGTGGAATCAGTACCACAATCTGCTGCCGCCACCCCCATCTTGCGAGAAGAGCCAGCCGGATACACGCTGGAAGGGGAGGAGTGCTCTGACTCTCATTGATCTCTTTCCCATCACCACTTACATTGACCCCGACGGCTATCTCTGGATAGGAGGCTGCCGGGCCGACGACCTGGCCCGGCAGTTTGGCACCCCCCTCTACGTCTTCGATGAAACCACCCTGCGCGACCGCTGCCGTGGCTACAAAACGGCCCTGGCCGCCCACTACCCCGGCCCCTCCCAGGTGGCCTACGCCGGCAAAGCACACCTGTGCCTGACCCTGATCCGGCTATTGGCCGAGGAGCAGTTGGGGCTGGACGTGGTCTCCGGCGGCGAACTGTACCTGGCCCGTCAGGCTGGCTTCCCATTGGCCGCTGTCCACTTCCACGGCAACAACAAATCGGCCGCCGAGCTGGAGATGGCCCTCCCCCCGTCACCCCCCCTGGCAGGGGGGGTGGGCCGCATCGTGGTGGACAACCACCACGAGCTGGAGTTGCTGGAGGCGCTGGCTGCCCGGCGAGGGGTGCAGGCCAAGGTCTGGCTGAGGCTATCGCCCGACGTTGACGTCCATACCCACACTTATAACAAGACCGGCCTGGCCGATTCCAAATTTGGCTTTCCCCTCGCCTCCGATGATGCCGAACGGGCGGTGCAGGCCGCGCTGGCCTCTACTCACCTGGAACTGGTGGGCCTCCACACTCACCTGGGCTCGCAGGCTTTCGAGACGGAGCCTTTCGCTGCCGCTGTCGAAGCGCTCCTGGCCTTCGCCGTGGAAATGGGTCGCAAACACGGCTTCCGTCTGCAGGAGTTGAGCCCCGGCGGTGGCTGGGGGGTGCCCTACCACGAGAGCGACCCCCCAGCAGCCATCGAGGATTATGTGCGGGCCATAAGCCTGGCGGTGATCGAAGGTTGTGCCCGACACAGGCTGCCGCTTCCCCGCCTGACCCTGGAGCCGGGCCGGTCCATCGTCGGGCCAGCCGGGGTTGCCCTGTACACCGTCGGCGCTCGCAAGACCATCCCCGGCGTGAGAACCTACGTCGCCGTGGACGGCGGCATGGCGGACAACCTCCGCCCAGCCCTGTACGGCGTGCGCTACACCGCCCTCGTAGCTAACAAGGCTCACCAGCCGGCTGAGGAGGTAGTCACCATTGTGGGGAAGTTCTGCGAGTCGGGCGACTGGCTGATTCGCGACATCTCGCTGCCGAAACTGGAGCCTGGGGATCTCCTGGCGATGCCCGTGGCCGGAGCCTATCACCTGCCGCTGTCCTCAAACTACAACCTGGCCCTCCGCCCGGCCGTGGTGTGGGTGAAAGACGGCCACGCCCGCCTCGTCCAGCGCCGCGAAACCTACGAGGACCTGGTAGTCCGAGACCTCCAGCCTGCTCTACAAAAAGGGCTGCCGGAGTTCCTATGAGTTCTCCCCTCGGTTTTCGATTGCCGATTGCCGATTTTCGATTCGGAAATCGCAAATCGAAAATCGAAAATCCTTTCTGAGGAGGAGCAAAATGCCTCAAGTAGTGACCATAGGCGACATCAACATAGACGTCATCGCCCACGTTCCCGACTATCCCCAAAAAGGCGGGGAGGGCCTGGCTGAGCAAGGGCACATCTATTGTGGCGGCTCAGCGGCGAACACGGCCATCGTTCTGGGCCGCTTCGGGGTGGACGTGGGCATCATCGGACGGGTAGGGAAGGATGTCCTGGCCCCACTGGCCCTGGCCGCTCTGGATGAGGCAGGGGTGGACGGGCGCTGTATTCAGCGCGACCCTGAGACCATCACGGGGATCATCCTCGTCGCCGTCACCCCCGATGGCGAACGCACCATGTTCGGCTGTCGGGGGGCCAACGTCCGCACCGATCGCGCGCTGCTGGACGAAGGCTACATCGCCCAGGCTCGCATCTTTCACCTCTCCGGGTACTCCCTGTTGGCAGCTCCCCAGCGGGATGCTGGCCTGCGCGCCCTGGAGGTGGCTCGTCAGGCGGGGCTAACGGTGACGGCGGATTTGGGGCTCGAGGCGGTGATGAGGGTCACCGACATGGCCAGGGCCATCTTGCCCCAGGTGGACATCCTGTTCCCCAGTCAGCCTGAGGCAGAGTACCTGACGGGCCGTCGGGATGTCGAGGGAGCCATTGAGGGCTTGTTGGACCATGGCGTCGGAGTGGTAGCCCTCAAACTTGGCAAGCGCGGCTGCGCCATAGGCACTGATGAGGGAATGTTCCTGGTGCCCGGCTTCGCCGTGCCCACGGTAGACACCACCGGCGCCGGCGACAGCTTCGATGCCGGGATCATCCTGGGAAGGCTGGAGGGCTGGGGGTGGCGGGAATCGGCCCTGTTGGCCGACGCGCTGGGCGCATTGACGGCCACCGTCGAAGGAGCAGGGACGTCTCTGGTGGAGAGGGAGGGGGTCTGTGCCTTTCTGGAGGCGTATCTGACCGAGCCGTCGTGGCAGGACTGGCGAGAGGAGTTGCGGTTTGTGATTGATTACCTGGGAGCAGGGACACAGGGTCACAAAGTCGCAGGGTCGCAAGGGAGCAGAGGGGCAGGGGAGCAGGGGGGCAGGGGAGCAAGGTCGCAAGGGGGTGAAAGATGACCACGAATTGGAAAGACAGGCTGGATGGCCTGCGGTTGAAATCGCTGAAGGAGATGTTTGGGGTGGAGAAGCCCATCATCGGCATGGTACATCTGCTGCCGTTGCCCGGCGCGCCAGGCTACGATTTTTACGGCATGGAGGCCATCATTGACCATGCCCTGCGGGATGCCGAGGCTCTCATTAGCGGGGGCGTGGACGGGCTGATGGTGGAGAACATGTGGGACCTGCCCTACTACGTGGGCCTGGACGTGCCGCCCGAGGAGATGACCGCCCAGGCCGTGGCCGCCCGTGCCGTCGTCGAGGCGGTAGACGTGCCGGTGGGCATCAACGTCATCCACAATGGCGGGCGGGTGACCATGGCCATTGCCGTGGCCGCCGGGGCCGACTTTATCCGTGTCTGCCTGCTCACCGGGGCCAGGGTGTGGGACACGGGGGAGTTGGATCACGGCTGCGCGGCCGAACTGCTTCGCTGGCGGAAAAACCTGGGAGCTGAGCAGGTTAAAATCTTCGCCGACGTGGACAAGAAGCACTCGGTGGCCTTCCCCGGCATTGACCTGGCCACCCACATCGAGTGGACGGAGTTCTACCTGGCCGATGCCCTCATCGTCTCCGGCAAGATGACCGGCGCCGCGCCGGAGCTGGAGAAGGTGAGGCGAGCCAGGGAGCTGACTGCCCGTCCCATCCTCATGGGCAGCGGCACCACTGCTGAGAACGTCGCCCAGTTTCTCCAGTACGCCGACGGAGCCATCGTCGGCACCGCCCTGAAAGTGGACGGCGTGGCCGAGAATGCGGTGGATGTGGAGAGGGTGAAGAGGTACATGGAAGCGGTAGAGGCGGCAAGATGAGCATTTTGACCGCCAGGCTGAAGAGTAGTATAATCACCCACAAATGAAGATGGGTTTAGATGAGCACTGACATGCCTGCTGAGGCGTCGCTTTCAGCGGTCAGGACATAGCCAACGCTATCAACTCGCACGACGATATCACGCATGAGCACTTCGTATCCTTTCGATATAATAGATGATAGTGAACTGCACCTCTTGATGGAGGAATGGAAACGACGGCGGCGTGCATTGGGCATCCCAGAGCCTCGCACTGATCTGGCTGCCATAGATCTGGAGATTCTGCGCCAGCGCTTACGGCGAGAGGGAGCCGCCATTCCCCGCAAGGTAGGACATAGAGCAGCCTTTACCAGCACCAACCCTCGTCTGGACTTCGAATTTCTCTACCCTGCGACCTGGCAGGTGAGGGAGTTTGACCGAGATGGTCACAGTGAGGTCTTCATCATGGGGCCCAGAAATCGAGAGGACACCTTCAGCCTGACCATGACCGTCCACGTTTTCCCATCGCAGGAGCAAAAAGGCAAGTACGCCACTGTAGCAGAAGTGGTGGAGGACTATCTGAGGAAAAGCCGTCATCTGTCGGGCTTCCGCGAAATCTCTCGTGCTCAGGGCAGCCTCGTCGGTGCCGATGCGGTAGAGATCGAGATCAGCTACACCATGCCCTTGCCGCTCAACAACGTGGATGCCAAAGACACACCCATCGTGGAGAGAAAAATCATCTTCAAAAAGGGTTCCCGGTTCTACGAATTGACCTACACCGCCGTCGCCGAAGATTATTACACTTATCTGGAATCGTTCAAAGATGCGGTAAGGACGTTCAAGTTTCGGGGAGAAAGAGAGCAGGCCAGGGTTTTCCAGCCTCTGATAACGCTAACGCCGAGGTATGCTGTGCGTGAGGAATCGGAGGAGTATGAGACAGAATCGTAAGCGTTGATTTTGAATGGCACAATGAGGTCTATGTCGTGGATCATGATGGCACCATAGAGGAAACCCCAATGGGCAAGAGATGGTATGATCACTTTCCTCGCCTGATCGAGCATTCTCAGCCTGGCGATCACCTGTGTTGCATCTACGAGACCGAGGAGGAGCATCGGGCGGTGCTCACCCCCTTCTTGCGCCAGGGACTGGAGCGGGGCGAGAAGGTGCTCTATATCGTGGATGCGCACACCGCCGAGACTATCCTGGGATACCTGCGGGACGAGGGGGTGGACGTGGAGGCGTGCCTGGAGCGCGGCCAGTTCGCCATCCTCACCCGCGACGAGGCCTACATGCGGGAGGGGGTCTTCGACCCGCAGCGGATGATCGCCCTGCTACGGGCCGAGACAGAGCAGGCCCTGGCCGAGGGCTATCCCGCCCTGCGTGTGAGCGGCGAGATGACCTGGGCACTGCGGGGATTGCCCGGCGCCGAGCGGTTGATCGAGTACGAGGCCAGGCTCAACGAGTTCCTTCCTGGCAGCCAATGCCTGGCCATCTGCCAGTACGACCGCCGCCGTTTCGACGCCGCGCTGCTCCTGGACGTGTTGCGCACCCACCCCATCGTCGTCATCGGCGCGGAGGTCTACGACAACTTCTACTACGTCCCGCCGGCCGAGTTCCTTGGCGGGGACCGGGCAGCGGTGGAGCTGCAGCGCTGGGAGCAGAGCCTGGTCGAGCGCAGGCGGGCAGAGGAGGAGGTCGAGCGACGCAACCGTGAGCTTGCTGCCCTCAACACCGTGGCTGCTACGGTGAGCCAATCGCTGGATTTGAGGAAGACCCTGGCTGCAGCCCTGGATGCGGCGCTGGAGGCGACCAGCTTCGAGGCGGGCGGCATCGCCCTGTGGGACGAGAAGGAACAGCGTCTGCAGCAGACGATCACGCGGGGGGCAGAGCCAGAACTGACGGCGGTGTTCGTTGGCCCGCCGCGAACTGGAGGGCATCGGGAGCGGCTGCTGCGCACGGGCCAACCGGTGTTCCACGACGACACCACCCACGACCCCACCGTAAACCCTGAGATCGCCCGCCGTGGTTTCACCATCTCGGGCATGGTGCCCCTGGTCCATCAGGCGAGGGTTCTGGGGCTCCTGGCCGTGGCCACGCGGGCGCCGCGCCGCTGGACAGAGGAGGATAAGTCGCTGCTGACAGCGGTGGGCCAGCAGATCGCGGTGGCGGTGGCCAATGCGCAGTTGTACGAGGAAACGCAGCACAGCGAAGAAAAATATCGCAACCTGGTGAACACGACCAACGATCTGATCTTCACGGTTGATGTAGAAGGGAACATCCTGTTTGCCAATCCTGCAGCCAAAGCGTTCACCGGCTACGAGTCGGATGAGACAATAGGGCATCACTTCTCCGAATACGTGCATCCAGATGATTTCCCCATTTTGCTGGCGGGCATTCAGCAGGTGCTCAGTGGAGAGCCTCTGGAAAGCATCAGAGGAATTGGACAGGCCGTCGAACACCGCATGAGAAAGCGGGACGGACAGATCGTCTGGGTCCAGACCAGAGGCTGGCCTGTCAGAGATGCTCAGGGGAAGATCGCTGGCTTCAGCGCGATTACCCGCGACGTCACCGACTTCAAGCGGGCAGAGGAGGCGTTGCGGCGGCGGGCCGAGGAATTGGCGGCTCTTCAGGCCACCGTGCTCGAGATCATCGCTCGGCACGATCTGCCCACCCTGCTCCAGACCATCGTCGAACGGGCGGCGCGGCTGTTGCACGCTCCGGGCGGTGGCATGTACCTGTGCGATCCGGACCGACAGGAAGCCCGTTGCGTGGTGAGCTACAACACCCCGCATGATTACACCGGGAAAGTCCTCAAGTACGGTGAGGGTGCGGCCGGCATCGTGGTCCAGACCGGGGAACCGCTGATCATTGACGATTACCGCACCTGGAACAGGCGGGCTGCCGTCTACGAGGAAGATCATCCTTTCAGGGCCGTGCTCAGCGCACCGATGATCTGGCAGGGCCAGGTGACAGGCGTGATCCACGTCCTGCACTACGTGGAAGGCAAGCGCTTCACGGAGGCCGACCTGGAGCTGCTGACCTTGTTCGCCAATCATGCGGCCATCGCCATCGAGAACGCCCGCCTGTTCACGGAGACGGAGCGGCGGGCCGCAGAAACGAGTGCCTTGCTGGAGACATCCCTGGCCCTCAACAGCCTCGACCTTGACAGCACCCTGCGCACCATTGGCGAGCACGCCAAGGCGCTCTTCGCCGCCGATGGCTGCCACATCTTCCTGCTCGAGCCAGATGGCGAAACGCTACGCTGCGCCCTGGCCCTGCACCAGCGGGCCGAAGCGGTGCTGGCCATGCGCCCCAAACTGGGCCAAGGCGTGACGGGCGACGTCGCCCGGCGCGGCGAGGCCGAGATCGTCAACGACATGCTGGGCGACCCGCGCTCCATCCAGGTGCCGGGCACGCCGGTGGAGAAGGAAGCGATGATATTCGCGCCGCTCAAGGAGCGCGAGCGCGTCATCGGCGTGATGAGCGTCAGCCGCCTGGGGGATGCACGCTCCTTCCGGCCCGCCGACCTGGAGTTGCTCAAAGCCTTCGCCTCCATGGCCTCCTCGGCCATCAGCAACGCTCGCCTCTTCGGGGAGACCCGCCAGCTTAAGGAATTCAACCAGAGCATCGTCCAGAGCATGGCCGAGGGCATCGCCATCGAAGACGCTGACGGGTACTTCACCTTCGTCAACCCGGCTGCGGCGGAGATGCTGGGCTACACCCCCGAGGAACTGGTGGGCCAGAACTGGACGGCCATCACCCCTCCCGACCAGCACGCCATCGTGCAGGCTGCCGATGAGCGGCGAGTGCGTGGCGAGAGCGATCGTTACGAACTGGAGCTGGTGCGCAAGGACGGCGGACGGCTGTCCGTCTGGGTCAGCGGCAGCCCCCGTTTCGAGGATGGCCACTTCGCCGGCACCCTGGCCGTCTTCACCGACATCACCGAGCGCAAGCGCGCAGAGGAGGAACTTCGGCAAAGTCACGCGAAATTGCAGAAAGCCTTCGAGGGAACGGTCAGTGTCCTTGTATCAAGCATCGAGATAAGGGATCCCTACACAGGTAATCATCAACGGCGGGTGACCCAACTGGCCTGTGCCATCGCCAAAGAGATGGGCCTTCCAGAGGAACAGATCGAGGGACTCCGTATGGCCGGGCTGATCCACGACCTGGGCAAGATCACTATACCCGCTGAGATCCTCAGCAAGCCCGGTCGGTTAAACGACCTCCAATGGGGCATGATCAAAGCTCACCCCCAGGTCGGTTACGACATACTGAAGGCCATAGAGTTCCCCTGGCCGGTGGCCGAGATCGTGCTGCAACATCACGAGAGGCTGGAGGGCTCTGGTTATCCACAAGGGCTATCAGGCGAGGAGATCAAGCTGGAAGCGAGGATCATGGCTGTAGCCGACGTGGTTGAGGCCATGTCCTCTCACCGGCCCTACCGACCGCCTCGTGGGCTGGATAGGGCCCTGGAGGAAATCTCACAGAACAAGGGCATCCTTTACGACCCTGAGGTGGTGGATGCTTGCTTGAAGCTTTTCATCGAGAAGGAGTTTACGTTCGAGTAAATGGGAGGGGGCGGCGCGGATCTTCGCTGTAAGCGGGTGATTTTGCATTATCGCGTGGCCTTCAGTAGTGAGGAGGGGCGATATGAGGCCCGGCCTCTGACTGCGGGCGGAGTGGCTGTGGCAGGAGCCACTGCCGAAGGTGCTGGACGTGCTGCGGGACCTGAGATTGATTTGACCAGAACGCAAAAGCTCAGGAAACCTCCTGAGCTTTTCGCGTTCATAGGGCTCTGGTGCCCCGGGCGGGACTCGAACCCGCATGCCCAAAGGGCACAGGTCCTCAACCTGCCGCGTATGCCTATTCCGCCACCGGGGCATGGTATTAAAATTATACTCACTATTCTTGCACTTGTCAACTTGCGAAAAGTAGCGTACAATTATGAGCGTATTGCGTATGGCGTATTGCGTGACGGAAACGGAATACGAAATACGTTGGGTAGGGGGCTATTACTATGGCAAATCGTAACATATTGCGAACCGTGGAGGCTGTAGCCATTTTGCTCTTTTTCCTCCAGGCCGTACGCGTATTGTTTTCTGTCCTCTTCGGCATCATCTACGACGCGGTTTTCGCCGGCCCGATGAGTCTGACGATGGTCGTCAGCGTTTTGCTGGCACTGCTGGCTTTTTTGACCCCGCTGCTTGCTCCCCACCGTGGGCGCGGAATCCAGCTCACCCTCCTGGGCACCTCTCTGCTCGTCTTCCTGAGCAGGACACCGCTGAGTCTGAACAATCCTGAGCTCAGGCTCTACAGCTCCCTGGTGATCGTGGCCGGGGGCAGCCTCTACACTGCTGCGCTGCTCAGGGAAAGGGCGGCCACTTTTCCTGGAGTGCTTATAGCGGCCCTGGCGGGGGATCAGCTCTTTCGAGCTCTGGGAAACACTTTTGACATCACCCTCCGCGATGGCTGGCTGCCGTACCAAATAGTCATATCCCTGGCTCTGGCCGGCCTCTCAGCGATCGTCTTCTCTCGTCGTCCCCGCCAAGCAGATAGAATCTCTGAACGACGGCCTGGCCTTCTCGGAGGGCTGGCCATTGGGGCCTTCCTCTTTCTGGAGACGTCCCTGCTCGCTTTCCCCAACGCCATAGCTCGCTGGAGCGGGGTGAGCTACGCAGTTGTAACCCCCGCTCTTCTGCTCGTCACCTTTCTTCCTCTCCTGCCCGGCGTCCGCGCTTTGTCGTGTCGCCTGCTCGCGAAGCGGGTCTGGGGGTTGCTTCTGGTCCCTCTCACTGCCCTCTGTTTGACGACGGGTTATTGGCTGCAAGGCGTCCTGGCGGCCATCGCCCTTCTTCTGGCGCAGTTGGTGGTTCTCCTGTCTTTGCCTTGTGCCCTCAGCACACGTCAGGGTAAGAGAGAGCGGATCGGCCTCAATCTAGCTCTTGGCCTGGTCTTCTTCCTGCTGATCAACTTCGCCTTCGCTTTCGCCTTCACCTATGCCTACACCCTGGAGTTCTTCCGTGGAGCCGGCCTGCCCATCGTCCTCGTGGCCGGCTTTCTGGCCACCCTGCCAGCCGCCAGACCGTCGCTGGAGGAACCACCCGCCCGGCAGAGAGGGTGGTCCACGGTAGGGATCGTTGGAATCGCCGCGCTGGTCATCCTGAGTGCGGTCTTTGCCAGGCCACCCACGCTGCGCCTGAAGGAGGCCGGACCGCAGGTGCGGGTGGGCACCTACAACATCCACTACGGTTACAATACCTCCTGGCAGTTCCAACTGGAAGAAATGGCCAGGACCATTGAGGAGAGCGGAGCCGACATCGTGGCCCTCCAGGAGGTGGACGCCTGTCGCATCACCAGCTACGGAGTTGACGATGCCCTCTGGCTGGGCCGACGCCTGGGGATGGAGGCGATCTATCAGCCCACGGTGGAGCACCTGACCGGCATTGCTCTGCTCTCCCGTTTCCCCGTGCGTCAGACGGAGGGGAAGCTCCTGACCAGCCGTCTGGAGCAGACAGCCATCGTTCGCGCCCAGGTCGAGGTTGGCGGCGATGTTCTCGATGCCTACGGTATCTGGCTCGGTCTGGAGCCAGAGGAGCGGGCGGTGCAGCTCAGCGAGGCCCTCGACTTCATCGGGCCAGGTCCCGCCGTCTTCGGCGGCGACTTCAACGCCACGCCTGACTCGCCCATCTACCGCCAGTTGGTAGATGCGGGTTTCACCGACGGCGCCGCGGCCTTCGATCCATCGCCCACCTCCCCCTCCGAATCACCAGTAGAACGCATTGACTACGTGTGGATTCGCGGCCTCGCGCCGACGGCGGCGAAAGTGCTGGACTCCACCGCGTCCGATCACCGTATGGTGGTGGTAGAGGCGCTTTTGGAGTAGGTAAGGCGCAACTTGCGGGGGGTGGTAGTGTTAGACTTTGTTGAGAGGCGACAAATCAATTAGACAGCGAGTCAATGTTGACATAGATTCAAATCGCGGGTTAATCGTAAAGGAGGTCTGAAGCGTGAAAACAGTAACCATCCAATTGCCAACCGATATACTTCAAGCGGCAGAGGTGTCCACGGATCGGGCTGCGGCGGAAGTAAAAAAGGAGTAGTGGGATCAGAATCAGCGACAAACTATATCGAGAGGTGTTAGGTCTATGAAAATCGTACTGGATGCCATGGGCGGCGACTACGCCCCGCCGGTCGCTGTGGAGGGGGGGGTGTGGGCGGCACGGGAGTATGGGATCGAGGTGATCCTGGTCGGCCGAGAGGATGATGTGCGGCGGGAGCTGGCCAGGCACGACACGTCGGGCCTCAGTCTGCCCATCGTCCACGCCAGCCAGGTCATCGAAATGGAGGAGCATCCGGCGGCGGCGGTCAAGGCCAAGAAGGACTCCTCGATGGTGGTCGGTATGGACCTGGTCAAGCAAGGCGAGGCAGAGGCTTTTGTTACCATGGGCAACTCCGGCGGCGCGCTGGCCGCGGCCCTCTTCCGCCTGGGCCGCATCCGAGGCATCAAGCGGCCGGCTCTCTCCACTATCTACCCTACCACGACCGGTTTTTGTTTCATACTGGACGTGGGGGCGAACACCGACTGCAAGCCCGAATACCTGCTCCAGTTCGCCTACATGGGCGTGGCCTACGCCGAAAGGGTGCTGGGGATAACGAACCCCCGGGTGGGCATCGTCTCCAACGGCGAGGAGGAGACCAAAGGCAGCATCCTGGTACAGGAGGCCCACCAGTTGCTCAGGAAGAGCAATCTCAACTTCATCGGCAACGTGGAGGGCAAGGACATCCCGGCGGGAAGGGCCGACGTGGTGGTCACCGATGGCTTCACCGGCAACGTGATCGGCAAGCTCTCCGAGGGGCTGGCGGAATCGCTATTGAGCATCATCAAGCAAGAGATCAAAAAGAGCCCTCTGGCCACGGTTGGCGCTTTGCTCTCCAGGCCTGCCTTCGACCAGGTCAAAAAGCGTCTCGACTACGCCGAGTTCGGCGGCGCGCCGCTGCTGGGGGTAGATGGGGTGGTGATCGTCGGCCACGGGCGCTCCAATGCCAAGGCCGTCAAGAACGCCGTGCGGGTGGCCAAACAGGCGGTGGAGGGAGGGATGCTGGCTGCTATCAAAGAGGGAATGAGGCAACGAGGCAATGAGGAATGAGGCAACGAGGCCCTAATCAATCTGCAATCTGCAATCGCTGTAGGAGGGTTTGATATGGCGAAAAAACGCAATGCTAAGGAGAGAGTCGTCGTCACCGGCCTGGGGGCCATCACTCCTCTGGCACTGACTGCCGAGGAGACCTGGCAGGGGCTCGTCGCCGGTCGAAGCGGTATAGGCCGCGTCAGCCAGTTCGATCCCAGTGACTACCCTACCCAGATCATCGCCGAGGTGAAAGGTTTCAACGCAGGAGACTACATGGATCCCAAAGAGGCCAAGCGTATGGCCCGCTTCAGCCAGTTCGCCGTGGCCGCGACCAAGATGGCCCTGGAGGACGCGGGTCTCGTTGTTAACGAGGAGAACAGCGAGGAGATAGGAGTGCTGTTAGGCAATTCCATCGGGGGTATAGAGGAGACAGAGAAAGCCTGCCGTGTCATGTTCGAGCGCGGTGGCATGCGCATATCGCCCTTCTACGTAGTGATGATGCCCCCTAATCTAGCTGCCTTCCAGGTGGCTTACACTTACGGCATCAAGGGTTACAATTCCACCGTCTCTACCGCCTGCGCCGCTGGCACGCAGGCCATCGGCGAGGCGGCAGAGGTCATCCGCCGGGGGAAGGCCACGGTGATGGTGACCGGCGGGACCGAAGCCGGCGTTTGTGAGCTGGCCCTGGCCGTCTTCTGCGTGGGGCGAGCCTACTCCACCCGCAACGACGAGCCGGAGCGGGCCAGTCGCCCCTTCGACAAAGATCGCGACGGCTTCGTCGGCGGCGAGGGAAGCGGCATCCTGATCCTGGAGCGTCTGGATCACGCTCTGGCGCGAGGGGCTCGCATCTATGCCGAGGTGCTGGGCTGCGGTGCTTCCAACGATGCTTACCATCTCATAGCGCCCGATCCCGAAGGGTTGGGGGCGGCGCGAGCCATACGCTGGGCGTTGGAAGACGCAGGTGTGGAACCCGGCGAGGTGAACTACATCAATGCCCACGGCACCGGTACCCCCCTGGGCGACGTTTCGGAGACCCTGGCCATCAAAAAAGTCTTCGGCGAGCATGCCTACCGCGTGGCCATCAGTTCCACCAAGTCCATGATCGGCCACCTGTGGGGGGCCGCGGGGGCGGTGGAGTCCATCGCCTGCATCCTCTCCATCCGGGACAACATCATCCATCCCACCATCAACCTGGAGACTCCCGACCCCGATTGCGACCTGGACTACGTCCCCAACGTGGCCCGCAAGGCCCAGGTGGACATTGCTATCTGTAACTCCTTCGGCCTCGGGGGGCAGAATGCGTGCGCGGTGTTTGGTAGGGTTAGGGACTAGGGACCAGGGACAAGGGACAAGGGACAAGGCTCAACCGGATCCCTGGTCCCTGATCCCTAATCCCTGGTCCCTTGTCACTCTAAGTTGAAAGGGAGAAAATGCAAGTTATTACCGATGAGAAACTGATCAGGAACAGGGCCAGGCTGGGCCGGGTGGCCAGCTTCGCTGGATTGGCCGTATTGATCTTGGGGCTGGTTGCCTCTCTTTATCCGCAGTGGTTGCTGGCCTCGTTTGGCTGCTTGTTCGTGGGCTTTCTGCTCTCCCAGGTCGGCATCTACCATGCCAACCGCTGGGTTAAGCAGCCGCGGGCCGATCAGACGCTGGAAAAGATCCTGAAGGGCTTCGATGATCGCTATCACCTCTACAACTACGTCCTGCCTGCCCCTCACGTCCTGCTGACCCCCTTTGGCCTCTGCGTTATCAAGCCCAGGCATCAGGGGGGTAAGATTCGCTACCAAGGCGGGAAGTGGCATCACGAGCTCGGTTGGAGGTGGATATTGCGTTTCTTCGGACAGGAAGGACTGGGCAACCCCTCGCGGGAGGTGCAATCCGAGGTCGAAAAGCTCAGCCGCTTCCTGGCTCAACGTCTCTCTGATGATAACGTACCTGTCGAAGGGGTGGTTGTATTTACCAACCCTGAGGTAGATCTTCAGATAGAGACCCCCCCTGTTCCCGTGCTGGATGGACGGCAGTTCAAACTTTTCCTGCGGGACCTGAGTGGGAAGAGGCCCATATCCGATAGCCAGCGGAAGGATTTGGCGGCATCGTTTCCAAGCTGAGAGTAATCGAGTAACGAGGTGGCCAACTTTGAAGCTCGATCTAATTGCCTTGCCCCGAAATACATAATACACGGGAGGAAAGTCAAAATGGAAATCACCACCAGGCAGTTGAAGCGAGTTGACGTGGTCACAGTGAGTGGTCGCGTTGACAGCGCGGCGGCACCGCGACTGGAAGAAGCCCTCAAGGCCATCGTGGATGCGAACCGATTCCGCATTTGTCTGGACCTCAAAGACCTGGAATACATCTCCAGCGCTGGAATCAAGGTTCTCATCTCATTTCTCAAAACCTGTAAGCGCTGGAATCGAGGTGACC
>Ga0194112_10004745_pt1 | contig 18510 bp, 19 predicted proteins | sample TA2MahC400mmetaG_FD_146191 | JGI IMG/M metagenome (GOLD analysis project Ga0194112, IMG submission 146191) | Freshwater microbial communities from Lake Tanganyika, Tanzania - TA2015016 Mahale Deep Cast 400m | ecosystem: Environmental > Aquatic > Freshwater > Lake | place: Tanzania: Lake... | reverse complement strand
ATTGAGTAACATAGGTTCATTTCGACCCCTATTGGAAAATTATGCAGATAATGTGGATAACTTGGGGAAAAGGTTAGAAATTCAATAAAAATAATGCTTGACTTCCAGAATAACCCCGATAAGAAGAATTATCCCCTCTTCAAGGTTGAACCTCGAGGCTCGAAAAAATGATATTCTGTCTTATAGGCGCTATGCCCTGACAAACGAACTCTCACTCCCTTATTATATCGCCGCCGTAGCTCATTCACCCACGGCTAAAGCCGTGGTGCCCTGTCGCTTAACGCGACCGCAATAGAATTCACTATTCCGCACAATAGCCGATTAGCTGTTCTGTCACGGCCACACCTACATCCTTTTGGCCACCCTCAATTACAGGCCCCCAGCCATCATCCGGCCACTCACCACTTTTTTGCCCACCTTCGGAAAGTGCTAGCTTAACTGGTTCTCGACCAAAAAGCTTTGCCAAGGCAAGTATTTGGTCTTTAGTAGGTTGGCCAGAGCGGAGCTTCTGTAGTTCTGTAACTACCGCTGCCACGAATTCGCCTGCTATTATATCGAGAGGCTCTGGTTGCCTCTCTAGCGCCAGTGTTGCTACCCTCTCTGCGCTCATGGAAAATGTTCACCCCCTTTTGCCATTTCTGCCATCTTTGCTAAGCGTCCAAGAAGGCCGTGTTCTATGCAGGACCGAAATTGATCCGTGGAAAGTTGATCTACGAAGTTCGGGCTGGCACAATGCCCAGCTAAAACAACGGTGCTCAACTGTTCGTCAGGCATATTTGGCATTTGGCCCACTAGGCCGCACCTAATCCCCAAAAGCCCTATCGCCTTTCCTATGTCATTTGTCTCCTTAAGCGCGCGTAAAACAAACGGGGTGCAGGCGTGACGAAAACCATTAGGTTTCCTTCTCGCGTTTATGGCTGCCCTACACGGAGAAACAACTAGCTTATAAACGGTAAGGGCCACGGCAAATCTCTTGACGCCAGGACTCAACTGGGGATCAGATAAAATATCTTTTGCTAGGCCAAAAGTTTCCCTAACTTGCTGACCATATCTGAGATTACTGGGTATTTCAGCTGTCATTGTACAATCCAATGTTGGACAGGCTTAGTTTTTTAATAACGTTTTCCAAACTTTACTATAAGATATTAATGCGCTATAATATCAATAGATAGTTTTTATTTCTTGACCAAATTATGACTAAATATAAATTTAAAATACCAATGGTCAGATTTGTGGACATCATTAAGTTACAGGCGAATTATCTTTGCTTCCTGGCCAGCCAGATTCAAGAAGGAGTTTATCAAAAACACGGCTTTGCCGTTCTCCCCTACCCGACTAATCATTCCCAGGCCGTTTATTTTCCCGATCTTCCCTATTCCCTTAAATTCTGGCAAAGCATCAGGCGCTCGCCCCACCAGAGCGTCGCGCGGTTGTTTCCGAAAGAAGCAAGGGATGAGATAGCACGGCTTATTCCGAAAGCCAATCAAGCTCCTCCGCCCTCGGGCTGGAAAAAGAAAGAGAGGTTTTTCTTTACCGTTTTAAAAGAAATGAGGCTTTTTGAGGAAGAGCTAAATAAAATCGCCTCGATTTCCGTTCTTTTGACTCCCTACGGCACTGCCGGCAGTTTCCACTATCTTCTTAAAAAATCCGGCAAGGTTGACCTTTTTGTGACCCACCGCGAAGACAATCCCTCGGCTTTTTTAGCTAAAACCTTGGTCCTTGCCCTTCTTCTCTTCCAGAACCCCAAATATGCCTCGGAAAAATGGCAAGAAAAACAGACTATCGCCGATTTCTTATTCTCGAAAACTAAACTGGCCAGTCTTTTTCCTGACTATCGCCTTAATCTTAAGTGGAACAGCAAACTGCCGACCAAATATCTCCTGGACTCGCGAAAATACCTGCAAAAATTAGGCTTTGGCGAAGAGAAAAAATTCAGGCTTATAAATGAGCAAATCTTTTATGGCGAAAGAAAACTTGACCGCATCTTATCAGCTCAAGAAAAGAATATCTTGGCTGGTCTAATTAAGAAGAACGGCGAGGCGCTCACGCACGACCAAATCGCGCAAATCTTGTGGCAAGAAAAAGCAGCGGAAAAATTTTCCCTCTGGGCCATTACCAAAGTAATTCAAAAACTAAGAAGAAAGCTCCAACTGGTGGGAATTAACCAAAATCTTATCCTGACTCTTTACGGTCAAGGCTACGCGCTCACTCCTCCTTAACAAAGAGCGGACTTAACAATAAGAAGAGGTATCAGGCGAGTTCTACTCGAAGCTCTCTCAAATCCAAAACAAACCTCTTTCCCCGCAAAAATTCTATTCCCGCCAGACCCTCCCTGCTTTCATTAAAAACTACCGCTATTTCTTCCTCTCGTCCTTTTTGGGTTTTAATCTTTCCTAAATACACATCCAACTCAACCTCGCTGTCATCTGCTAACTCCCAGGTTGCCCGCGAGATTGGAGGGAAATTAAACTTTTGCTTAAGACCACTCGGAAGAGAAAGACCACCAGAAAATCCGGTATCAACAAGCAAATTCAGTGAAATATCATCCTTAATAGCTGAAGCCTGGAGTTTTACATAGGCGTGACCACGAGAATCGAGGAAGGCTCTCATAATTTTTTCAATTGGAAGGCCAATCTTCCTACTTGGGCGCCAAAAAACATCATTCGGGGATATTTCTTTTTCGCCTTTTTATAGGCCTCAATCGTGGTTTGCCCAACGAAATAATCGCCCGATTCTGGCTCGATTAAAACTACATCCCCGGGGCTGTATTTTTTTTGGAGTTGGGATTTTATCTGATAATAGCGCTCCCGAGCCTTCTCGGAAAATTCATTATAAATGGCTGGTCTTAACATGATCTTATCTTAAAACACGCTTCAGAATTTGTCAAATTTCCCGGGTCTTACGGGCGGCTAAATTGACAATTATCATATGCACGTGCATACGCTAATTGTTACATGAGAATTTCTTTTTTTGGCTAGCTTCGGAGAGACTTTTTGCGGTTGTGGGCGCAACTGGGAGGATATAACGCTTAAGGCTGGACTGCCACGAATAAATTAACAAACAAGAAATACCCACGCTATTTGACGCAATCCTTTCCAAATTAGCGAATAACAACTTGGTAAAGTAAATACCAAATTGGGTTGCTTACTATCCCAAAGACAACTGAATATAAAACTCTCTTTTCTTTATCTATAGAAACGGTGTTTGAATAAATCTTGTAGAAAAAAATTGTCACTAGGACAAAAACAAAAAATATAGTTATTGGAAAGGCTGCCGAGAAAAGAGGCGATGCTATTTTCTCGCCTAATGAAGATTTATACCAAACATTACCACACAATCCGCCCCCCATGCGGCATCTCAAAGAAACAAATGTCGAGGTCGTATCAAATGCGATAAAATCTGCAAAATACCCTAAAATTGTAATCGCCAATATTTTGATTAAGGACCTTATTCCAATTAGGGTCTTAAGTCTAATTCTTTCCAGCAGGCAGAATAGTAAAATAACAGAGGCATTAATAAAAAGATTAATAACAATTGCCTTTCCGTGGAAACCCAATGAGTTAATTCTCCCTATCTTTATTTCTAGCCCGCACTTATTTTTGCTACAATATTCCTCTCTATCAATACAGTAACCAAACCCAGTTTGAGAAAGCCTAATTTTGCTATATTTGCTTGCGTCAACCTCTCTTTGGCCAAGTGATACTTCACCAGCACTACATCTGGAAGGGATAAACATATCTGCACTTACTTGTTTGGCGAATACGAAAACCCCAATAACTAGCGAGAGGAGGAAAAGAACACCTCTCAAAATTACCAATTTATTAAAAGTTTTCACTACTTTGATCATAGTATAACTGCTTTTCTGCCTTATAAATAAGCAATTTTAATCACCGCTCCGCAGCATCCAATTTATCCCAGATTCTTCGCTGCTTCAGCAAGGCTCTTGGCGGTGGCTGGTGCAAGGGTAAGAAAATCATTAACAGCGACGGTCTTAATTTTCCCTATTTCTTCTTCTCGACCAGCAAGATATCTGGTTAGCAATCTTAAATCCCGACAATCTAATTTCTCTCCCGCCCGAAGAAGAGCCTTAACCTCGCGCTCTTTTGTCTCCCAGTCAGAAAGATCATAGCAAACTTGGTAAATAGTCACGGCCTTACCTTCTTCTAAAATAACAAAATCAGCCTCGTAGCCGGCCGCATCTTTGTAATAGAAAATCTCCTCATAACTTTTGGCTAACTCGCCAAAAACGAAATTTTCAAACAGGCGGCCATAATTCTTGGAAAACTTAGTGGAGAGAAAGGTGAGAAAGCCATTATCCACGAAATAAGCTTTGCGCGGATACTGAAGTTGATTGAGCATCGAGGCAGAATAGAAAAGAAGGTCCCTTAAAAAGTAGGAAGATTTTATGTAGGAAAGATACTCATTAACGGTGGTTTTGCCAACCGCGAGACCTAAGCTCTTAAGTTGCTGGTAAATTTTAGAAACCGTAAAATAAGTGGAATTCAAAAGAAGCCGCAAAATTGTTTTTAGGGCCTCTTCGTTTTTAATCTTAAACCTCTCGATTATTTCTTTTCTTACCACCGTCTGAAAATAGGACTGCAAAAGCTCGTCCCTTTTCTCCGGCGGGCCCAAGACCACCTCGGGCAAACTGCCAGAGAGTAAAAACTCGTCGAAAAGAAAGTCGAATTTGGCCTGCTCGCTTTCCAAAAAGGGAATTTTTTCAAAATCCAAAGGAGCTTGTTTAAAACGCAAAAATTCCCTAAAGTTGAGCGGAGAAACCCTTTTTTCCAGAGCCCTCCCCCGCAGTTCGGTCGGTAATTCCAAACTGGATATTTTGGAAGAAGAACCGGTCAGGAAAATCTTAATCTCCTCGGTGTCTAAAATGCGCCGCACCCATTTTGACCAGCCAGGAATGTTTTGAATCTCATCCAAAAAAAGAAACTTAGGTTTTTGACCAAAAACCGCCTGTGTCTCCCCCAAGAGTTGGCTTAAAATCTCGACTTTTTGAGGCAGGCGCTCGTCTTCAAAATTAAGATAAATTACTTCTCCGCGGGAATAGGATTGCAGCAATTCGTTAATTAGTCCAAAGAGAAGATAGGTTTTGCCGGTCCGGCGAAAGCCGGTAATAACCATCACCTTTTTAAGCGGATTAACTTCGTCGGGGGCAATTTTCATCTCCCGCCTTATTACCTCGGGCAGTTTTCTCTCTTGCCATTCGTGTAGTATTGTCCTTAAAATAGGGTTCATAGTACAATAATGCTACCAAATTGTACTATTGGTGTCAAGCGCCGAGCTTAGCTCGGTCAAGCGCCAGTTTATCTCAATTTTTGGCTGGCTTCGGAGAGACTTTTAGTAGTTGCGGGTGTAAGCGATTTAGGCATAAGTTAAAAGTTGTAAGGTTAAGAGGTGAGTTTAGGGATAAGTTATAAGTTGTAAGATCAAGATGTGAGACAAGTTTTAAGTTAAAAGAGGTTAGGGGCGGGATTTGCGGGAAAAGCCAGTCCAAACTTCAGAAAGGCGGTAGATCATCTTACCAATTTGATCGTATTCGTCAATCAATTTTTCACATAAGGCCACATCCACACTCTTAGGATAAAGATCTTTGGCATGATTGAGCGAAACGATAGATTCGTTAACTTCGCAGAGGGCATCTTCTAGATATTTTTGAAAAGCCCTTTTTTGGTTCTTCTTAGCAAAGCCTTCGGCAATTAATCTCGGAACCGCCTTCGAGGAACGCCGCAGTTGATCTTTCAGGTCATATCTCTCCTCCTCTGGTAAAGACGGCACTACTTGAGTGTTAACTACAATCGAAGCCTTATAGGAACGCTGAAAAACTTCCAAATCAGAAAAGCTTCTAATTCTTACCCTTTCTTCCATTTAAAAAAATTCTACCAGAATTTCCCGCCTTTAAAAACTAACAACTTACAACTTCCAGCTCCTCTCACTTCTCTAAACTTACAACTTATACCTCACTTCTTAAGAATAACGTAGCCTGAGATAAAGAGGTGCATGTACTTGGAGAAATAATTTTGGTAAACCCAAGCCTTTTAGCTTCCTTTATTCTCTTCTCTTCTCCCAAGACTCTCCTTACTTCTCCCAAAAGCCCAAGCTCGCCGAAGGCGAAGCTACCACGAGGCAAGGGCTTATTTTTAAAACTGGAGATAATCGCTAGTGCCACTCCTAAATCGGCTGCCGGTTCGCGCACCCTTAAACCGCCGGGAACATTAACAAAGACGTCCCAACTGCCTAAAGGTAAACCAAGTCTCCGGCTGATGATCGCCGTTAAAATGGAAAGGCGGCCGGGATCAAAGCCGCTGGCGACGCGGCGCGGATAAGCCATCGAGGTTTGATTGACTAGGGCCTGAACTTCGACTAAAATCGGCCTGGTGCCCTCTAAGATAGGCACGACTGCCGAACCGGGAATCTCTTTATCCCGTTCGTGCAAGAAGAGCTCCGAGGGATTGCTAATTTCCACCAGTCCCTTTTCGGCCATTTGGAAAATACCCACTTCGTCCGTTGGCCCGAAGCGATTCTTAAAAGATCGCAAGGTACGGCCCGGATAAAAGCGTTCGCCCTCAAAAAACAAAACAACATCCACCAAATGCTCCAAAACCATCGGCCCGGCAATGGCTCCCTCCTTAGTCACGTGGCCAATAAGGAAAATAGGAATCCCTAAGTCCTTGCCGGTTTTCGCCAACCTTGCCGCCGATTCTCTCACCTGGCCAACGCTGCCTGCTGTTCCCGAAAGATCGGCTGTAGTTAAAGTTTGGATTGAGTCAATAATACAAAGTAATGGCTTTTCTTCCTCTATTTGAGCACAAATTGTATCCACGTCTGTTTCAGGGAAAAGTAAGAGATTTTCGCCTTTAATCCCCAGCCTTTCCGCCCGGATTTTAATCTGCTGCGTCGACTCCTCGCCGGAAACATAGAGGCAGCTGCCCGTGGAGCCCAACAAATTTTGTGAGGCTTCATTTTGCGAGTGCCGAAGAGCTTTTTCTACGGTGTGCGTTTTATCGCGAGAGAAACTGAAGTCGACAGCAAAATTTCGTTGGGCGAGCAAGGCATCAGTCAGTTGCAATAAGAGAGTGCTTTTCCCGATCCCCGGCTCGCCCGCCAGCAAAATCACCGACCCCGGCACGATCCCACCTTGCCCTGAGCTTGTCGAAGGGCCCCCTACGACCCGATCGAATTCCCCTATTCCCGTCGAGATCCTCGTCTTGTTGGCTAATTTGATCTTCGAAAGCTTTTGCGGCTTCTCCAATTTTTCATTTTTAATTTTTAATTTTTCATTTCGAGTGGAGACAATCGTCTCCACGAGACTATTCCACTCCCCACAATTCGGGCACTTCCCCATCCACTGGGCAGATTCATAAGAGCACTGCTGGCACACGTATTTAGAATGAGTCTTCATAAATCAAGAAACTGTTTACCCCGAGCTCGAGCTTACCGAGGGATTGACAACCAAAAACCGTCTTTGTCTTGGCCATTCGACTTCATTATAGCGAAACGGAAGAAATTAATAAACGAGGCAAAATTTTCGTATACAAAGGATACTCCTTTGTAAGTTAGCCTTTAACTTCTCCCCAGCTCCATTTTTAAAACCGCCGGTAAATCTTTAATAATTGGCCAAAAACTTTTGGGTAAAAGAGTTCTAAGTTCCCGGTCAATCTCTCTTTTATCTTTTTTCAAAAGAAGAGAGAAAATCGCCTCTCGCTCTTCTTCTGTTAACTTTAACTCCCTTCTCAATTGTTCATTTCTCAAGATGAAATAAAGATCAAAAATATCCCTCGGTTTTTGGCGCATGATTAAGGCTTTGGCTTTCTCCGCCACCAAAACTCTTCGCCCCAAAAGGTAAACTTTATACGCCGGAGATAATTCCCAAGCAACAAGAGCCGTTTCTCTTTCTAAAATAGCGGCTGGCCGAAAAGAAACTTCTTCCTCGATTTCAATCTTCTCTCCGAATAAATCAAATGCCAATAAAGAAAAGTAGCCGCCGGAAGTGGGTTTGGCCTCAGTCAGCTCTACTTTTAAATTTTCCAAAGAAAGCTCAACCAGAACATCTTCTAAAATCTTTTCGAAGCTTGCCCCATTTTTAAGACCGGTAAAATCAAGGTCCTCGGAAAACCTTGGCGAACCAAAAACAAGCCTCAGGGCAGTTCCCCCTTTAAAAAGAAAATTTTCGCTGCCAGTTTTTTGGTAAAACTTAGCCAAGAATAAATTTTGGAGATACTCCCGACCGATATTGAAAAAAGTTGTTTCTTTTTTAGTGGCCAAGTCTGCTAAGATTTTTCTTTCAATCATTTTTGTTTAAAGAGTTTTAAGTATCCATTTAATTTGCGCTTATCAACTTTGCCTAATTTTAACCGCTCATTTAAGCTGCGCTTCCCCAGGGAAACAAAATAGAAAAAATCGGCTACTGCCTTCTCGGGAGTGGCTAAATAAACGACCTGACCATCAATTTCTTTTGGCTCATAACCAGTATAAGCCTCTCTTTTAATTTTCCGATATTCGTAAGAAAGATTATTAACCACAAATTTGCGGGTCGGCTTAGTCGTTACCGAAGTAACGGCATAAACAGTTTCTGGAATCAGGTGATGATAGGCTAAGGCAGAATCTAAAGAAATATATGAAGGAGAATAAAGCCGATTAGCTAAAACAAATTCAGGGGGGAGATTTCTTTTCAGGGCATAAAGTCCTTTTCTTAAGTGAACAAAGGCTCTCTTTTTTAAATTGTAATGCAAAAATCCTTGGGCTGCTCTTTGGCTCACCCTAAAAAAAACCTTTAAATCATTCGGGGTAAAAACCTTTAAGTTCAGCTCAAGCAGTTTCTCTTCCGCCTCGTGCAAATTCAGTTTTTTCATAATATTATGATAAAACTAAATTGGATGGCTGTCAAGAGGCAAGGCTTACCAAGTCGAGCTAAGCTCGATCGAGGGTTCTTGCGGTTTGGTTATTGGTAAATCCAGTTTTGGGGTTTCGGCCTCAACAGGAGAATCCTTTTGGAGATATACAAAGGATATAAAAAGGATACTCCTTTGTAAGTTGACTTTTAACTTTCCCAAGCTCCCTTTCTAAAATCGTTTTGTGGTCTACCCCGGTGGTAAAATGACCCACTTTTTGACTATTGAATAAAAGAAAAGGATAGGCTATAATTAACCCACTCTTAAAAAGAAAGGTGGTTATGATGAATGGCCGGCAAGCAAAAACCGTCTCCAGAACTCCCGAAGGGTGAACCACAGACGATGGGGGCGCTTCTCGCGCGCGCTCCTTCTTCAATTCGCGGCTGGAAAAAAGGCGAGGTCCTTACGGGTAAGATAACCGCGATTTTTCCTAAAAGTCTTTTTGTTGATATCGGCGGAAAAACAGACGGCGTGATTTTGGGGCGAGAGCTTGAGGCAGTTAAGGACTACGCTAAAACTTTGAAAGTGGGTGACAAGGTAGAGGTGGTAGTCGGCGAACCAGAAACGGAAAGCGGCCAAGTTTTAATCAATTTAAGGAAGTCGGCCCAAAATTATGCCTGGAACTTTTATAATGAAAAACTAAAAAATGGTGCGGAAGTGGAAGTCCAGGGCCGGGAGCTAAACCGGGGCGGACTCATCGTTGATGCGCCCCACCATCTGCAGGGCTTTATCCCCTCCTCCCAAATCGGAACCATGTGGCAGGGAAAATTGGAAGCGCTCATCAACCGTCCGCTTAAGGCGAAGGTTATCGAGGTTAGCCGTAGCGAGAACCGCCTGGTTTTTTCTGAAAAACAAGTCTCCCAGGCTAAAGAGATTTCTGCCCAAAAGGCTGCCCTCAAGAAAATAAGGCTTCAGGAAACCTATGGAGGGACTATTATCCAAGTTCTGCCCTACGGCCTACTCGTCAGTTGTCAAATTCCCGGCGCAGAACAGGGGGTTGAGGGCTTAGTCCATATCTCGGAAATCGCTTGGGAAAAGGTAGAAGATATCAACCAGCTTTATAAGGCCGGCGAAAAGGTCAAGGTTTTAGCTTTGGAGGTAAACGAAGGCAGGCTGCAACTTTCTCTAAAACGACTCTTGCCTGATCCTTGGGAAAAAGTGGAGAAAAAATATCCGGCGGATACTCACTTTAAGGGTAAAGTCACTAAACTCACGCCTTACGGAGCTTTAGTCGAAATCGAGCCGGGAATCGAGGGGCTCTTGCACATCTCCAAAATTCCGCCAACAGAAAAAATTGATGTGGGCACAGAAATCTCCTGTTTTGTCGAAACCGTTGACCGGCCCAACCGCCGCATCTCTCTCGGCCTTGTTTTGAAAGCAAAGCCGATTGGGTATAAATAACCGAGCGCTAAAATAGTTTTCTCCGCCTAACGGACAAGTTCCGGAATTATTATTTCACCGATGAAGCTTTAACCAATTCAATTTCAGGAATAAATTTTCCAGAGGGTAGCTTCGCAGCATCGTCAAAGGTACCTGATTTTCCCGTTTCCACAAAGCCAAACTTCTTATAAAAATCAATTGCTTTTTGGTTATATCTTGCCACATTTACCAATATATTCTTCTTATTCCCAAGCCAATCGAAAGCTCTTTCAATCAAAAGCCGACCGAAGCCCCTTCCTTGATAACAGGGCAAAACATATATTGCCCCAACCCGATTATTTTCCCCTTCTCTTCTAGCCATACAGAAGCCAATAATCTCATCTTCATTTTCTGCCACCCATATGCCAGCATTTCTATCCCCATATCTTTTTTTTCTTTCTTCCATCTTCTTTTTGCCTTCTGGCGTACTGTCAATATTAAACTTCGCTTTTATTTCTTCGACAGTAATCCCCTCTTCGCTGTCGGGGTATGTGGCCAGCCATGTTTCGCGCTGGACCTCACGAATTCCATACACATCATCTGGTGAGGATCTGCGTATTTTTACTTTCATAGGCAATCTTTTTCCTAAAAATATTATATGAGGTGCGGATTCTTTTGTCTATTGAGTTGGTTGCGAGAGCGTGAAAAATCCCAGCAAATTCGTGACTAAATAAAGTAGATTTACTCCAATACTAGGGACTATTAGAGCATTTACACAACCAGCCCTACAAACCGCCGTATCTCTCTCGGCCTTGTTTTGAAAGCAAAGCCGATCGGGTACAAGTAAAAGCTTCAGGGCTTTAAAACTCCCCAGGTGTAAAGGGTCATCCACCTCTAAGGTGTAAATGGTCATATTGGTAATTTATGACTACGGTCCAAACTTGCGGAAAACGGAACAAACCAAGCTAAAGAGGCCCTCTTTTGCGCGACCCCAAGATTTGCTAAAATTATGCAACAGATTAGTTGCGCAGATCTATTTAGCCTAATCTTATTAAATAATTGAGCGGGTTTTCCTAAATTATGAATAATATTACTCAATTAGAATACCGGCCATCCCGTGAGCAAGCGGATATCAGCGCGGAGGACTTAAGCGCAATAGCAACGGACATTAATAATACCCCCGATGATCGCGGTACTATTGCGACTAGGGAATTCGGGTGGTTATTCACCCCCGGCATACCGCTCCAGCCGTTAAAACCTCTTGCTGGCGAACTGGCGTCTTTATTTATGCGGGAAGGTGCCTTTGTCTCGGAACCTTTTTCGGGGACTAATGCTGTTGCCTATGTGCATAATCACAATTGTGGAAATGTATCACCAACAATAACAGATGTTAACGGGCTTTTAGCAGCCGTCGAAGGAAATGGAAGGTTGAAATATTCATTAATCGCAGCGACAGATTCTGGAAGAGTGGGCGGGTTTTATGAACTTGAATATTGCGGGGAGCAATCGCAAGCCGGAGATTTTATAAAGAGAAATAATGAGTTACGCACGGACCGCGTAGAAAAAAACGGGCCTGGTTAGATCAGCACCAGGAAGAACTAGCAAAAATGACCGTTGGCGACTATATTCTTTCAGAGCAGGAAGAAACGCAACTCGCAAGAGATGCGATGGCCCAATCTCTCATTGTTGCAAACGCACGACCGCTAAGTGGCTTTAGATTTGAAAATTGGCGATTTGTACCGGATTTAACCCAGAAAAAATCCCGGCCGTGAGATATTTTCGCCCCCAAGCTCAGCTTAGGAACTATCGTCTCCGCTGCCGCCTTTTACGACTCTGTTCGGAATGGGAAGAGGTAGTGCGACGGCGCTCAAACGACCGGGAAGCACTCTGAAACGTGAAGAGAATAAGCCGATCCTTACAAAAACCAAGTTCGACTGATTAGTACCAGTAGGCTAAACTCCTTGCGAAGCTTACACCGCTGGCCTATCAATCCGGTAATCTTCCGGAAGTCTATAACGATTCCTAATCTTGGGGCCCGCTTCCCACTTGATATGCTTTCAGCGGTTATCGGTTGCGTTCATAGCTACCCAGCGCTGCCGCTGACGCGACAACTGGAACACCAGAGGAACGCCCAGCCAGGTCCTCTCGTACTGTGGCCAGCTCCCCTCAAGAATCTTGCGCTTGCACCGGATAGAGTCCGAACTGTTTTGCAACGTTCTGAACCCAGCTCGCGTACCGCTTTAATGGACGAACAGTCCAACCCTTCCCGTCTACTTCGGCGGGAGGATGCGATGAGCCGACATCGAGGTGCCAAACCGGGCCGTCGATATGGACTTTCGGGCCCGATCAGCCTGTTATCCCCGGGGTAACTTTTATCCGTTAAGCCCGTCCCGCCACCACAGCGGGATCGGGGATCACTAAGACCTGCTTTCGCATCTGCTCGACCCGTCGGTCTCGCAGTTAAGCTGGCTTTTGCCTTTGCTCTAACCTCCCGATTTCCATCCGGGATTAGCCAACCTTTGTGCGCTCGCGTTACTCTTTAGCAAGCGACTTCCCCAGTCAAACTGCCCACCAGACACTATTCCCTCCGCCGTCTCCAGGCGGATTGGGTAAGATCTGAAGCAACGAAAGAGAGGTGTTTCATCGGTGGGATGCACCAAATGGTGCGCCCCTCCCTCCTACGCTAAACAGTTCGCCGATTCATTTCAATATCTAGCTACAGTCAAGCTCCACGGGGTCTTTTTGTCCTGGTGCAAGTAGGCCGCATCTTCACAGCCATTTCAATTTCGCCGAGTGAGACTTCGAAGACAGTTGCTTGCTCGTTACGCCATTCATGCGGGTCGGAACTTACCCGACGAGGAACTTCGCTACCTTAGAACAGTTATAGTTACTGCTGCCGTTCACCGGGGCTTAGTCCGAGCACTTGCGCGCTCAGTTTTGACCTTCCGGCACTGGGCAGGCTTCGGCCCCTATACCTTGCCTTTCGGCTTTGCAGAGACCTGTGTTTTAGTTAAACAGTCGGCAAGCAACTTTTGTTGAACCCCGTTCATGTAAACTGAACGGGGAGGGCATCTCGCTAACTTACGCCCAGTTTTTTTGCCGAGTTCCTTAAAGTCCCTTCTCTCGATAACCTTAGTCTTCTCGACCAACCCACCAGTGTCGGTTTGCGGTACGGTCAGATTAGAGTTTTTTCCTTCGTAAAACTTAGGACCTAACGAGGCTTTTTTGAAGAACTCAATATCGCTAAATTGCCCGCAGAGTTGCCTCTTTGGACTCTCATTTGTCGCTCGATTAATCGAAGTAATAGATTTTCTGATCACCCCTATCTCGCGACTTAGACGTCAATTTCAAAGCTTGACGCTCAAGCTAATCGGGTTCTGTTACCCCCTTAGAATACTCTAACCCGGTAGGCGAATATCAACGCCTCTCTCTTCGGCTACCCCCTCGATAAACTCGGGGCTCACCTTAGGGTGCGACTAACCCCTCGCCGATTAACGTTGCGAGGGAAACCTTGGGTTTTCGGCCGTCCCGTTTCTCACGGAACTTACGCTACTCATACCGGCATTCTCACATCCGACGGACTCCACCCTGACCTTACGGAAGGGCTTCACTGTCGTCGGATCGCTCCCCTACCATCCTTCGCCAGAGGGTTCGGATGGCAAGTCTTTCGCCAATCTGGCGAAGGATCAGCCCCTCGAAGCTCCTTCAGGAGCGAAGTGGGGCTACTGAACTTACCATACAAAGTCCTCTAGCGAAAAATCTTTGGCTTCGGCGCCAGGTTTATTCTCTTTAATTTTCGGTGCCAAACATCCATCTGCCAGTGAGCTGTTACGCTTTCTTTAAAGGATGGCTGCTTCTAAGCCAACCTCCTGGATGTCTCTGGAGTTCAACTGCCTTTTACTTAACCTGAACTTTGAGGCCTTAGCCGAAAGTCTGGGCTGTTTCCCTTTCGACCGATCAGCTTAGCCCGACCGGTCTGACTACCCGCAAAATTTTCCCAGTATTCGGAGTTTCATTGATCCCGATAGCTTGCGCTACCGGAACCATTGAGTGCTCTACCCCCGGGAAATTTTAGCGAGCGCTATACCAATATATATTTCGGGGAGAACCAGCTAGATCCGGGCTCGTTTGGCATATTACCTCTAATCACGGGTCGTCCCATGCTATTGTAACAGCAACGGGTTCGGGCCTCCTCACGCCTTTCGGCGGATTCACCCTGCCCACGAATAGCTCGCCCGGTTTCGGGTCTTCTGCGACGCGCTAAGCGCCTTATTCAGACTCGGTTTCCCTACGCCTCCCCCCGCTCAGCGGGGTTAGACTAGCGCGACCACAAAAACTCGCCGGTTAATTCTTCAATAGGCACGGCATCACCCTTCGACAAGCTCAGGGCTCTGCCTGCTTGTTAGCCAACAGTTTCAGATTCTATTTCACTGTCGTTTTTAACGACTTCTTTTCACCTTTCCCTCACGGTACTTGTTCACTATCGGTTGGTAAGAGTATTTAGTCTTATCCCGTGGCCGGGACAGATTCCCACAAGGTACGTCCCTCGTGGTACTTGGGTATCCGCCTAAATGTTCTTGGTTTTCATATACGGGACTTTCACCCTCTTTGGCAGTCTATTCCAAAACCTTCTATTAACCGCAAACATTCATTATGACAGACCCCGCAACCCCCTGAAGTGAGAGCGCTTGCGCACTCTACTACAGGGTTTGGACTCCTCCCTTTTCGCTCACCGCTACTTGGGGAATTTCTCTTCCTTCTCTTACTAAGATGTTTCAGTTCAGAGAGTTCCCTCCCCGTACCATAACAGCACAGGGTCACCCAGCTAGGCTGGGCGGGGTTACCCCATTCGGAAACCGCCGGATCACAGGCTCTCGACGCCTTCCCGACGAATATCGCGGTCGTTTCGCGTCCTTCCTCGGCTCTTGCCACCAAGGCATCCTCTGTTGGCCTTAATTTTGGCTTGCCCCGTACCGTATGGTACAGGGCTTTGACGCACCATGCGGTGCATCATTGTAAAGATCGGAATTCTCTTCACTTTTCAAAGTGCCCTTCAGCCGCTTCGCGGCTTCAGGGTAAGCCCTCTATTTCTCAAAGGGCTTGCCCTGAGGAACGAAGTGACGAACAGGTGGACCCAAGGAGATTTGAACTCCTAACCTCCTCGATGCAAACGAGGCGCGCTAGCCGTTGCGCCATGGGCCCTTACGAATTTTTGGCGGCGCCCTTACCGCCGAACTTCAGGCCCTAATCATATGCAATCACGTGATTAAAACAAAAAGGCTCCTTCCGGAGCCAGCTTTTGGAAAGAGATGAGAGGCCTTTAGCTTCAGGTGCCACAAACAGGGCAACCTAAAGTGTAAAGATTAAGTGCTTTTTGGCTTCTCATTCTTTTTAGCTGACTCCGCTTAGGAAATCCTCCAAGTTTTTACTTGTGCGGTCATTATAAACGCAAAATTAGCCCCTGTCAAGGGCCAAGAGGAGCCAATATTTAGTCTGGTGGAAAATTTCTAAAGGAGTTGGGGCGTATTCAAACTTTGTTGGAACTCCTTGCTGATATCGTTAATAACGCTCTGGTAGAAGGGAACATTTCCCGAGATTGACCGGAATATCTCAAATCCCAGGAAAATATTGGCTAAAAGCAAGATCAAAAGGGAGAGCATGCCGATTACGGCTCCGGCTTTATTAACTACAACCACATAGGTATCCGCCATCAAATCATGCCAGCCCCGGCGCTCTTTATCAATGGCAATCCAGATAAAGCCCAACCAAAGGAGCATACTCGAAACCATGTAGCCCAAGTAATTGCGGAGAAAGGCCCGCCAGAACGAGACCTTTTTGCCTTCCGGATTAACGATTCTTGTTCCCGTTAGGAGTTTCCCGATCGTCCCGCCAAGGCGGCAGATTAAATAACTATTAATAAAAGGTGCAAGGATGGTTAAAAAGAGAAAAGTAAGTATCGTCAAAAGTGAATTAAGAAGATCAAGAATCGTCCCGGCGGAAGCCAAGCGCCAGACCAAAAAGAGAAAGAATCCCGCTATTAACAGAAAATCAATCAGGCCGGCCATTAGCCGAAGGGCAACACTAGCTTTGTTTTTCACATTCCTCCTTTTTCCAGACCTCCTGAAAAAATAGATTCCAATTGGAATAGCTAAAAACCGTCAATAACGCCTGGATTAAATACCCGGCGTTAATAAATAAGAAAATGAGGGCAAACAAGGAAACAATCGTGGGAAAACCAGGCCAATGGAAACCGCCCTGGAAAAGCGGGTAGATTAAAAGTATCGCGGGAATGGCAAAAATAGCGACCAGAACCAGTGTTCCTAAGCAACCAACGGTACAGCCGACAGCCGAGTTGATAATAGCCATCACCACGGTTGGCAAAAAACTATCGCGGCTTAGGCTCAGGCCTTTTTTCCAGGCCTGCCAAGGGAAAAAACCCTTAAGAACAATTAGTCTTTCCGCATAAATATTGGTGAAAGCCAAAAGAACAAGTGCTAAAACCAGGGCCAGTCCGCCGATTAGAGTGCCCAAAACTGCCCAAGCTACTCTCAATTGGCCGCCTAAAGCCAAATAGGTCACGCCGAAGAAAGAAACGATAACCAAAAAAAGAGCAAGAGTAATGCCAAAAACGATCAGGCTGTAAATAATTAAGTTTTTAAGCGCGGCGGCCCCTTTTGGCGAAGTAGAAAGTAAAGTTGGCTGGCCGCCCTCGCCGGCCTCAGCTACCCCGGCGATCAAGGCCGCCTTGGCCCAAGTTCTTAAGATCCAACTCGCCGCCAGGACAAAAAGGATTAAAAGGAAAAAGCTCGTGCCGAAAAGAAACCATTTTGAGGGAGGGACACTACTCAACCAGGCCCCAAGGGCAGAAGATGCCTGGCCTAAAACGTGCGCCGTATCCTTGGGAATCTCCGGCGGAAAATCTTTTTTTGTCTCCCCAAAGGAGCGGAAAGAAGACCAGTTTCCTCCTCCGCCGGCGCCGAAGGTGACTAAGACCAAACCAAAAACCCAGAGCCACTTATGACGCTTAGTAATCTCAAAAGACCGGGAGAGGATCAGGCTATAATCTATCTGCATTCGGGCAAACTCCCGCCGCAATTGTAAATTGTAAATTATAAATTTTAAATTCTTACGACTATCGTCCCCGCAATCTTGTCATGCCATGTCTGTTTCTTTTCGTCCCAAATCATCCAAAAATAACCCAAGCAAAAAATTATACTGGACAGGATCTTGCCTATTGCTTCTCTTAAAAAAGCCGAAATATACCCCGGCGCCTCACCGGTTTCTATCTTGATCACTTTAATCCCCAAGGCCATTTTGCCCAATGTCTGCCCGGAACTTCCGGTAAAATAGACAAAGTAGCCAATGGAAACCAAAAGCGAGATAAGCTGGAAAAAGAGATTCAGCGCGGCAAAAGCGGGGTCAATTGAATGAATGCCCAGTATGGCCATAATTATACCCAGGGCGCCACCGGCAAAGGAACCGGCTACGCTGACGATTACGCCGTCAAGAAGGCTGGCAAAGAAGCGCCGCGCAAAACTTGCGTATACTGGCGCATCTTCGGGCGCAGGAGCAACATCAGCAGGCGGTAAGTCTTCGTTCACTAATTAAACAATACCACTACCAACTTACATCTGCAACCTGCAAACTACGTCGCATGTCTTCGGCGGCGCCCGATAAGCTAACTCCTGCCATCTTTTTGCTACCCCGGAACTGATTCGCCGAAAATATGTTCCGTGCCCGTACCGTGTTGCCCCACTCATGTCAGTAACCCAAAAGCCTCCCTTTTGCTTGCTATAAGAGATCTTAGCGTGGTGCCTAGAAATACCCCTTAGGCTAGAGTTAAACACAAGCTGGTTACTTTCCTCCCTGCCCATCGTTAGAGACCAAGTTCCATCTTCGTTTTCCTGCAGTGGGATCCTAGTTCCGTCCGACCCTAAGAGAATTGGCCCGTTGTCTACTTCGCAAGCAATAAGTCTTGGGTACCCTAGATTGCCAACCCCGCCGGGCTCAACACCAGCGATAGCGTCAGTTCCGCCCGGGAAGCCTAGCTCCAATCCGTGGTGCACCTCGCTATTACCACCTAATAGTCTTTCGTAAGGCTTTAAGTTGTTCAGGATATTCTCTAGTTTATCAATCGTCTCACAGGAAGCAATAATCCTATCTAATTCTTCCTCTCCCGCTTCTTGGCTAACCATCCTACCAACTCCCCCCTCCCCCGCCGCCGAAGCCGCCGCCGGAAGAACCGCCGCCC
>Ga0194112_10004736_pt1 | contig 18523 bp, 8 predicted proteins | sample TA2MahC400mmetaG_FD_146191 | JGI IMG/M metagenome (GOLD analysis project Ga0194112, IMG submission 146191) | Freshwater microbial communities from Lake Tanganyika, Tanzania - TA2015016 Mahale Deep Cast 400m | ecosystem: Environmental > Aquatic > Freshwater > Lake | place: Tanzania: Lake... | reverse complement strand
AGCCACTTCTTGGCGTCGAGGACCATCGCCAGGAGTCTCTGATAGTCGGGGTCGGCTGCGCTCGCGAAAACCTCGGGCACATTCTGGCCCGGCTTGTCGGCGGCGGTGCGGCCCTGGCAGGTGCCGGCGCCTCCTGCCGCGCGGGCCAGCGGGCCCAGGAGCAACAGCGACTTTTCCGGCCGCGTAAGGTTGAACGCCAGGTGGCGAGGCAGCCACGCCTTGATTTTCTTGCCGTCGGGCGGCCCTACGTCAACGCAGGCGGACCAGGGCACGGGTTCGTTGCCCTCGTGGCACGAGCGGCAGCGGCGGTTGACGACGTCGCGCGCCACGGGGACGCTCGGCCAGTCGGCATCGGTGCGCACAAGTTGGTTCTCGACGTAGCCGCCCACCATGCCGCTGCCGGGCGCGGCGTACGTGCCCGGATATGCGGCGCCCGACTCGATCCAGAAGCGGACGAGTTTCAACTCGCTGTCGGCGGGCCTGGCGTCGTAGTGGCTGCCGTCGAGCAACTTCATCAGGCGGCTGGCGGCGGCCCCGAGCGCACGGGGCGGATAGTTGCTCTGCGGCCGGTTCCGGCCGTCCGCAACCAGGCCGCGCGCCATGATCGTGTAGTAACTGTGCGAGTACATCGGCCCGCGGTCGCCGGCCAGCGTTACGCCGCCGTCGCGCTTGTCGGGGTTGTGGCAGCGCACGCAGTGGCGGTCGAGGATGGGCTGGATGTCGCGAGGGAAGTCGAACACGTCCGGGACATCGGCCACCGGCTGTATGCGGCTGGGGGGCCGCCCGAGGGCCGCCAGGTGGCCGGTCGGCAGAAACGCGTGTTCGCGTTTTTCGTGACAGCCGGTGCAGCCGGTGGTCTCGCCGGGCAGAACGGTGCAGAAACTCTGCATGCGCTTGACGGCCTCGTCCTTCTCGTTCATCGCCACGAAGAACACGCTGCGAAGCGCGGGCACCTCGAAGTACGCCGAGCCGTCCGGTTCGACGGGCACGGTTCCCAGGATGCGTTCCAGGATGAACGTGCCGCCCAGGCTGATGGGTTCCATGCCGCCCGAGAAGTGCACCGGCTGTGGCAGCGTCTCCAGAACAAGCAGTTTCTTGATTTCGCCCGGCTGGACGCCCGCCATGTTGCGTCCGAAGGTGACGTCGGCCAGGAGAAGCCGCCCGGCAGGCTGGTCGGGATTGACGCGCGGCGGAATGATGCGTTCGCGCGGCCGGGGAGCGAGCGGCCGCGGCTCGTGCAGGTCCATCGCATCCGTCTTGCGCAGCAGCACCTGCGTGGCCCCGCGGCCGTTCATCAGGACGATGCCCTCCGGCCCGGCCGCCAGGAAGCAGTCTTCGCTGAACGCCCACGGGTCGCGCCACGTGTTCCTGGGACTGACGGTGCGGGCCATCGGCAGCACGTCGGGGCCGCCGTTAGGGTCCACGACGGTCACCGGGCCGGCGTGCTCGCGGATGCCGTGGCCCGGCGAGAAGATGGACACCACCCGGTCGGTGCCGGGGATGGGCTTGGCGTCGAGCATGACGATGCCGGGGTGCAGGTTGCCGTAGTAAATCATCTGCCCGGTGCCGTCGGGGTTGCTCGTCCACAGGTGATGATAGTGGACCTGGCTTCTATCAACGTATTCCCATCGCATGTAAAGGATGCGGCCGTCGGGCAGGACCCACGGCGTGTTGTCGTGGTCGTTGTTGCTGGAGATGGGGCGGACGTTCTCGCCGTTAGGGCCGCAGCGGTACAGGATGGCCACCTGCGTCAGCCAGCAGTTGACCCATCGCTTGCAGCGGGAAGAGCCGAAGACCATGTCGCCGTCGGGCAGGTACACCGGCTCGATGTCGTCGTACTGGCCGTCCGTCAGTTGCCGCAGGCCCGTGCCGTCGGCGTTTATCTCGTACAGCAGGTGGTTGTCCGTGCCGCCCTTGCGGTATGAGAAGAGTATCTTCCTGCCGTCGTAATGAACGCACGGGTCGCGCACGCCGCCCCGGGGGTCGTCCAGGAGGACCGTGACCTGGCCGGTCTTGAGGTTGAACTTGGCCAGGCGCGCTCCCTCGCGGTAGGCCTTGCGGCCGGAGTCGGGACCGTAGTAACTGAAGTTGGCGTACCAGTGCGGGTCGCTGTGCATGTGTCGTGCGGCAAAGACGACCTCCTGGACGCCCTTCATCGGCCCGGCGAGGGCCTTATCGAGGAAGTCCGGCGGCAATGCCGGCGCCGGGGGCGCCGCCGCCAGCAGCGGGCTGGAAGCCCCGGCGCCGAGCAGAAGGGCCGCAGCGCACATCGCCGCCGCCATCGCCGCCGCCGACACGGCCGCCATCGCCCGCACGGGCTCACCCGCCAGCGCACCCGCTGCTGGCGGCGCCGGCGCACCCGCCCGGAAACCTCGTCTGCGTGTGCGTAGATTCATACGGCCGACCTCCGCCTGACGTTAAGTCCACTTCGCGGCAGGGCCACTTTGCGCGGCAGGTGGAAAATCTCCCGACCCGCCGCGCAAAACGCCATGCAGCGTCGTAGTCTCAGTCTCCGCCCTGCTGCCGCAACGGAGGCTCGTACCAGAACGATTTCCAGTACGCCAGGTCCGTGGCATAAGGGTCAATCGGCTGCGCGGGAGCGAGCGCCGCGGGCAGGATGCCGTAGCGCTGCATCTCGCGGACATAGTGCTGGTTGGGCTGGAAGCCCGGCATGTCGAAGCGGCGGATGCGCTCCAGTTCGTCGCCGGCCTTCGCAACCGCCGCCAGGAGCCGCTGGTAGTCGGCGTCCTGCGTGTCGGCAAACACGGGCGGCGAAGGACCGGCCGGCGCAACCTTGTCGGGACTGAATCGCGTCTTGCAAAGGCCCATGCCCGCGGCCGCCTTCGCCAGCGGCGCAAGCAGCGCCAGCGACTGCACCGGCCGCGACAGGTTCCACAGCAACTCCTCGTGGGTCCCGAACGCCGCCTTCTTTTTCGGATTCGGGTCCGGCGGCCCGTGGCAGCCGGTGCACCGCCTCTCCAGGATGCCCGCGTCGAAGCCCACGCTGACCATGCCGGTGCCCAGCGCGGCATAGGTGCCGGGGTACGGCGCGCCGGACTCGATCCACAGGCGGACCAACCGGACCTCGTGCGGCGTGAGGCGTGCGTCGTAGTGGCTGCCATCGAGGAGTTTGATGAGGCGGCTGGCGGATGAGCCGATGGAGCGGGGCGGGCGGTTGCCCTGCGCGTCGCGGCCGTGGGCCACAAGGCCGCGGGCCATCAGCGTGGCGTACGCGTGGGAGTAGATGGGGCCGCGGTCGCCCGTCAGGACCACGCGGCCGTCGGGCTTCTCGTAGTTGTGGCAGCGCACGCAGCGGCGGTCGAGGATGGGCTGGATGTCGCGCGGGAAGTCGAACACCTGCGGCACGCCGTCTATCGGCTCAATGCGGCTGGGGGCGCGGCCGAGCGCCGCCAGGGGCCTCGCGCGGGCGACGTCGGTGCGGTTCTCGTGGCAGCCCGTGCAGCCGGTCGTCTCGCCGGGCATCACGCTGACGAAACTCTGCATGCGCTTGACGGAGAGGTCGTTTTCATCAAGCGCAACGAAGAACACCGGCCGCAGCGCCGGCACCTCGAAGTAGGCCGACCCGTCGGGTTCAACCGGCACGGTTCCCAGGATTCGCGGCAGGGTGAACGTGCCGTCCAGGCTGATGGGCTCCATGGTGCCGCTGAAGTTGACGGGCTTCGGGAGGGTCTCAAGGACGAGCAGTCGCCGGACCTCGCCCGGTCGCACGCCCTCCATGCTTCGCCCGTGCGTCACGTCGGCCAGGACAAGGCGGCCGGTCGGCGCGGACCAGTTGACGCGCGGCGGGATGACCGGCTCTCGCGGCCGGGCGACCAGGGGCCGCGGCTCGTGGACCGCCAGGTGCCGCCACTGGGGCGGCAGCCGGTAGAACTCCTCGGCCCGGCCCCGCCCGTCCAGCACGTAAAGCGAGCAGTCCCGCGCCGCCATGAAGCAGTCCTCGGAGAACGCCCACGGGTCGCGCCACTCCGCCTCGGGCGTGATGCGGCGGGCCATCGGCTGGGCGTCCGGGCCGGCGTCGGCCGAGACCACCGTGATGTGCCCCGCGTGCTCCTTGCGCCCGTGGCCGGGGGAGAACAACGTCACCACCTTGTCGGACCCCGGGATGGGCTTGGCGTCGAGCATGACTGTGCCGGGGTGCATGTTGCCGAAGTAGGCCATCTGGCCGGTACCGTCGGGGTTGACGGTCCAGAGATGGTGGAACTGGACGCGGCTGCGGTCCACGTATTCCCACCGCATGTAGAGCAGGCGGCCGTCGGGCATCATCCAGGGGGTGTTGTCCTGCTCGACGTTGGCCGAGATGGGGCGGACGCTGCGGCCGTCGGCGTCGGAGCGGTGCAGGATGGCCACCTGCGTGAACCAGCACTGGACCCATCGGTTGCAGCGGGAGGAGCCGAAGACAAGGTCTCCGTCGGGCAGGTAGATGGGCTCGACTTCGTCGCAGTCGCCGTCCGTCAATTGCCGCAGGCCCGTGCCGTCGGCGTTGATTTCATAGAGATGATAGTGCGTCGAGTCGCCCGGGCGGTACGAGAAGACGATTCTCCGGCCGTCGTAGTGCACGCACGGGTCGCGGACGCCGCCCTGGGGATCATCGAGGATGACCTGCACGCGGCCGGTGCGCAGGTTCAGCCGGCAGAGGCGGCCGCCGGGCGGGCCGTACTGCATCCGCTGCGGGCTGGAGACGTGATAGCCGAAGTTGGCGTACCAGTGCCCGTCGCCGCCGAGGCCGCGAACGGCAAAGACTATCTCCTCGGCGCCGGCCATCGGCCCGGCGAGGGCCTTCCGAAGCATGGCTGCGTCCGGCTCGGCCGCCCGGACCGCGCCGGCCGCGCCGAGTCCGGCCGCGCCGAAGCCGGCCGCGCCGGCCGGGGCCAGCGCGGACGCCACGACGAACAAGAGAAAGCGGTGTCTCACGTCGAGCCCCAGGCTGCGCGTCCGCCCGCGCTAGAGCGACAGCAGGTACGCCACAAGGTCGGCCAGTTCCTGCTTCGAGAGGTCCTTTGTGGTTCCGTGGGCGCCCTTTTCATTGAACTTTGTAAATAATTCTTCCAGCGTCACGGCCTCGCCGTTGTGGAGGTACGGCCCTGTGCGGTAGAGTTCCACGAGGGTGGGCGTGTCGAACTCGTCGCCCTGGTCCAGCGGCCGCCGCGTGCCCACGTTGTATATCGCGAGGTCCGTAAAGAGCGGCGCCGGGTGGCACGTCGAGCAGCCCGTCCCGGGGCTCTCGAAGACCTTCCGGCCGCGCTTCGCCGCCTCCGACAGTTCGCCCTTTGCCTCCAGGTACGGGCTGGGCAGGGGCTCAAGGGTGCGCAGGTACGCCTGGACGGCCTGGAGTTCGTCGGCCTCGGGCTCGTAGAACTGAATGTGCCTGAAGCCGGCGACCACGGCCACCTCCATGGTGGCGCGGACGCCGTGCGACATGGTCGGCGGCGTGCGGTGCGACCAGACGAGCGACCGGGCGTTCTTCGGGTTGCCCAGCCCGTCGTTCAGGAGGTCCCAGTTCAGGCCGTCGGCCCGGCCGTCCTCCGGGTGGCACGTGGCGCAGGAGAGCCAGTGCTGGAAGCAGTAGTTGGCGTCGTGGAAGATTCGCTGGCCGCGCCGGGCGATGTTGTCCTCGCCGTCGGGCCCCAGGCGCACCTTCGCCGTGACCTTGCCCGTCTGCGGGTCCGCCAGAAGCACCGTGCCCGAGAAATACATGGCCACGGCCAGGCGGCTGCCGTCGGGCGCAAGGTCGATGCCTCGCGGCCCTTTGCCGTCCACCGGAGTGCGGGCGAGGAGACCCGCGGCATAGAGCGCCGCCAGGTCGTTGACGAGGAACTTCTTGCGGGCCGGGTCCTTCTTGATTTCGGCCCAGGTGTCGGGCAGATACCGGGCAGGAGCGCCGGCCGCGCTCGGCGGGGCCTCCCCCTTCAGCAGCGCGTGCAGCCCGCCCAGGTCCACCCGGGCCACCTGGTGCACGCCGGCCAGGGACACCCACAGCGTGCCTGCATCCTTCGAGAGCACGGCGCCCCACGGGTCGGCGGCGCCCTCGCTGAGCCGGTCCAGCAGGAGCGTCGCCTCAACGGCCTTCGCGCCCAGGTCGATGATGCTGAATGCGTTGGTGTTGACCCACCCGCGCTCCAGTTGCGTGGTGGGCAGGGTCGTGCGGCCGACGGTGTGGACGATGTAGGCCCACTTGCCGTCGGGCGAAATGGCTATGCCGCGCGCAGCCGTTGATCCACCCGGCAGACGGATGTCGGCCACCGGCTTCATGGCCGCCAGGTCGATGAGGCTCACGCAGGCCGAGGTCTGCGGGTCGGCCGCGCTGCCCAGCGGCAGGAGGTTCCCGACGACCGCGAGCGACTCGTCGGGCACAACGGCCGCGAAGTACGGTTCGCGCGGCGTGCGGACGCGGCCCTTCTCCTTGCCCGAGGCCAGATCCACGACCGAGACGTCGTTGGTGACGCCGCCACAGGCTATGAGCAGTTGCCGCCTCGGAGCCAGGGCAACGCCCACCGGCCGCGGGCCGACGGCCATCCGCCGCAGGACCTTCGCGCCTGCGGCATCAACCTCGGCGACGGTCCCGGCGCCGAACTCGGCTACGTAAACCTTCTTGCCGTCGGGCGACCAGGCCACGCCCGCGGGCTTGCCGTCGAGCCGCACCTCGCGGGCCACCTGGCCGGCCGCTGCGTCGATGATTGTGAGCGTGCCTGCCGGACCGTCGCAGACCGCCAGGAACCGTCCGTCGGGCGAGAAACGCACCTCCTGCGGCGAGCGCCACGTCTCCTTACCAGGCCCGCCTGCGCCGAGACTTCGGCGGGCAGGCTCGCCGGCGCTCACCCACAGCGCGGCCGCCACAAGGGCGCCGAACACCGCCACGGACAGAAGAACAAGGACTCGACGTTTCACGAGTGTCAGGACTCCTTTCCTTCGGCCCGCGCCGCCCTCCAGCAGCGCGGCAACTTTGTTTCTGTGGGTGCCATGCTCTCGCAGCGGGGGGTGGCATGCCCGCGGCATCCGTTCCGCGGGCATGCATGCCCACAGCGTGCCCGCACCGGCGGGCAACAACGGCGTGAGCATGCTCTCCCGTCGCACCCGTGCGCATGCCCAGGCAACGGCGGCGTGGGCATGTCACCCGCCGATGGCCTCACTTGCCGACATCGGCCCTCGCAATCACCCTGGCGTCCGACTCAACCACCACGCGGAAGCCTACGTTGTAAACCGCCTGCCACGGCAGATAACTCAGGCGGTAACCGGAGCGGGCCCGCGCGGGGCGGTCCCACCACGACCCGCCGCGAACGACGCGCCGGCCCGCAGCGGCCTCCGACTCGCGGCCGTCGTCCGCCCGGTACGGATACGGGCGGTACTCCGACCGCGTCCACTCCCACACGTTGCCGTGCATGTCGTACAGGCCCCAGGCGTTCGGGGTGAACTTGCCCACGTTGTCGCTGATGACGGCCGTGTCGCTGACCTGCATGACGCACGGGATCCACTTGGGCGAGTCGCGGCGGCAGAGTTCCGTGACGCGCTTGTCGGCCAGGTTGGCGAACTTGCCGAAGTCGGCGTCGCACGCGCCGAAGGAAAGCGGCGTGGCGGTGCCCGCGCGGCAGGCGTATTCCCACTGCGCCTCGGTGGGCAGCGCGACCTTCTCTCCGAGTTTCTGCGATAGCCAGCGGCAGAAGGCCAGGGCCTCGTTCCACGAGACGCGGATGGCCGGCTGCCGCGGGTTGTTGGCGATCTCGCCGCGGTTGCCCTGGTCCTTGTTGAAGACGCTGATGTAGGCGCTGTCGTGGGCGGGGTCGAAGAGGGCGTACTGCTCGTTTGTGACCTCGAACTTGCCCATCCAGAACGCCCTGGCGACGGCCACGCGGGCCGCGGGGCGCTCATCGTCGCAGCCCGCGGGGTCGCCCATGACGAACTCGCCCGCCGGGATGCGCACCAGGTCCATCTTGACGCCGCCGAGGTCCAGCGTCCGCGCGGCGGGCGCGGCGGCCGCCTGGCGCGCCCGGGCCTCGGCCGCGTCGAACGGCCACCCGGCGAACGCAGCCGCCGCGGCCGCCGGCTGCTGCGGGGCGGGCGCAAGAGCCGGCGCGGCCGCCGGCGCGGCCTGCGGGGCGGGCGCGACGGGCGCAACCCGGACGGCGGGCATCGCCGGATACGACTCCGGGTCGAAGTCCGGTCCGCCGTAAAGTTTCGCCAGCGCCAGGCGCCGTTCGCGGCCCGCGCCGGCGATGGCGCGGTACTCGCTCCACGTGCCGTGGTACGGCACGTTCAGGTCGATCCAGGTGACGAGGCGGTCCCAGCCCTCGGCGCCGAGTCTGACGCCATAGTGACCTTTCTTAAGCATCTGCACCAGTTCGCTCGTGTCGGCGTGCCACTCGTAAGGGACCGGCAGGTGGTAATCGCTCTCCGGCCCGGGCCGGCGGACGAACGGATGCAGGGCCTCGTAAGCGGCGGACCAGCGGCCCTTGTAGTTCTGCACTGCGGCCTTGCCGCGCAAATCAGCCGGCGTCTTGCCGTCGGGGCGCGCCTGGCCGTCGTGGCAGCCCGCGCAGAACCTGTCGAGCACCGGCTGCACCTCGCGCTCGAAACTGAACGGCCGCTCGGGGCCGTACCACGGCTCGATCTCGACCGGCGGGCGGCCGGTGGCCGCCGTCTGCCGCGCGGGCGGCGGACCGCTCGTCTGCGGCTCGTGGCAGCCCACGCACGAGGCGAACTCGCCCGGCATGGCCGTGTACCAACTGCGCATCACCTGGACGGCCTTCCCTTCGGCGTCGAGCGGCTGGACGACGATCGGCACGTTCGCCGGCACGCGGAACATGGCCGACCCGTCCTCGTGGACCGGCACGGTGCCCAGGATGCGCTTGGCGTCCCACGGCCCATCGCAACCGATGTTGATATGCCCGCCCATGCCGCGGTAGGCGAAGTGGTTCGTGTACACCCGCAGTTTCCTGACGGTCCCTCGCGGCACGCCCTTGAGGCCGTTGCCGGCGTACACGTCCACCAGGTACACGGTGGCCGTCTTCGAGTCCGGCCGCACGCGGTCGGGAACGACCGGCGGCGCCGGAGTCTTGCGGAGCGGGATGGGCTCGAAGAGGGCGTACCCCTTCTCCTCGCGCACCAGGACCATGTTGTCGAAGACGTCCACCAGGTACACGGCCCACGGGGCCGCGGGATTCATCTTGCACGAGACCAGGAAGTGCTTCTCGCTCAGCGGCCAGGGGTGCAGGAACTTCGGCCAGGAGTTGTTCACCAGGCCGTCGGCGATGGTCGCGGGCACGGGCTTCCCGCAGCCCGGGATGCGCTGGACGACGCCGGCCGCCTCGTGGCGGCCCCGGGCCGAGTCGAAGATTATCAGTTCGCCGGCCCGCGGTTCCCCGTGGTGGCCTGAGATGACGGCCGCCGCCTTGCTCGGATGGCCGGGGATGGGCCGCGCGTAGAACGTGGAGTTCGGCCAGTACGAGTTGCTCCCGTAATACTCGAACTGGGCCGTGCCGTCGGGGTTCATCTCGAAGAGCAGGCGCGAGAAATAGTGCGGCGTGTCGCTGTATTCCCAGCGGGTGTAAAGCACGCGGCCGCTGGCGAGCACCGTCGGACACCAGGAGTGGTCCTGGTCGAACGTAAGTTGCCGTATGGTCCGGCCGTCGCGCTCAAGCAGGTAGAGCGACCCCACGTGGTCGCCGCCGCCCACGCACGGCACGCCCAGGTAGCACGCCGTGGAGCAGAAGATGATGCGGCCGTCGGGCAGGTAGCAGGCGTCGTAGTTGTCAACGTCGGGCTGGTCGCCGGGCGTCACCTGGCGCAGGCCCGTGCCGTCGGCGCGTACCTCAAAGACCTGCCAGCGGTTCTGCGTGCCTGGCTTCGAGAGGAGCAGGCGGTCGGCGTTCCAGTGCAGTTCCAGGTCGCCGACGAACTCGGTGTTCTCGGGGCGATAGAGCGTCTTCAGGTCGCCGTCGGGCCTGACGGGCGAGAGGGCGGCAATCTCGTTGTCGTAGCCCGTCGGCTTGAGGCTGGAGTTGCCTTTCCAGTTATTCAGCAGGCCCAGGTTGCCCGCGCCGCGCTTGACCAGGATGAGTTTGTCGAAGTCCAGGAGTGGGTTGGCCAGGAGCGCCTCGCGCTGTAGGGCCGCGAACTCGTCGGCAAGGGCCTTCAGCCGCTCGGACGGCGCGGCGCCGGCCGCCTTGTCGCCCGCCTCGCCCGCCTCCTCGTACGCCTTTTCGAGCGCCTCCAGCCCGGCCAGATACTCGGCCGCCTCCGGGTACTTCGCACCGAACGTGTCGCGCAGGTCGGTGATGGCCAGGCGAAGCGCCGTGAAGTTCGGGCCGCCCGAGCCCGGCAGCGGCGCCTGGGCCAGCGGCTTCGGCTTGGTCGAGAAGTAGAAGCCGTGCCCGCCGCCGGTGTTGTAGACTTTCAGAAGGAGGTGGTTGTCGCCCTCGCCCAGGTCGAGTCTGGCCGTGTCCGAGTTGGGCGCGACGCCCCGCGCGACGTTCTTCGATATGAGTTTCCGGCCGTTCAGCCACACGGCGAGGCCGTCGTCGCTGCCGAAGTAGGCGTTGACGGACGTGGCATCGGGCATCGTGACCTTGCGGTACAGATAGGTGGCGCCCGTCACGCCGCCCTTCAACTCGTGCGGGACGCCGTCGATGAGGTTCGGCTGCTGGACCCACTTCAGGTCGCCGCAGGTCTTGCCGAGGTTGATCTCCTGCTCGGGCGGGAAGGCCGTGTCGAAGTTCTGCCCCTCCTTGGCCGGAAATGGGCCGATGACGTTCCAGGGTCCCCAGGTTGTGCGGCCGGGCTTCTTGGGGGCGGCGGCCTTGGCGGCGGCCTTGTCGGCGGGCGCCGGGGACGGCGGCGACACGGAAGCCGCCGCCTTCGCGGCCTCGCGCGCGGCCGCGGCTGCCTTGACCGGCGCAAGGGGGGCACCCGTGGTTGAAACCGCAAAGAACGCCAGGAGCGCGAAGACGGAGCCGAGTTTCCCTCGTACACCCATTTTTCTTTGCGTTCCTTGCGCCCTTTGCGGTTCAGAACAGACGCCGCCCCCTGATGGGTCCTACCTCTCGCGGCACGCCTCGCGCGGGCGAAAGCGCCCTCTTTGAGCCGACCCGTGCGCGATGCACATATTAAACCGCCCCGGCCGCAGGATGTTCCGGGGCCAAGCCCCCCAGCCGCTGGGCCAAGAGGCTGTTGCACAACACGCTCTCATCGTACGCCATGCGGCGCGGCCGGCGTATGAGACAGCCTCAAGGAGGGCGGCCCGCGCGGGCAGGCGCGCACGCCGGTCACTTCTCGCCGACGACCTTCGCCTTCGCCAGGTACGCCGGGTCGATCTCCAGCCCCAGGCCCGGACCGGGGGGGACCTGGATGACGCCGTTCTTAACGTCGAGCGCAGGGGACAGCCACGGTTCCGGCCTGGCGGGCGCGGCGTTGTATTCCATGAAGGGGCCGGCGCCGGGCACGACCGAGGCGAAGTGCACAACGTACGCCTCGCGGAAGCCCGTGGCGGGGTTGTGCGGCGTGATGGGCATGCCCGCCGCGGCCGCCAGGCGGGCCACCTGAAGCGTCCGCACGAAGCCGCCGTTGTAGTTCACGTCCGGCTGAACGACGTCCACGACGCGGTTGCGGATCATCCAGTCGAAGCGCGGGATGCTTGCGTCCTGTTCGCCCCCGGCCACGGGCACGGCCAGGGCGTCGGCGGCGCGCTTGGTTTCCTCGAGTTCCTCGAACGGGCACGGTTCCTCGAAGAACGCGACGCCGTGCGATTCGAGCATGCGGCCGACCTCGATCGCGCGGGCGGAATCGTATGAGCCGTTTGCATCAACATAAATCGTCATTTTGTCGCCGAACGTCCTGCGGGCGAGGGCCGCGAGTTTCTCGCTGCGTCCGGGGGCGGCGTCGGCGTTGCGGCTCATGCGTCCGCCCACCTTGAGTTTGACGGCCCCGGCCCCCGTCTCGGCCAGGCGGCGGCCCACCCACTCCACCTCCGCTTCGGGCGTCGTGTCCCGCCGCATGCTGGACATATAGACGGCCACCTCGCGGCGGACGACGCCGCCCAGCAGGTCGCCGACCGACCTGCCGGCCGCGCGGCCAAGGAGGTCCAGCAGGCTGAACTCGACCCAGCCGACGGGGTTCCAGAACGCCAGGCCGGCCAGTTTGTAGTTCGACCTGGCGCGGTACACGCCGCCGATGAGCGATTCCAGGTCCCGCGCATCCTCGCCGATGAAGTACGGGATGACCAGTTGCTGAAGGATGGGCAGGAGGTACGCGATGCGCTCGTTGGTCATGGCGACGCCCGCGGCCCCGTCGGCCGAGCGCGAACGGATGAAGTGGTTGCCGCCGATTTCCAGGACCTCAATCGAGGCAACCTTGACGGGCGACTTCAGGGCATCGCCCAGGCGCAGGATGCCCGGCGCGTCGGCCGACCCTGCCGGAAGGGCCGGCGCTTCGGCCCCGGGGGAACTCCCGCCCAGGACGCCCGCCGCCCCCGCCGAGGCTGCGCCCTTGATGAACTGGCGCCGGTTCATTGTGGCCTCCTCTGCTCGCCCGTTGCGCGGCGGGTCGGGAGGCCCGCCGCGCAGCACACGCGGAACCGCACACGCACGCTTTCGCAGGCGAAAACACGGCGCCCGCGTCACTTCGCCGGGCCGAGTTGGCTCCGCTTGACCGCGAACGTGTGAATGAGTTCATCATCAATGCTGATAATACGATACGTAACGGACGGGTCGGCGGCGGCCGTGTCGAACTCAAGCCACCCCGCCGAGCACTTCTCGTTGTAACTGAACATGGCCCCCGGCACCTTGCCGTGCGTGTGCAGGTTCGTGAGTTTGGAACTCTCAAACTCATACAGGTCGTAGCCGGGCCGGGGCACCTTCCACACGTCGCTGCGGTGGCGGTCGGCCGAGATAAGAACCAGGCCGCCGATGCCCCCGGACTCGGCGAACCGGAAGATCTCCTCACGCTCCTCCGGAAAGCCGTCCCACGTGTCGCGCGAGCCGGGCTTCGTGCCGCTCGCCCACGGAACCGACGAGGCCAGCACCCGGAATCGGCCCTTCGACCGCCCCAGGGCGTCCAGGAACAGGCGCTTCTGCACGGGGCCGAGCATGCTCGGCGGCTTGCCGGCCGGGTTGCGGTAGAAGCGGCAGTCGAGCATGAAGAAGTCCACGTCGCCGATGGAAAAGTTGTACCAGCATCCTGGCTGCTCCCGGCCACCGCCGTACGACGGGTTGACCCAGTTCTCGCAGAAGACGCCCCAGGCCGCGCGCTTCCACGCGGGCTTCTCGATGTCCGGGCCGGGAATGCAGTCGTTGTCGCCGAAGTCGTGGTCATCGTAGATGGAGAAGACGGGCACGGAGGCCGCGAGGCGCCGGTGCTCCGGCCGCGACTGCCGGCGGTAGTAGCAATATCGCTGCGCAGCAGCGACCTCGGGCCAGTCTATATATACGTTGTCGCCCAGCATCAGAAGGGCCGCCGGCTCGCGCCGCAGAATCACGTCCCACATGCGCTCGTTAGCCGGAACGAAGTTCGCCCCGCCGCCGAAGGCCACCTGGAACTTCGCCGGAGCACCCGCCTTCGGAAACGTGCGGAACGGCGCCAAGGCGGCCGCCCTTTGCCCATCCACCAGCACCTCGTAGCAGTACGCAGTGTCCGGCCGAAGGCCGCCGACCGCCGCCACGGCCGTGTAGTCGGCGGCCGCGCTCGTGCGGACTTCGGCGGAGCGCACCGGCAGCGCCAGGTCGGCCGGCGCCGGCGCGGCTACGACCACTTTTACCGCCGCCTCGGCCGCCGTGCGCACCCAGAACCGCACCGACGTGTCGGTCATGGACCCGAGCAAGGGGCCGTGCACGAGCAGGCCGGCCCGCCCGCGCGCAAACTCGCGGAACGCCGCACTCTCAAGCAGCGGACCCAGCAGGTCGCGCGGCCCGGCGATGAACCGCTCCACCGGCAACCCCGCGGCCACGGCCTTGCTCGCGCAATCCATGGCCTTATCGACGTCCTTCTTGGCGGCGTGGGCGCAGGCCAGGACGTACAGCGTCTCTGCGTCGTTCGGGTGGGCCTCAAGCACCGCCGTCATGGCGGCGATGGCCGCGCCGGCGTTGCCCCTGGCGATGCGGGCGACGGCGTCGCGGTGGCCCCCTGCATGATCAACCGCTTGCGCGGCATCCTTGCCCTTCGGGGCACGCGCCCCTGCCGCGTACAGAACGGCCGCTGCAAGGCAGGCGACCGCCGCAACTGCGATGAGCCGGCTTCTCATTGCCCCGCTCCTTCCGCTCCCTTACGGTCGCGGCTCTGATGCAGAATGCTCACAGGTGCGCGAGAGCGCCCGCGGGCCTGCGCCCACGGCCCGCGCAGTCTTCACCCCGCACTCCGCATTCCGCACTCATCCCTTGATCCCCGTCATCGCTATGCCGCGGATGAACGTCTTCATCGCCGCGAAGAAGAGGACGATGAGCGGCAGGCTGAAGACCGTGGATGCGGCCATCAGCAGGTGCCACGGCGTGCCGCCGTGCTCCGATGCGAACGCCTGAAGTGAGAGCGACAGCGTGAACTGCGACGGGTGGCTCAGGTAAATCAGCGGTCCCATGAAGTCCTTCCACGTGCCGAGGAACATGAACAGGGCCACCATCGCAATCGCCGGCCGCGACAGGGGCACCACCACGTGCCACAGGATCTCCAGTTCCGTGCACCCGTCTATCCGCGCGGCGTCCAGCAGGTCCTTCGGCAGCCCCAGGAAGAACTGTCGCAGGAGGAAGATGAAAAACGCCGACCCGAACCACGAGGCCACCCACAGCGGCTTGAACGTGCCCACCCAGCCCAGGTCGCGGTACAGGAGGAACACCGGGATCATCGTGATGGCGAACGGGATCATCATCGTGGCCAGTGTGACGCCGAAAAGGGCGTCGCGCCCCTTGAAATCGAGGAATGCAAATCCGTAGGCCACCAGGACCGACGAGCACACCGCCCCCCCGACGCACATCACGCACAGAAAGAGCGTGTTCAGGAGGCTCCGCCCGAAGGAGACGCGGGCCAGCGCGTACCGGTAGTTCTGCGGGATGAGCCGGGTCGAGCGCTCGATGGCCTTCATGGGCAGGACGTCCCAGGCCCGCAGCACGTCGAAGCCGCTGGAGCCGACCTCCTTGGCGTCGGTGTCCTCCGGCCTCCACTCGCGCACCAGCCACAGCACGTCGCCGGGCGCCGGTTCGTTCGCCCCGGGCGGCACGGGCGGCGGGCCGAGCCGGCGCACGAGGTCGGCGGGCACCTTGCGGCCGGAATGAAGCGCAAGGACGCCCGCCGCCGGGTCGAAAACGTTCTTCTCGTCGGCCAGCACGCGGTGCCCCGGCGTGACCTGCGCCTCCATCATGGCAAGTTCCCTACGGTCGAACACGGGCGACTTGCGCCAGACGTCCGGCCCGAACGACCGCCAGAGTTCCCCGGCCGCGAGCGTTTCCTTCGGGCGGACGATGAAGAACGGGTTGGCCGCCGACGGCTCGATGCGGCGCTCCAGCGTGACCTCCAGCACCTTGCCGTCGATGGCCGCGCGGTGGCCCGCGCCGAAGAAGACGTCGGCGATGCTCTCCGGGTACTTCATCGTCTCGCTGAGGGGCTTCAGGCTGGTCGCCATCATCCATGCCAGTGGCAGCAGGAAGAAGGCCGCCCCCGTCGCCAGGACGGCGTGGACCGCCAGGCGCTCGTACCACGGCGGCTTGCGGGCGTAGTGCTCGGCCATCAGCGGCCCTCGTAGTACACGTGGCGGCGCGACAGGCGGAACGCCAGCAGCGTCATCGCCACGATCAGCAGGAAAAGCACCCACGCGACGGCCGACGCATAGCCGGCGCGCTGGTACTGAAACGCATTGTCATAAATAAACATGGCTACAAATCGTGTCTTGTCCTCCGGGCCGCCCTGCGTCATGATGTACGGCTCGGCGAAAATCTGGAACGTGCCGATGATGGCCATGACCACGTTAAAGAGGATCACCGGCGAGATCATCGGCAGCGTTATCCGCCGGGTTTTCTGGAGCCAGCCGGCCCCGTCGATGTCGGCGGCCTCGTAGAGTTCGGCCGGCACGTCCTGGAGTTTCGCAAGGTAAATGACGGCCATCTGGCCGACGCCCCACGTCGACATCACTATAAGCGCCCACAGCGCCATCGGCGGCGCAAGAGGCACGAACGACGGCATGGGGTTCCCGTCCGACAGCCACGACGGCTCGCGCAGCCGCTTGACGTCGTCCGGGGCCAGCCAGGTGGCGCCGGCGTCAATGGCGGCGGCGGCCGCCAGGACGATGCCTGCGACCGCCGCGGCCGCCAGGAACCGCCGCAGGCCCGCCGCCCGCCCGCGCCACAGCCGCCGCCCGGCCGGCCCGAGCACGAGCAGCCCCAGCGCCGCCGGCAGCGCCAGCAGGACCGCCGGCCCGCGCGCGAAGGCCGGCCCTTCCCGCGCCGCCGCCAGGTCGAAGAACAGGCCCGTCCACCACTCCACGGCGCGCACCAGTTGCGCCAGAACGATGTTCAGCAGGCCGTACTTCGGATTGAAAATCCACAGCCACAGGATGGCCACGACCACCGTGGGCACCAGGTGCGGAATATAGAAGATGACCCGATAGAACGGCTGCCCGCGCACGCGGGCGTTCAGGAACATCGCCAGCGTCATCGCCAGCACCACGCCCAGCGGGATGGCGACGGCCGCGTACACGAGCGTCACACCCAGCGAGCGGTGAAACCGCGCGTCGCCGGCGAGTTCGCCGTAGTTCTCCAGGCCGATCCACGCGGGCGCCTTGAGCGGCTGGTACTCGCAGAACGAGAAGAAAAAGCCCGCCAGGAACGGGTATCCGATGAAGACGCACAGGGCGATGAGCCACGGCAGGATGAAGGCGCAGCCCTTGAGGCCCGCGCGCCAGGGGGCGTTCATGGGGCGGCCCTCCCGGCGGCGGCGGCCCGGCGGTCCACGGCGTCGAGTTGCGACTGCATCGACTCGCGGACGCGGCCGAGTTCCTCGGCGGCCTCGCGCAGGCACGCCTCCTCGGCCGCACGCTCGCGCTCCCTGCCCTTGAGGCCGCCCGGCAGGTGCCGCTCCACCGGCCAGTTCCACATATGTTCAAACGCGCGGATGACCATGTCGCGGTACTCAAGTTGCACCCGCGTGGCCGGAATGATGAACGACTCCGGCGCCATCGCCAGTTGCTCGAAAATCTCGATCTGCGGGTTCGGGTGGCCCTCGTGGAACCACGGCGGCGGGCGGCGGAACGGCAGGTGCTTGCCCTGTAGGCGGCACAGAATGGCCAGCCCCTCGCGCTGCGTCCACAGGATGAACTTCCACGCCTCCTCCGGGTGCGGGCAGCCCCGCGGAAGGCCGATGACGTCGGCCTCCAGCAGCGACCGCGGCCCGGGCACGCCCTCGGCGCACGGGAACGGCGCCACGCCGTACTCCATCTGCGGCCGGTGCCGCCGGATGAACATCGGGAACCACACGCCCTGCATTTCCATTGAGACGCGGCCCTCGATGAAGGCGTTGTAGGGCGAGTCGAACGTGCCGAAGCCGGAGCGGAACTGGAGGAGTTTTTCCCGCCCGTACCGCTCGGCGTACTTTTTGGCCCAGGCGAAGGCGCGCACGTTGGCCGGGTCGTCGGCGGTCAGGCGGCCGGTCCGCTCGTCCACCAGGCGGCCGCCGAAGAAGAAGCCGTAACTGTGGTTGTACCACCCCGGCTCGGTGGGCAGGTAGCCCATGATGCGGGGCGAGCCGTCGGCCTGGAACTCGTTCAGGACTTCGGCGTAGCGGTCGAGTTCCTCGATGGTGCGCGGCGGGCGGGCGGGGTCGAGGCCCGCGGCCAGCAGGTCCGCCGCGCGGCGCCGGAAGTGCTCCTTGTTCCAGAACAGCGCCATCGACATGGGGGCGGTGGGCAGCGCGTATATCCTGCCCTCGTACTCGCACAGTTTGAGGTAGTTATCAATGTAGTAGTCACGTGTGAGGCCCGAGCGGGCCATGAGGCCGTCCAGCGGCTCAAGGGCGCCCCCCTCGGCGAACGGGATGACGTTGAAGTTCCACAGGCCGGCCACGTCGGGCGGGCTGCGGCCGATGGCCGCCAGCATCGACTTGCGGTCCACCTGGCTCGTGCGGATGTAGTGGACGAAGATCTCCTGCTGGCCCTCGTTGAACGCATCGCACATCTTCTGGCAGGCTTCGGCCTCGAAACTGCCCCACTTCTCCCAGTAGGCCAGGTGAACGCGCTTGTTCCATGTATCTTTGAATGCAGCGTGGCGCGCGGGGTCGAAGTCCTCCAGCGCCGGCCGGGGCTCAAACCAGGCGACCAGCGCCACGGCCGCCGCCAGCGCCACGAGGCCCCAGTGCACCGCGCGCATGGGCGCTCCTTCTTCGCCGCCTGACCGGCCTGCGGCGTATCGTAGAGTCCGCCGCTCGCCGCGTCAACGACCCATTTGCCGGCGGCGCACCGCGTCAATCCCGCCGGGCGGCATGCCTGCGCCGCGCGCCGTCGCCAAAGCGGCTATGGCGCGTCGGCGACTGTTGCCTCGCGTCC
>Ga0194112_10004732_pt1 | contig 18526 bp, 15 predicted proteins | sample TA2MahC400mmetaG_FD_146191 | JGI IMG/M metagenome (GOLD analysis project Ga0194112, IMG submission 146191) | Freshwater microbial communities from Lake Tanganyika, Tanzania - TA2015016 Mahale Deep Cast 400m | ecosystem: Environmental > Aquatic > Freshwater > Lake | place: Tanzania: Lake... | reverse complement strand
TTCGCCAGGCCGGTTCCGGTGTACAACACCGTCGCCGATGCTGTCCAACATGAAAAGGCAAACGCGTCGGTGATCTTCGTTCCGGCTGCGTTCGCAGCAGACGCAATCATGGAAGCAGCCGATTCCGGTGTCAAGCTTGTCGTGACCATCACGGAGGGAATCCCGGCGTCTGACCTCGTCAGGGTGTACGAGTATCTCAGGCTCAGAGGAGTGCGGATGGTCGGACCGAACTGTCCCGGTGTCATCACTCCGGGCCAGTGCAAGGTGGGGATCATGCCCGGTTTCATCCACAAACCCGGCCGGGTCGGTGTGGTGTCCCGCAGCGGAACATTAACCTACGAGGCCGTCTGGCAGCTCACCGAGCGGGGAATCGGTCAGTCGACGTGCATCGGCATCGGGGGAGATCCTGTGATCGGTACACGCTTCGTCGACGCCGTGAAGCTGTTCAATGAAGATCCGGAAACCGATGGGATCATTCTAATCGGCGAGATTGGTGGAACGGACGAGGAGGAGGCGGCGGAATACATCAAGAGACACGTGAAGAAGCCTGTCGCGGGATTCGTAGCGGGACAGACGGCTCCTCCGGGAAGGCGGATGGGCCACGCAGGCGCGATCATCTCCGGGGGCAAAGGAACTGCAGCCGAAAAGATCGAAGCGTTCCGCCAGGCGGGGATTCACGTTGTCGAAAGCCCGGCATTGATCGGCGAGACAATGCAGCGAGTCCTGAAGTCAATCAAACGCAGCTCGCGAACAACGAAGAAAGCCAAAGTATCGAGAAGTGGTTCGAGAGCCGCTCGAGGCTCGAAACGGTCTGTTCGTGCCCGGGGAGGAAGAGGGGTGAAGGCGCGCAGGCCGTCACGAAAACGGCAATAGAAAACCGGCACGGTATTGCCACGTATACACATCAAGGGGAGACCCCCATGTGGGAAGAAAAACGTATCGGTGTCGTCCGTGAAGTGACCAACGCGTCTCTTACGGTCATGCTCGATGAAAACATCACATCTCTGTCAAAGAAGATCGGGAAGAAGGTCTATTTCATCGGCCAGATCGGCACCTATGTGCTCATTCCCGTAGGTCAAATGCTGGTTCTCGGGATGGTTTCAGAGCTCAAGAAAGGTGATTTCCACGAGCAAGGGACGATTGTACAGCGATTTCTGATGACCATCATCCCTATCGGGACGCTCAAGAAGGGGAGATTCGAAAGCGGCGTCTCGGTCCTTCCGACAGCCGACGTACCGGTGTACCTTCTGGAAGACAAAGACCTAAAGGCGGCGTTTGCAACGTTTCAGAAATTCAACTTCTCCATAGGGCAGCTCTCGCTGTTCGAGACCGAGCGCGCCCATCTCGACCCGAATCGGTTCTTTGGCAAGCACGTTGCAGTTCTCGGCTCGAGCGGCGCGGGGAAGTCCTGCACGGTCGCGTCGCTGCTCCAGAAGGTCGTTGAACTTCCGGATACAAACGTTGTCATCCTCGATGTCCACAATGAATACAGGAATGCCTTTCCCGAAGGGTGCCAACATTTTGATATCGCCGCGCTGGAACTTCCGTACTGGCTTATGAACTTCGACGAGATGGTCGAGATGTTCGTCGATCCGCGGGATGAGAATGCGACCACGATCATCTCCACTCTTCAAGATCTCGTGTTTGCATCGAAGAAAGCCGCCAATCCGCGGCTCGCCAACATTATCACCGTTGATTCGCCGGTATATTTCGACTTGAACGAAGTCCGGGCGAGGATGCAGTTCTTCGACACGGAGAAGATAACCGGTCTTCCGGGCGGGGGGAAAGAGGGACCGCACTTTGGAAAGTTCACGCGGTTCCTGGTGAGACTGACCAGCATGATCAATGACCCGCGATATGCCTTCATGTTCAAGCCGCGGGTCTGTATCGACTCCGAGTCCGCCAAAGGACTGCTGACAATGGTCTTCGGACTCGACGGGAAGTCGAAAATCACCATCATGGATATGAGCGGTATTCCCTTCGACATCGTCAATACCATCGTCGGGTTGATTGCGAGAATTGCGTTTGACTTCAACTTCTGGAACCCGCATCGGCGCGACCTCCCCATACTGCTCGTGTTCGAAGAAGCGCATAATTATCTCTCCGTCAGTTCGAAAGGATCCACATCGGCACGCTTGACCGTCGAGCGGATCGCGAAGGAGGGCCGTAAGTACGGCGTCAGCTGCATGATCGTCAGCCAGCGGCCGTCGGAGATTTCAGAGACGATCCTCTCCCAGTGCAACAACTTCCTGATTCTGCGGCTCCTGAACCCTATGGATCAATCGTATATGCGGCGACTGGTGCCGGAGACCTTCACCGGCCTTGACACGGTGATCCCGACGCTCCGACAAGGGGAGGCCATCATCGTCGGGGATTCAGCACCGATGCCCATGCGCGTGCAAATTGACCTTCCCAATCCACCCCCAGCCAGCGCGGACATCTTCTTCTTCGACAAATGGAAGAAGAAGGGGGCCGAGACCAATGCCAGCGACGTCCTGGAACGGTGGTGGAATCAATTGAAGACGTGACCGGGTGGCGAGAGATCAGGAGGTAGAACTCAAAACTCTAAACCTGATATACACAGGCACAAACTAACGAAACAATGGCCCTGGAACGAACTCTCGCGATTCTCAAACCTGATTGCATAGAAAAGAACCTCCAGGGGGAGGTCCTCTCTCGATTGCAGAAGGCAGGCTTCAAGGTTCTGAGCATGAAGCAGGTTCGGTTGACGAAGGAGACTGCTGCCGCATTCTACGCCGTGCATAAAGCTCGCCCCTTCTACGGAGCGCTCGTCGAGTACATGACCAGCGGGCCATGCATTCCCGTCGCCCTGGAAAAGGAGAATGCCGTTGCGGATTTCCGCGCCCTGATCGGCGCGACCGATCCGAAGGAGGCCGCGGAGGGCACCATCCGGAAACTCTTTGCGGAGAATAAAGAGAGAAACATCGTCCATGGCTCCGATTCTCCGGAAAACGGGAGGATTGAAGTCACCTTCTTCTTTTCCGAGAGCGAGCTCGTTTCCTAAGCTATCCACCCCTTATTCATCACTCGGCGATCCGAAACCGGCAATCTGCCCATGGCCCTTTCCAAATGGAAGAAACTCAGTGAGAAGGAGCTGTTCAAGAATCCCTGGTGGATCTATCGCCACGATACGTTCGAGCTGCCGAACGGCGAGGTTGGCGACTACTTCTACGTCCACACCAACGGCTCGAGCCTCGTCATTCCGGTGCTCGACAACGGCAAGATCGTCATGGTGACACAGTATCGATACCTCTGCGATGAGCAAAGTCTGGAGTTCCCGTGCGGAGGGGTAAAGGCCGGCGGTGACTATCTCTCGACAGCCGTCCGTGAGCTGGCAGAAGAGGCAGGGTATCGATCCCGGGATCTGCGACAGGTCGGCGTGTTTAACCCCTTCAACGGCGTTACGAACGAGATGTGCCGCGTATACGTGGCTCGCGAGCTGCAAAAAGTCACCCCTCAGCCCGACGTCACGGAGGAATTCGAGCGATCCCACCTCACGCCATCAGAAATCGACGACGGGATCAGGTCAGGAAAGATATGGGATGGAATGTCGATCGCCGCGTGGGCGATTGCGAAGCCGACGCTCCTCTAGCTCATCAACCGCACGCTGCGTACGGCGTTTTTCTCATCCAAGATCTGATAAAGGCAAACGCGTGAAACAGAAGGCGGCAACTATTGTTCTTCTTCCGCTCATCTGCGGCGCACTCAATGCGCAGGTCAAGACTGGAGCCGATCTTCTTTTCGAGAAGTATTTTCATCTGATCGAAGGGAAGAGCGTCGGACTGGTCACAAATCATTCCGGTCTTCTCTCGAATGGAAAGCATCTTGCTGACGCGCTTTTCGAGGACAAGCGCGTCAAGCTCGGTGCTCTCTTTGGGCCGGAGCACGGCATTCGGGGCGATGCGCCGGATGGGAGGAGCATTACGCACGGCGCCGACGCGAAAACCGGCGTTACCGTGTACTCACTCTATGGTTCGGTGAACAAGCCGACAGAGGAGATGCTCACGGGTATCGACGTATTGATCTACGATATCCAGGATGTCGGGGTGCGATTCTACACATATACCAGCACGCTGTCGTACACAATGGAGGCCGCCGCGGAAGGGAAGATCCCTTACATCGTGCTGGATCGCCCGAATCCGATCAGAGGCCTATGGGTCGAAGGATTCGTTCGTGAGGACTCGCTGAGATCGTTCGTTGGTCTGCACCCGGTGCCGATCGCATATGGAATGACGGTCGGTGAGTTGGCAACGATGTTCAACGACGAAGGGTGGCTCAAGGACGGCGTCAGAGCGTCGCTGACCGTGATCGAGATGGATGGGTGGCGACGCACGATGTGGTACGATCAAACCGGGGTACGGTGGGTGAAACCGTCTCCGAATATGCCCACACTGAAAACGGCGGTGGTTTATCCTGGAACGTGTTTGATTGAAGGGACCAACCTCTCCGAGGGCCGGGGGACGGACCGCCCGTTCGAGTACCTCGGTGCGCCGTTTGTCGACGGCAAGAAATGGGCGGATGCGTTGAACGCCCAGGGACTGAGTGGCGTGAGGTTCGAGCCGGTGGAATTCACGCCGCAAAGTATCCCGAACGTCACGTCCCGCCCGAAGCACGAGGGAAAGCCATGCGGCGGCATCTTTGTGAGGGTGACCGACCGGGATACTTATGAGCCGGTGAAGGTTGGCGTGTACATACTCACAACTGCAAAGAAGCTTTTTGCGGACAGTCTGAGATGGAGAGAGCGGAGCATCGATCGTCTCTCGGGTACGCCGACGCTGCGCATGTCGATTGATGCGGGCGTTACCCCCGAGAGGATCGTATCAATGTGGGAGGGTGAGGTGGGGAGGTTCAAGAAAATCCGGCAGAAGTACCTGCTGTATTGATGCTGTAATTTCAGCTTTGAGCCTGTCTAGGGCTTCGATATTCGGGTTCAGACCTCGTAATTCTTCCGACCTACTCCGTTGTTATCCCCCAACCGTAGCGCATCTTCTCTGTAACCGTTACCGGCAGTCTACCGTGGAATGGTATCTTGCCGAACAGCGCTTCGGCCGCCGTCTCTTGTAAGGCCTTCGCGTTGTCGTAGGCACAGATGTACGCCGGCACGTCCGGCACGGACGAGCCGATGTAGGGATTGCCGAAGGAGATCAACACGATGTTCGGATTCGCTTCGACCAGCCGGTTCACAAAAGCAGTATGTGCAGTAGAAAGCTCAACGGTACCGCTGTTCAAGACAATCTTGATGTATGCAGCAACAACGACGAGGTCGGCGTTCTTGGCAAGCGCGAGCGCTTGATCGACTTCGCTCGTCGTCATGGCATCACTCAGCCGAAAGTCCGCAGCGGCCGGGGACAGCTTCCGAACTTCATCAGGGAACGACACGAGTCCTCGTGAGACCATCGAGTTCCCCTCTTTATTGCTCATCGTCAGGACAAGCACCTTCTTCGTTGAGGGCACCGGAACAAGGCTACCCTCGTTCTTCGTCAGCGTCAGGCATTGGGCGGCGACCGCCTTTGCCGCCCGGTAGTTCTGCTCTGTCCCGACTCGCTCGCCGATCCTCATGATATCTACCTCCCGCTTCTTGTGGAGGCCAACCTGAGTCTTCGCCCGCAGGATCCTTCTCACGGATTCTTCGATTCGCTTTTCGGAGAGCTCTCCTCGTTCAACAGCGTGCTTGACGGCCTGTATCCCTTTTTCGAGATCGCCAGGAAAGAGGATGACGTCACAGCCTGCCTGCAAAGCCTTCACGGTGCCGACATCGAAGGGGTAGCGCGTCGTGATCCCGCCCATCACCATGGCATCTGTGAAAATGATTCCGTCGAAGGAGAGCCGCTTTCGCAGCAGATTGGTCATGGCATTCGATGAGAGAGTCGCAGGCACAGTGTCTGCATCGAGTGCCCTGATCCAGAGATGAGCGCTCATGATGCCGGCAGGCCTGGAGGTCTGGAACACCTTCGTGTAAGGGAACAACTCGGTCGACTCGAACTCCTTCTGGTCTGCCGTCACAACGCCCAGCATCGTGTGGGAGTCCACGCCGGTGTTTCCGTGTCCGGGGAAATGCTTCCCCGTGGCGAGGAGGCCGTTGTCTTGATATCCCTGGATTGCCGCAGCCGCCAACGCTGCCACCAGCTTCGGATCCTCACCGTAGGAACGCGTATTGATGACGGGATTTTGAGGATTGTTGTTCACATCCATCACAGGCGCGAAGTTGATGTGGACACCGAGAGCCCGCGCCTCGACCGCTGTGAGTGCTGCAGCTTCGTAGACGAGTCTGGGATCCCGCGTGGCGCCCAGCGCCATATTGATCGGCAGGTCGGTTCCGCCATCGACATACGTTCCCGCGCCTTTTTCGAAGTCGACGCTGACAAGTAGCGGGTACTTCGAGCGGGTTTGGAGGACGTTCAGTTCTTCTGCGATCTTCCTCGCCTCCGTGCGGGCAAACCAGATTCCCCCAATGTGATAGTGCTGCACCCACCCCTCGGTCTGCTCAACGGTTGTATGGACCGGCATGAAAAGCTGACCGATCTTTTCATCCAGAGTCATGCCGTGCAAGGTTTGTTCAACCCAGTTCCTGTCGACGGGAAGGAGCTGGGCACGAGACGCTGCCGAAGCTAACATGATGACGAGTAGAGCCAAGATTCCCCGCTTCACGTTCGGGTCTCCTTTTTCAGAACGGACCTTGCTGCTTAGACCTTCGCTAACGCCTGTTTCAGATCGGCGATGATGTCTTCCACATCTTCGATGCCGACCGAGAGCCGTACCAGTCCGTCGGTGACTCCAATCCGTTGGCGCTCTTCAGGCGGAACGGAGGCGTGAGTCATGGTGGCGGGATGGGAGATCAGCGTCTCAACGCCGCCGAGGCTCTCAGCAAGCGCACAGAGGCGAACAGATTTCAGAAATCTCTTCGCATTTTGGAGGCTCCCGAGATCGAACGCGATCATTCCGCCGAAGCCGCGCATCTGCTTCGTTGCCAGGCGGTGGTGCGGATGGGAAACGAGACCGGGGTAGTGCACTTTCTTGACCTTCCGTTGGGTGCTGAGGAATGCGGTCACTTCCATTGCATTGATGTCATGGCGCGCCATGCGGAGCGCGAGCGTCTTGATGCCCCGGAGACACATCCACGCTTCGAAGGGGCTCAGGATCGCGCCGACAGACTTCTGAATGAAGCGCAGCCGTTCGGTCAGCCGTTTGTCATTGAGGACGATCAACCCGCCGAGCATGTCGCTGTGGCCATTCAGATACTTGGTCGCGCTGTGGATGACGATGTCGATCCCGAAGTCGAGCGGATTCTGGAGATAGGGGGTAGCGAATGTGTTGTCCACGACCGAGATCAGCTTTCGGGATTTGCACAGTTTCGCCACGGCAGCAAGGTCGGTGATTTCCATGGTTGGATTCGTCGGCGTCTCAACGAAGACTATGCGCGTTTGTGGTTTGATCGCTGCCGTGATGTTGACCACGTCGGTGGTATCGACGAACTCGAAATGGAGATTGTAGGCACCAAGTACGAGCTTGGCGAGCCGGTACGTTCCCCCGTACACATTTCGTGACACGATGACGTGATCACCCGCCTTCAGGAGCTGAAAGATGGCCGCCTCAGCAGCCATGCCCGATGCAAAGGCCAGACCGTGTTTCCCGTTTTCAAGGGCCGCGATGTTCCTTTCAAGCACGGTCCGCGTCGGATTGGAGATACGGGAATACGCGTATCCCTCGTGCTTGCCCAGTTCTTGCTGCACGTAGGTCGACGTCAGGAAGACGGGGGTCATAATCGAACCGGTCGATGGATCGGGCTCGATACCTGCGTGAACTGCTTTCGTCGAGAAACCCATTGGCCTACCTCGGTATAGAGTGCTCGCTTTCGATTTGCGGCCGAAGACCGCTACTTCGTTGATTGAAATCCCGGTGAGAGATGCCAATTCAGCGTCGAAGCCGCCCATCGTGGCAGAATTCGTTCAGGATGCAGAAACTCGCGCGGTGGGTGTTGCCGGAGAGGCTTCTGGCGCCGTTCACAATGGATTTCGGGCCAATATACGAAACGCTTACGAAAGAATACGACCTTCGAGGCGTCATCCCCCTTTTCCAGCAAATGCAGGTGCAATCCCGAGATCACTTCCCGAAGGCGGAAGTGACCCTCTCTGACTGCGTGTCCTTGCCATCTGCAGACGGTGGTAATCGGGATTATTTAGCTTGACATTGGGGGCACTTTTCCTTATAATTTCACCCCATTTTGATGCAAAAATCGGGCAGTTTTGTAAAAAAACGAGAGGATTTTGCAGAGTTTTATGGCAACAACGGCAGACTTTCGTGTTGGGATGGTTATCAGATTCAACGGTGAGTTGCATCGGATCGACGAGTATATTCACCGGACCCCCGGGAACCTTCGGGCCTTTGTTCAGGCCAAGCTTAGAAACCTGAAAACGGGGCGAACGTCGGAAAGCAGATTCAGAGCTGGTGAGGAAGTCGAGGAGGTGCGGCTCGAACAAAAGGAGTATACATACCTATATCATGACGGGTCGACCTATCAGTTCATGGAGAAGGAGACCTACGAGCAGATACCGGTCACCGATCTCGTCCTTGGAGAGGGTGCTCGGTTTTTGAAGGAAGGGGAGAGCATCCAGCTTCAAATGGTTGGGATGGAGATCGTCGGTTGTGAAATCCCCTTTAATGTGGAGCTCAAGGTAGTTGAGACAGTGCCCGGTGTCCGCGGTGACACTGCCACGGGAGCCACAAAGCCGGCAAAAGTTGAAACGGGCGCGACCGTCAACGTACCTCTTTTCATCAATGAGGGGGACATCATTCGTGTCGATACCCGCACGGGTGAATATCTGGAACGGGTAAAGAACTAGCGCATCCCACAACAAACCCGGGAAACCCATGGATCTTTCATACATCAAGAAGGTTATCAAGCTCGTCGAGAAGAGTGATGTCGAGGAGATTGAGATCGAAGAGGAAGGAAAGAAGATCCGCGTTGCGAAGCGCCGCAATTCGGTAGCTCCGATGATCGTTCAGGCGGCGTATCCGTCCCCACCGGCTGCAATGCCGGCTCAGCCCTCCCCCGTCGCGGGACCTTCTCTTTCGGTTCAGGCTCCGACACCAGAAGTACTCCAACCGCCGGTCAAACCAGAGGCAAGATTCCACGAAGTACGTTCCCCTATTGTCGGGACCTTCTTTCGGGCCCCGGCTCCAGATGCTGAACCGTACGTGGAGGTGGGTCAGCGAGTGAGCGTTGGTACAGTGCTCTGCATCGTCGAGGCGATGAAGTTGATGAACGAGATCGAAGCCGATGTCAATGGTCGCGTTGCGCAGGTTCTTGTGGAGAACGGCAAGCCGGTGGAATACAATCAGGTTCTCTTCCTGATTGAGAGATCCTGACACCGGAGAGCAGGAAAAAGGGAGCCTCGTCGCCCCTCCGAATTCACGGAGCTGTTTGAAAAGGGATCGATTTGTTCAAAAAAGTCCTTATTGCAAATCGTGGTGAAATTGCCCTCCGCATCATCCGTGCATGCCGCGAGCTTGGCATCAAGACCGTCGCGGTGTACTCCGAGGCCGACCGGTATTCCCTGCACGTGAGGTTTGCCGATGAAGCTGTTTGCATCGGTCCGCCGCCCAGCAAGGAGAGCTACCTGAGCATTCCCCGATTGATCGCCGCTGCCGAGGTCACCAACGCGGATGCCATTCACCCGGGATATGGATTCCTTGCCGAGAACGCGGGCTTTGCTGAGATCTGTACGACCTCCGGTTTGACATTCATTGGACCGAAAGCCGAGTCGATCTCGGCGATGGGTGACAAGGCTCTGGCAAAAGAGACGATGCGCAAGGCTGGTGTGCCCGTCGTTCCGGGGAGCGACGGCGTCATATCCGATTTCCATGTGGCCAAGCGTATCGCCAGCGATTTCGGCTATCCTGTCATCATCAAAGCGACGGCAGGTGGTGGCGGAAGAGGCATGCGGATCGTTCGTGATTCTGCCGACCTTGAGAATGCGTTTCGCACAGCGAGCCATGAAGCGGAGACAGCTTTTGGAAACCCGTCTCTGTACATTGAAAAGTACCTGGAAGAGCCGCGACACATCGAGATTCAAATCCTTGGAGATCGCTATGGCAATGTCTCGCACTTCGGAGAGCGTGACTGCTCGATCCAGCGGCGGCACCAGAAGCTCGTGGAGGAATCTCCCTCCCCGGCCATGACGGCTGAGTTCCGGGAGGCAATGGGCGCGGCTGCAGTCAAAGGAGCGAAGGGTGTTCACTATCTCGGTGCCGGAACGATCGAGTTCTTGCTTGACAAGGAAAAGCACTTCTACTTCATGGAGATGAATACCCGCATTCAGGTTGAACACCCTGTAACGGAGGAAGTGATGGGGATTGACCTGGTGAAAGCCCAGATCGAGGTGGCGGCGGGTGAGCGGCTGAAGAAGATCAAACCGAAGCCGCATGGGCATGCCATCGAGTGCCGGATCAACGCAGAAGACCCGAGCCATGACTTTCGCCCCTCGCCGGGGAAGATTCTGAGTTTCCATTTGCCCGGTGGGTACGGCGTTCGCGTCGACACGCACGCCTACGCGGGTTACGAAATCCCTCCGTACTACGATTCGCTTGTCGCAAAGCTGATCGTGAATGGGAATACGCGTGAGGAAGCGATCGACAAGATGTATTATGCGCTTGACGAGTTCATTATCGAAGGAATCCAGACCACGATTCCGTTTCACAAACGGGTGATGAAGAATGAGCGCTTCCGGAGTGGTCACTACGACACGAAGTTTATTGAGAATCTCGATCTCACCGACTGATCGTCGACGGCAGTGGAACAAGACCCATTCTGACAAACGATCTTGCAGCAACCTCTCACTTCCCAAGTACACTTCAGACGTATCGAGGGCATATGAACTTTCCGGAAAACCTCAAGTACACGAAAGACCATGAATGGATTCGCGTCGAAGGTGGCACTGGCTGGATAGGCATCACGGATTATGCGCAGGGTGAGCTAGGGGACGTGGTCTATGTCGAGCTTCCATCGGCTGGAGCAAAACTGCAGCAAGGGAAATCCTTCGGCACCATAGAAGCCGTGAAGGCAGTCTCTGACCTCTATGCGCCGATCGGGGGCGAGGTCGTGGAAGTCAACGGCGACATTCAAAACACTCCAGATCTCGTCAACAAAGACCCGTACGGTCGCGGGTGGATGGTAAAAGTACGCATTGCCGATCCTGCAGAGATCGCAACGCTGCTTGATGTAGAGGCATACAAGAAGTTGGTGGCGAAGTAGCTATCGGCTGGGTCGAGCCGGTATCATCCGTCGGCGTTGTATTTCCGCCCTTCTTTGACTATTTTTGAAGAAGTCGTAGACGGGGGGAATCCAACGGATGCTTTGATGGCGCCTCTCGACATCAAACCTCCACAGTGTCGTGATCCTGTATGACGCAGAAGGCCGACGCGGAACCGAAATCTGCCACGCCAGGGAGAGTCAGCCGGTTACAGCGTAATCTCATTGCCGTTCTTGCTGTTCTTCTTCTTCTCACCTTCATCGGGCTCGGGTACCTTCTTTCCGAATTCCTCACGGTAACGGAGCGAGCGAATCGGGACGTTACCGCCGCGACTGTTCGCGATACCCTTATCCTCTCCGCTTACAACCGCTCGGTAGATCTCTTCTACATCGCCCAGGAAGCGTACACGCAGCCATCGAGGCGTGCCGTCCTGGTCTCCCCCTTCAGAGTGCTTGCGAGATCGCTCGACTCGATGCATGCGTCGTACGAAATGCTCTTGGTGCAAGCGCCCGGCGGTATCAGGCCCCTTCTGCAGCGACGTTTTGACGCTCTCTGGGGAAGTCTGGATTCGCTCGTTGCGTACTCTGCGACAGCGTTCGGACCGATGGAGGATGTTGTCTTGAACGGCGTGAGCCGCCGAATCCGTGTACGTCCCTTAAGAGCAACAAACTCAGGGATACAGGCGGAGACCTTCTTGCCCGGCGCCAATGCCTTCTTCAGGAGGATGCGCGTACACCTCGATGAGATACTGCGGATTGAGCTGGAAGAGGATGCGATGCAGCTCGGCATCGCTCAATCTTATTTCAACCAAATTACCTATCGAGGTTTCAGCATCACATTTTTCTTGCTGGTTGCAGGCGTGACGCTCGCGTTCATCCTGACACGAAGCGTTCGGCGGTTCGAAGAACGGACGCGGCGGTACCAGACGCTCCTGGAATACTCGCTGAATCCGATCTTCGTTATCGACAAATCGGGCACCATACAGTATGCCAATCCCGCCTTCGAGCGCTGGATTGGTTCGTCACCGGGAAATCTGCTGGGACGGCCTGCCTTTGAAGGAGTGACACTGCTTGATGAAAACCGGAGGGACAAAGAGGCGTGGGCTGTTGTTTCGGAAACGGTCCGTCGAGGCCGGGCGTGGTCCGGTGAAGTTGAGGTCCGGTGGGGAAACGGAGAGGCTTCGCATACGATGTTGGTCATATCGCCCGTCCTCGATGCTCAGGGCGAATTGGTGGAGTGCATCGGCATCCATCACGACATTACGGAACGAAGGGAGCTCGCGCGCCGATTCGAGGAATCGCAGGCGAAATACCATGATATCATTGAAGGCTCTCTTGACGGAATCGTGATCATCCAGGATGGTCACCTAGTTTTTGCGAACGCTTCTGCCGTGAAGATCTTCGGATATGATTCCGAACTCGAAATGAAACAGATCAGCTTCTCACAGACTCTCGCTCCGTCAAGTCGGTTCTTCTCGCTGGAGGGATCCCCCGGCCGAGCGATCAGCGATGATATCGTTCGGAATCAGGAGATCAAAGGTTTGACGAAGGGGGGGAAAGTGATCGATCTGGAGGTCAGCGCAAAGCTCGTCCCGTGGAAGGGCAAACCGGCCGTCCAGGCTTCGGTTCGGGACATCACCGACCGGAAAGCGATGGAGCGTGAGCTCGCTATGTGGCTCTGGGAACAGGAAACATTGAGCACCATTGACCGGCAACTGATCTCGAGCGTGGATTTGCAGACGGTACTCAATACTATTTGCTTTCAGGCGAAAATGCTCACACGGGCAGATTGGACAGGCGTGGTCATGGTGGACCTACCGACCAACCTCGCCCGTTGGAGCGCCGTGAAGGGGAATATGGCACCCATTCGTGATGAACCATTTCAGCTCGGCGAGCCCCACTGGAAGATCATCCAGAAGCGAGAGCCCGTGTTGTTGCAGGATCTCGGGACGAATCCAGAGTTTTCACCACAGGACTTTCCGACACTCGCATCGGAAAGCATCGTGTCGGCGACGGCCTTTCCGTTGATTGTCGACAACGAGATTCGCGGTGAGCTCGTTGTCGGTTACAGACAGCACCACAGTTTCTCACCGCGTGAGGTTAGACTGTTGAATTCGCTTGCGGAGAAATCCTCCATCGCTCTCGCAAACGCTCAGCTGTACGACAACTTGCTTGCGCGGGAGCGCGAACTGGAGTTGCTCTCTGGCGAGCGCGTAAAAGCACAGGAGGAAGAACGCAGACGGATCGCCCGGGAAATCCACGATAGTCTTGGACAAATGCTTACCGCCATCAAATTCAATGTGGAGATTCTCGAGGACGCATCGGATTTGAAGAATGATGAGAACCATCGGCGGATCGGCGACATCAAGATGCTGCTCGACAACGCTATGGCGGAGGCGCGAGAAGTCTCATACAATCTGATGCCGAGCGTTTTGGTCGATTTCGGACTGGTGCCTGCTCTGCAGCTGCTTTGTGACCAATTTTCGAAACGGAGCAACCTGCAGGTGAAGGTTTACACAAGCGGCGTGGGCACGCGCCTGGATCCGGGGATCGAGGTGAGTCTCTATCGGATTGCACAAGAGGCCCTCACCAATACTGCGAAGCATGCCGGCGCGCAGGAGGTCAGCGTGCAGCTGCTGGGGAGTACAGCGAGCATCCGGCTGATGGTCGAAGACGATGGCAAGGGTTTTCGAACTCATCCGTTTCATCTGCCCGGCAGGCACCGTCACGGCATGGGTATGGTGAGCATGCGCGAGCGGGCAACGTCCTTCGGCGGAACGTTCACGATCGACTCCAGCCCCGGGCAGGGCACGACCATTACTGTCGACATTCCACTAAAGGACACACGCGAGGATGGAAAAGATTCGCATTCTTCTGGCGGATGACCACACGCTCATCCGAAACGGCATTGCCACGCTCCTCCAGAGCTACCCGGACATCGAAGTTGTCGGTGAAGCGCAGGACGGCGTAGAAGCGGTGAGGAAGACCAAGGAGATCAAACCGGACGTGGTCGTCATCGATGTCTCGATGCCCAAGCTCTCGGGTATAGAAGCGACAAAGGCCATCAGGAAAGAGCACCCGGACATCCACGTTCTGGTACTCACCATGCACGAGAACGAAGAGTACGTCTATCAGATCCTGAAATCAGGCGCAGCAGGGTATGTCTTGAAAAGCGCCGGGAAGGAGGAGCTTTCCGCTGCGATCCGGGCGGTAGCCAAAGGGGAGAAGTTCTTCAGTGCTCGCGTTTCGGAGATCGTGGCGGAGTGCTACGTGCGACGAGCGGAGGGCAGAGAGTTGCCGCTAGAAGCAGGGAAAGTCCCCCTGACGAAGAGAGAGCAGGAGATCCTTGGGCTTGTGGTACAAGGGCTGACGAACCAGCAGATCGCGGATCAGCTCTGCATCAGTCCGCGGACTGTCGACACGCATCGGACGAACATCATGCAGAAGCTCGACATCCACGATGTCGCGAATCTTGTTCGGTACGCAATTGAGCACGGGATAACGAGTGTTGGAAGGGGGGGCGAAGACTCAGTGGATTCCTGATCGCTCGACAAGGGGGGAGAAGCTGGGGCTATCTCTGCTCCGCAATCTTGTACTTCTTCATCAACCGGTACATCGTTGCCCTTCCAATCTTCAGCCGCCTCGCAGCGTCGACGATATTTCCTTCCGTTGCCTTGAGCGCCTCGCGGATCGTCTCCTCTTTCACTTTTTCGAGCGGCCTGACGGTTTCAGCCCCGACTGTGAGCGGAGACTCCGCCCCGCTTTCGTCTGAGGAACCGAACGCCACGACGGCAAGAGGAAGATCCTTATCGGTGATCGAGTTTCCGTCAGCCATCAATGTAGCTCGCTGGATGGCGTTTTCCAGCTCGCGCACATTGCCGGGCCAGGGATAATCGTACAGGAGCTTCAGCGCTTTCTTCGAAAAGCTCAAATCCGGTTTCGAGAGCTCCTGCGAGAATCGTTTGATGAAATGTTCTGCGAGCAAGAGAATATCGGACCTGCGTTCGCGCAGCGGCGGAAGGACGATTGGGAATGTCGCCAGCCGAAAGTACAAATCCTCCCGAAATTCTTTTTGTGATACAGCCTTCACCAGGTCTCTATTTGTCGCGGAAACGAGCCGTACGTCAGATGATAACGTCTCATTTCCTCCCACACGCTCGAACTCTTTGCTTTGAATGACGCGCAGCAGCTTGGCCTGCAGTCCATGATCGAGTTCGCCGATCTCATCGAGAAACAACGTGCCGCCGTTCGCTTGTTCGAATTTCCCGATGCGTCGCTGGTAAGCACCGGTAAATGATCCTTTTTCATGTCCGAAGAGCTCGCTCTCCAGCAGTTCTCGCGGAATGGACGCGCAATTGACGACGATGAACGGTCCGTTTTTCCGGTTGCCGTTGTAATGGATGGCGCGCGCGATCAACTCCTTGCCTGTTCCACTCTCTCCGAGCACGAGCACGCAGATGTCGCTGTCCTTCACTTTCTGAACGAGCTTGAAGACCTCCTGCATCGCCCCGCTGTCGGAGATGATGTTGTCGAAATGCACGGGTTTCTCGACCGCCTCGCGTAACCGTGTGACCTCGCGCGAGAGGTCGTGAGTCTGGATAGCGTTCTTGAGGCTGACTTCAAGCTTGGCAAAATCTACGGGCTTTGAGAAGTAGTCGGTTGCTCCGAGCCTGAGCGTTTCGATTGCAACGTCGATCTTTCCCTGGGCGGAAAGCATGATGACCGGGAGATCCTGGTAGCGATTCTTGATTTCCTTCAGCGTCTCGACGCCGCCTATACCTGGCAGCATGATGTCAAGAAGGACTGCGTCGGGGACGACGGTGAGGTTTTCCAGGCATTCTTCACCGCTGGTGAACGTCCGGGATGGGTAGCCCCATTTCTTGCTGACCCAGTGCTCGAGAAGACGCGCAATGGCCTCTTCGTCGTCAACGATATAGACCAGTCGTTCGGAGGTCATGCTCGCAATCTATGAATCAACTGTGAACGTTCGTGGATGTTGAGCGATTTGGGAACTTGAGCAGGAACGTGAGACCCTCTTCGTGATCGCTGACAGCCGACAATTCTCCTCCTTCAAGTTCGACAACATGTTTCGCAAATGCAAGACCCAGGCCATTTTCGCCGATTTCGACCCCGGGGGATTGAATCCAGCGGAAGTTCTGGCAAACGCCATTCAGCGATGTGTTGAGAATCCCCAAATCCCTATTGATTATGCGGATTTCCACTGCCGTCGTGCCGGGCTCGATCTCAATCTCTACAGTGCCACCCCGTGGCGCAATGTGGATGGCGTTCGACAGGATGTTCTGAAAAATATGAACGAGATGTGTCGCGTTGACGCTGGCGAGAACGACAGTATCCTCCGTCGTCACGTCCACTGTCACAGATTTCGCCTCCGCGTCGGCGGAGACGAGGTCGATCGACCATTTGATGAGCACAGAGATATCCTCCTGTGACCGCGTGTGCGGCTTCCTTTCGCGCTCAGCGAACGTTTCGTCGAAATAGTTGTCGAGAAAATTCGAGAGCCGCTGACCCGCGTCTCTGATGATCTCAACATATTCACGCTTCAAGTCGGGGGACAATCTCGGATCGCTTAGCATGACTTCGGCGTACCCGATGATCGAGGTCAGAGGTGTTCGCAGCTCGTGCGAAAGCCTCGATAGCAGTTCACTCTCGCCCCCTCTACCGTCAACAATGTGTTCCATGCTCATCCCTCATTGTGTGAAGTCTCGGGATATTCTAAAGAAGAGACTCATCGCCGCGCGCAAACACAACGTCGGAGAAGCCTGTTGAGATGAGCGCGCGCTCTTCCTTACTGGAGGCTGTCCTGAATTTTGTGTTTCTGAGCCATACGTTATACATTATGAGTTGGAGGACGTATGGCAAAATCAAAGTTCAAGCCCGAGTTGCTGGATGAACTGCTGAAGGGCCAAGACCCAAAGACAGTTCTTTCATCCAAAGGGCTATTTGGAGAGCTGAAGAAAGCTCTCGCAGAACGGATCCTGAACGCTGAGCTGCACCATCACCTTGCCCAGCCGGAGGAAGAGGCCTCAGGGAACCATCGCAATGGGAGGAGCTCGAAAACAGTCCTGACTGAAAGTGAAGAACTGCGCGTTGAGATTCCGCGTGACCGTCAGGGACATTTTGAGCCAGGCCTGATCCGTAAATATCAACGCCGACTGCCAGGCTTCGACCAGAAGGTCATTGCGATGTATGCCCGTGGGATGACCACACGGGAGATCCAAGCACATCTGGAAGAGCTCTACGGTATCGAAGTCTCGCCCGAGTTGATTAGCGTTGTCACTGATGCTGTCCTGGACGAAGTTGCCCAGTGGCAAGCGCGACCGTTGGAGCCGGTGTATGCTGTCGTATTTTTCGACGCTCTCCGTGTGAAAATCCGTGACGAGGGAGCGGTCAAGAACAAATCGGTCTATCTGGCCATCGGTATCCGATGCTCAGGCGACAAAGAGGTCTTGGGCCTCTGGATCGAGCAGACCGAGGGAGCCAAGTTCTGGCTCCGCGTGATGAACGATATTCGGAACCGGGGCACGGAAGATATCTTGATTGCGGTCATCGACGGCCTCAAAGGTTTTCCTGAAGCGATCGAGACTGTTTTCCCACAGACACAAGTTCAGACGTGCATCGTGCATCTGCTTCGTTATTCGATGCACTTCGCCAGTTGGAAGGAACGCAAGCCGCTGGCTGCAGCCCTGCGCCCGATCTACCGTGCTTCGAACGCTGAAGAAGCCTGGCGCCAACTCGAAGAGTTTGCAGCTGGACCCTGGGGCCAGAAGTACCCGATGATCGTCGACAGCTGGAAGCGAAACTGGGAGCAGGTCATTCCGTTCTTCGCTTTTCCAGACTTCGTGCGCAAGATCATCTACACAACGAATCAGATTGAGTCGTTACACAGCCGTGTTCGAAAAGCTGTTCAAGTCCGGGGCCACTTCCCCAGCGACGAGGCAGCCATGAAACTTATCTGGCTTGTCCTCCGTAATGTCGCAGCCAAATGGATCAGGCCACCAAGATTTTGGATGGATGTCCGAGCCCAGCTTGCTATCCACTTCGGAGATCGCTTCCGTGTCACCGATCAATAATCAACATCAAGGCTCAGACACAAAACTCCGGACACTACCCATAAAAGAAGAAAGACTCACCGTTAACATTCCGGTCGCGATTGGCTCGAATGCAAGAGTCTAACAGACCCGGTCGGATATGGTAGCTCCCGACTCTTGCCAGAATGCCTGCGAAGAAGAGCGGCCG
>Ga0194112_10004725_pt1 | contig 18549 bp, 15 predicted proteins | sample TA2MahC400mmetaG_FD_146191 | JGI IMG/M metagenome (GOLD analysis project Ga0194112, IMG submission 146191) | Freshwater microbial communities from Lake Tanganyika, Tanzania - TA2015016 Mahale Deep Cast 400m | ecosystem: Environmental > Aquatic > Freshwater > Lake | place: Tanzania: Lake... | reverse complement strand
TGAGCGGCACCCCGATCAGCGACAGCAGGAAGATGGTCATCAGCGCGGCGGTCACCGGCTGGCGCACACCCAAACCCGCCAGGTCGTCGATCTCGAGGAACCGCTCGCCGCGCCGCGCGACGTAACCGACCACCGCGAAAGCGCCCACGTTAATGAACACGTAAGCCGCCAGGTAGAACATCACCGCCGCCGTGCCCAATTCCGAGTGCGCGGTGATGGCCACCAGCACGTAGCCGGCGTGCGCGATGGAGCTGTAGCCCAGCAGCCGCTTGATGTTCGACTGGGTGAGGGCGGCGAAGTTCCCGATCACCATGGTGGCCAGCGCCGAGGTCCACAGCACCAGTTGCCAGCGGTCGCTCACCGGGGCCAAGGCCAGGAACCACACGCGCAGGAAGATGGCGAAGGCGGCGGCCTTGGGACCGGCGGAGAGAAACGCCGCCACCGGAGCGGGCGCGCCCTGGTAGACGTCCGGCGCCCAGATCTGGAAGGGCGCCACCGAAACCTTGAAAGCCAGTCCCGTAAGTATCAGCGCCGCCGCCACGCCCACCAGCAGGCTGCCGCCCACCGGCCGGCTGAGCACCTGCCCGATCTGCTCGAGCACGGTCGAGCCAGTAACGCCGTACAGCAGGGCAATCCCGTAAAGCAGGAACGCCGTAGCGAAGGACCCCAGCAAGAAATACTTGACGGCGGCCTCGTTGGCCCGCCGGTCGTCGCGCAGATACCCGGCCAGGATGTAGCTGGCGATCGAGGAGATCTCCAGCCCGATGAACATCAGCACCAGCTCGTTGGCCGCCACCATCAGGGACTGGCCCGCCACCGAGTAGAGCAGCAGAGCGTAGTACTCGCCGCGGTCGGCCTCTTCCCGGCGCAGGTAGCCGTGGGAGCACAGCGCCACCAGAATGGCCGCGGCGATCACCAGCACGCGGAAGAAGGTGGCGAACCCGTCCACCACGACCAGGTTGCTGAAGGCTGAGCCCGGATTGGAGTGGGCGGCCACGGCGGCGGCCAGCGCGACCCACAATCCGAGCTGGCCGAGGTAGCCCAGCCGGTGCTTGACCCGCGCCGGGGTCAGCGGCTCGAGCACCATCACCAGCGTCCCGGCCAGCGCCAGCACGATTTCCGGCAGCAGCCGCAGGTACTCGGCCCCGGTGGGGATGAACTCATCGGGCACGGGGCATCTCCTGGACCAGGTGGGGCAGGCCGTTGGCCTGCCCGGCCGCAGGCGAGACCGCCTGCGCCACGGGTGGCGCCGGCCGCGCACGCGCATGGTACTCCTGGTTCACGCGGGTGGTTTCCAGAATCGAGGCGCTGGCGGCGCTGATGGGCGGCAGGAAGGTGACTGTGGCCGTCCCCATCCACACCATCAGGAGGATCAGCGGCAGCACGGCCGCCAGCTCCCGCGGGCGCACGTCGTGGACGTGCGCGCGAACGGCTTCCGGCGTCTCCCCGAGAAACACCCGCTGGTAGAGCCACAGCATGTAGCAGGCCGAGAGTACCACGCCCGTGGCCGCCAGCACGGTCCAGCGGAAGTTCACCTGAGCCGCGCCCTGCAACACCAGGTATTCGCCCACGAAGTTGTTGAGCGCCGGCAGCCCCATGCTGGCCAGGGCGGTCACCATGAACAGAACGGCCAGTTGCGGGGCCGGCGTGGCCACCCCACCGTAGTCCTTGATCTCCAGCGAGTGCTGCCGTTCGTACAGGTAGCCGACCAGGATGAACAGCGCTCCGGTCGAGACGCCGTGATTCAGCATCTGGTACACCGCGCCGTCCAGGCCCCACTGGGTGAAGGTGAAGATGCCCAGCACCACGAAGCCCAGGTGGCTGACCGAAGTGTAGGCCACCAGCTTCTTCATGTTGGGCTGCATCATGGCCACCAGCGCGCCGTAGATGATCCCGGCGATGGCCAGCGCGACGATCCACCCGGCGCACTGGCGCGAAGCCTCGGGGAACAGCGGCAGGCAGAAGCGCAGCAGCCCGTAGCAGCCCATCTTCAGCATCACCGAGGCCAGCATCACCGAGCCGGCGGTGGGCGCCTCGACGTGCGCGTCCGGCAGCCAGGTATGCAGCGGGAATAGCGGCACCTTGATGGCGAAGGCCAGGAAGAAGCCCAGGAACAGCAGCAGCTCCTCGTCCCGGCCCAGCGCCAGCTTGCCGGAGAGGAGCTGCTCCAGGATCGCCCGGTAGTCGAACGTGCCGGTGAGGTTGTACAGGTAGATGATCCCAGCCAGCATCAGTACCGAGCCGGCCATGGTGAACAGGAAGAACTTCACCGCCGCGTAGATGCGCCGCTCGTGCCCCCACACGCCGATCAGGAAGTACATGGGCACCAGCGAGACTTCCCAGAAGGCGTAGAACAGGAACAGGTCAAGGGCCACGAAGACCCCCACCAGCCCGAACTCCATAAGCAGGAACAGGGCGTAGAATTCCTTGACGCGGCGGTCGATGTGGCGCCAGGAGACCAGCACGCCGATGGGCGTGAGCAAGGTGGTCAGCGGCACCAGCCACAGGCTCAGTCCGTCCACCGCGATGTGGTAGCGTATGGGCGGCGAGGTTATCCACGGCAGGCAGGTGACGAACTGAAAGCCGCTCAGCGCGCTATCGAACAACACCGGCAGTCCCAGCGACAGCAGAAAGGCCGCCGTGGATACCGCCAGCGCCAGCCGCCGGATCAGTTCCTCGCGGTGACGCGGCACGGCCAGCAGCGCAAGGAATCCCGCCAACGGCAGCCACAGGACCGCGTCGAGCAGAGTCATCGCGTCCCTCCCGCCGTGCCCATGGCCACCAGCGCCGCCAGCGCACCCAGCACCACCCAGGTGGCGTAGCTGCGTATGTAGCCCGACTGGAGCCGCCGCAGCATCGCGCCGATGTTGCGCGCGCGCTCCCCGATGCCGTTCACCGCGCCGTCAATCACACCCACGTCCACGCTCTTCCACAGCACCTCGCGCGAGCCGCCCACCAGGGGCCGAACCACCAGCGCCCGGTAGATCTCGTCCACGAAGTACTTGTTGTAGACCAGGCGGTAGAGCAGCCCCAGGCGTTCCGCCAGCCGGTCGGCCGTACCGGGCCGCAGCACGTAGAACCCCCAGGCCAGCGCGATTCCGGCCAGCCCGGCCGCCACCGAGATGGCCACCAGCAGCATGTCGTGGTGCTCCACCGGGGAAGCGAACTGCGGCTCCAGGAACTTCGACACGTTGAAGTAGCCGCTGGCAAGTGAACCCGCGGCCAACCCAATCAGCGGCAGCGTCATCACCGCCGGGGATTCGTGCGGGTGCCCTTCGCCGCGGTACTGGCCGAAGAAGGCCAGGAAGATGGCGCGGAAGACGTAGAACGCCGTCATGCCCGCGGTGATCACGCCGATCCAGAACATCAGCGGCGAGTGGTGGTGCGCCGCCAGCAGGATCTCGTCTTTGCTGAAGAAGCCGGAGGTGAAGGGCACGCCGGCGATGGCCACCGCCGCGCACAGGAGCGTGCCGAAGGTGACCGGAGCGTGCTTGCGCAAGCCGCCCATGTGGCGGAGGTCCTGCTGGCCCACGGCGTGAATCACGCTGCCCGCGCCCAGGAAGAGCAGGGCCTTGAAGAAGGCGTGCGTCCACAGGTGGAAGATGCCCGCCCCGAAAGCGCGCGAGCCTAGCGCCAGAAACATGTAGCCGAGCTGGGAGACGGTCGAGTAGGCGAACACCCGCTTGATGTCGAACTGGGTGAGTCCGATGGTGGCCGAGAAGAAGGCCGTGGCGAGGCCGATCCAGGCCACCACGTCCAGCGCCAGGGGGGCGTGCAGGTAGAGCACGGAGGAACGGGCCACCATGTACACGCCCGCCGTCACCATGGTGGCCGCGTGGATCAGGGCCGAGACCGGGGTGGGGCCTTCCATGGCGTCCGGCAGCCACACGTAGAGCGGAATCTGCGCCGATTTGCCGGTGGCCCCCAGCAGCAACAGCAGCGCGATGGCCGTCAGTATGCCCGCGCTGACCTCCACCGGCAGGCCGGCGATCCTGGCGAAGACCGCGGCGAAATCCAGCGTGCCGAAATTCACCAGGATCAGGAAAATGGCCAGCGAGAAACCCAGATCCCCGATGCGGTTGACGATGAACGCCTTGTTGCCCGCGTTGGTGGCGCTCTGGCGCAGGAAGTAGAACCCGATCAGCAGGTAACTGCACAGCCCCACGCCTTCCCAGCCGACGAACATGAGCAGAAAATTGGCCCCCAGCACCAGCGTGAGCATGAAAAACATGAACAGGTTCATGTAAGCGAAAAAGCGGTAGTAGCCGCCTTCGTGGGCCATGTAGCCGATGGCGTAGATGTGGATCAGCAGGCCCACGCCGGTCACCACCAGCAGCATCACCGCGCTGAGCCGGTCCACCGCCAGGTCGTAGCCGATGCGCAGGTCGCCGCTCTGGATCCAGGTGAAGTAGCGCTCGACGTGCGCGGTTTCCAGCGGGGCCAGCGCCAGAAGCGTCTTCAACACCCACAGGAACGACAGCAGCACCGTGCCGATGGCCACGGTGTTGACGAAGGCCTTGGAGGCACGCCGCCCCAGCAGGCCGTTCAGCAGGAAGCCGGCCAGCGGAAACGCCGGGATCAGCCACAGGTGCTGCATGTTCAGTTCTTCAGCGAATCCAGTTCATCCACCTGCAAGGTTCCGCGGTTGCGGAAGACCACCAGGATGATGGCCAGGCCGACGGCCGCCTCGGCCGCCGCCACCACCATGACGAAGAAAGCGAATACCTGCCCATCCACCTGTCCCAGCCGGCTGGCCAGAGCGATGAAGGTCAGGTTGACGGCGTTGAGCATCAGCTCGATGGACATGAACACAGTGATGAGGTTGCGCCGGAACATAAAGCCGGCCGCGCCCAGAGCGAACAGCACGGCGCTCAGCAGCAGGTACCAGCTCAGCGGCACCGCGTCCATGTCAGTGTTTCTCCTTGTAGGTGAGCACTACGGCTCCCAGAATGGCGATCAGCACCAGCAGCGAGACGATCTCGAAGGGCAGCAGGTAAGTGGTGAACAGCGCGCTGCCCACATCGTGCGCGGTGCCCTTGCGCGCCGTAACCACGACCGCCCGCGGGGCGGCGCGCCACGCCACATAGCCCAGCGCAGCCAGCAGCCCGGCCAGCACCGGGAATCCCAGTGCCTGCGCCATGCGAGAAGCCGCGGACCTTCGCTCCGGGGCCGCGTTCACCAGCATGATCACCATCACGAACAGCACCATGATGGCCCCGGCGTAAACGATCACCTGCGCCGCTGCCAGGAAGTGAGCGCCCAGCAGGCCGTAGAGCACCGCCAGCGACACCATCACCCCGATCAGCCACAAGGCGCTGGCGATGGGGTGCCTCCGCAGCACCACGTTGAGGCCGCAGAACACCGCCAGCGCCGCGAAGATCAGAAAGATCGCGATGGCCATGTCACGACCCCAGCGCCACCGCCAGTCCGGTGGCCATCAGGTTCAGAACGCCCACCGGGAACAGGAAGGTCCAGGTGAAGCGCATCAGTTGATCATAACGGAGGCGCGGCAGCGTCCCGCGCACCCAGATAAAAACAAATAGCAGGGACCCGGTCTTGGCCAGGAACCAGAACAGCGGCCCCGCCAGGTTCTGCACCGTGGGAATCAAGAAGACCGCGGCCGCCGCCAACGCCGCCACACCCGCCGCGGGCAGGCTGAGCCGGTCGCGGCGGAAGGCCGGCGGCAAGCCGTGGTACAACAGCAGCGCGCCGGCGAGCGCCAGCAACGCCGAGGGCGCGTAGTTCGAGCCGTACGCGACGGGCCACAGCGGCAGCCATCCGCCAAGGAACAGCACCGTGGCCATGGCGCATATCGTGATCATGTTGGCGTACTCGGCCATGAAGAAGCTGGCGAACTTCAGGCTGCTGTACTCGGTGTGGAAACCGGCCACCAGCTCGTTCTCCGCCTCCGGCAGGTCGAAGGGGATGCGGTTGGTTTCAGCGAAGGCCGCCACCATGAAGACGAGAAAGCCGATCACCTGGGGGAAGGGCAGCCGCAGAATGTTCCAACCGGGCCACCAGCCATGAAACGTCTCCTGCGAGAGCACGATCTCGCGCAAGCTGAGGGTGCCCGACAGCAGCAGCGGCGCCGCCACCGCCATGCCCAGCGGCAGCTCGTAGCCGACCATCTGCGCCGCGGCGCGCAGGCCCCCCAGCAGCGGGTACTTGCTGTTGGACGACCACCCCGCCAGCACCACCGCGTACACGGTCAGCGAGGAGATGGCCAGCACGAACAGCACGCCCACATTCAGGTCCGTCAACTGCATCCAGGTGCGCACGCCGGCCACCTCGATCTCGGGACCGAAGGGGATCACCGCGATGGAGATGAGCGCCAGCGTCACCGCCAGGAAGGGCGCAAGAAGATACAGGATGCGGTTCACGTGGCGCGGCAGCAGGTCTTCCTTGAGCAGCAGCTTGAGCGTGTCGGCCAGCGGCTGCAACAGGCCGTGCGGGCCCACCCGGTACGGCCCCAGGCGGCGCTGTATGTGGGCAATCACCTTGCGCTCGACCCACTGTATGTACAGCAGCGTCACCAACAGCGCGCCCAACACCACCGCGGCCTTCAACGCCATGAGCAGGTACGGGTTCATCCTCGGTACAGCCCTCCAGGCGCCTCGGCCACCGCTTGCAGGGTCCGCGAGTACCGCCCCAGCGTGCCGGAAATGAACAAGGTGTCGCCCGCCGACCGCACCGTTCCGGCGCAGGGCCCGGGAACAGCGCGCGCGATTCCCTGCCACACGGCTTCCGGAACCGTTGGCTCGAAATCGAGTCCCAGCTCCAGCGCGATGAGGCGGAAGATCTCCAGATCCGGCTTCGTTCCGGGCTTGGCCAGCGCGCGCACCAGCGGCTGCACCTGGCCGCAGGTGTTGGTCACCGTGCCCGTCTTCTCGTAGGCCGAGGCGGCGGGCAACACCACGTCGGCGGCCTGCGCGGTCTCGGTGAGGAACAGCTCCTGCACCACCACGAAGGCGCTCCTGGCGGCCAGGCGGCGCTCCTTGAGCGGATTGGCGCCCACCACCCACAGCGCTCCCAAGTCCTCGCAGGCCAGCATCTCCTCGAGGGTCATGCCCGCCTGCGCCACGCTCCGGTAGCCCGGCCCCAGGCTCGGAAGCAGGCCCATGTCGGAGGACCCGCGCGAGTTGGAGTAGTCCACCAGACAGACGTACTTCACCTGGATGCCGAGCGAATCGCACAGCGCCACGAGGCGGGCGACCGCTTCCCCGCGAATAGCGTCGCCGAACAGCACCACCAGCTCCTGCTCGCCCGCCAGGTCGTGCATCAAAGACTCGACACCCTCCAGCTCATGGCCCGGCGCCACGCGCACGCTGCGCGCCGCATAGCGGTCCTCGCGCACCGGCCCTGGCGTCACCACGTAGACGCGCGCGCCGTGATGGTGGTAGTTTAAGCGGATGCGGAAGGACAGCAGCGGGTGCTGCTGCGCCAGGTCGCGGCCAACTACCAGCACCGCGCGGCTGGTGTAGAGATCCTCGACCGTCGCCAGCGCGCCGCTGCGGCCGGCCAGCGCCCTCAACAAGCCCGCCACGTCGCCGGTGCGGTGATGATCCAGGTGCGGCGTGCCCAGGCCCTCCCGCGCCAGCTTCTGGAGGCAGTAGTTCTCCTCGTTGGTGGTGTGATTCGAGCCGATGATGCCGATGGGCGCGCCGCGCGCCTGCGCCGCGCGCAGCCCCGCGGCAACGGCGGCGATGGCCTGCGCCCAGGTGGCCGGCTCGAGGCCGCCCCCGGCGCGCAGCAGCGGGCTGGTGAGCCGCGCGGGGTGGTCCACGAAGTCCGCCGCGTAGCGGCCCTTGAGGCACAGGAACTCGCCGTTCAAGCCCGAGCGGTCGCGGTTGTTCCCGCGCATGATCTGGTTGTGGTACACACCCAGAGTGGTGGTGCAGCCGTCGCCGCAGTGGGCGCAGATGGTTCCCACGTGGCGCATTTCCCAGGGCCGCGTCTGGTAGCGGTACATGCGGCTGGTCAGGGCGCCCACCGGGCAGATGTCGATGCACATGCCGCACTCATCGCATTCCAGGCGGTCGCCCCGGTTGGGCGCGATTTCGCTGTGCCCGCCCCGGTCAACGATGCCCAGCGCCCGCACGCCCATGCCCTGATCGCAGATGCGCACGCAGCGGAAGCACAGGATGCAGCGCGGCCGGTCGTAGTAGACCACCTCCGACCAGCGGCGCTCGTCCACGTGGCGCTTCATCTCGGAGAAGCGGCCCAGGCCGGGGCCGTGGGCGAAGGTGGTGTCCTGGAGCTCGCACTCGCCGCCCTTGTCGCACACCGGACAATCCAGCGGATGGTTGGTGAGCAGCAGCTCGAGCACGGCGCGGCGCGCCTGGCGGACCTTCTCCGTGGCAGTCCGCACGACCATGCCTTCGGCCACGGGCAGCGTGCAAGAGGTCTGTAGCCTGGGCGCGCGCTCGACTTCCACCAGGCACAACCGGCAAGCCCCTTGCAGCGCCAGTCCCGGGTAGTAGCAGAAACCGGGAATCTCGATGCCGACGCCCCGGGCAGCTTCGATGACCAGCGTCCCGGCGGGCGCCTCGACCGGCCGGCCGTCGATGGTAAGCTTGACCAGGCTGCTCATCAAGCCTCCACTCCGGCCGGCTGCTTCTCGAAGAGGCACTGTCCGCCATCCAGGTGCGCCTCGAACTCGTCGCGGAACTTCTCCAGGAACGCGATGGTGGGCATGGCGGCGGCGTCGCCCAGGGGGCAGAAGGTGCGTCCCAGCATGTTGCGGGCGATCTCGACGGCCAGATCCAGGTCGCCGCGCCGGCCCCCGCCCTCGTGCAGGCGCAGGAGCAGCTTGGCGAGCCAGGCCGTGCCCTCGCGGCAGGGGATGCACCAGCCGCAGCTTTCGTGCGCGTAGAAGCGGATGACGCGCGCCGCCACGCGCGCCATGCAGGTATCCTCGTCGATCACGATCACGCCAGCCGAGCCCAGCATGCTGCCGGCCTTGGCCAGCGTGTCGAAATCCAGCGAGAGGTCGCACTCGGAAGCCTTCAGCACGGGGCAGGAGGAACCGCCCGGAACCACGGCCTTGAGTTTCCTCCCGCCGCGGATGCCGCCCGCCACCTCGTTCAGCAGGCGCAGCAGATTGAAGCCCACCGGCAGCTCGTACACGCCCGGCCGGTTGACGTGGCCGGAGACGCAGAACAGCCGCGTGCCGCCGTCGCGCGGCGTGCCCAGGGCGGCGAAGGCCGCGCCGCCGTCGCGCAGAATGGCCGGAACCGCGGAGTAACTCTCGACGTTGTTGAGGACGGTGGGGCAGCGGTACAGGCCCGCCACCGCCGGGAAGGGCGGGCGTATGCGCGGCACGCCGCGCTTGCCCTCGAGCGATTCCAGCAGCGCCGATTCCTCGCCGCACTCGTAAGAGCCGGCCCCGCTGTGCGTGTACACCTCGAAGTCGAACCCGCTGCCCAGGATGTCGCGGCCCAGATAGCCGGCGGCGCGGCATTCCTCGATGGCCCGGTCCAGAATCTCGATGATGTAGCGGTATTCGCCGCGCACGTAGATGTAGCCGGCGCGCGCATCCACGGCCCGCGCCGCGATCAGCATGCCTTCCAGGAGCTGGTGCGGGTCGTGCTCCATCAGCAGCCGGTCCTTACAGGTGCCTGGCTCGCCCTCGTCCGCATTCGCCACGATGTAGCGGGGTCTGTCTGAGCCGCGCGGCACGAAGCCCCATTTCAGACCCATGGGGAACCCGGCGCCGCCCCGCCCGCGCAGGTTCGAGATCTTCACCTGCTCGATGATCTCCTCGGGCTTCAGTTGAAGCGCCTTGCGGAAGCCTGCGAACCCGTCCGTCGCCAGGTAGGTCGCCAGCGTAGGCCCTCCGGGCAAGCCGAAGCGCCGGGTCAGCACCTTAACTTCCAGGGGGCTGGGTTCGTTGTAGAGCATCCGCTATTCCGCCTGCCTGAGCACCTCGAGCAACTGGTCGAACTTCTCCGGCGTCACGCCGTGGTGGTAGTCGTAGTTCACCTGGAGCGCCGGGGCCCACGAGCAGGCCCCCAGGCACTCCACTTCCTCGATGGAGAACTTCCCGTCCGCCGTCACCTCCTTGTTGCCGATGCCCAGACACCGGCAGGCGTGCTCGAACAACTCGCCCCCGCCCATGAGCAGGCAACTGATATTCGTGCAGATTTGGATGTGGTGCTTGCCCGCCGCTCGCTGGCGCAGCATCGAGTAGTAGCTGGCGACTTCCTCAACCTGCGCGGGCTGCAACCGGAGACGCCGCGCCACCTCCGCCACCAGCTCCGGCGTGATGCGGCCCACTTCGTCCTGCGCGTACAGCAGCATGGGCACCAGCGCCGAGCGCTCCTGTCCCGCCGGGTAACTGGCCAGCAACTTCGCCAGCCTGGCTTCAAGCTCCGGCGAGAAGGTCATCGGTCGGTATCCCCCAGCACGAAGTCCAGGCTGCCCATTACGGCCACGGTGTCGGCCAGGATGCGGCCCTGGATCATCTTCGGCAGCGCCTGGAGGTTGCCGAAGCTGGGGCCGCGGACGTGCACGCGATAGGGTTTGGCGCCGCCGTCGCTGACCAGGTAGTAGCCCAGCTCGCCGCGCGGTGACTCGATCACCTGGTAGACCTCGCCGGCTGGCACGCGGAAGCCCTCGGTGACGATCTTGAAGTGGTAGATGAGGGCCTCCATCTGGGTCTTCATCTTCTCGCGGTCGGGCAGAACCACATGCGGCGCATCGGCCTTCCACGGACCCTCCGGCATGCCCTCCAGCGCCTGCCGGACGATGCGTGTGCTCTGCCGCATCTCCTCCAGCCGCACCTCGTAACGCGCGTACACGTCGCCTTCCGCGCGGGTGGGAATCTCGAAATCGAACTGGTCGTAGCTGGAGTATGGTTCGGCCTTGCGGATGTCCCAGGCCAGCCCGGCGGCCCGGAGCATGGGTCCGGTCACGCCGTAGTCCAGCATGTCCTCAAGGGACATCCAGCCCACACCCTTGGTCCGCCGCAGCCAGATGGGGTTCTGGGTGAGCAGGTCCTCGTACTCATCCATCCGCCCGGGGAGAGCAGCGATGAAAGCCCGGACCGCCTGCTGCCAACCCCGCGGCGGCTCCAGCGCCAGACCCCCGATGCGGAAGTAGCTGGTCATCATGCGCTGGCCGGAGAACATCTCGAAGATGCGCAGCAGGTCTTCGCGCTCCCGGAAGCAGTACAGGAACACGCTCATGGCGCCGACGTCGAGAGCGTGCGTGCCCAGCCACACCAGGTGGCTGTTCAGGCGGGTCAACTCGGTGAGCAGCACGCGCATCCACTGCGCCCGCGGCGGAATCTCCAGCCCCAGCAGCCGCTCCACCGCCAGGCAGTAGCACAGGTTGTTGGACAGCGGCGCCAGGTAGTCCACCCGGTCCGTGCAGGTGACGCCCTGCTGGTAGAGCTTCTGTTCGAACTCCTTCTCGATGCCGGTGTGCAGGTAGCCGATCTCGCAGTCGGCCTGGACGATGACCTCGCCGTCCAATTCCGCGATCAAGCGCAGCACGCCATGGGTGGAGGGGTGCTGGGGGCCCAGATTGAGGACCAAGCGCCGGGGGCCGGCGACTTGCTCGGGAACGCTGGTGGGCTGGTCGGCCACGGCTCAGGTCTCCGGATCCGCGTAGCTGTACCTGTAGCCGTGCACCGGGTAGTCCTTGCGCAAGGGGTGGCCCACCCAGTTATCCGGCATCAGGATGCGGCGCAGATCGGGGTGACCCCGGAAGCGCACGCCGAACAAGTCGTAGACTTCACGCTCGTACCAGTTGGCCGAGCGCCACACCGCGGTGACCGAGTCGATCTCCGGCTGCTCTTCGCCCAGGCGGCACTTCAGGCGCACCCGCAGATTGCGCGCCAGCGAGTGCAGATGGTAGACGAGTTCGAAGCGCGGCTCCGCCGGGTGCCTGTCCACCGCGGTCACCCCGCTCAGGCGCTCGCACTGCTCGGCATTACGGAGCAGGCGGCAGACTTCCACGATCCGCTCCGGGGCGATCTCCAGGGTCAGCTCGCCGCGGTCGAGCTTGCCGCCCAGCACGGCCGCGGGCGCCGCCGCCTCGACGGCGCCGGCCACGGCATGGTCCTTCAGTTGATCAGGGAGCATCCCCGGTTACCGTTCTCGCTCCGCTGCCAGCTTCCCCGGGCGCCTCCCCAGCCAGCCACGGCGGGGGACCGGAGTCCTCCACCTGCTCGACCGACCAATCCAGGGCGCCCTTCTTCCAGATGTAGAAGAAGCCCGATAGAATCAACGCCACAAACAGGAGCATCTCCAGGAAGGCGAACAGCTTCAGCTCCCGGAACACCACCGCCCAGGGGTAGAGGAACACCGTCTCGATGTCGAAGAGGATGAACACCATCGCCACCAGGTAGAACCTGACGCTGACCGGATCGCGCGCGCCGCCGGTGGGCACGAGGCCGCACTCGTAGGGCATGTCCTTCACCCGGCTGCGTACGCGTTTGCCCAGCAGGGCGGAGGCCCCGATCAGCCCGCCCGCCACCGCCATCGCCAGGATGACTTGTAGCAGGATCGGCAGGTAGATTTCCGCGAACGAACTCGACATACGCCAACCGGCGATGTGCAACCCTCGAAGCTGACTATAATAGTGAGCGGCGGCGGGTGTCAAATGGCTCCGGCCCCCGCTCGCGCGGTTTTGCCACATGTCCAGTGTTGAGATTTTCGTCAACGGGGCGCCTCATCCGGTCCCGGAGGGGCAGACGGTGCTGGTACTACTGGAGTCCCTCCAACTGGACCCCGCCCGCGTGGCGGTCGAGCTGGACGGGCAGATTCTCCGGCAAAGCTACTGGAAAGAAAGGACTTTACAGGTCGGCGCCCGTCTGGAGATCGTGCACCTCGTGGGCGGCGGCTAGGCGGTCGCCGGTGGGGCAAAAAAACTTTGCCTCAAGGCATTGACACCACGCCACGGTCAAGTACAATCCTGAAGAGGCGGCTTTTTTTCGAACGCGCGCGGGTTCCCATGTTCAAAACAAAACGGACTCATCCTGCTCCCGTCCCCCCTCCCGGGAGTTTCTCTTCCAGTGACGTGGCCAAGATCGCCCGCATCAGCCTGCGGCAGTTGCAGTGGTGGGATGAACGCAAGGTGGTTTCTCCCGAGCACCGCGGGCACCGCCGGGCCTACTCCCCCGAGGAGGTGGTCGAGATCACGGTGATCGCGGAGCTGCGCCGCAAGGGGTTCTCCCTTCAGAAGATCCGGCGCGTCTTGCGCTACCTGCAACGGGAGATGGGCCGCCGCCTCAGCGACGTGCTGGCGCCCCAGTCCGATTTGCACTTGCTCACCGACGGCAAGTCCATTTACCTGGAAGACAACTACCAGCGCATCATTGACATTCTCAAGAACGCCCGCCAGCCCATGTTCCTGGTCTGCGTGACCGACCAGGCGCGCCGCCTGGGCGGGCCGGCCCGCAAGCCCGCTCGGGCGGAAGCCGCCACGCCGCGCCGGCTGCGGGAGACGGGCTGAATCTCCACCCGGCGCCGGCGGCGCGGCCGGCTTGGGCTATACTGAGAGCAGAGGGAGAGGTTCCCCACTATGGATCGGTCGTCGCAGCGCGGGCGTACGGTGCTCGTGGTTCCCCTGGTCATTGCCCTGTCTGCCGTGCTGGGAGGCTACCTGGGCCCCCCGGTGGAGGGCGCCGCCGACAAGGGCGCCGATGACATCAGCGCCAGCGTCAGCTCCTTCAGCCGGGTCTTCAGCGTGGTCGAACAGAACTTCGCCGATCCGCTCGACCACGACGAGGCCATCTACAAGGGCGCCATCGTGGGGATGCTACGCACGCTGGATCCGCACTCGGCCTTCTTCGATCCCCGGGCCTTCCAGTTGCTGCGGGAGGACCAGAAGGGGCACTACTTCGGCGTGGGCATGTCGATCGGGGCCAGCCGGACGGTCAGCGGCCGCACCATCGTGCTCACCCCGTTCCCCGGCTCGCCGGCCTATCGCGCCGGCATCCGCCCGGGCGACGCCATCCTGGCGGTGAACGGCAAGTCCGCCGACAACCTGCGCCTGGACGAGATCGCGGATCTGCTGAAAGGCCCCAAGGGCACCACGGTGAAGGTCTCCATCGGGCGGGAGGGCAGCGATCATCCCCTGGTTTTCGATCTCACCCGCGACGAGATCCCGCGCAAGAGCGTGCAGGACGCCTTCTGGCTGAAGCCCGGCATCGCCTACGTGGGCATCTCCCAGTTCAACGAGAACACCTCGCGGGAGGTGGAAGAGGCCTTCCGCCGGCTGGGCGAGCACAAAATTGGGGGCCTGATCCTGGACTTGCGCAGCAACCCCGGCGGGCTGCTCAACGAGGGCGTGATCGTGGCCGACCGGTTCCTGCGCAAGGGCCAGGTGATTGTCTCGCACCGCGGGCGGATTTCGGCGGAGAAGCCCTATACGGCCAGGCAGGGCGGCGGGGGCCGTGACTACCCCATCGTGGCCATGGTGGACCGCATCTCCGCCTCGGCTGCGGAGATCGTCGCCGGGGCGCTACAGGATCATGATCGCGGGTGGATCTTCGGCGAGCGCACCTTCGGCAAGGGCCTGGTCCAGACCGTCTACCCGCTGCGGGAGGGGACCGGCCTGGCGCTCACCACCGCCCACTACTACACCCCCAGCGGCCGCCTCATCCAGCGCGATTATTCCCAGACGTCCTTCCTGGCCTATTACTACCCCAATAAGGACACCGACCCCACCAACTCGCTGGACGTCAAGATGACCGACGCCGGGCGCACCGTATACGGCGGTGGCGGCATCACCCCGGACGAGAAGTACACGACTCCCCAGCTGAACCGCTTCCAGAGCCTGCTGCTGCGCCGCTTCGCCTTCTCCGGCTTCACCGCCAAGTACTTCGGCACGCACGAGGTCAAGCTGACCAAGGACTGGGCGCCGGACCACAGCCTGGTCAACGAGTTCCACGGCTACCTGCTGGAGCATAAGTACGAGTTCACCGAGTCGGACTTCGCGCTGAATCACGACTGGATCAGGCAGTCAGTGCGGCGCGAGTTCTTCCTTTCGGGCTTCAGCGTGGATGAGGCCATCCGCCTGTCCATCGAAACCGACCCGGCCGTGGCCAAGGCCATGGAATCGCTGCCCAAGGCCAAGGCGCTGCTGGAAAACGCCAAGAAGGTCATCGCCCAAAGGGTTGCCAAATAAACGCTTGAGCGCCTCCTCGCCCATCCCCCAGATCGCGGTGCTGGACGCGGGAGGGCAGTACTGCCACCTCATCGCGCGCAAGGTACGGGAACTGGGCGTGTACGCGGAAGTGCGCCCCAGCGCCACACCGGCTTCCCAACTGGCCGGCGCACGCGGCCTGATCCTTTCGGGCGGGCCGGCCAGCGTCTATGCGCCCGGCAGTCCCACCGTGGACCCCGCCGTGTTCGGGCTGGGCATCCCGGCGCTGGGCATCTGCTACGGGCACCAGTTGATGGCCTACCTGCTGGGCGGGCGTGTGGAGCAGGGCGAGCGCGGCGAGTTCGGCCTGGCGCGGCTGGAGGTCACGGCGCCCTCTCCTCTGCTGGCTGGGCTGGATCCGGCGCGGCCCCAGGTTTGGATGAGCCACCGCGACCTGGTGGCGGGGCTGCCACTGGGTTTCCAGGCGCAGGCTCGCACGGACACCTGCCCGGTGGCCGCCATGGGCGACGTGGCCCGCCGCCTCTACGGTGTGCAGTTCCACCCCGAGGTGGTCCACACCCTCCAGGGCCGGGAGATTCTCAACAACTTCGTCTTCTCCATCTGCGGCTGCGGCCAGGATTGGGACCCGCGGCAGCGCATCCCCGGCATCCTGGCGGACATCCGCGAGGTGGCCGGCTCGCGCAACGTGTTCTTCTTCGTCAGCGGCGGCGTGGATTCCTCGGTGGCGTACATGCTGTGCCTCCGCGCGCTCAGGCCCCAGCGGGTGCGCGGCATCTACGTCGATACCGGCCTGATGCGCGAGGGTGAGACCGAGTTCGTCCGCGACATGTTTGATGCCGTCGCCCCAGGCGCGGTGCGTGTCGAGGATGCCGCGGCACGGTTCCTCGCGCCGTTGGCGAATGTCTGCGACCCCGAGGAGAAGCGCCGCATCATCGGCGAGATGTTCGTCCAGGTTCAGGAAGAGATCCTCGAGGAGGAGCACTTCCTGGAGGGCGAGTGGATACTGGGCCAGGGCACCATCTACCCGGACACCATCGAGAGCGGCGGCACCGCCCACGCCGCCCTCATCAAGACCCACCACAACCGCGTGCCCGGCATACAGCGACTGATCGAGACCGGGCGCGTCATCGAGCCGTTGAGCTTCTTCTACAAGGACGAGGTGCGCGAGATCGGCCGCCAACTGGGCCTGCCCGAGGAGCTGATCGAGCGGCAGCCATTTCCCGGACCGGGGCTGGCCGTGCGCTGCCTGTGCACGGATGCCGAGGCGGCCCCCGAGCGGCTCGAGGAGGGCTGGCTCATCCCCCTACGCTCGGTGGGCGTGCAGGGCGACTCGCGCAGTTACCAGCCCATCCTCGCGCTGGAGGGTCTTCTGGCCTCCTGGGTGGACCTGCACGAAACCGCCACCCGCCTTATCAACCGCGTGCGGGAGATCAACCGCGTGGTGGCGCTCACCGGCGCCCATGCGCCCCTGGAGCGGCTTCGGGTCCGGCCCGGCTCGCTCAGCCCGGATCGCCTGGCGCGGCTCCGCTCCGCCGACGCCATCGTGCGCCGCCTCTCGCGTGAGAGCGGCTTCGACCGCCTGGTCTGGCAGTTCCCGGTGATCCTCATCCCGCTGGGTGGGCCCGAGCGGCCCGACTCCATCGTCCTGCGCCCCCTGGATTCGGTGGACGGCATGACCGCCCGCTCGGTCGAAATGGACCCCGCGCTGCTCCGGCGGATGGCCGCCGCGCTGCTGGAATTGCCCGGCCTCGCGGCCGTCTTCTACGACCTCTCCCACAAGCCGCCCGCCACTATCGAGTGGGAGTGAGGCTGAGCAGCGCTATTGCGGCCGCTGCTCAGGCGTGATTTCGGCCTCCTGGCTCGCTGATTCGCCAAGGACCCTCCCCGATCCGTCGATAGCCATCGGGATGCCCCGGCTCGGCGCTTGGGGGGAGCCTCGGCGGCAAAGAGGCGGGGCCCGTGCGGCCGCGGTGGCGTGGCGGCGGGCCGAACAGATGGTGTTTTCCCGGTCCGGAGGCGATCCAGTGCCGTACACGAGCACACCTTTCTTTACTCCCCGCCGGGAAGGGGCCTGCCAATCCGTCGATAAGGGAGCCCGATTCCGGATCTAGACTCGCAGCGGCAGCAGCCTCAGCGCCTCCAGCCACTCGGCCAGCCGCGCCGCCGTCATCGCCAAACGCAGCACCAGCCGCCGCGCGTGATGCGCCCGCCGCGCCGGGGTGTTGATGATTAAGAACCGCAACCGCTTCGGCCGCGCCGTCAACAACTCGGACGGGAGCGCCCACCGCTTCAGCGCCGTCATCACCTTGTGCGCGATCACCGCCAGCCGCAGCCACGCCGCATTCGTTCCGAAGTACTTCGACGGCATCACCCCCGCCGCCAACTCGTTCTTCAAAACGTCATGCACCCCTTCAATCGTTCCCGCCTTCTCCCGGGGCCACCCGATCAGCCGGCTCGCCTTCCATTCCCGGGTGTTGCTCAGCACCGCGAAATGCTTCACCTGGTTGCCGTCGGCCAACAGATTCTCCTGACGCTGCCGTATCCGGATCGCCAGGTAACGCAGCGGTGGCGTGTCCTTGTGCTCAGACTTCTCTCCGGGCACAAAGCTCACTTCCGCGCATTCCCGTATCTCCACCGGATGCGGCTTCCCATCCGGCTCCCAGGTCCCTTCCGGAACCTTCCCAATCGCCTTCTGCAACGCCTCGCTCATCCGCGCGCTGATCGCAAACCCAAGGAGTCCTTTCGGCCCCTCCGCCCGGTCCTCGTCCCGCAGCCAGTTCACCAGATCGCTTTCGTGACAGGCCGAATCGCCCCGGTAGTAGTACGTCGTCACCGTCTCCGGCAGCGCCGCAAACGCCTTCTTCGCCACCGTTAGCGGATCCATCATCGCCGGCACATTCCCGTCCCGGAACTCGTCGGCCAGCACCACGTTCGTCTCCGCCCACACTGCCAACATCGGTGGGTAGCCCCGTTCTCCTTCGTAGGTGCGCAACGCTTCCTGCTTGCGGCTCTCGATGATCGTCGCATCCTGGTCCACCGTCGCGATCCGCTGATCCGGGCACCGACGCCCCAACTCCTGCACCAAGCCCCGGTTCACCTCCCCCAATCCCTCCAGCGGTTGGCTCTCCTCCGGAATGTAGGCGCTCTGATCCCCAGTTCGCCGCCGCTTGGCCTCCTCGATCTTTTCCTCCTCGTGAAACTGATACAGAAACTTCCGCGCTGCCTCCGGGGAAGGAATCCCGTGCCCCATCATCTCCCTCAATCCCGGATCTTCCCGCAGTCGCTGGAAGTCGTCGAAGCACTCCCCGCCCACCGCGTTCAGAATGACGAAGCTCTCCACCATCGTCGCTTCGTCGTAGCCCCGTTCCCGCTCCTTGACTCGCACCTGCTGCCTCACACTGGCGGGCAACCCCTCTATCAGGCGGCGAGTTGGAA
>Ga0194112_10004718_pt1 | contig 18574 bp, 12 predicted proteins | sample TA2MahC400mmetaG_FD_146191 | JGI IMG/M metagenome (GOLD analysis project Ga0194112, IMG submission 146191) | Freshwater microbial communities from Lake Tanganyika, Tanzania - TA2015016 Mahale Deep Cast 400m | ecosystem: Environmental > Aquatic > Freshwater > Lake | place: Tanzania: Lake... | reverse complement strand
GTCATCGGGTAACAGTTCCTTGGCCATGGCTTGGCTCCCGTATGCCAGGTTGAACTGTTACCTTCATCGGCAATCTCCGGGGTTGTGAAACAGCTTCTAAACGTGGGCCGCACGCGCCCGGCAAGCCGGGCGGCTAAACGTGGGCTGCGGCGCGCCCGGCAAGCCGGGCGGCTGAACGTGAGCGGCCGCACGCGCCCGGCAAGCCGGGCGGCTAAACATGAGCGGCCGCACGCGCCCGGCAAGCCGGGCGGCTAAACGTGGGCTGCGGCGCGCCCGGCAAGCCGGGCGGCTAAACGTGGGCTGCGGCGCGCCCGGCAAGCCGGGCGGCTGAACAAGAAGGCTATTTCATTAAGTCGATGCGCACGACAAGCGAGCGCGAGAACTCGGGCAGCGCCACGCGGCCCTGCTCGACCCTGGCGGGCGCCCAGCGGTCCTGCCACGGGTCGTAGGTGCGGACGGCGGCGCCGTCGGTTGCGAGGCCGTCCGGCAGCCGCAGCGACTGGCCGGCGATGCGCCTGGGCGGCTTGCCCTCCGCCAGTTCCGCCTGCCAGGTGTTCTCGGTATCCCGCAGCCACGCCAGGAACGTGCGCCGGCCGCGAAGCGCGCGGACGCGGAGGGCCTCGTGCGGCAGGTCGGCGGCGGCGAACGATTCGGCCGGCGGGTCAACGCCCTCGACAACGGCGGCGAACCGGGCGAAGTGCCGCCACAGGTTGTTCTTCGCCACGTAATGGTCCCAGTGCCAGATGTGTCCCGGGCCGGCGGCGCCGCAGAAGAAGGGGGCGAAGAGGACGTCGTGCAGAATGATGCCGTCGGCGTCCTTCGCGTAAAGTTTGAACGGGCCGCTGTGGCGCGGCTCGACTGCGCCGCTCTCGGCAAGGAGGATGGGCCTGCCGGGCGAGAGTTTCTGGATTTCCGCGACGGCGTCGGCCGCCAGAACGTCAACCGGCCCGTGGCAGACCTTGTAGCCGGCGCCCGTGTCCAGGTAGCGGTGCACCTGCGCAACGTCGTTGCCGGGCAGGACCATCATGCGCGGGTAATAGCGGCGGCTCCAGTCTCCATCGTGGCTGCCGAGGCTCTGCATGCAGAGGTTCCTGGGGAACAGGCGGTGAAGTTCGGCCAGCATGATTTCGGTCCAGGCGAAGACGTCGCCGCCCTTGACGCAGTTGACCTCGTTCCACAATTCCCAGCCGAAGACGACGGGGTCGGAACCGCAGCGTGCGGCGAACCAGGCGAGTTTGCGCTTGAACTGGTCGCGGGAGCGCCGGCCGTCGAAGAAGTCGGCGACCGATTCGGCCGGCCCGCCGTTGGCCACAAGGTGCAGGGGCTTGTTGGCCCAACTCGTGCCGTCGAAGACGCGGAAATGCTCCAGGCAGAGTTTGAGGCGGATGTTGTGTCGGCGTGCGGCGGCCAGAAGTTCGTCGATGTGGCGGGCCTGGCCTTCCTCGTACTGGCCGCTGCGCTTGTTTTCGATGTCGAAGTAGGGGCTGCTGAGCCAGACGCGGACGAAGTTGCCGCGGTTGGCGGAGAGGTTTTTAAGCCACTCCTCCATGCCGGCAAAGCCCTTGTCGGGGGAGGGCGGGCCGACCATGTTCAGGCCGATGGGGATGTAGGGCCGGCCGTCGGAGAGTTCAAAATAGCGCGGGTCGCGCGGGCTCGTGCGCACGAACGCCTGCGCATCGGCAGCACGCGCCTCCGCGCCGCACGCCGCATCCGCGCCGCACGCCGCCAGGAGCGCGGCCGCCGCTGCCAGCCGGAGGAACCGGATAATCATCGCCCGCTCCCTGAAAATGACACCCATCTTGTCTGGAGCCGTCCGCGCCCCTTACACTAGGGCTACGTGGAGCGTGCTTCAAGGGGAATCCGGCAAGGAGCCGCACGTGGGCCGCATGTCGAGGCGCGACGCCCTGAAGGGCATCGGGATGGGCAGTCTTGGTTTCATCGTGGCAGCCGCGAGCGCTCGCGGCCAAGCACAAGGAGAAACGCCGATGGCAGCACCCAAGCCGCAAGTCTTCAGCCTTCCGCCACTGCCGTACAAGTCGCTCGACCCCGTCATCGACGACGCAACGCTGGCGCTGCACCACGACAAGCACCATGCCGCCTACGTGACGGGGGCCAACAAGGCGCTGGAAGAACTGGCCAAGGCCCGCGACGCGGGCGACTTCGCCCTCCTGAAGCACTGGGAGCGGGAACTTGCGTTCCACGGCTCAGGCGTGGTCCTGCACAACCTCTACTGGGCCGGCATGTGGCCGGGGGGCCGCGGCAAGCCGGAGGGCGCCCTTGCGGAGGCCATCGACGCGGGGTTCGGGTCGCTCGCCAGGATGCAGGCCCAACTTGCCTCCGCCGCGAAGGCCGTCGAGGGCAGCGGCTGGGCCGTGGTCGCCTGGGAACCCGCCACGACGCGCCTGGCGGTGCTCCAGGTGGAGAAGCACCAGGACCTGACGGTGTGGGGCTGCGTCCCCATCCTGATATGCGACGTGTGGGAGCACGCGTACTACCTGAAGTACCAGAACAGGCGGCCGGATTACGTCGATGCCTGGATGAAGATCATCGACTGGCAATCGGCGGCCGCCCGCTTCGCCGCCGCGGTGAAGTAGGCGCGCCGCCTACCGGCCTGGGGCGCCATGCTTTCGCGCTGTTGCGAAAGCGTGCTTTCGCAAGCGAAAGCATGGCGCCCGGTGTTGCGCAATCCCCGCGACCTTGCCGCATCGGGCGGAGACGCCGCAACTGCACCCCGTCCTGCCTGGGCGCGGCTTTTCCTGAAACCGCCCTGCCGGTGCGCGCATTATAAAGGATGGCTGCGCCGGCCCGACGCTGTCTGCGGCTGGAGACGGGGGCGGCGAGGTTGAGCAAGGTTCCACGATGGCACAGGCAGTTGCCTGGGAACTCGTCAGGCAGGCCGCGGCGGGTCAGGCGGACGCCCGCCGGGCCCTCGTCGAGGCCACGCTGGACGACCTGTGGGCGCTGGCCATGCGTCTCGTGCGGCGGCAGGATGAGGCGGAGACGATAGTCCAGGAGACCTACGCGCGGGCCTTCGCGGCGCTCGGGGGCCTTACGCCCGCCGGCCGCTTCGAGGGGTTCCTGGCCCGCGTGGCCACCAACCTGGTCCTGGAGCGGTGGCGCCGCCGCAGGCCGACCGCCGACGTGTCCGAGGTGGATGCGGCCTCCAGCGACGCCGAGCCGTGGCAGACGGCCGCCGACAAGGAAGAACACGGCCGCCTTCTGGCCGCCGCGTGGCAGGCCATCCAGGACCTGTCGCCTGAGCCGCGCGCGGCCATGCTGCTCTTCTACGCACAGGAGCAGTCGTGCCGGCAGGTGGCCGAAGTCATGGACGTGCCCGTGGGAACCGTAAAGACGTGGCTGCACCGAGCCCGCAACCAGGTGCGCCAGGACGCGGAGCGGATTCTGCATGGCTCCGGCGCCGCGCAACCGTAGGAGGCGAATCATGAAGACCCCGTGCGACCGCATCGGCGAGTGGCTGGACGACGAGACCCGGCCGCCCATTGCGGCGGATCTTGCGGCCCACGCGCCCGGCTGCGACGCCTGCCGCAACCCCGTCGCCCTGGAGCGCGCCCTGCGCGAAGGCCTGCGCGACGTGGCGGCGCCGGATGCCGCGCGGCGGGCGGCGCTGGTGAACGGCATCCTGCGTGCGTCGTCGGCGGCTCCGCCCGCCTCCGGCCGCAGGGGCCGCACAGTGTTCTGGTCGTGGGCGGCGATTGCGGCGGCAGCGGCGATTATCCTGGCCGCCGTCCTGGCCTGGCCGCAAGTGCCGCGGAACCCCATCTCGCCGACCGAAGTTTTCGGCGACTTCCTGGGGCCGCTCGTGATGCTCGTGCCGCCGGCGCCGCAGGAGGATGCGGCCACGGCGCCCCCTGCCCCGTCGGCCGAGGTGTTGACGGCCGACGACGTGTTCGGCGTGTTCTGGTCCGACTTTGAAGGGCCGCTGGCGGTTGCGCTGGGCGCGATGGAGGCCCCGCGTGTGGCGGCCGGCATCCCGGCCGCAGCCGCAGTGGGGCCGACCAAGGAAGAATAACGGGACTGTCATCGTCCGCAAAAGGAGACCGCACATGAAGACCCTGAGAGTTATGCTTCTGGCCGCCGCGATGGCGATTCCCGCCGCCGCCCAGGCCGCCGTCAACTCCATCGAGATGGCCAGCCTTGTGCCGGCCGACGCGAAGGCCCTCATCGAGACGCTCGATGCGGCGGGCCTGCGGCAGACGCTGCTGGAGTCGAAGTTCTGGGCCGCGCTCCAGGGAACCCAGGCCTTCAAGGACTGGCGCGCCGGCCCGAAGTACGCCGAGATGCGCCAGCGCGTGGACGAACTTCTGAAGAACCTCGACATGGCCGAGGACCAGGCGCTGCGGACCTACCTGGGCCGCCGCACCGCCGTGGTACTTCTGCCCTCGGGCGACGAGAAGAAGCCCCACGGCGTCCTGCTGGCGCAGGTGGCCGGGGCCACGCCCGCCGAGAGCGCGGCCCGCGCCCAGCGATTCGTGCACGCCGTCGGCGCGCTGGAGGCCGGCAAGCACCGCGACATCGCCATCTGGGAAGTGCAGAAAGACGGGCGCCTCGACCGGATGGCCGTCTCGGGCGGCGTCCTTTTCATCACGAGCGCCCCGGGCGACGCCCTGGAACGCGTTCTGGATGCCGCACTCGGCGGCGCTTCGCTGGGCGCAACGGCCGACTTCAAGCGCGCCACGGAGGGCCTGCCGCCCGACTGGCGCATCCGGGCCTACGGCGCTCAGTGCCCGCCGCGAAAAGGGCCGGGGGCAGTGGCCATGTATCCGCAGGGGGCCGACCGCGTCCACTTTGAGTGGCGCCTGGTGGGCGGCGAGGCTGACCTGAGCCTCACGCTGCCGGCCGTCCTTGCGGGGCCGAGCGTCATGCCCGGCTCGGCCGTCGCCGCCTCGTCCGGCGTGTTCTATCCCGACGCCATCTGGGAGAAGGTCAAGGCCAAGTTGGCCCAGGAAGGCGACGCCGGCCAGGAGAAACTCCACCGGGCCGAGATGTTCCTTCGCGGCTGGTTCCCCGGCAAGAGCATGCAGGAGATCACCGGGGCGTTCGGGCCGGAGGCGTCGCTGGCCATCCTGAAGGGCGAGGCCGGCGCCGCGCCGGGCCTCGTGGGCCTGGTGAAACTCACACCCGCCGGCCGGGCCGTGGCACAGGCGCTGAAGGACGGCCTTGCCGCCAAGGCCATGATCCTGGCCGCCCTGCGCGACCCGAACAAGACGGACGGGCCGCGGTTGAACGTCCGCGAGGAATCCGCGGGGGCCGCATCCATGCTCATCGTCGAGGCGCCGGGCCTTCTGGACAAGGTCCTCGGCGACTGGGCAAAGGACGTCGCCCTGACCGTGGCCGTGACCGACGGGTGGCTGGTCGTGGGCACCTCCGTGTCGGGCGTCCGCGCGACGGTCCGCACGGCTACGGGCGCCGACGAGGGCGCCACCCTGGCTGCCGCCCTGGCCGCCGAGGGCGAGAAGGTCCCCGCCGAGCCGGTCACGCACTGGGGCGTCATCCGCCCCGCGGGCGCCGCCGACACCGTCCTGGCGTTCGCCGAGAAACTCGCCGGCAAGGAACGCATCGACCAGGCCAGGAAACTTACCAACCTGGCCGAACTGCTGAAACTCGTCAAGCGTCTGTCCTGGCAGCGCACGGACGAGGCCGAGGTCATACGCGGCAAGGCCGACATACAGGCCGTGGAATAGGGCCGCGCGGCACAGGGGAGAGTACGGGGGCGCACGCGGCGCGGCGGGTGTGAGCACCCGCCGCGCCGCGCTTTCCGCAAGAGGTGTTCCATGCGTGCATTCGCCCGAGCGCCGGCGATTCTGCTCGCGCTTGCTCTGGCCGCGCCGGCGGCTGAACAGGCAGCCATCCCCGCGGCAGCCGCGGTCTCAGCGGCGGAATCACCCGCCGCACCACCCGCCCCGGCCGCAGCACCCTACAAACTCCAGGCCGGGCCGTTCGCCGTCGAGGTTGCCCGCGAGTTCGTCCTGCGCGACGCCAATCGCGGCAAAGACCTGCCCGTGACCGCCACGTTCCCGAAGGACGGCGGGCCGCACCCCGTCGTCATCTTCTCGCACGGGGCGGGCGGAAGCGGCGACGCCTACATGCCCCTGGTGCGTCACTGGGCCGGCCACGGCTACGTGTGCCTCGCCCCGACGCACGCCGATTCGCTCAGCCTGCGCGAAAAGACCGAGGAAGCGAGCGGCGGCATGGCCGCCATCGTCAGCCGCGCGCTGCGCGACCACAACGGCTGGGTGAACCGCGCACGCGACGTCTCCTTCCTCATCGACTCGCTGGCCGAAATCCAGGAGAAGGTCCCCGCCCTCAAGGGCCGCATCGACGCCAAGCGCCTCGGCGTAGGCGGACACTCCTACGGGGCGATGACGACGCAACTGGCCGCCGGGGCCGCCATCGACCTGCCCGGCGGCGAGAAGGGCAAGAGCCTGGCCGACCCCAGGCCGCTTGCCTTCCTCCTCCTCTCCGGCCAGGGAACCGCGCAGATGGGCCTGACGGAGCGGTCCTGGGACGCCGTCAAGCGCCCCATGATGGTCATGACCGGCACGCGGGACCGCGGGGCCCGCGGCCAGGACTGGCAGTGGCGGCTGGAGCCGTACAAGTTCGCCCCGCCGCCGGACAAGTACAGCGTGCTGATTGACGGGGCCAACCACATGTCGTTCCTCGGGCGGCTGGCGGAGGGCGACGGGGGCACGGGCGGCACGCAGGACGCCGCAGGACGCGGAGCGCTCGTGCGGGCGCTCCTGGCCGGCGTCCTCGACGACGGAACCGACCAGAAAGCCGTCTTCGACGCCGTCAAGACCTCGACGCTCGCCTTCTGGGACGCCTACCTGAAGGACGACCAGAATGCGCGGGCCTGCCTGAAATCCGACGCCCTGCCCGCCTGGAGCAAGGGCGCCGTGCGGATGGAGCGGAAGTAACTTTCAGCCGACGCCGGCGGGGGCGCGGCGCGGCCGGCCTGTCCGGCCGCGGGAGTCACAGGGGCACGGGCGCCCCGCCCCTGGCGGGCGAAAGCATGCCCTCGGACCTCGCATGGCGTGCGGAGGGGCTGAGCGCATAGATTCACGGGGGGCTAAACGCGGTCGGCGTCGGCGTCTTCGTCTTCATCCTCGTCGTCCGGCTCGTCCTCGTCGGCGGCGCGCTTCCACTTGTCGGCCTCGTCGGCCTCGTCCACCTCGCGGCTCATGTGGCGGTAGAGTTTCTCCTGGAGCGGGGCGATGCGCTTATACTCGGCGATGGTGGCCACGTAGGCGCGGGTCATCATGTCGAGGCGCAGCAGTTGCCACTTCATCAGGCACTCCGGCTCCTTGATGGTTGCGAAGGGGTTGCACTTCAGTTGCACCTGCCCTTCGGGGCCCATCTCGCAGAACTCGCAGTCCTTGCACTGGAGCATATGCAGGTTCCTTTCACCGCGGAGAACGCGGAGAACACGGAGAAAGAATCTTGATAAAAACAAAGACTGATGCCGTGCCGTTCCCCTGGTCTCTTTTTTCTCTGCGTTCTCTGCGTCCTCTGCGGTTAAACCGCCCGGTCCCGCGGCCGCCCGCCGAGCACGCGCGGCGAGGCGGCCAGCACCGCGCAGGCCGCCGCGGCGCACCCGCCGCCGAAGCCGAACGCCCACGCCGGCCCCGCCGCCGCATATATGATACCCAGAAGCAGGCTCGCCGGGAACTTCGCGATGCCCTCGCAGAAGTACGCCAGCCCGTACGCGGCCCCCCGCACCTCCGGCCGCACGTAGTCCGCCACCACCGCCTTCTGAACCCCCTCCGTGAACCCGTAGAACAGGCCGTAGGCCGCGAACAGCGCCCACGCCTGCCACGGCTCGGCCGCCAGCCCGAACGCAAAGTAAACGCCCGCGTAAATGATCCAGCCCGCCAGCAGCAGGCGCGTGCGGCCAAGGCGGTCGGCCAGAAAGCCCCCCGGCAGCGTGAAGACCATCTTGGCCACGTTCAGGACGAAGAACATCAGCGGCAGTTGCCACGGAAAGTTCCACTCCGCCGCCAGCGCCTGCCGCTCGGCGTGCGTAAAGTTCACCGAGTAGCCGAGGACCTGCCCCGCCCGCACCAGCAGGAACATGTCGGAGGAGTTGCCCAGGGCGAAGATAAGAAGGGCGACCAGCAGCCCCCAGAACCTCCGGTCGTACGCGGCGGCGAGGTCCAGTTGCACCTTCTTCTTGATCTCGGCCGCCGTCTCGCGCACGAACAATACGATGGCCGCCACCGCCAGCGCCGCCGGCGCCGCCGCGATGACGTACATCCAGCGGAACACGTCGGCGGGCACGACGCCGGCCCCCGCCTCGGCCAGACGCCGGAAATGCGGAAACAGCGCCAGCGCCAGGACCACCCCGGCGACCTGGCCGACGCTCGCCCCCGCGTGGTCCATCAGCCGGTGGAACGAGAAGGCCTTGCCCAGGTGCTCGGGCGCCACCGCCCCCGCCACCAGCGCGTCGCGCGGCGCGCCGCGGATGCCCTTGCCCACGCGCTCAAGGCTCAAGAGCGCCAGCACCTGCCACGGCGCCGCCGCAAGCGCAAGGACGGGCTTGACGAGCGTCGATATCCCGTACCCCAGCCCCACCAGAACCTTGCGGTTGCCGAGGCGGTCCGAGAGCCACCCCGATCCCACGGTGACCAGGCTGGCCGTGCTCTCGCGGATGCCCTCCACCAGGCCCACCCACACCAGGCCGCCGCCCAGGAGGGCGACGTAGAACGGGACCGTCCACATCATCATGTCGCTGGATGCGTCGGTCAGGAACGAGACGACGCCCAGGGCGACGACGTTCCGCGGCAGCGCGGCCCGGAAGCCGGCGAGCAGGCGGTTGCCCGCCTGCGGCGGCGCGGCCGGGGGCGGGGCGGTGGGGCTCATGGGCCTCCTGCCGCGGGCCCGCGCGGCTCGTAGCGCTGGGCGATGGGCATGCGGCGGCCGAAGCCGAACGCGCGGCTGGTGACCTTAAGGCCGGGCGCGGCCTGCTGCCGCTTGTACTCGTTGCGGTCCACAAGGCGGACGACCTGGGCGACCGTCTTCGGGTCGTACCCTGCGGCAACGATGTCGTCGGGCGCAACCTCCTGCCGCACGTAGAGGTCAAGGATGCCGTCGAGGACGTCGTACGGGGGCAGCGAGTCCTGGTCGGTCTGGTTTGCCTTGAGTTCCGCCGACGGGGCCTTCGTGAAGACCCGCTCGGGAATGAGCGGCCGGGGGGCCGCAGCGCTGATGTGCCGCGCAAGGGCGTATATCATCGTCTTCGGGACGTCGCTTATGACCGCCAGGCCGCCCGCCATGTCGCCGTACAGGGTGCAGTAGCCGACGGCCAGTTCGCTCTTGTTGCCTGTCGAAAGAACGAGATATCCGAACTTGTTGGAGAGCGCCATCAGTACCGTGCCGCGCACCCGGGCCTGGATGTTCTCCTCCGCCGCGTCGGCCTCGCGGCCGGCGAAGGCGGGGCCCAGCGCCTCTTCAAAGGCGCGGTGCGGCCCTTCTATGGGAATCACAAGACACCGGATGCCCAGGCTGTCGGCCACGGCGCGGGCGTCCTGGAGGCTGTGCTCGCTCGAAAAGCGGCTCGGCATGGCCACGCCCACGACGTGCCCGGGGCCGACGGCCTCGGCGGCCAGGCACGCCGTGACGCTCGAGTCTATGCCGCCCGAGAGGCCCAGCACGGCCTCCTTGAACCCGCACTTGCGCATGTAGTCGCGGATGCCCAGGACGAGGGCCTGACGGAGGGCCTCGATGTCGGCGGGCAGTTCCTCCGTCGGCCCAGCGGCGGCGGCGCCGTCCGGCAGGTCGGCCACGCCCAGGTCCTCGGCGAACGCCTTCAGTTGCGCCACGATGCGGCCGGAGGCGTCCATGGCGAAACTTGCGCCGTCGAAAATGAGTTCGTCGTTGCCGCCCACCTGGTTGACGTACACGACGGGCCTCTCGTACTTGACGGCCTGTGCCCGCACCACGGCGGCGCGCTGGGCGAATTTGCCCATGACGAACGGCGAGGCCGACATGTTCACCAGGATGTCCGCCCCCGCCTCGACCAGTTCCGCCACCGGATTGCCGTGGTAGTAGCGGGCGGTGGGTCCGGCGGCGTCCTGCGTCCAGATGTCCTCGCAGATGGAGAGGCCCAGCCGGAGGCCGCCGCACGGGACCGTGGCCGGGCGGGCGTCGCCGGGCTCAAAATATCTCATTTCGTCGAAAACATCGTACGCGGGCAGGAGCGACTTGTACTTCCTGGCCAGGACGCGCCCCTCGGCAATGAGGGCGGCCGCATTGTGCAGGGGCAGGCCCCGCGGACCCACCGTGCGGTCGGCGTAGCCGACGACCAGGGCCGTGCGTCCGACCTCCGCCACGAGGCGCTCCAGCGCCGCCAGGTTGTCGGCGATGAAACTCTGCTTCAGCAGGAGGTCCTTCGGCGGGTAGCCCAGGAGCGAGAGTTCCGGCGTAACGACCACGTCGGCGCCCAGGCGGACCGCGCGCCGGTAGGCGTCCACGATCCGCCGCAGGTTGCCGCCGATGTCGCCGATGGTCGGGTTCAGTTGGGCAAGGGCGATTTTCATGGCCGTCATGGTAAACGCCCGGCGGGGGCAAATCAACCGGCCTTGCGACGACAAGCGGCGGCCGGGCGCCCTTCACACGGCCGTCGCCGCGCCGAGCCTGCCCGCCTCAGGCGGGCGACGGCTGGACAGGCGCGACTTGTCCCGTCGCCGTACCGGCGACGGCTAAACAGGCGCGCCTTGCCCCGCCGCCGCCCGGCCGCTACCATAACGCGGGGCGAAACGGGAGCGGCAATGAGGCGATGGCAGGGCATCCTGGCGGCGGCCGCGGCGGCGATGGCGGCGGCCGCGCGACCCGCCGCGGCCGAGGCTCCCCCGCCCGACCGCCTGGCCGCAGACATTATCGTCAGCGGCCGCACCTCAACCGCCGTCAAGGTGGACGTCGTCCGCACGGGCAGCGAGATACCCGCGACGTTCGCCGGGGACCGCGTCAAGAACACTCCCGGCTTCTCCTGGTACGTCAGCCGCCACTGGGCGCTTAAGACCGACTACCCGGAGGAGAAGGCTCGCTTCTACCTGACGCTGCTTGAGCAGGCCTACCCGCACTACGTGGAACTCTTCGGGCGCGAGATAGCCGGCATCGGCCGGATGCGGCTGGCCGTCTGCTACGCCTCGAGCACGAAGCGGCTCAAGGAGGCCCTGGCCGGCGACGGCGCCACGTGGGACTTCAAGGGCGGCGGCATCACGCTTGAACAGTGGAAGTGCGCGTACCAGTACCCCAGCGGCTCCCTGGACTACCACCAGCGGTACATCCTCCTGCATGAATGTACGCATCTTTACCAATTGTGCCTGCTCGGGAGTTCGTACACGGTGCCGATGTGGTTCACCGAGGGCGCGGCCGACGGCCTGGCGAGCCACGTGTACGAGTCGGCCCCGCGGCGTCTGACGTTGTGGGTGCTCGACAAGGCGACGACTCGCAACCACCTGGACAGCGGCCTTGCGGCCCTCCGCCAGTCGGCCCTGACGGCCGAGAAAATCCACGACGTCGGAGGGGCGGACGGCTCGGAGCGCGGCCTGCCGTTCCTCCTTGTGAACTTCCTGGCAACCGACCCCGACCGCGCGCAGAAGTTCCGCCTCTGGCGCGACGAAATGTTCCGCCGCAACCTCAAGGACGGCTGCCTGGCCGAGTCCAGCCGCCTCATGACCGCCCTCTTCGGCCCGTGGCGCAGAATTGACGAGGAGTTCCAGGCGTGGGCCGGCGCCCTGCGCAGCACGTTCCATTACGCCGAGTGGGGGTGGGAACAGGACGGCGACACGCTGTGGTCGTACGGCTTCGCGGAGAACGGGCGCCTGAGCGAAACCGACGTCAACCTGCCGCCGCGCGAGCCGCCGCAGTATCATCCCCTGCGCATGGACTGGCCGCGCGGACAGCCGCCGCCCCTCGTCGGGCCTGTTGCCCGCGGCACGGCGGAGCCGGCGGTCGGGTGCCTGCTGGACTTCTCGCGCGACCCCGGCAGGGGCCGGGCCGGCCTCGGCTTGGGCGTCATCGCGGATGACGGCGCCCCGCCGCGCGGCTCGAAGCCTCCGCCCGACAGCCCCAAGACGACCAGCGGCGTCCGGGTCATCACCATCCGCCCGGGCAAGGCGTCGGGCAACGGTTACCTGGCGGTGCTGGTGCAGGAGGGGCGGGAACTGCTGATGGAGGGCCAGGCGCTGGGCGTGGATCGCAGGACCGTTGCGCTGCCGCAGACGCTGCGCGACGCGATTGTCGCGGGCGGGCACAAGGCGGGCCTCACGGTGCACATCGCGGCGGCGGGGCTGGAGATCGTCCTGCGCGCGAAGGACCCGAAGGCGCCGGCGCCCGCGGAGTTCCGCACGGCGCTGGCGCTGACGGCGGAGCAGCGCGAGCGGGTTCTGTCGCGGCCGATGGCGGTCCTGTCGCGCGACGGGCGGCACGGCGTTACGCCGGCCGTCGACGACGCCCGCCGGCCGGAGCCGGATTCTCTACTTCTCGCTCCCGCCCCGCCGAACCGGTGGCGGAATCCGGGCGACGCGCAGTTGTCCGCGCTCTACCGTGCCGCCTGGCTGCTGGGCGAGAAGGCCCCGCCATCGCTCGCGGCGCTTCGCGAGCGGATGCTGGCGGCCGCCGACAAGGCGCCCGAGGAGCAGAAGGCGGCCGTGGCGGAGTTCCAGGAGCGAATCGCGCAGGTGCGCCAGGACATCGAGCGCTCGGGCGCCCCGGCCGAGGCCGCGGCGAAGGCGCTCGCGGCCCTGGACCAAGACGCCGCCTCGAAATGACGAATGATGAAATCCGTTTCGTCATTCGCCACTTGCCGCCCAGCGGGTATCATTATGGGGGGCGCCCGTCCGCCTTGTGTGGAGGCGCGCATGACCATCGTCAACCCGCAACTGAGCCTGGGCCTGCCGGGGCTGGACCGCATGATCCGCGGCCTCATCCCCGGCGACAACCTTGTCTGGGAGGTGGACTCGGTAGAGGACTACGCCCCGTTCGTGCGGCCGTACTGCGACAGCGCGGCCGCGAGGGGGCAGAAGGTGGTGTACTTCCGCTTCGCCTCGCACCCGCCGCTCCTGGAGCCGAATGGCAAGGTCGAGGTGTGCCAGGTGCACCCTGCGGAAGGGTTCGAGACGTTCCTGGCCGAAATCCACAAGACCATCGAGCGCACGGGGCGCGGGGGCTTTTACGTCTTCGACTGCCTCTCGGAACTGGCGGTGGACTGGTACAGCGACCAGATGCTCGCGAACTTCTTCATGCTCACCTGCCCGTACCTGTACGACGTGGAGGCCATCGCGTACTTCGCTCTGCTGAGGAACTACCACTCGTCGCACGCCACGGCGCCCATCACGGAGACGGCCCAGGTGTTCCTGGACGTATATCGACATAAGGGTCATCTTTATATTCACCCGCTGAAGGTCCAGCAGCGCTACTCGCCCACGATGTACATGCTGCACGCCTGGGAGGGCGACGACTTCACCCCCGTGCGCGAGAGCGCGCGCATCTCCGAGATACTGACGAGCGTGCCGTGGCTGCACCCCGAGTCGGAGCACTACCGGGTGGGCGTGTGGCACCGCACGTTCCTGCGGGCCGAGGAGACGCTGGCGGCCATCCGCGCGGGCGAGGCGCCCCCCGGGAAGGCCGGCGAGTACTTCCAGCGCCTCATACGCATGGCGCTTTCGCGCGACGAGCGGGTCCGCGCCCTCGTCGAAAAGCACCTCACCCTGCCCGACATCCTCGACATCGGCAAACGCATGATCGGCACGGGCCTGGTGGGCGGCAAGGCCGCGGGCATGCTCCTGGCGCGGGCCATCCTCAGGCAGCAGTCGCCCCGCTGGGCCGACGTCCTTGAGCCGCACGACTCCTTCTACATCGGCAGCGACGTCTTCTACACATTCCTCGTGCAGAACGGCATCTGGTGGATGCGCCAGCGCCAGAAGGACGCCCCCTCGCACCTGGAGGGCGCCGGGCGGCCCCGACAGCGCATGCTGACCGGGCGGTTCCCCGACTACATCATGCGCCAGTTCGAGGAGATGCTCGACTACTTCGGCCAGTCGCCGATCATCGTCCGCTCGTCAAGCCTTCTGGAGGACAACTTCGGCAATTCCTTCGCGGGCAAGTACGAGAGCGTCTTCTGCGCCAACCAGGGCTCGCGCGAAAAACGCCTCCAGGACTTCCTCTCGGCCGTCCGCACCATTTACGCCAGCACCATGAGCGAGAAGGCCCTCAGTTACCGTGCCGCGCGCGGCATACTTGACCGCGACGAGCAGATGGCGCTGCTGGTGCAGCGCGTGAGCGGCTCGGTTTACGGCGAGAACCTTTTCTTCCCGCAGATAGCCGGCGTGGGCCTCTCGGTGAACCCGTACGCCTGGAGCGAGTACATCGACCCGAAGGCGGGCATGCTGCGGCTGGTCTTCGGCCTGGGCACGCGGGCCGTGGAGCGCGCCGACGACGACTACACGCGCGTTGTGGCCCTGAACGCGCCGGAGCGCCGCCCGGAATCCAACTTCGACGAGGTCAGGCGCTACTCGCAGCACCGCGTGGACGTGCTGGATTTGACGGCCAACCAACTCGTGTCCGACCGGTTCGCCGCCGTCGCCCGCCGCTGCCCGGAACTGCCCCTGGCGCTGTTCGCCTGCGGCGAGGGCGGCGAGGTGCGCACGGCCGGGGATGCAGGCCGGGCCGACGCATTCCCGTGGGTCCTCACGTTCGACCGCCTCTTCGCGCAGACGCCCTTCGTCCAGGACATGCGCGACATGCTGCGCACCCTCCAGGAAGCCTACGACTACCCCGTGGACGTGGAGTTCACCGCGAACTTCTTCGCCGACGGGTCGTACAAGATCAACCTGGTGCAGTGCCGGCCGTTGCAGGTGAAGGGCGCGGGGCCTGCGGCCGGGCCGCCCCCCGACATCCGCCGCGAGGACGTGGTGGTCGAGGCGCACGGGGCAGTCATCGGCCAGAGCCGCCTCCTGGCCGTCGATCGCCTGATTTACGTCGAGCCGGCCGTGTACGGGCAACTGCCCGTGGCCGAGCGGTACGCGGTCGCGCGGCTGATCGGGCGGCTGGCGCACGCCGGCGGGCCGGGCGGCCCGCGGACGCTCATGCTCCTGGGACCCGGACGCTGGGGCACCACCACGCCGTCGCTCGGCATACCCGTGCGGTTCGCCGACATCGACGCCGTCGGCGTCCTGTGCGAGATCGTGGCCATGCGCGACGACCTCGTGCCCGACGTCTCGCTGGGCACGCACTTCTTGAACGAACTTATAGAGATGGATATCTTATACACGGCCCTTTTCCCGACGCGGCCGGACAACTTCCTGAACAAGGCGTTCTTCGAGTCGCGGCCGAACCGCCTGGCGGACCTGGCGCCCGACGCCGCCGCCTGGGCCGCCGCCGTCCGCGTCGTCGACGCCGCCGACCTCGGCCCCGCGGCCGCCGTCAAACTCTACGCCAACCACCTGAAGCAGACGGTCATCTGCTACCTGGACCGCGAGAATCCCTAAGCAGAACCGCAAGAAGAATCATCACACCTTTGCGCGGCGGTTCTCCTGAACCGCCGCGCGGATTGCCGCTTACGAGCGCCTGAATCAGGCATTTCGGCGCGGCGGGATCGATAGCGCCGAGATTGCCCCGCGGGGCCGCATTTTCCTTTGCGGAAACCGCCCGTTTCTGCTATAGTTTCGCGCCGTGAGCGGCCCCGAGATTACGTGCGCAACTGCTTGTAATCCCATGACTTATAACATACCCATCCGGCCAAAGGAACCCACGCGGTGGACCGCCTGAACCAGCAGGAAAACATCCAGGAACTGTTCATCGAAGAAGAGATGAAAGACGCGTACCTCACGTACGCCATGAGCGTCATCGTCAGCCGCGCACTGCCCGACGTCCGCGACGGCCTCAAGCCCAGCCAGCGCCGCATACTGGTCGCCATGAACGACCTCGGCCTCGGCCCGCGCAGCCGCTACCGCAAGTGCGCCAAGATATGCGGCGACACCTCCGGCAACTACCATCCCCACGGCGAGGCCGTCGTGTACCCCACCCTGGTGCGCATGGCCCAGCCCTTTGCCGAGCGATACCCGCTGGTCGACGGCCAGGGCAACTTCGGCTCAATCGACGGCGACCCCCCTGCCGCAATGCGGTACACGGAGGCCCGCCTGGCGCAGCCGGCCATGGAGATGCTGGAGGACTTGGAGAAGGACACCGTCGATTTCCAGTCCAACTACGACGACACGCGCGAAGAGCCCACCGTGCTGACGGGCAAGTTCCCGAACCTCCTGGCGAACGGCTCAAGCGGCATCGCCGTGGGCATGGCCACGAGCATCCCGCCGCATAACCTGGGCGAAATCTGCGACGCCGTCCTGGCGGTCATCGACAAGCCCGACATCGAGGTCCGGGAACTCCTGCGGTACGTCAAGGGCCCCGACTTCCCCACCGGCGGCCTCATCTGCGGGCGCCAGGGCATCATCGACGGCTACACCACCGGCCGCGGAAACATCACCGTCCGCGCACGCGCTCACACCGAGGACGTCCGCGGCGGGAAGACCAACATCGTCGTCACCGAGATCCCCTACGGCCAGATAAAGACGCGCATCATCGAGCGCATCGCCGAGTGCGTCAAGGACGCCGTCATCGACGGCATCGCCGACGTGCGCGACGAGTCCGACCGCGAAGGCATGAGGCTGGTCATTGAACTGAAGCGCGACGCCGACGCCGCCGTCGTCCTGAACCAACTCTGGCAGCATACCCAACTCCAGGACACCTTCTCCATCATCAACATCGCGCTGGACAAGGGCCGCCCGCGCACGATGAACCTCAAGGAAATCCTGGTGGCCTACAAGAACCACCGCATCGAGGTCATCCGCCGCCGGACCGTGTACCTGCTGAAGAAGGCCAGGGCGCGCGAGCACGTCCTCTTCGGCCTCCTCTACTGCGTCGCCAACATCGACGAAATTATCGACATAATCAAGAAAAGCCCCGACGTGCCGGCGGCCAAGGCCCGCCTCATGGCCAGGGCATGGACGTTCCGCATCGCCGGCCTGCCGGGCAAGAAGGGCGACGCCGCCAACCAACTGCTCGCCGCCGCAACGAAGGAACCCCTCCGCTTCTCCGCCGTCCAGGCCGACGCCATCCTGGGCATGCGCCTCCAGCAACTCACCGGGCTTGAAGTCGAGAAACTCCGCGACGAGTGGAGCCAGGTCAAGCAGCAAATCGAGGAGTACGAGGCCATCCTCAGGGACGAGCGCCTGGTCCTCAATATCATCGCCGAGGACCTCCACGAACTGAAGGACAAGTACGCCGACCCGCGCCGCACGGAAATCGTCGGCGAGGCCCAGGAACTCAACATCGAGGACCTCATCGCCGAGGAATCCTGCGTCGTCACCATCAGCCACGAGGGCTACATCAAGCGGCTGCCGCAGACCTCCTACCGACGCCAGGGCCGCGGCGGAAAGGGCGTCATCGGATCGACCGCCAAGGAAGGCGACTTCATCAAGACCCTCTTCGTGGCCTCCACGCACGATTACGTCCTGTTCTTCACCAGCAAGGGCCAGTGCCACTGGCTGAAGGTGTACGACATTCCGCAACTGTCGCGCCAGAGCAAGGGCCGCGCCATCGTCAACATGCTCCGGCTGCGAGAGGGCGAGGCCATCGCCAGTTTCGTCCCCGTCCGGGAGTTCGACGAGAAGCGGCAACTGGTGTTCGCCACGGCCCTGGGCACCGTCAAGAAGACCGCCCTGGCCGCCTTCAGCCGCCCGAAGCGCGGCGGCATAATCGCCATCAACCTCGACAAGGGCGACAGCCTCATCGACGTGGATATAACCGGCGGCAACGACGAGATCGTCCTCGGCACACGCGACGGCATGGCCATACGCTTCCACGAAAGCGAGGTCCGAAGCATGGGCCGCGACGCCACGGGGGTGCGCGGCATACGCTTGCGCAAGGGCGACGCCGTGATCGGCATGAGCCTCGTCCGGCCCGACTACGCACTCCTGACGGTCTGCGAGAACGGCTACGGCAAACGCACCGAGTTCCAGGAGTACCGCACGCAGAGCCGCGGCGGCATCGGACTGATAAACATCAAGACTTCCGAACGCAACGGCAAGGTCGTCTCCATGCAGACCGTACGCGACGGCGACGAACTGATGCTCATTACACACCAGGGCCAGGTCGTCCGCGTCGGCATCGACGCCGAGAGCCTGCGACCCATCGGCCGGGCCACCCAGGGCGTACGCATCATCCGCACAGGAGAGGGCGACAAGGTCGTCGCCGTCGCACGTGTCGCCTCAGAAAAGGAAGAAGCCGAGGCCGAAGCCGGCGCCGGAGATGCCGACCCCGCCGGCGCCCAAGAGAAGTCGTAGCCGAGCCCGCGGCGGCGGGTCGGGCGCTTTGCGCGGTGGGTCTCCTGACCCGCCGCGCAGCAACTTGCGGCGCCGTACCGCGCCCGCCGCGGCGCTTTTCGAGCCCGGCGCGGAAGCGGCGGGTTATTCTCGCATGAAACGCATCATCCTATGCTCGCTGGCACTCGCCCTGCCGACGGCCCTCGCCGCCGCCGGCCAGCCCGCACCTGCCGCGC
>Ga0194112_10004716_pt1 | contig 18575 bp, 8 predicted proteins | sample TA2MahC400mmetaG_FD_146191 | JGI IMG/M metagenome (GOLD analysis project Ga0194112, IMG submission 146191) | Freshwater microbial communities from Lake Tanganyika, Tanzania - TA2015016 Mahale Deep Cast 400m | ecosystem: Environmental > Aquatic > Freshwater > Lake | place: Tanzania: Lake... | reverse complement strand
TCTGGCTCACGGCCCGGTCCACAGAGGTCCGGCTCTTGTCGATGTCGGCGCCGACGATGATCGTGCGCTGCAGGTTGCGCCGCTTGATCTCGCTCGCGGCGGGCTGGACGGAGATGGAGGCGACGTCGGCGAGCGGGACCGCGGCGCCCCGCGGGCCGATCAGGCGCAGGTCGGCCAGGTCCTCCAGCGAGCCCCGCCCCGCCTCCGGCAGCCGGACGACGATGTCGATGTCCTCGTCGCCGTCGCGGAAGGTGGTGGCGATCGTGCCCGCGATCGCCGTGCGGATCTCCAGGGCGATGTCCTGGACCGAGAGGCCGCGCAGGGCGGCGAGCTCCTCGTCGATGCGCACCCGCGCTTCCGGGCGCCCCTCGGGGAAGTCGTCGGTGACGTCCTGCACGCCGTCGATCCCCGCCAGAGCGCCCTTCAGGTCGGCGACCGCCGCGCGGAGCTCCTCGAAGTACTTGCCGCTGACGCGCACGCTGATCGGCTTGCCCACGGGCGGCCCGCCGGAGGGCTTCTCGAAGTGGAGCGCGGCGAGGCCGCTGATGTCCGCCAGTCGCCCGCGCAGGTCGGCGATGATCTCGTCCACGGGGCGATCCCGCTCCCGGCGGTCGACCAGGTTGACGATCACCTGGCCGACATTCCTGCGCACCGTCCACTCGTCGCGCCCCTGGTAGAGGCCGCTGTTGGCCTCGACGTGGCGAAGCTCCTCGGCGGGCAGTCCGAGCGCCGCCGCCTCGATCTTGGACACCACGCGGTCGGTTTCGGTCAGCGAGGTGCCCTCGGGGAGCTTGGCGAGCACGGTGAAGTAGTCAAGGTCCTCCTCGCCGAACATCTGGACGCCGACCAGCGGCACGGCGGCGACAGCGGCCAGGAAGAGCGCGAAGGCCGAGGCGAGCGTCACATAGCGCCGCCGCAGGCAGCCGCGCAGGCGGCGCTCGTAGCGGTCGCGCAGCCAGATGTAGAGGGGCAGTTCCGGCTTCGCGTGGTGGCGCGAGCGGCGCGTCCAGTCGTGGATGTGCGAAGGCAGGAGCACCGTGGCCTCGAACAGGGAGGCGATGAGGGCGATGCAGACGACCATCGGCACGACGCGCATGAACTTGCCCATGATGCCCGGAATGAGCATCAGCGGCAGGAACGCGGCGACGGTGGTCAGCACGCCCGAGGTGATCGGACCGATGACCTCCTCGGTGCCGCGGATCGCCGCCTCGCGCAGCGTCAGGCCCTGCTGCCGGTGGCGGTGGACGTTCTCCAGGACGATGATCGCCTCGTCGACCACGATGCCGAGGACGATGATCATGGCGAAGAGGCTCGAGCCGTTGATCGTGTTCCCGGTCAGGTACATGACGATGAAGGCGATCAGGAACGAGATCGGGATCCCCAGGGCGGCCAGCAGCGCGTTGCCCAGGCCGAGGAAGGCGTAGAGGAGGGCGAAGATCACCAGGAGTCCGATCAGCGCGTTGTTGCGCAGGACGCCGAGGATATCGCGGATGTGGCGGGTCGTGTCGATCGTCGTGCGGAACTCGATGCCGCCGGGCGCGCTCGAGCGGAAGCGCTCGACCAGCTCCTTGACGCCGCCGACGACGGCGAAGGTGGAGCCGCGGGCCTTCTTGGAGACCGAGATGGTCATCGCCGGGCGGGCGTTGAGCCGCGAGACCACCGAGGACTCCGCGCGCACGGCGCGCACCGCGGCCACGTCGCCGAGGCGGACGAGACGGCCCTGGTGGTCGGCCTGAAGGACGACCGATTCGATCTCGTCGATCGACTCGAAGCGGCCGAGCGCGCGGATCTGGAACTCGGATCGGCCGACGACGAGGTTGCCGCCGGGGAGGTTCAGGTTGCGCCGGGCGAGCGCCTGCATGACCGATCCCAGGGTCAGGTGCCGGGCGGTCAAACGGACCGGATCGACCTCGACCCAGATCTCCCGCTCCTCGAGGCCGGAGGTCTGGATCTTGGCGACATCCGCCAGCCGCTCGATCTCCCGCGCCAGGTCGTCGGCCACGGCGGCGGCCGCCTCCGGGTCGTCCTCGTAGGTGATGGCGACGGAGATGACCGGGAGGAAGTCGTCGGAGCCGAAGTCCTCGACGATCGGCGCCCGCGTGCCCTCCGGCAGCCCCGCCTTGTCGACCTGCAGGCGGACTTCCTGGAGCTTGGTCGTGAACTCACTCGCCGACATGTCCTCGAACTTGACCAGGAAGAAGGCGAAACCGTCGCCCGATGTCGTCTGGATCTCCGAGACCTTGTCGATCTTGTCGAGCTCCTTCTCGACCGGGATCGTCACCAGATCCTCGGCCTCCTGCGGAGAGGCGCCCGGATAGGGGATGGTCACGAAGGCCCAGTTGAAGCTGATGTTCGGATTGAGCTCCTGGGGCATCTCGAAGAGACAGAAGAGCCCGCCCGCCACGATGCCGAGCATCAGCAGGTTGACCAGCACCGGCTGGCCGACGGAGAAGCGGGGCAGCGAGGTCATGAGGCTTCCCCCGCGGCGGCGCCCCCGGTCGCGCCTTCGCCCGGGGCCGGGGCGCCGCCCCCCGGAGCGGGGCGGGACTCGGCCTCGACGCGCACGCGCGCGCCGTCCTTCAGGTTGTGCGCGCCGGCGACGACCAGCCGCTCGCCGGGTGCGAGGCCGGCGGCGACGAGGACGCGGCGGCCGACCTGCGGGCCCGTCGCGACGGCGCGCCGGCGGGCGAGGGAGTCCTGCACGACGAAGACGAAGCGGCCGTCGTCGCCGCCCAGGATCGCCTCGCGCGGCACGGCGACCGCGCTCTCGTGGCGGTCGAGCACCAACTCGGCGCGCACGATGAACCCGTCGCGCAGCGGCCCCCCGGGGGGATTCGCCAGGACCGCCTCGACCGGGAAGGTGCGGCTGAGCGCGTCGGCCTCGGGCGAGAGCGAGCGCACGCGGGCCGGGAAGCGGGCTCCCGCGAGCGCCTCGACGGCCAGCTCCAGCGGCGAGCCGGGCGCCAGGCGGGCGATGTGGCTCTGGGCGACGCTCAGCACGAGCCGCAGCGAGTCGATGTCGACCAGGCGGAAGAGAGGCATTCCCGGGGAGGCGAAGGTGCCGACCGCGCAGTGGCGCCGCGAGACCGTCCCGGCGAATGGGGCGCGGATGTCGGTCTGGCGCAGGTTGCGGGCGGCGAGCTCGCGGGTCGCGCGCGCCGCCTGCGCATCCGCTCGGGCGGCGGTGCGGCCGAGGCGCGCTCCCTCGAATGCCGCCGGCGAGATGTCTCCGCCGGCGAAGAGCGTCGAATCGCGGTCGAAGTCGGCGCGGGCGACCTCCCGGCGGGCCTCGGCGGCGAGCAGCCCGGCCTCGGCCTGGTGGAGGGTCTCGCGGGCGACCTCCTTGTCGAGCGAGGCGAGCAGGGCGCCGCGGGCGAGGCGATCGCCGACGTCGGCGGCCAGCGAGCGGACGGCGCCGCTGGTCTCGGCGACCACATCGACGGCCCGGTAGGCTTCGAGCACGCCGGTGAGGGATGTGGTCTCGTCGATCGTGGCGGCCGCGACGACCTCGACCTCGACCGGCACGGCCGCCTCGCCCGCGGGCGGAGCGCTCTTGCGGCAGGAGATCGGAGCGGCGGCGAGCACGAGGGCCGCGGCGAGCGCGAGAGCGGAGGCGGGCGTGGCGCGTGGGGCTGCGGCGAGCGCGCGAGCGGCGGCGAGCATCGCGCGGCGCGCCGCGCCGCCGCCGGCGGGCGGCGTGAGCGGAGATCGGATCGGGCGGGACCGGCTGTCCACGGCGTCACTCCTCCAGGAGCGTGAAGATGCCCCCTAGCGCTTGATGGTAGTCGGCGACGGCGAGCACGAGATCGTAGTAGGCCGAGGCGCGCGCCTGCTCCGCGGCCTGCAGGAGCAGATGGGCGTCGACCCACTCCAGATTGCTCAAGCGCCCCAGCGTGTAGCTGCCGCGCTGGATCTCATGGTTGCGGCGCGCGCTCCCGAGGCCCGCCTCGGACAGGCGGAGCTGCTCGGCCGCGCTGCGCAGCGCCGTGCGCGCCGCCTCGGCGGCCAGCAGGACCCCGCGACGGCCGGCGTCGACCGTCGCGCGCGTCTCCAGCGCCCTGTGCCGGGTCGCCTGCCAGCCGGAGTAGTGGGCGAAACTGCTGAACAGGGGCAGGCTGAGGGAGGCCGTCAGCGCCCAGGCCTTCTCCCCGTCGAGCGCCGGCGTGTCGTTGTTCTGCCAGCCGTAGGAGCCCACCAGGGCGAGGCTCGGCAGCATCGCGGTCGCGCTCTGGCGATGCTGCAGTTCGGCCATCCTGGCCGTGCCGTCGAGCGCCGCGAGCTGCGGCTGGGCGGCGACGAGCCGATCGAGCGGACGGGAGAGGAGCTCGCTCCACTGCGCGTCGTCCATCCCGCGCAGCCCGGCGATCTCGGCCGCCAGGCGCCCGGGAAGCGTCGTGTCGGCGTCGACGAGGCCCGCCGGCGTGGCGGCGAGCAGGTTCTCGAGGGCCATCGCGGCCAGCTTCGCCGCCCTGGCCTGCTGCTGGAGCAGCCCGCTCTGGCGGGCCTCCTCGACCCGCCAGCGCAGGACGTCGGCCTCGGCGTAGCGGCCCAGAGCGAAGAGCCGCTCGGCCAGGGCGACATTCTCTCGGGATTGGTCGAGGAATCGCTCCTGCAGCGCGGCGAGCGAGCGCAGCCGCAGCAGCTCGACGAAGGCGCAGATCGTCTCGTGGGCGGTCTCCTGGAGGGCGCTCTCGAGCTGCACCGCGGCCAGGTCGCGCGCCGCCCCGGCGATCGAGACGCCGTTCCAGAGCGCGGGGTGGAGCAGCAGCAGCCGGGCCTGGATGGATGTCTGATAGCCGTCCCGGAAGACGCTCTGCGGGATGGCGATCGTGTGGGGCCGGGGCGTTCCCGTGCTGTCGGGCAGGTAGATCGTCATCTCGCGGCCGAAGAAGTTGGCCCGAGCCACGGTCTCGTCGTCCAGGCGCGTGTAGCTCGACTCCAGCGTGATCGTGGGGAGGAGCTGGGCGCGCGCCTGGCGGCGGGACCAGACGGCCGCCTCCTCGGCGTGGCGGGCGGCGGCCAGGGCGTGGTTGCGCTCGAGCGCCCGGCGGACCGCCGCGCGCAGCGTGAGCGGGGAAGCGCCGGGCTCGGAGATGGAGGCTTCGGCGGAGGATCCGTCGCCCGCCGCGGGTGCGCAGACGAGCGGCGCCGCGGCGAGGAGGAGCGGAATCGCGGCCAGGAGGAGCGGAGTCGCGGCGAGGAGGAGCTGAGTCGCGGCGAGGAGGAGCTGAGTCGCGGCGAGGAGGAGCTGAGCCCCGGCTCGCGGGTGGGTTCTCTTGTGGGGACGGCGGGGTCTTCGCATGGCACCCCTCGCAAGGTTTCCGCTCGGCCTCGGCGCGGATTATCCACGATTCCCGCGGACAGGGAAGCCCGGAGACGCGAGGAGACGCCGGGCGGTGACGCTAGAAGAGCGTTAGCCGCGTGATGTCCACGGGGCGGCGGGAAAGCGACGGAGCCCGTCCGCCGCGGCCCCTCTCCGCACCCCGCCGGCTTGGGTTCTCGCGGGGGCTGCGGGCCGGGCCGAGCGGCGCGCCGGCGGCCGGGGACTACAGCATCCGCGCGGTCGTCAGCCGGATCTCACGGACGAGCCGAAGCAGGCGCGGATGCGCCTCCAGGCGCTCGAGGCAGTCCCCGAGCGCCTCGAGCGCCGCCGGAATGTGCTCGCGGAATCCCGGCCGGCCGAGCCGGACGCCGAGTTTGGCGAACGCGCCGAGCGCCTGCATGAGGCGGTTGGCGGCGTGGGCCAGCAGGCGCCCGCGCCAGGCCGCCGACGGCTCGGTCGGGATGCCCGGAACGCCCGCGGCGGACGCCGCGGCGCAGTAGAATCGGATGAGCCGCTCGCGCACCTCGCCGGGCATGCGCGCGTAGGGGTCGAAGAGAAGCGACGCCAGATCGTACTCGGGCGGGCCCCAGCGCGCGCCCTGGAAGTCGATCACCGCCAGACCGCCCGCGGCGAGCATCAAGTTGCGGGACTGGTAGTCGCGGTGCATGAAGGTGAGTCCGGCCAGGATCGCCTCGGCGTGGTTGAGGTCGTTCCAGGCCCCGCATCCGCCGGCCTCGGCGTCGGGCCGCCGGGTCCGGTCGATCCCCGTGGTCCGGTCGATCCCCGAGAGGGCCGCGCGCGCCAGCGCGCGGCACTCGCCGGTGATCTCGCCGAAGTCGTGATCGACCCCGGCGAAGCCGCGCACGAGCTCATCGTGGAAGTAGCGGGCCTCGTGCTCGAGGATGAAGCCCTCCGTGTAAGGCGGGTTGGGCACGGCGGCCAGACTAAACGGCGGCCGGCCGGGCGACTGCATGGCCGTCAGGAAGCGGATCGCCTGGCGATAACTCTCCTCGTGCGCCGCCGACGAGCTCCTCCGCCCCCAGCCGAGCTCCTGCACCCGCTCGTACAAGCGGAGATCGCCGAGATCCTCGAGCAGCAGCATGCCCGCGTCCAGGTCCGCGGCGTAGAGGCGCGGGACGCGCACGCCGCGGCCCTCGAGATACTCGCGGACGGCCAGGAACCCCTCGTTCTCGTCCGGGCGGGGGCGCGCCGGCGGCGGCGGGTTGGCCACGGCGACGGCGCGCACGCCCAGGAAGCGGGCGCGGTAGATGCGCCGCGGCGAGCCGTCCCCGGCCAGTCGGGTCAGCAGCGGCTCCCCTCCCTCGGCGGGAGGGGCGTCGGCGCCGCCGCGCGCCTCGCCGGGCGGTCCCGCCGACAGGGCCAGCACGCGGCGGGCGAAGGAGGCGAGCGCTTCGTCGGCATCTTGGATCGGCCGCTCGCCGAGCGTCGTCACGACCCGGTTCTCGACCCAGCCCTCGGCGCGGGCGCCGGGGCCGACGATCGCCCGGCGCAGCACGGAGCCGGCGACGACGATCGCCCCGTCGAGGACGAGGCTCTCGTCGATGCGGCAGCCCTCCCCGACGATCGCGCTCGGGGCGACGAAGCCGTAGCCGCCGCTCGCCCGCGCAGGCTTCGTCGGCGGACCGTCGGCGGCCGCCGAGGCGATCCCGTAGCGGCGGGCGCCCCCGCCCGCGCAGAGGCGATGCGCTTCCAGGTAGGCCTCGGGCGTCCCGACGTCGAGCAGCGGCCCTTCCCCTTGCGCGGGCCAGACGAAGGCGGCCAGGTCGCCGACGGCGATGAGGCGATCGAATGTGTCGCGGATGTCGTGGAAGCTCTGCCGGGGGATCGCCGCCGTGGCGTCCCTCGAGATGAGATAGCAGCCTGTGAATGTGAAAGCCTGGTCCAGGCGTTCTCCCCGCGCGATGCGCGTCACGCGGTCCCCCTCCACTTGCACATTGGGCCAGAGGGGAGAGCGCGCCAGGATCATCGTCGCCAGGCATCCGCGCGCGCGATGGAAGGCGAGCGCCTCTGCCGGCGGCACGGGGAAGAGGGCGTCGGCGTTCTGCACGAGAAGGGGATCGCTCGCGAGGAGCGCCGCCGCGCCGGCCAGCGCCCCGCCGGTGCCGAGAATGGCCGGCTCGGGCGAGAAGCGGAGGCGCGCGCGGCGGGGGTGGGCGTCGATGAAGGCCTGGAGCTGATCGGCGAGGTGGTGGCCGTTGACGACGACGCGGCCGACCAGTGGGTCGTCGAGGAAGCGCCGGAGATGATGTTCGAGGAGCGGGAGGCCGAGGAGCGGCAGCAGGGCCTTCGGGCGCTGTAGCGTCAGCGGACGCAACCGGGTCCCGAACCCGGCGGCGAGCAGCAGGACGTCGACGACCGTGGCGCCGGCGCTCATCGACCCGCCCACCTTCCGGCGCTCATCCGCCCGCCCACCTTCCGGCGCTCATCGGTCCGCCTTCCGTCACGCATCAACCGGTCGCTCCATCCGGCGCCCCCAGGCCGGCCGCTCCCATCCGGCGCCCCCAGGCCGGCCGCTCCCTTCCGGCACTCGGCCGCCCGCGGCCGCCCGATCGAGTTGGCCCGAGCCACCATCGGCCGCCGGCTCGAGCCGGCCCGACGCGACGGCGGCGGATCGCAGCCGGGGCGCGGGCGCGGCCGCCGGCTCAGTCGTCATAGAGCAGGAGCGGCCCGACGCGCTCCCGATAGGCGCGCAGCGGCTCTTCCCAGGAGGCGGCGATCTCCGCGCAGTCGGCGCCGCCGTCGATGGCTCGGCGCACACGGTCGGTTCCGCAGAGGAGGTCGATCGGCATGCGCTCCCACTCGTACTCGTAAGGGGGTTCGCGCCAGGCGAAGGCGTCGCCGTGCGCGCGCCGGATCGCCGCCAGCAGCGAGACGGTGAAGCGCACCGGGGCGTATGCCGGCCGGTCGACCACGTGGATGTGGAACCCGCGGCAGGTGCGGTCGGCATGCTTCTGGAACATCGGCTCGAAGGCGACCTCGCGCAGGAGCGCACCGGCGAGGGGGGAGCAGCCTGCCGTCCCGCCCAGGCGCGAGAGCACATCCGGCGGATCGACGAAGGGCGCGCCGAAGATCTCGAACGGCCTCGTGGTGCCGCGTCCCTCGGAGAGATTCGTGCCCTCCAGGAGGACCTGTCCCGGGTAGACGATCGCCGTCTCCAGCGCGGGCATGTTGGGCGAGGGCATGGTCCAGAGCAGGCCCGTGGCGTCGAAGTACATGTCGCGCCGCCAGCCGGCGAGCGGCAGGATGGAGAGCGGCGCCTCCCCGACGCGGGGTTCGGACTTCCCGGCGCCGTCCGGCCCCTCCCGCGCGGCGCGCCGGGCGCCGGCGGCGACGCGGCGCGCAGCTTCCTCGGCGATCAGGCCCATGCGCCAGGAGCCGTAGAGGAGATACTCGGCCGCGGTCAGTCCGTGCCGCAGCGGCGTGTCGGCGGTCCCGACGAAGGAGCGGAAGCCCTCCTCGAGAACGGGGCCGTCCACCGCCCCGCCGATCGGATTGGGCCGATCGAGGACGATCACGGGCACCCCGCGGGCGAGGGCGCCGCGGATCGTAAAGAGCGCGGTGACCAGAAAGGTGTAGACGCGCGTGCCGACGTCCTGGAGGTCGATGATCAGCGCGTCTAGCCCGTCGAAGGCGGCCGGGTCGGGCTCGCGCTGCTCGCCGTAGAGGCTGATCAAAGGCACGCGCAGGCGGGCGTGGACCCCGTCGGAAGAGGGGATCATGTTGTCCTGCTTCTCGGCCGCGAATCCGTGCTGGGGCGTGAAGATCCGCTCGAGGCGGAGCCCGGGGCAGCCCGCCGCCGCCTCGGCCGTGGGCACGCCCCGCGAGGATATCGTCGTGGCGTTGCAGAGCAGCGCCGCGCGGCCCCGGCCCGGCAGCGGGGGGCGCGACTCGACGAGGCGATCCAGTCCTGTCGTCACGAACGGCACGCGACGCCTCCGGGGCGGTCCATCCAGGCTGGTGCGGGCGGCGCACGCGCGACCGTCCGACCGCCTGCATTGCACGGGATGGGGGCCCGACCGTCAAGCGGGGCTCGTCTGCCGCGCGCCGGGAATGGCGATTGACGCCGATTTCGGCGCGGCCCTAGACTGCCCGGCGTGATGGTGCAATCCCCAGTCCGCAAACAGGTTCCTTCGGCGGGCCGGCTCCCGGCCCTCCGGAGAGGGGCGATCGCCGGCCGGCGGTCGGCCTGCGTCGCCGTCGCCGCGGCCGGCCTCCTCCTGCTCCTGGCGCCGCCGTCGGCGCGGTGCGCGCCGGCGGCCGACGCGCCGCCGCCGCGCGAGCAGGCCGCGGCGCGTCTGGCCGGCGCGGGAGAGGGCCTCGAACAGGCCATCTCCGGAGCCGACTACCGCCTGGGCCCCGGCGACAGCCTCGCGGTCGCCGTCTGGGGCGCGAAGCCGATCCGCTATACGCTTCCGGTGACGCTCGAGGGAACGGTCATCGTCCCCTCCGTCGGGGAGGTGCCGGTCGACGGGCTGGCGCTAGACGAGGCGCGCGAGCGCATTCGCGCCGCGTTGCTGCGCCAGTTCCACAACGTCGAGATCACGATCGCGCTGGCCGGGCTGCGCCGCTTCCAGGTCCACGTCCTGGGTCAGGTGGCCTATCCGGGGACCTATCTGGCCACGGCGGTCGACCGCGTCTCGGCCGCGGTGAGCTGGGCGGGCGACTTCCTGCCCCGCGCCAGCCAGCGCAGCATCACGATCACCCGCGGCGCCGGACCTCCCGCTCAGGCCGACCTCTTCGCCTTCCGCCGCCGTGGCGTCCAGGAGGGCAACCCTCGCCTGCGGGAGGGGGACATCGTCTATGTTCCTTACATTCGCCACCGCTTCTCCGTGCAGGGCGCGGTCAACGAGGGCGGGGGGTTCGAGTTCCTCGAGGGCGACCGTTTCAGCGACGCGATCGGCGTCGCCGGCGGCTTCGCCCCCGACGCCTTCCCCGACACGCTGGAGATCGCCCGCTATCTGGGTCCCGACCGCCACCCGGTCCGCTTCTACGCCGTCGCCAACGGCGGGATCACGGCCGGCAGGGCGCAGGACGCCGTGCATGCGCCGCCGATCGTCGGCCGCTTCCCCGTGCGCCGGCTGACGGTCGAGGGCGAGGAGATCCTCGACTACCCCGACTTCCTCCTGCGCCCCGACGATATCGTCTTCGTGAGAGCGATCCCGGAGTATCGCATCAGGCGGCTGATCGAGATCCAGGGCGAGGTCGTCTATCCGGGCAACTACACGATCATCGAGGGCGAAACCAAACTGACGGAGGTCCTGCGCCGCGCCGGGGGCGTCACTCCCGAGGCCTTCCTGCGCGAGGCGACGCTGGTCCGGCGTGAGGCGATCCGACTGGAGGACAGGGAGTTCGAGCGCCTGAAGACGGTGCCGCCCGCCGACATGACGCTCGACGAGTACGAGTACTTCAAGCTCCGCTCGCGGGAGAACCGCGGGTTGATGGTCGTCGACTTCCACGCCCTGCTGGTCGCGGGCGACGCCGAGCAGGACCTGCTCCTGCGCCACGGCGACCTGATCGTGATCCCGAAGACGCGCGACTTCGTCAGTGTGCTCGGCATGGTGGCGTCGCCGGGGAACATCATGTTCGAGGCGGGCCTCACGCCCGAGCAGTACATCCGCCGCGCGGGCGGCTTCGCGGAGAAAGCGGCCCGGGGCAGGACGCGCGTCATCCGCGCCTCGACCGGCGAGTGGATCTCGATCGGCGAGGTCGACCGGCTCGAGGCGGGCGACACGATCTGGGTCCCGGAGAAGCCCGAGCGGCACTACTGGGCGTTGTTCAAGGACATCCTCCAGGTCACGACCCAGATCGTCACGATCTACCTCGTGGTCGACCGGGCCGTGAGCAAGTGAGCGGACGCGGGCGGCGCGAAGACGGGCGCACGGTAGGACGATGAGGCAGCCCTCGCTCTGGTCGCGCGCCCGAAGACGCCTGGTCCGCGACCTGCGGGCGGCGGCCCACACCGCGGCCGACGGCCGCCTGCTGCAGGCCTTCCGCGCGCGCCCGTCCGTCCCCAAGGCGCCACGGGTCCGCCTCGCGGCTCGCCTCGGGGAAGACCCACGCGCGGCCGTCTCCGCGGCGGGCGAGGGGCGGGATGCGCCCTCGCCAACGGGGCTCGTGCTGCCGCGCCCGCCGGCCGCGCTACTCGGCGATTGGGTGCGCGGGCGCCCCGACTGGCCCGCGAGGGCGCGCGCCGACGCGGCCGATGCGCTCGCCGATCGCCTCTCCTGCTTCGGGCGCCAGTGGGCGCTGGCCGACCCCGGGGCCTGGCACCGCGATCCCCTGCGCTCCAAGCCCTGGCCGCGCCGGCCGCACGCCCTCATCCGCCTCGATCAACCCGCCCGGCCGGGGGACGTGCGCATGACGTGGGAGCCGGCGCGCTTCCATCACGCGCTTCTCCTGGCCAGGGCGTCGATGGCGGCGCGGGCCGAGCGCGCCGCGCCGGGCGGCGCCGCCGCGCCGGAGGGCGACCCCTGCGCGGACGCGCTGCTGCGCCACATCGAGGCCTTCCGGCGCGGCAGTCCCCCCTTTCGCGGGATCCACTGGGCCGTCGGCATGGAGGTCGCCATCCGCGCCGCCAACGTCGTCTTCGCCCTGGAATACCTGCGCGGGCCCGGGCTCGCGGCCGCGGAGCGCCCGCGGCTGCTTCGCTGGCTGTCGCTGCACGGCCTCTACCTCGAACACCACCTCGAGCGCCACGGGCTCGGCTTCACGACGAATCACACGCTCGCCGATCACGCCGGCCTGGCGGTCCTGGGGCGCTTCTTCGCGGGCACGCCCGCGGGCGCGCGCTGGCTCGATCTCGCTGCGAACGGCCTGCAGGCCTGTCTCCAGGAGCAGGTGTTGATCGGCGGCGCGCACGCCGAAGGGTCGCTGCCCTACGAGCGTTTCGCCCTGGAGGCGGGGATGGTCGCCTGCCTGGCCCTGGGCGCGGAGCGGGCCGAGAAGCTGCGCCGGCCGCTGCTGCGGATGGCGGCGCATCTGCGCGATGCGCGGCTGGGCGAGGAACTGCCCTTCATCGGCGACGGCGACGACTCCTTCTTCCCCCCGTTCGGGATGCTGCCCGATGCGCAGCGGCGCCCGCTCGACCCGCGGGCCGTCCTGCAGGTCGCCGCCGCGGTGCTGGGCGAACCGTCGCTGCGCGGCGCGGAGGAGACGGAGGAGTCGGCCTGGTGGCTCGGCGCCGGGGGCGCCACGGCGCAGGCCGCGGAGACGGCGGCCCCGGCGTCGGGACCGGGCGGCGCGGCGCCTCCGGAGAGGGGGGGGAATCGGGGGGCGCCGCGCCGAGTCGGGACGCGTCCCGGGCCGCAGGGTGGCGGCGGGCGGCCCGCCCCCAATCCCGCGGAGAAGAGCTTCTGGAGGCATCGCGGCACCGGCACCGTGCCCTTCCGCGCCGGGCCGTTCCGGGGATTCCTGGTCTCGCGAGGTTCCGGCGAGGGGTGGCTGCCGACGCACGGGCACAACGACCTGCTCTCGATCGTGCTCTCGATCGACGGCGTCCCCGTGCTCATCGATCCGGGCACCGGCGGCTACGCCTGCGATCGCGAGCTGCGGCATCGCCTGCGGTCGACGAGCGCGCACTCGACCGTCCAGCTCGACGATCTCGAGCAGAGCCCGCTGCGGGCGCGCGCCACGTTCGAGGGGCCGGGCATCGTCCCCGGGGGGATCGATCTCGTCCGCGACGACCCGCTGCGCGTGTGCGGCTGGCATGGAGGCTTCGGCGGTCGCGCCTACTACGCGGCCAGGGACGCGCGCGGTCGCGGCGCCGATCCGGAGGCCGTGCGGCGCAGCTGGGAGAACGCCAGTTCGGGGTTCCAGCACACGCGCCGGCTTTTCGCCGTGCGCGGGCAGCTGTGCATCGAGGATGTCGTCTTCAGTCCGACGCCGCTCGGCGCGGAGGAGGCGGCCTGGGAGGAGATCGGCCCGGGCGAGAGCCGCACGACCACGCTGCGGCTGCGCCTCGCCAGCGACCTGCGACCGCGCCTCGCCGTCGACGAGCGCCCCTTCGGCGGCGCCCCCGGGCCTCGAGTCCGAACGGAGGAGGGCGCGCGCGGGGCGCCGCAGGGGCTTCTGCCATTCGCCCGCCCGGGGCGCCGGCGCATGGCCTGTGTCGTGCCGCTGCCGGGCGGTGAAGCCTGGTTTCTGCTGTTGCGGCCCCGGGAGACCCTCTGGCAGATTGAACCCGGCGCCGCCTCCCGGCGCTACGGCGAGCAGCACGAGTCGGCCGTGTTGTCGGCCACGCATACGGGACCGTTGCCCCATTGCTGGAGGACGGTCGTGCAGTTCCGGCCGCGGGCGTAGCGTGATGGCGAAACGCGCATCGCCGCGAACCCATCGGCCTCGCGAGTCGAGATGAAGCAGCTCCTCTTCCAGGGCGGCCGACCCCTCGTGGCCGACGCGGCGCCTCCGGGGCTCGCCCCCGGGCGCGTCGAGGTCGAGCTGCACTACTCGGCCGTCAGCCCGGGGACCGAGGGGGGGCTGCTCGGCGGCGGCGGCCGCTCGCTGCTCTCCCGGGCGATCGAGAAGCGCGCGCGGGTCGATCGCCTCTGGGCCGCGCTGCGCCGCCGCGACTTCGCGGACATCGCGGCGCGCCTGCGGCGGTTGAGCGCTGGATCGCGGGAGGCGATCGCGCCAGGCTATTCGGCCGCCGGCGTGGTGCGCGCGGTCGGCCCGGGGGTCTCGCGGTTCGCCCCCGGCGACCGGGTGGCCGCCGCCGGCGCCGGCTACGCGGCCCACGCGGAGATCGTCTCGGTGCCGGAGAACCTGGTCGTGCCGGTGCCCGCCGGGCTGGGGCTGGCCCCCGCGGCGACCGTCGCGCTGGGGGCGATCGCGCTGCACTCCGTGCGCCGCGCCGACGCCCGCATCGGCGAACGCGCGCTCGTTCTCGGGCTCGGCCTGCTGGGCCAGATGACGGCGCGGATCCTGCTCGCGAGCGGCTGTCGCGTGCTGGGCTGGGATCCGCGGCCCGAGCGAAGGTCGCTGGCCGCCGAGTGCGGCGTCGAGATCCCGGAGGCGGAGACCATCGCGGAGCTGCCGTCGCGCGTCCAGGCGGCGACGGGCGGCCATGGAGCCGATCAGGCGATCGTCGCCGCGGCGGCCGGCGCGGAGGCGACCTCGGCGGCGGCGCGAGCGACTCGCCGCGGCGGCGTGCTCGTGCTGCTGGGCGACACGCCCGTGAGCGTCGAGCGGGCCGTCGCCTACGAGCGGGAGCTGAACATCCGACTCTCGACCTCCTACGGCCCGGGCCGCTATGACCCCAGCTATGAGGAGGAGGGACACGATTATCCCTTCGCCTACGTCCGCTGGACCGAGAACCGCAACCTGTCCGCCTGGCTGGAGCTGCTGGCGGAGGGCCGCGTGACGATCGACGACCTGATCGCCTCGGTGCGCGATCTCGATCAGGCCGCCGACACCTACGTCGAACTGCGCGCCGGCACGCTGCCGTCGCTCGGCCTGCTGTGGCGATACCCGGCGGCGCTGGGCGAGACGGGCGCCTCCGCCCCGGCGTCCTCGGCCGCTGCGTCCGCCGCCCCGGCTCTCTCGGCCGCTGCTCCCTCGGCCCCGGCGTCCTCGGCCGCTGCGCCCCCCGCCCCGGCGTCCTCGGCGATGGCTCCGGCGGCCGGCGCCGCCGTCTCGATCCCCGCGGCGGGTCCGGCGCGGGCCGCGGCGCCGCGCGTCTCTCCTTGCCCGCGCCGCCCGCTGCCCGCGCCCGTGAGCGTCGCCATGATCGGCACGGGCGACTACGCCAGGGGCGTCCTGCTGCCGGTGCTGGCGGGGCTCGGCGGCGAGATCCGCCTCGAGCTGCTGGCCGGGACGACACCCGCGCGCCGGGATCCGTTGGCGCGCCAGTTCGGCTTCGCTCGCGTCGTCGCCGAGCCGGGCGCCGCGGCCGTCGATGCGGGCGTCGACCTGGTCGTCATCGCCACGCGGCACGACAGCCACGCCGACCTCGCCGCCCAAGCGCTCGATGCGGGCAAGGCGGTCTACTGCGAGAAGCCTCTGGCGCTGACTCTCGACGGGCTCGAGCGTCTCGCCGGCGCGCTGGCGCCCGCCGGCGAGGCGTTCCTGGTCGCCGGCTTCAACCGCCGCTGCGCCCCGGGAATCGCGCTCCTGCGCGAGCAGCTCGCCCGCCGTCGCGGGCCGCTGCAGATCGCCTACCGCGTGCAGGCCGGGCCTCTCCCCGCCGGGCACTGGATCCGCGGGGCCCAGGGGGGCGGCCGGCTGATCGGCGAGGGCGTGCACATGATCGACCTCTGCCGCGCGCTCGTCGGCGCGCCGCTGGAGCGGGCGTCCGTGCTGCCGGGCGGCGGCGGCGCGGACGAGGAGCCCGCGGCGGACAACTTCGTTCTCGGCCTCCGCTACGGCGACGGGTCGACGGCGACGATCCTCTACACCTCGCGGGGGGCGAGCGCGCATCCGAAGGAGCGCATCGAGCTGCACTGGGACGGGCGCACGCTCGAGCTGGACGACTTCCGGCGCCTGAGCGAGAGCGGGCGTTTCTCCCCGCTCTGGCAGGCGCCCGCGCCGCGAAAGGGGCAGGCGGAGCTGTGGCGCGCCTGCGTGAGCGCGCTGCGCGAAGGGAAGGCGCCGCCGACTCCGGTGGAGGAAGTGCTGGAGGCGAGCCGCGCGGCCATCGTCTTGGAACAGGCCAGGAGGGGGGCATGAGCGCAACTGCCGGATCCGGGGCGGAGACCCGCGGCGCCCGCCGCCTGCCGGTCGCTCCGTTCCTCGAAGTGCTGCTCGCCCGCCGGGGTCTCGTCGTCGGGCTGACGCTGGGCGCCGCCCTCTGCGCCGTCCTGCTCGGCGCCGTCTGGCCGGTGACCTACGAGGCCTCGCTGACGATTCTGCCGCCGGAGGCGTCGGCGCCCTTCATGCTCGGGGCCGAGAGCCTGGAGTCGTCGCTGGCCAGCCTGCAGGTCGGCTTCGCCCGGGCGAACGCCTCGGCCCTCTACGCGGACATGCTGCGCAGCCGCTCGGTGCGCCGTCACGCGATCGACCGGCTCGGCCTCCTGCGGGTCTACGGCCTGGAGATGCCCGACACGCTGAAGGCCTACACCTACGCCTTGGCGCAGCTCGAGCAGGACACCGCCGTGATCGCCCTGCGCAACGGACTGATCGTCGTCGTCACGCGCGCGCACACCGGCTTCTTCCCCGCCCGGCGCGACAAGGAAGAGGCGCGGCGGCGCACCGCCGCGATCGGCAACGCGCTGGCCGAGGGCCTGGAACTCGTCCACCGCACGAAGAACACGAACCAGGCGCGCCGCGCGCGGCTCTATCTCGAAGGCCAGCTCGCCCAGACCTCCGGCGAGCTCGAGCGCGTCGGCGCCGACCTGGCCGCGTTCCAGCGCGAGCACCTGGCGATCAGCCTCGACGATCAGCTGCGCGTCGGCGTGGAGACGGCGGGGCACGTCGAGGCCGAGATCCTCTCCCGGGAGGTGGCCCTCAGCGTGGCCCGCGAGACGATGTCGGCGAGCCATCCCGAGGTGCGCCGGCTGGAGAGCGAGATCTCCGCCTTGCGGCGCCAGCTCGAGAGCCTTCATCGGGGCGGCGGCCCATCGCGGATCGCCGGCGGGGACAGCCTCGCCTGGGGCCTGGGCGAACTGCCGGAGATCGCCCGGCAGTACGCGCTGCGCTGGCGGGATCTGAAGCTGCAGGAGCGGCTCTACGAGCTGCTCACCGCCCAGCTCTACCAGGCGCGCCTGAAGGAGACGGAGACGCTGCCGGTGATCCAGGTGCTCGACGAGGCGATGGTGCCGGTGTTCAAGAAGAGCCCGGTGATCCGCAAGGTGGCCTTGATCGCGGCCCTGCTCGGCTTCCTGGCCGCCGTGCTGATCGCCCACCTGCTCGAGTGGTGGCGGCGCTACGAGTGGCGAGGCGCCGACGCGGCGGTCGTGCGGCGGCTCTGGGGAAGGTAGGGCGCGGGAGGGCGCCGAGCCCGCTTCGCCCGTTTCGCCCGCCTCGCCCGCTTCGCCCGGCGCGCCCTCCGCCCCGGCGCGCCGGGCGCGTGCCGGTCATGCTCCCGAGTCTCGCCCTTCCGCGGCCCGCGCCTCCAGCAGGGACATCGCGCTCAGCACCCAGATGTAGTGCGTGGCGACGAGCGAGGCGCTGATCACATTCGTGAACGAGACGCCGGCCAGGCAGACCTGGCAGGCGGCCAGGGCGAGCAGGCGGCCCTCGCCCGGCGTGCCTCCGGCGCGCCGCGCCGCGCGCAGCGTGCGCAGCAGGACGAGCAGCTGGAAGGCGACGAGCAGCAGCGCGCCGATCCAGCCCGTGTAGTAGGCGAGCTCGAGGTGCGAATTGTGCAACTGGCGGTCCGTCCGCCAGGCACCCTCGAAGGCGTCGAAGTAGGCGAACTCCCGCCCCAGGCCGAGCCCGAGCAGCGGGCTCGCGCGCAGATCGTTCCAGGCCTCGCCCCAGACGTACAGGCGCCAGATCGTGGTCAGGTCGGTGGAGACCTCGGCCAGGCTCGCCGCGCGCGTGGCCAGGTCCTCGGTCAGCCCGAGGTTGAGGGCGAAGACCGCGGCCAGGGCGATCAGGCCGACGGCGCCGACGAGCGGCAGGTGGCGCAGGAGGCGCCGGCGCGTCGCCGCCGTCGCCCCTCCCAGGGCGACCAGGAGCGCGAGCGCGCCCCCCAGCCAGACGGACCGCGCCTGGGCGAGAAGCACGGCGGCGAGGCAGAGGGCGCCCAGGAGCAGGCTCCAGGCGGGCCGCGCGCGGCTCCAGACGTAGCCGGCGATGAGCGAGAGCCCGAAGAACGCCGCCAGGGCCTGCAAGCCCGACAGATAGCGATAGGTGAGCGAGCTCGTGGTCATGCCGACGGGGCGGCCGGCGATCGCGTTGGCGAAGCCGAGAAGGCTGATCAGGGCCGCGGCGCCGATGACCGAACCCAGGAGCACGCGGCGCGTCTCAGGCCGCGCGAAGGCCCAGAGGCAGAGGGGGAAGAGCAGGGCGTAGAGGAACTGCATGCGGAAGTCGGGCAGCGCCGCGCGTCCGTGGAGCGGCCAGCTGCGGGCGAGGGAGAAGAGGCCGTACAGAAGGTAGAGAGTCATCGCGATCACGATCGGGTCGCGCGGCCGTGCGGGAAGGCGCCCGGCGCGCAGCCCGCCCAGCAGCCAGGCGGCGGCGAGGAGGAGGACGAGCAGATCGGTGGCGTAGAGGTTGAGGCCGCCGAGGGAGAGGCTCAGGCCGGCGATGCCCCAAGGCTCGCCGAGCATGCAGTAGAGCATGTGTGCGG
>Ga0194112_10004704_pt1 | contig 18594 bp, 14 predicted proteins | sample TA2MahC400mmetaG_FD_146191 | JGI IMG/M metagenome (GOLD analysis project Ga0194112, IMG submission 146191) | Freshwater microbial communities from Lake Tanganyika, Tanzania - TA2015016 Mahale Deep Cast 400m | ecosystem: Environmental > Aquatic > Freshwater > Lake | place: Tanzania: Lake... | reverse complement strand
GCCGCGCGCCCGGGCTGGACCGTGTCCAGGCCCACCACCACCAGGCCCGGCAGGACCTCACGGCTCCAGTACCCCTCGGGGCCGGAGAACCCGCGGCCCTGGAAGGCCCACACGACAGCGCTGCGGCTGAGGCCGCAGGGGGGGGCGGGTGAGTAACCCGCGGCTTCCGTCGCCGGCCCGGATGCCGGCCCTGGGGCGGGGGCGGCAGCGGACGGGCCGTCGTGCGCTCCCAGGACCACCAGGTACGGCACGCGGAGTTCCTCAAGCGCCGCCTTAACCAGGTCGAGGCTCAGCCCGTCGGCGCGGGCCAGCAGGTCGCCCGTGACGATGACGAAATCGAGGTCCTTCGCCCGCCCCAGGTCCGCCACGGCCTTCGCCAGGAGCGCCTGCGCGTCTTCGACCATCGCGCCCTCGACCCCGGCGCCCGGCCCGGCCGCCAGGTAGACGCCGCCCAGGACGGCAAACGTAATCCTGTCTCGCGGCACGGAGGGCGCACCGCACCCCGCGGTCACCAGCAGGACGAGCAGAACGCACAGCCAAGCGCGCGGCATGCACGGCCCCTCGACGGAAAAGGCCGCGGCATTATACCGCGGGCGCAGCGGCAAACCAATCTTGGGGGCACACGGCGCGGCCGCCTCAGCCGCCGGCGCTCAGGCGCTCGCGAAGTTGGGCGGCGCGGGCGAGGGCCTCGCCGCCGCTCAGGCGGCTAAGAAACTCCACCGGCAGAAGCCCGCCGTCCGACAGGCGCGTGAAGGTCTCCTGGAGGTAGGCCAAATCGGAGTCCAGCGAGGGCGAGGCGCCCGTGCGGGCCTCGGCCAGCCGGGCAGAGAGGTCCAGCCGCCGCGATTCATCTCGGGCCCAAGCCAGCCTGGCGGCCTCCTGCGGCGCGTCGACGTACACCAGGCGCACAAGGACGCGCTCAGCGTCGGCCACCACGGGGGCGGTGCGGCGGGCCCAACCGTCGCGCGTCAGCCGGTCGAGGCCCACAAATCCGACCGCGACGATGACGGCGGCAGCCGCCGTCGCCGCAGCCATGCGACCCACCGGCAATTCGCCGAACAGCCGCCGCTTCCCCGCCGCCACCCGCGCCGCCAGGAACGCCCCGCGCCCGGCGAGGTCGGCCGTGACGCGCGCGGCCACGTCGGGGACGGCCGCCGCGGGGGCCGCCTCGCCGCGCACCGCGTCGTCGGCGCTTCGCATCTCGTCAAGCAGCCGCACGCACGCCGGGCACTCGGCCAGGTGCGCGGCCACGCGTGCGGCGGCGGCCGGGGCGAGGTCGCCGTCAAGGTAGCGGCTGAGCGTCTTTCCGTTTATGCAACGGCCCATGATGCGGTTCCAACCCGAAGCCGGCCCCGCAGCGACATGCACCTGCTTGCAGGCCGGCGCCGAAACGGCGCCCGACCTGTACATCTATACCCGCGACCCTTCGGCTGCGCCCGGGGCAGGCCTTACGGTCGCGGCGCTAACCGTCGGCCGCCACCACCCGGCGGCGCGAGACTTCACACGCGCGCCGGCCGGTACATCCGCGCCAGGTACTCCGCCGCCTTGCGGCGCTTCAGGAGCCGGTGCAGTTCCTGCCGCGCCCGGAACAGGCGGCTGCGGACGGCGCAGGTTGACATGCCCAGCACATCGGCGATTTCCTCGTAGCGGAGGTTCTCCTGCGTGCGCAACAGCAGCACGCTCCGCAGTTTCGGCGGCAGCACGTCCAGCGCCGCCCGGACGGCGCCCAGGGCCTCTTCGCTCTCCATGCGGCTGGAGGGCCGCACGGCGCGGCGGGCCAGGGGATGCTCGCGCAGCACCTTCATGCGGCGATCGCGGGCCTCTTCCTTGCGCCAGTGGTCGATGACGGCGTTGACGGCCACGCGGCGGAGCCACGCCGGCAGCATGTCGGCCGACCCGATCTCCGCCAGGTGCCGCCACAGCCGGATGAATACTTCCTGGGCGAGGTCGTCGGCCGTCGCGGGCCGGCGGACCATCCGCAGGATGAACTGGTAGGTGGGCGCCTGGACCGCCCGGACGAGGGCCGCAAAGGCGTCGGCATCGCCCTCGCGCGCCGCCGCCAGGAGGCCCGGCAGGCTTTCCTGCGCCTCGGCCACGGCCCCGGCCAGGACCGCAAGCGGGTGGTCCGCGAGCACCCCGACGATGGCCGGCATGGCGGTCTCCTGGTCCGACCGCTCGCCCCACGTATTCTGACGAAGCCGCCGCACGCGCGTTTCCAGAATAATGCGAGCCTCTACAGACTATTATACGCCCAAATGCGCGCGGCGCTTGTGAAACCCGAAATCGGCGGGCGCACGGGGCGGCGGCGAGGCCCGGCAACCGGCCGTGGGGCTGCGGGTCAGGGTTCCTGCGGCGGGGGTTCCGCGGGCGGATCTTCGCTGACCGACTTCAGGAGCGCCTGGGTCTTCGCGCAGAGGTCGCGCGTCAGCGACAATTCCCACTGCCCCAGCATTTGAAGGCCCTCAAGGCCCTTGAGGATTTCCTGAACGGCCTCCTGCAACGGTTTCATAGGCCCTCCCGATTTTCCGGTTGCATCCGCCCGGGGCTCGTGTATCATCCGCAATCGCGGCAGTTGCTCTAACAATATACCGTCTTGCGAATGATTCGCAAGCCATTCGCCGCATTTGCGTATAAAAATCGCACTCTTGTGGACGGGCACGACCGTGGCAGCAGAGGAAAACCAACCGCAACTGTCGGAGCGTCTGAAGGCCCTGCGGGAGATGGTTTACGGCGGGCGGGGGCGGGCCAAGTTCGCCCGGGCCTTGAACGTAAGTCCTTCTACCTACAACTATTACGAAAAGGGGCGGCAGCCCCCCGCCGACCTCCTCGCTCGCGCCGCCGAGGTCACCGGGGCGGACCTCACCTGGCTCCTTACGGGCCAGGGCGAACCGTTCCCCGGCAGGGCCGCGCAGGGCACTGACAAGACGCTGTCACACCCCGCCCAGGAGATACTGGCCCGGTTCCCGGCCGCGATCGCCGCCGGCCCTCCGGGCGAGCCCGGCCGCCCTGCTGCCGCAGCGGAAGCGGCGGCAACGCCCGCCGCGCCCCAGGCGGCGGTGGCCGCGGCCGGGCCGGCGGCCCCGGCGGCGGCCGAAGCGGCGCTCCGCACAATCCTGGAACGCATGGAACAGGCGTTCCCCGGCGGCCGCCCGGACTGGCAACCCTCGCAGGCGTCGCCCGAGCCGGGCGCCGTGCCCGTCGTCGGCCGCACGGCCGCGGGAATCTTGGCATCGTGGGAGCGGTTCTTCGCGGGCAAGGAGGAGGCCGACGTCCTGGAGCGGCTCATCGGCCAGACGGAGTCGCAGGCCGCACGCCAGCGCAGCGCGGGCATCGAGGCGGCGGACGCGGCCGCGGCAGCGGGCCCCCCGCCCGGCGCGGCCGCGCGCCTGGTCCAGTTATCCGCCCCCACGCCGGACGGAATCATCGAGTACCTTGAGTTGCCGGGCCTTGAGTCGCTCGGGCCGGGCGCCTTCGCCCTGCGCGTGGACGGCGACAGCATGGCCCCGCGCATCCGCGACGGCGACATCGTTGTCTGCCGCCGCAGCGTCGGCCCCGAGCCGGGCCGGACGGCCGTCGTCAAGGTCCGCGGGCGCGTGGGCGTCACGGTAAAACTGTGGCGGCCCGAGGGCAGGGCCGTTCACCTCATCCCCATCAACGAGGCGTACCAGCCAAGTCGGCTGCCGCGGGCCGACGTCGTCTGGGCCTGCCGGGTGCTCTGGGTGGTCCGTCTCTGACGGCGCTGTCTCCGCCGGCTGCGCCTCGTAGAACGCGGCCGCAAGCACGATGGCCAGCGACGCGGCCAGCGCGGCGCGCTTCATGCGGCGGAATCGCCGTTGCCAGTGCGCCACGGCCCCGGCGCTGCCGGCCAGCCCTTCCAGCCATGCGCAGCGGCGCGCGATGCTGAAGTGCCGCCAGCCGCGCGCCGTCACGGCCGCGCCGTTCAGGCGGGCAATCAGCCTGAGGGCGCTCGTAAAGACCATGACGCGGTGGAGGCACGGCCCGCCGCCCCAGGGCGCCAGCGCCCCGGCGTCGCCGTCGGCGTCGGAATCGCGGGGGCGGGCGCCGGCGTCGGGCGGCGAGCAGGACGCAGGGCACTCGGTGGCCCGGACCGCGTACAGGTCGGCCTCCAGTTCGCAGCGGCGCGAGACGTAGCCGAAGCCGAACCACCACCAGGCGATCGCGGCCGCGCCGGCCGCCGCGTTGGCCGTCCAGAACGACTCCGTCCATGCGGCGGCGGCCTCGCCGGCCAGAAGGGCCGCCGCGATGCCGCCCAGCGCCAGGGCCGCGAAAAACAACGTATGGCGATGCTTGACGTGTCCCACCTCGTGGGCGAAGACAGCCTCGGCCTCCTCAGGCCTCTGCGACATCGCCAGCAGCAGCGCGTCGGTAATCAGGATGTACCGCAAGGGGCCCACCAGGCCGACCATGCAGCCGTTGGCGATGGTCAGGTTGGTGCGCCAGACGAGTATCCGGCCGACGCGTACGCCCGCGCGCTCGGCCAGGGCCTCCAGGCGCCGGCGCAACTCGCCCTCCGGCAGCGGCTCCGTGCGCCAGCACAGCCGTACCCACGGCCCGGCCAGGAGGAGCGCGCCCAGCGTGACCGCAAGGAAGAGCAGGCTCGCCGGCCCTTCCGCCTCGGCCCCACCGAAGGCGTACGACATGCCGTCGCGGACCGCCAGAAGCACCAGCAGCGGCACCAGGAGCACCAGCAGGTACTGCCGGAACATGAACTCAAGGTATCGCGGCAGGGTCCACTGGCCGGCCGCCGCGACGACGCCTGCGTGCTGCCACATGGCCGCGCGCAGCGTGCGGTCGGCCCAGTAAACAGCCGTCCACGCCAGGGCCGCCAGCACAATGAGCGGCGCGACGGCCGCGGCCGCCGCCGCGCACTCGCCCGCGCCGGCCGTCCAGTGCGCCGCCAGGGGCGTCCAGCCGAGGCCCGCGAGGATGAACGCGTACGCCGCCAGGACGAGCAGGCGGTAGGCCCTTGCGAGCAGTCGGACCTTGCGGAGGAACCGCTGCTCGTCGGCCGCGAGGTCCGCCCGCCGCCAGAGGATGTAGCCGCCCAGGCCCAGCCCTGCCAGGAAGACGGCGGCGGCGACGGCTGCCGCGCCGCCGATTGCCGGCCCCGCGTCGGGCGGCGGGTCGCCGCCCCAGAAGTCCAGCGATCCGAGGGCCATGACGAGGCCGATGATGACGAATAAGTACATTACGATATCCTGCGGCGGCCCGCCCCGCGCCGCCGGTGCGCTCGCGCAGGCCGGGATGAAGTCCCGGCGCCGCGACCGTGTCCGGCGGATACGCCGGGATTTCATCCCCGCCCGCACTCTTGAACTACTGACATCCCGCTATTGGCCCGCGGGCCGCTTGTGCAGGATTCTGGGCTTGTACACGAAGTAATCGAAGTCCGGGCTCTGCACCGGGCCGTGGCAGGACATGCAGACGCGTGAATTTATGTTGATTTGCGGCTCGGGCTTGACGCCCTTGTCGTCGTGGTCGGCGGTGACGATGTGGCAGCCCTGGCAGGTGACACGGCCCAGGGCGGGCGCCTGGGCCATCGACGCAAAGCCTCCCGGGCGGCCGTGGCCCATGGTGTGGCAGAGGAGGCACTCCGGGTCGTCCTGGCGGCGGGCCTTGCGGACGGACTCGTACGCGCGGGCGTGATGCGTGCGGGTCCACTGCTTGTACTCGTCGGGGTGGCACTTGCCGCAGGCCTCGGCCGTCTCATATGCGGGCGGGATGGGCGTCAGGTTCCAGTCGGGCGGCGGCTTGTCCTTGGATTCCTTGACGTACTGCCAGTAGAGGTCCATGACCCACTTCTCATCCGGCACCTGGGCCGACAGTTCGGTCATCCGCAGGGCCAGGTCCGGCTTGCCGCCCGGGCGAAGGCCCAGCGAGATGGAGCCGAGCGTGCGGCCGGACTCGCCGGTCGAGACGATGAGCGCGCCGCCGGCGCGCCGGCCCTGGGGCAGCATCACCTCCTCGTGCCCGACGACGATCACGTCGATGCCCGGAACGGCGGCCGCAAGTTCCAGCGCCTCGTAGAGGGGCATGTGGGCGAGGGCGACCAGGAGGTCGCAATCGGCGAGGGCCTGGACTTCGCGGCGGGCGGCCTCGGCCGGCGGCTCAACCGCGAGGCCCGTCCGCCACTCAAGCGCCGGCCAGCCGTACGCGCGGTCGGCGACGACCGCGAAGATGCCCGCGCGGCCGCGCAGGTTGCTCCCCTTCGGCCCGGCGACCTCGCGCACCACGCGCGGCCGAAAGACGAGGTTGCCGGACGAGTCCCGCACGTTTGCACATATAAACGGCAGTTGGTGCTCGGCCTGAAGTTCCCGCAGCCGGTCCACGCCCAGGGCGAACTCCTGGTCCCCCAGGCCGATGGCGTCGTAGCGCGCGCGGGCCAGCGCCATGGCCACGTACTTCACCTTCACGGGATGGGGGTGGTCGGGGAAGACGTCGCCGGCGTCAACGACAATCGCGTCGGGGCGTGTGCGGCGGTAGGCGCCGATGAGTGCGGTTCGCTTGGCCAGGCCGCCGCTCGGGTTGGAGGGGCATCCGCAGGCGGCCAGGACGCCCTGGTTGTCGCCGCCGAAGAGGATGACCGGCCGCCCGCGCTCCTCGGTCGGCTCGCAGCCGCCGAGTGGGGCCAGCGCCAGCGCGCCCGCGGCCGCCAGCAGCGCCAGCATGCAGGAAGGGGCGAAGCGCCGGCAACCCGCGGGCGATGCCGCGGAAATCCGGGATCGCGTCCGCCGTCGGCGGACTCGATGCCGGCCTGCGCGGCCGGGCAAGGGCGAAAGAACGCGCAGCGGGCCGTACGCCCCGCCGCGCTCAAACGCCTGGTTGGTTCGGTTCGGCTTACGCACTTTCGCTCACGAGCGGCGGCAGGCTTACGTGGTGGACGCGTTTCATGAACGGCTTCGCGCGAAGTTCTTCCAGGACGGCGGCCGGGGGGACGGCGTCGAGCGTCAGCGCCAGGCAGGCCTGGGCGGTATCGACCTTGCGGCCGAAGGTAAGGCTGGCGATGTTGATGCCGTGGCGGCCGAAGGTCGTGCCCACCTCGCCGATGACGCCCGGGCGGTCCTCGTTGAAGGTGATCACGAGGTCGCCCTCGGGCCGGAGTTCCATGTAAAAATCGTCGATGGCGGTGATGCGCGGGTAGTGGGCGGCGAAGACCGTGCCGTAGACGCTGTGCGATTCCACGTCGCCCTCGGCCATGACGCGGATGCTGGACACGTAGCCGCGCGCGTCGCCGCTGGTTCGCTCCGAGAGGTCCAGGCCGTACTCCTTGGCCACCATGAGGGCGTTGACCATGTTCAGCGGCGTCGATACGACCCGCTGGAGGAGGCCCATGACGACGCTGATGGTGATCTGCTTGCAGGGTTCCTTGGCGATGTCGCCGGCGTAGGCGACGACGAGCCGCTGGAGGCGTCCGTGCATGAGGCCGGCCAGGACGGCGCCCATGCGGTGTCCGAGTTCGGCGTAGGGCCTGAGGGCGCCGATGGCCGAGAAATCGATGGCGGGCACGTTGACGGCGCCGCGGAGTTCGCGGCCGGCGAGGTAGTCGATGATGTTGCGGCAGGCGTCGATGGCCACGTTGCGCTGGGCCTCCTGGCTGGATGCGCCGAGGTGCGGCAGGCAGGTGACCCTGGGATGGTCCACGAGCGAGCGGTCTTCCGGCGGCTCCTTTATGTATACGTCGATGCCTGCGGCGGCGACGTGTCCGGAGTCGAGGGCCGCCAGCAGCGCCTTCTCGTCTATGATTCCGCCGCGAGCCGTGTTGATGACCAGCGCGCCCTTCGGGAGCATCGCCAGTTCCCCGGCGCCGATTATGCCGCGCGTCTCATCCGTAAGCGGCGTATGGACCGTGAGGATGTTCGACTCCCTCAGCAGTTCCTCCAGGGCGCCCACGATGCGGACCTGCTTGGCCAGGTCCCCCGCGGCGCCCGCCACGAACGGGTCGTAGCCGAGGACCTTCATGTCGAACGCCAGGCATCGGCGTGCGACGGCCCTGCCGATGCGCCCCAGGCCGATGATGCCGACGGTCTTGCCCGCCAGGAGGTTGCCCATGAAGGCCTTCTTCTCCCATTTGCCGTCCTTCAGCGAAGCGCAGGCGGGGGCGACGTGGCGGCTGACGGCGAGCATCAGGGCCAGCGTAAGTTCGCACGTCGAGACGGTGTTGCCGTCGGGGGCGTTCATGACGACGATGCCGTGGCGCGTGGCGGTGGGGATGTCGACGTTATCGACGCCGACGCCCGCGCGAGCGATGGCGCGGAGTTTGCCGGGGCTGGAGAGGACGTCGGCCGTCAGTTTCGTCTCGGAGCGGATGCAGATGCCGTCGTACTGGCCGATGACGGCCCTGAGTTCCTCCGGCTTCAGGCCGGTCCTGACGTCGACCTGGACGCCGGACTCGGCCCGCAGGATGGCCACGCCGTCTTCGGCGAGTTTGTCGGATACGAGTATCTTCATGGCTGATTCTCCATTGCGACAATCGCGGCGGGCAAGCCCGCCGGCTAACCGGCCTTGCGCGGCGGGGCTGCGTACCCGCCGCGCAAACCGCAATGAGCGTCGCCGTACCGGCGACGGCTAAACAACGGCAACGACTCGCCACCGCACACGTTTGGCCGCAACCAGCACAGCCACGACCACCGACGCGGCGAACGTCGCCGTACCGGCGACGGCGGAACGTGTTGACGGCGGCGCGCTACCCCGCCAGCACTTTCATGGCGGCGGCGACGCCTGCGCCGAAGTCCACCTTGCGGCCCAACCTGGCCAGGGCCATTTCCAGCGCGCCGACGGCGGCCAGGATATCCCAGGCGTCGGTGTAGCCCATCGTGGTGAACCGGATGACCTTGCCCTTGAGTTTGCCCTGCCCGCCCGCGGGCTTGACGCCGAAGTCCTTCGACATCGTCTTGGCGAGCGCCTCGCCGTCGACGCCGTCGGGGACCTTGACGGCCGTAACGCTGTCGCTCGGCGCCTTCGAGTAAACCGCCAGGCCCAGGGCGGCGGCGGCCGCGCGGATGGCCTCGGCCCGCTTGTGCGTCTCCGCCCAGATTCTCTCGAGGCCCTCGGCCCTGATCATCGCCACGGCCTTGCATGCCGCGCGAACCATCACGTTGTTGGGCGTGTACGGGTTGTCCCACTCCGGGGGCGCCAGGGCCTTGCGATATGCCTTCAGGTCCACGTAATAGGCATGGCCCCTGGTGGCCTCGATTCTCTTCCAAGCCTTGGCGGAGCAGGCGATGAACGCCAGGCCGGGCGGCAGCATGAGCGCCTTCTGGCTGCCCGTGACGGCAATATCGACGCCCCAGGCGTCCATCTTGAACGGGACGGCGCCGATGCTGGAGATGCCGTCGACGGCCAGGAGTGCGGGCGTCGCGGCAACCTCGCGGGCGATGCCCTCGACGTCATTAATCGTGGCGGTCGAGGTCTCGCACTGGGTGATGTAGACGGCCACGGCGTCGGAGTTGGCCCGGAGGGCATCGGCGACTTGACGGGGCGTTGCGGGCGTGCCCCACTCGACGTCGAGGTTGACGACCTTTGCGCCGAAGGCCGCCCCCAGTTCGCTCCAGCGCTCGCCGAACTTGCCGCCGCGGACGGCGATCATCTTTTCGCCCGGCGCCACGGCGCAGGCCACGGCCGCCTCCATCGCAGCCGTGCCGCTGCCCGTGATGGTGTACACGTCCTGCGACGTGCCCATGACGTATTGCATGTCGCGGGTGAGTTGCTCGAGCATCTTGCGATACTCGGGCGTGCGGTGATGGAAGATGGGCCGGGCCAACTCCATCAGCACCTCTTCGGGGACCGGCGTGGGGCCGGGTGTGAACAGCCGCTGCTTGAACATAGAGCGCCCTTTGCTGTGCCTGCTCAATGATGCCCGGACGGCGCCCCTGCCGCCCGGAAGGTCGGTGGATTATAGCCGCGCCGGGTCGGCATGCAACCGCTTTTCGCGTGACTCCGGCGGCGGCCGCGCGGTATCATCCGGTTGCCATCTCGCGGAGGCTGGCCATGGACATCCTTCGCCACCTTGTGCTCGAAAACCCCCTGACGCTGTGCATCGTCCTGGGCCTGATTGCCGTGGCGGCGGGGCTGTTCTGGAGCCGCACGGGGTCGCCCCGGTCGCTGGCGGCCGTGGTGGCCTCGGGCGGCGCAGCGGTCCTGCTCGTAATCATCTCGTGGGCCGTGGAGACGGACCAGGAGCGGGTCTTCCGGTCTCTTCGGCGGATGACCGACGCGGCCGACGACGGCAACGCCGACGCCTTCATTGAGCGCATATCCCCCGAGTACGGCGATAGCGCCTCCGCCAGGGAAAGCGTGGAGGCGGTGGTCCGGCTGGGTTTGGCGCACCTGAGGGCCGACACAGAGACGCCCGTCGTCCGCATGGGCGAGGGTCAGGCCACCGTGACGCAGGTGTACCGCCTGCGGCCGGCGCCGGGTTCCCGCGTGGCGCTGCCGCCCCCCTACCAGCGTGTGACGTGGGAAGGCACGTTCGCGCCCGACGGCGACGGCGAGTGGCGCCTGCGGACGGCCGTTGCCCTGAAGCCCGAACGGATGACCCCCGAGGAAGCCTCGCGGCAACTCCATCGCGCCCTGCCGCGGCCGTGACAAGGCGGCTTTCGCCCGGGCAGAAGAGAACCCGACCAGCATGCGCCCCTTTTGCGTGTGATTTGCCACGGCAGATGATTACAATGCATCCGGCGTCAAGGAGATCCTGGTTCTGTGCGGCGTGAAGGGGGTACTACTCGCCAGCACTCTTCCTGGCCAAGAGCGACTATGACTACGCTGGTCACGAGCCGATATCGCGCCAATGGCACTCATGAGAAGACGCTCGGGGCTGTTTACACCCCTGTACGGGCGGCCACTGCCATGGTCAGTTGGGCCGTCAGAAACGCCGAGGACCGGGTGCTTGACCCTTCTTGCGGCGACGGCGTGTTTCTATCGGCGGCGAGGGAACGGTTGAGACGGCTGGGAACCCGCAGGCCGCATTGCATCGGCGTGGACATTGATCCCGTGGCGGCCGCCAAGGCAGGTGCAACATGCGCGGATTTTTTCGTCTGGGCGCGCACGGCCGGCAAGTTTGACGTCATCGTGGGGAATCCCCCGTTCGTTCGGTCCCACTTGTTCCCGGAAGACGGCCGCAGGAGCGCTTTCGAGCAGATGCGCCAGATGGGGCTGCATCCGTCGCGCCTCATGAGCACCTGGGTCCCGTTCCTTGCTCTGAGTTGCGCCCTGCTGCAGGAGAACGGCCGCATCGGCATGGTTATACCCGAGGAACTCCTGCACGTGGGCTACGCGCACGAACTGCGGCAATTCCTTCTTGGGCGCTTTCGCAGGGTGATAGTGTGTTTTCCGAATGCCGACCTGTTTCCCAGCGTGCAGCAGGCGGTGGTGCTTCTGCTTTGCGACAACGAAGACGGTCCGCCGGGACTTCAGACGACACACATCGGCGAACTGGAATCGGGCCGTCCGCTGCGCACAACGCCTGCGCCGCCCTGGACCTGGTTCCACAAGTGGACGCATCTGTTCCTGTCGAATAACGAGCGAACCGTCGTGAGCAGCGCGTTTGCCGAATTGGGCTGGCGCCCCCTCGCCGATTACGGGCGGGCGGAGGTGGGGGTGGTGACGGGCGACAACGGTTTCTTCATCCTGCCGCAGGCCGCGGCGCAGCGTTTGGGCGCGCCCGGCTTCCTGACCCCGATCATCAGCAGTGCCAGAGACCTGCAAGGCATTTCGCTCAACAGTTCCGACTTCCGTGACTTGCTCAATCGGGGGCGACCGTGCTTCCTGGTGGACACATCGGCCCCGAAATCCAATTTGCCGGCGGAACTGCGCCAGCACATCGACTGGGGCGAACGGAAGGGAACGCATCTTCGCTATAAGTGCCGCATCCGGCAGCCGTGGTACGCCGTCCCCGGCGTTTGGCCTGCGGATGCCCTCATGCTGAGGCAGGCGGGCGACGTGCCGCGGCTGGTCCATCTGGCAAAAGTATGCACATCAACTGACACCATCCATCGGATTCGCTGGCACCGCGCCGCACACTCCAAGACACATGTGGCAGGTTTTATGAACACGTGGACTCTCATCGCCTGCGAACTCATGGGCCGCAGTTACGGCGGAGGCGTCCTGGAACTCATGCCGAGAGAAGCCAACGGCATCCCCCTCCCGCCGCCTCTGCAGCGGCTGCAAACGGCCTTCGACAATGTTGACGCCCTCGTCAGAAAGCGCCGCCTCCAGCAGGCGATAGAGGTCGTGGACGGCATCGTCAAGCCCTCCTCCGTAAGCACCTCGCAATATGAATCGGCCAGGCAGATTCTCCTGAAACTCGTTGCCAGGAGGAAGAACAAACGAAATGGAACCTGTTGAAGATTCGGCCTGGAACAGGGTCGTCAAGCCACACCTGCCAAAGAACGAGCGGGAAGCCCTGCCCAAAGCAAGGCAACAGGCCCTGGCCGCAGCCTTGCAGGAATGGACGGCGCACTGCGTCGGGGAACGCCTGAAAGCCATCGCCGCCGACCAAGGCAGGCACGAAATCCTGCAACGCCTCGCCAAGCCGGCGTGGCAGATCCGCCATCAGGGCAAGGACTTCCTGGGTGCAGTGCGCTGGCAGGAGGTCGACGTGTGGCTGGCCAACGCGGAAGCGGGACTCGTGCTCGCCGCGGACCCCAAGCACTTCCAGTCACAGGACAGTTTCCGCAAGAACTGGAAGAACGGGCACAACGACCTGGTTGCTTTTGCATCCAACCTGCACGAGCGATTCCCCGTGTGCGCAGTTGGCGGTATGATTTGCTTCCCCGAGTGGGCCGCCGATTCCGCGGGGCTCAAACAAGTGCAGAGCATCTGCGGGCGATCCATCCCCCGCGAGCGTCCTTTGAACGCCTACGGCAAGTTCGAGGGGTTCGGGCTGGTGATATACAGCCGCAACTGGCGCCTTTCTTGGCCGTTCGCGCCCGATTCACCTCTTAAACCCAGTGCGGCCATGCATTCCCTTGCCACGGCGGTATTCACGCGATCGCTATCGCTCCTTTAGAATTCCCCGCCGCGGATCACAGCGCAAGGTCCCAGCCGCGCATCTCGTCCATCCGCGGGTGGTCCGTCAGGTCGAACTGAAGGGGCGTGACGGTGACGTAGCGGTCGGCCAGGGCGGCCACGTCGGAGTCTATGCCGCGCTCCTCCGGTTCCAGGTCGCCTATCATCCAGTAGTACGTCCGGCCGCGAGGGTCGCGGCGGCGCTCCCAACCCTCGCGCCAGCCCTTGAGGCTCTGCGGGACGACGCGCACGCCTCGCGGCGGGCCCTTCGTCAAATCTGGTATATTGATATTGAATAGTATCGGCTGCCCGCGCGCGTGCTCCAGCAGCCGGCCCACCAGGCCGCGAGCCAGGCGTGCCGCCGCGTCGAAGTCCACGGCGTCGGCGTCCTCGATGCTGACGGCCAGGGACGGGATGCCGAAGAACGCCCCCTCGACCGCCGCGGCCACCGTGCCGGAATACAGGACGTTTATGCCGGCGTTGACGCCCAGATTGACGCCGCTCGCCACGAGGTCCGGCCGCGCGGGCAGGAGTTCCAGCACGGCCAGTTTGATGCAGTCGGCGGGCCGGCCCTCGACGCCGTAGCCGACGGCCCCGTCGCCCAGGCTCACGCGGTGCACGCGGATGGGGTCGGTCAGGGTGATGCTGTGCCCGACGGCCGACTGCGGCGTGGTGGGGGCGACGACCGTTACGTCGCCCAGGTCGGCCATCGCCCGCCTGAGGGCCAGCAGCCCCGGCGCCATGATGCCGTCGTCGTTGGTCACAAGAATGCGCATACGGGGCCCTCGCCTGGTGCTTGCCGGTTCGGCCTATGTTACGGCGCGGCGGCGGCCGGGTCAAATGCCGGGCGCGAAACAGGCGAGGGCCGCGCGTCTTTTGCCTCCCTGGGCGCTTGCACGCCGGGCCGCCGCCGCGTAAAGTACACGCCCTTGATGCCTCCAACCGGAGAACGGACGATGAGCCGCAAGCAAGCCGCCCCGGCCGCGCGGAAGGCGGACGTCGGCCACGCCCCGGCCGAGGTCCTGTTCGCCTCGGCCGCCGTCGAGCGCCTGGAGGCGAAGGCCACGCTGCCCGCCAAGTTCCAGCGGATGCTCGACCGCCTGCCGATGAAACGCATCTGCGGCGAGGCGGCGGTGGCCCTGAAGGTGCACGTCGGCGGAAACATAGGCTTCACCACTATCCCTCCCCTTTTCATCCGCCTGCTCGTGCAGAAGATAAAGGACGCCGGGGCCAAGCGCGTCTTCGTGACCGACGGCTCTCCTTCCATCCACGAGGCCACGGCCCGCGGCTACACGGAAGAGGTGCTGGGGGCGCCGCTCGTGGGCGCAGCCGGCGTAAGCGACCGCTACTTCTACCGCCACCCCGTCGGCTACAAGACCCTTGAGGAGATCGAGGTCTGCGGCAACATCCAGGACGCCGACGCCCTGGTGAACCTGAGCCACTTCAAGGGCCACGGCGATTGCGGCTACGGCGCAGCCTGCAAGAACCTGGCCATGGGCTGCGTAACGCAGAAGTCGCGCGGCGACTTGCACCTGCTTGAAGGGGGCCTGGAGTATGATGAGAAACTCTGCTCCAAGTGCAAGAAGTGCGTGGAAGCCTGCACCCGCAACGCCGCCAAGTGGAACGCCGAGCAGGACCGGCTGGAAATCTTCTATCACAATTGCGTGTACTGCCGCCACTGCGTCCTAGCGTGCCCGAAGGACGCCATCAAGATAACCGGCGGCGGCTTCGTGCCGTTCCAGCACGGCATGGCCCTGGCCGCGCGAGAGATCCTGCGCACCTTCCAGCCCGGCCGCGCGGTGCACATCACCTTCCTGACGCAGATAACCGTGTATTGCGACTGCTGGGGCTTTTCCACGCCGCCGCTCATCCCCGACGTGGGCATCGTGGCAAGCGAAGACATCGCGGCCGTCGAGAAGGCAAGCCTCGACCTGACGCGCGACGGCGACCCCCTGCCCGGCAGCCTGCCCCCGGGGCACAAACTCGTCGAGGGCAGGCACCTGATGGAACGCATCCACGGCAAGGACCCGTACGTCCAGGTTGACCGGCTGGAGGCCGTGGGGCTGGGGACGGCAGCGTACCGCCTGCGCGAGATCAAGTAGGCGGGGACGTGCCCGGCCCTACCCGAGCGCAAGGCGGAACTCAACCGTCACCAGGACGAACCGGCCGTCCTTGACGAACACCGCGCGCACGCGCGACGGGCCGTCAAACGCAACGGCCGAGGCTCGCGGGAAGTCGTCGTAAAGCGCCCCCCGCACTCCGTCAACCACGTACGTGTGCTTCTCACCCACCTTCGCCCCGTACGCCACGTGGCGCGAATCGGGGCTGAAGGCGAGGTTGCGGACGCCGTCGCATGGCTCATTCAGGCCGCCGGCGGATTTCTGCTCGGCACCGTCCAGCACCAGGACGTGCTTCCCGCCGCGCTCCGCGGCGTACGCCACGCGCTTGGAGTCGGGGCTGAAAACCACGTTCCCCGCGATGCCGTCGAAGTCTGGCCCCTCGACGCCGTCAACGACGGTCAGCATCGTCTCTTTGTTGCGCCAGGCCTGGTAGGCGAGACGCTGCGAGTCGGGGCTGAAGACGAAGTACCCAGCGGCGCGCCAGGACCGGCCCTCGACGCCGTCCAGGACCACGACCGTCTCTTCCTCGGGCTGCGCGCCGTACACGCAGCGGCGGCCGTCGGGGCTGAAGGTGGGCGGCCCTTCGTTCAGCGTCTCGTACCAGCGGCCCGGCTCGCCGTCCACGACCATCGTGATACGGTTATTGCGCCACGCGCGGTAGGCCATGCGACTGCCGTCGGGGCTGAAGCACGGCGTGCCCTTGCCGATGGTATCGTACGGCGGGCCTTCAGCCCCATCGAACACCACCAGGCGCTTGCCCTCGCACGAGGCAATGTAGGCGTAGTGGAGGCCATCGGGGCTGAAGACGGGCTGTCCCTCGGCAACGCCGTCGTACCACTTGCCCTCAACGCCGTCAATGACGGCCGCCTGCTTGCGCCCGTTGATGGCAACGTAGGCGTACCTGCCGCCCCGCGGGCTGAAGAACACGTGGCCGACGTGCTCGTACCTGTTGCCGTCCACCCCGTCAACGACGACCAGTTCCTTGCCGCCGCGGCGCATCTCGGCCGCCCAGCGGAGGCCGTCGGGGCTGAACTTGAGGCCCTTCTGGTTGGCCTGGTCGTACGAACCCCGTTCAACTCCGTCAATAACAAGGCAGTAGTGCTCGCCGCGATGGGCCACGTAGGCGAACCGCTTCGGGTCCGCGCTGAAGACGAGGAGCCCGTCGGGAATGCCGTCGTACTTCGGCCCCTCCTTGCCGTCAAAGACGATGAACCACTTGCCGCCCAGGATGGCCCGGTAGGCCACGTGACGCGAGTCGGGGCTGAAGATGAAGTCCTTGACGCCGAGCGCATCGTAGGGCTTGCCTTCGACGCCGTCTATGACGACCATGCGCCGGTCGCCCCTGCGTGCGGCAAACAGGAAGTGCCTGGAGTCGGGGCTGAACCGGAGCGACTCCTCGAAGATCTTGTCATACTCGCCGATCTCGACGCCGTCGGCCACCACGACGCGCTTCTCGCCGCGCGCGGCCTCGCAGGCCACGTGGCGGCCGTCGGGGCTGACGACCACCGATTCCATCGCCACGCCCGGCATCACCTTTCCGAGCGGAGTCTCGGTGGTCACCTGGATGGTCTTGCATCCGGCGGCCCACGAGGCGGCGGCAGCGAAAAGCAGCGCGAGAAGCAGAAGCCGCGGCACGGGGCGCATGGCTGACTCCTTACCAACCGACATGCCGCGATGCTAAACCGGCCGCGGGACGTTTACAAGCAACTCCGGGCTCTGGCGCGAACAGGGCGCGGGCGTGCCTCTGCCGCTGGAATCCGCAATCCTCAATCCGCAACCCGCATTTGCGGAAGGGCAGGGCTGGATTTCGCCGAGGTTTCCTGTATACTTCCGCGTTCCCGCATGCCGCGGGCAAACACACGAAAGGTGAAGGGCTGCCGCAATGCGTCGGAACATCGTTCACGTCGGGGCGGGGTCGCTCACGTACGCCATCCGCGAGATCGTCCAGGTGGGCTACAGGTTCCGCGACCTGGGCATGGAGATCACGTGGGAGAACATCGGCGACCCCGTGCAGAAGGGCGAACAGATCGAGCCGTGGATCCGCCAAATCCTCCACGACGTGGTGGACCAGGACGAATCCTGGGCCTACTGCGACTCGGCCGGCGTGCCGGCCGCGCGCGAGTTCCTGGCCGCTGAGGTGAACAAGCGCGGCGGGGTGCGCGTAACCGCCAATGATATCATATTCTTCAACGGCATCGGCGACGCCGTGGCCAAGGTGTACGGGTTCCTCAGGCGCGAGGCCCGGGTCATCGGCCCTACGCCCGCCTACTCCACGCATTCCTCGGCCGAGGCCGCACACTCAGGCTACGAGCACCTGACGTACGAACTCGACCCGTACAAGGGCTGGATGCCCGACCTGGACGACCTGAGGATGAAGGTCAAGTACAACCCGTCCATCACGGCCATCCTGCTGATAAACCCCGACAACCCCACGGGGGCCGTGTATCCGCGCGAGGTCCTGGAGGAGATGGCCCAGATCGCGCGGCAGTTCGACCTGTTCCTGCTGGCAGATGAGATTTACACGCATATCGTCTATAACGGCAATAAGACGCTGCACCTGTCGGAAGTCGTGGGCGACGCGCCGGCCATCGTGATGCGCGGAATATCGAAGGAGGTGCCGTGGCCGGGGGCCCGCTGCGGCTGGATAGAAGTCCTGAACCGCCGCCGCGACGAGACCTTCAACACGTACGTCACCTCGCTGCTGGCCTCGAAGCGGCTGGAAGTGTGCTCGACCACCGCCCCGCAGATGTGCATCCCGCGCCTCATGGGCGACCCGCGGTACCCCGCGCACCTGGCGAAGCGCGCAGCCATCTTCGAAGCCCGCGCGAAGGAAGCCCACGCGGCCCTCCAGGGCATCCCCGGCGTGCTCGTCAACCGCCCCAGCGGCGCGTTCTACGTAACGGTCATGTTCGAGGACGGCATCCTGAACGACCGCCAGACCCTCGGCATGGAGAATCCGCGCGTCCGGGCGATGGTCGAGGAACTCGTCAAGGGGGCGACGAACGACTCGCGCTTCGTGTACTACCTGCTCGGCGCAACCGGCATCTGCGTTGTGCCCCTCAGCGGCTTCTGCTGCAAGCGCGACGGCTTCCGCGTGACCCTGCTGGAGTGCGACGACGCAAGGCGCCGCTGGATCTTCGAGACGCTCGCCAAGGCGCTGCGCGAGTATCTGTGGAAGTAATGCAGGAGATGTGGCACGGCAGGCTTGCCCGGCCGGGCGGCGTGCCCGCGGCATCCGTTCCGCGGGCATGCATGCCCACGCAACGACGGCGTGGGCATGCCAGCCGGCGGGGAACGGCTCCCCCGGTAATTGAGGGATTACGCGGTCTGCGAGTCCAATTTGCCTTGCATCCCGGCCGCGCGGCGCGATAGACTGCCAGTCGGCGGCATGCAACCGAAAGGCGGTGGCGCAATGAACTCCAATCGCGAGCGGGCCGTCCTGGCGGCGCTG
>Ga0194112_10004701_pt1 | contig 18602 bp, 17 predicted proteins | sample TA2MahC400mmetaG_FD_146191 | JGI IMG/M metagenome (GOLD analysis project Ga0194112, IMG submission 146191) | Freshwater microbial communities from Lake Tanganyika, Tanzania - TA2015016 Mahale Deep Cast 400m | ecosystem: Environmental > Aquatic > Freshwater > Lake | place: Tanzania: Lake... | reverse complement strand
AATTTGACTGAATTTTTCAGTCAAAAATTGAAATCATTAGTGGGAAGGAGATTTAAACGAAGCGTAGTCTATTTTTTGAAGTTCTTAAATGCTTTTTTAGCGTCATCCATAAATTGTTTTACTGTATTGCGGGAATACTTGTGGTCAACCCATTTGGTAAGAAATTGGGGTGGGATCGTGATGATATGGGCACCAGCCACTGCTGCATTCTGGATATCAATTACGCTTCTTATGCTACCTACAATAATCTTAGTTTTATAGCCCCATGATTCAAGCCATTCAACTGACATAGAGACTAATTCCCAGGGATCACCACCTTCATCGGCAACCCTGCCCGAGAAAATACTGGAATAAGTTGCGCCAGCTTTTGCTGAAAGAGCCATCTGACCGAAGGAGAGCGCAGCAGTGGCGTTGACCCGGATTCCTTCATTCTCTAGAGTATTAATTACTTCTAAGCAAGGCTCTCCATACTGGCTGATTATAGGAATTTTAATCACAACGTTTTTGGCCCAAGAGGAAAATTCTCTTGCTTGGCTTAGCATCTCTTCTGGGTTATCTGTGATAACTTCGACGCTGACGGGTTTTCCATCCAAAATGGCAGCGATCTCCTTTGCCCCCTTCTCCATATCGGTGATGCCATCCTTAAGCATGATAGACGGGTTGGTTGTTACGCCATCTGCAATTCCATACCTTACCCACTTCTCAATTTCCTTAATGTTTGCCGAATCAATAAAGATTTGCATACTCCCCCCAATAATAAGGATAAAGGTTATAGGTTATAGGTGAGTGGCTACCGAGTTTAGATGATGAGGTCAATAGCTTCTGAAAGTGATTCTACACGAAAATCACAATAAGCATCCTGATTATAAGGCGCATCCAAAAGAATGGTTTTACAACCAGCAGCTCTCCCAGCTTCCATGTCTTTCCATGTATCGCCAATAATAAACGATGAAGAAAGGTCGATTTCCCACTTTTCAACTGCTTCCATCAGCATTCCTGGTTTAGGTTTTCGGCACAAGCAATGATGATAATCATCATGCGGACATATAAATATATCATCCAATGGGAGCTCAAATCTCATTTTCTCTGTCATCAAGTTCAAAACATCTTGTGAAATCACACCTCTTGCTACATCAGGCTGGTTGCTTACAACGAAGACCTTATATCCAAATTCCTTCATTTTATAAACAGCCTCTCTAATCCCATCATTAAAGACGAATTCATCAAATTTTCTAGGAGAATAAGGTTTGCCATCACACAGAATTGTCTTGTTAATCACACCATCCCGATCGAGAAAAATAGCTCTCCCTTTCATCTCACTGATTCCCACTTCATCTCCGAAACCTTTAGTAAAGGATGTGAGATGATAAGATGTAAAATCACGCTCTGGAAGGACTCGGTATGAGGGGTAATTGTTTCAAGATTAACTGTAGGAACGATGACGCATGCATCCGCCACTTTTGAAGTATAACCACCATCCCTTCCAACAATTCCAAATATTTTTGCACCAACCTTTTTGGCATAATCGAGAGCACGAATTAAATTGGCACTAATATTCTTTTCCGAATTTCCCCCTCCCACAGAGAGGACGAACACGCCATCGAGAGAGCTGAGCTTACTTCCTCTCAGCCAATCGACAAAGACAGATTCCCAACCACTATCGTTTGTACGAGCAGTTAGCTCTGAGACATTATCTGTTGGCGTATAAGCTTCAATTCCGCAAATTTTTCTAAAGTCATTGACAGCATGAGAGGCATTTGCAGCTCCTCCCCCCACTCCGAGAAAAAATAGTCGGCCATTTTCTTGACGTATATCAACCAAATAATTAACAATTCGTTGAATCATGTTCTTATCTATTATTTCTATTAATTTCTTTGTTTCTTCAAGATAATTTTCAATGTAATTCATAATTCCAGTATTTCCACTCTTAGGAGATCCTCCCCAGTTTCATCTCAGATCGAATATATTCGATAGCTCTCTCTAACCCTACCTCTAAAGAGGTTTTAGGTTCCCACCCTAGATTTTTAACCTGAGTAATATCAGCTAAAGTCACCTGAGCTTCTCCGGGAAGATCATCTTTATAGATAGGGTATGGCGTAACTCCCAGCTTTTTGGCGATCTTGTCAAGAATCTCATGGACAGAATAATTTACTCCTGAACCAATATTAAACGCTCTTCCATTGGTTCGATCGTCTCGTATGCACATCAAATGAAAATCATTTACATCATCGACATAAACAAAATCCCGCCTTTTTTGGCCGGTTCCATAAATAGTAGGCCGCTCGCCTTTAAGCAACTTAATGATGAAGGCGCTCATGACCGGCGGAATCGTTCGGCGGTAATCCTGGACAGGGCCATATACACAAAAATATCGTAAGGCAGTAAATATTAAATCATAAAATGTTTCATATGCTCTGGCGAAATGCATAGAAGCCAACTTACTTAATGCATAGAAACTCTCTGGGTTTAATTCCGATTCCGGGGTGGGATAGATCGACGAGCCCTCATAGAGGGCAGAACTCTCTGCATAAATGATCTTTCTCACTCCAGCCCTTTTTGCCGCATCAAATACATTTACAGTTCCATAGATATTGATCTCTGCGGTCTCAGCAGGATCAGCCTGACAATCAGCTATGCAATTCTTAGCAGCAAGATGAAAGACAGTATCTACTTCCTTAAATAAAAGGAAAATTTCTTTACCCCGGATATCAAGGCAATGAAACTCGACTCCATCGGGAACGTTTTCTTTCAGGCCGCAACTAAGATTGTCAATTCCCAAAACATCATATCCTTCGGCAAGGAGCCTCGAAGCCAGATTCGATCCAATAAATCCGGCAACCCCTGTGATTAGGATCTTTCGTTTATCGCTCATCTAATCCTGCTTGTCTTGTCTTTACGGTCTTTTGGGTTTTTTGGGTTTTTTGGGCCCATTTGGTTGTGGCTGACTTAAAAATTAAGTCAGGGAGTTTGTGAGGAAAGCAGTTTTAAGGCTAATTCGTCTGCCTTTTTGTAGGATTCCACTGTATCGATACCGATAATGGGATCTTCCATTTTGACGGCATAAATTTTTTCGCCGGCCCTTAGCATCTTCGGAAAAATATCATAACCGAAATCAGAAAACTCGCCTTCAGGAATATAATTGAGGACTTTTGGATTCATATAAAAAAAGCCAGCACTTACATAATGACTCGTCGCATCCTCGTCTTGTGGCTTTTCTACAAGGTTTAAAACGCGGTTATTTTGGTCGAATTCCACCATTCCGCTTTGTGTAACATCTTCACGCCAGTGAATGGCCATGGTTGCAAGAGAATGATTCTTTTGATAAATATCTACCAGTTTTCTGATATCCCATTGACTGAAGTTATCTGAATATATGACGAAAAAGGGATGGTCAAAAAAGTTTGCCACTTTTTTAACTGCCCCTGCTGTGCCGAGAAGTTGTGGCTCATATGAGTAATATACCTGTAAACCGTATTTACTACCATCGCCTACAAAATCGCGCACTTTATCGGGTAGGTAATGGAGGTTGATCACGCACTCTGTCACTCCGTAATGGCGAAGCCAACGAAGGACCCAGTCAATGATGGGTCTATCAGCCAACGGAATCAAACACTTGGGCCTATCTTCTGTCAAAGGATGCAACCGAATCCCAAGACCTGCTGCTAAAACTATTGCTTTCATTTTCTGGTTTCTTTGGCTTATTCAGTCTAATTGGTCTATTTGATTCGAGAAAATTCTAATTTTTCTATTTTATGTCTTGAATCCTGATGGGACGGCTTTCTCTTGAAGAGCGATAAACTGCCTCAATCATTCGCATGGCTTCGAGACCGTCATCTCCATTTCCCAAAGGTTTCCGGTTCTCTCTGATGGCTGAAACAAATTCCTTCCATTCCCCTTCCCATGAAATATCTGGGCCAGAAAATTCGATCAATTCTTCGTCTGGAGGACCACCCATATATTGAACTGTACTATCCATTTCCCTTTCATATAGGAACTTTCTCCTCTTTCCTATTCTGAGAGTTTCAGTACCATAACTTCCACCTAAACCATCAACGAGCAAGTACCCTGCTTCGCCAAAAACCTCAAATGTGAACCGGTTTTTCCACTGTGTCCAGCTCGTATGCATGACAGCATTTTGGCCTCTGGTAGTACTAAACAAAGCAAAGGCATTGTCTTCCACTTCCATATCCCAATAACAAGTTGGTGTATAGCCAAAAGCCTCTTCGAAATCCCCTAAAAACCATCTAAAAAGATCGACTACATGAACTCCTTGATCAAGTAACTCTCCGCCACCGCATATATCCTTGCTTGCCCGCCATTCTTTTTCATAACCTGGCCTGCCACCATGTCCATAGACACACCGGGCAAAAAATACCTCGCCAATCGCCTTATTTTTAACCAATTGATGAGCCTTGAAAATTGCAGGGTGATGTCGGTGATTAAAACCTGTTTTTAAAATAACATTGCTTCTCCTTGCATCTTCAAGAATTTTTTTTGATTCATGTAAGTTTCTTCCAAGGGGCTTTTCGCAGAGAATATGAATTTTTCTTTGAGTAGCGCCGTGAGTTATTTCTTCCATATTTCTATTGGGGGTTGCAATGATAACGACATCAAGTTCTTCTGTCTCCAGCATTTCCTGCCAGTCTTTATATAGGATTGCTTTTCCATTAGCATATTCTCTAATTAAGTCCTCGGCACGAGAAGGCACTACATCGCAAGCACAGGAAAGATAGGTCCCAGGATCACCATTGAGGGCTTTGGCCCTCTCATTCCCAATCAATCCGCAACCAATAATACCGACTTTAAGCTTCTCCATTGCAACTATAATGATGGAGTTGACCGGAAAGTGCCCCGTCCCGCCGAAGCGGGATAAGCGGGGTCCCTGCCTGCCGGCAGGCAGGAAGGGGCACAATATAATGACATTACATTACCCAGAAGCCCCGCCCTATGGCCGGAGAGCTTCACTTAAAAATTAAGTCAATGAGAGTTCACCTACAGCGCTTTTACACCTTCAACATTTTTTTCTGGTTTAGTGATCCGCTATCTGGTAAACGTTTCCGGTCTAAGTTATTTGAATGGAATTCTCCTTAAAAGTCCCACCTCTCGAATGTCTCTTCCTTCAAAATGTTTTACATAATCACGATACGGTTCGTTAACATGGATGAGCCTTCCGGAAAGACATTCCGGACGTTCATTAGAAAGGTACAAGCATAGTTCAGCCGCTCGCTCAGGAGATGTTTCACCTTTCAATATCGTCTCTAAAGCTTCTTGGTAGGCCTTTTCGCCAGCCATCTCTTTTTGGGCGATCACCTCTTCTGTCATTCGAGTTGTTACAGCACCCGGTGCCACACCATATATTCTTATCCCCTTGTGTTTATTGTCTATCGCTCTCTGACCCATACTTGTCACTTTTTCATCTTCCTTAACCTCTTCATAGATAGTTTCGATAAGTCTAAGTACCCCAGCCTTGCTTGCCCCATATGCACTAAAATAAGGTCGGGCATAGGCCGCACCACCACCCGAAAAAAGAATAATTGTCCCGTAGCCGTTTTGGAGCATGAACGAAAGAGCAGCATTACAGACATGAAATCCACCCACCAGGTTGACAAGAATTGCATCCTTCCAGCTCAAAGGATTATTTTGCCACAATGGTCCAATCGGTCCTTGCATAGCCGCTGCATTTATAACCACATCAAGGCAACCAAATACTTTTAGATGGGTATCAATCGCGGCCTTGACCCCGCCGAATAAAGAGACATCTGCCACATAACCTTGAACCTCACCTTTTGCTGAAAGCTCTTTGACTGTTCTGTCAACTTGATCCTGTGTTCGAGCCGCAATAGTAATATGAAATCCGCTTCGGACGAAAAGGTCTGCGACCGTGAGCCCAATCCCCCTTGAACCCCCGAATATAATAACACTTTTGTTACTCATCTAAAAACTTCAGTCGCTGAGTTGACCTGTAATTATTGGCCTAAGCCATTGCGTCTTTTTTGCTTATCTCGTTTATCTGGTTTCTTTGTTTTATTGTGTTGGGATTCTATATCGTTATTGAATATTGACTTAAAAATTAAGTCAGGGAGCCTGATCTCGTTCGTCTTTAAGTATTGGCATTCTGGTAATTCATTTTTTATGCGTTTCACTTACTACTCAGTATAACTCCTTAATCCCCACTCCTCACCCTCACGGCTCACGTGTCTTAAAAGCTGCCATCCATGAAATTTACGAGAACTTTGGTCCCTTCAAAGTCGAAACGATATCTCATTTCTCTCAACCCAAGGCTCTTCATTACATCCTTGAAGTTTGCTTGTCTTTCTTCTACATAGAACAGAAAGAACCCGCCTCCGCCGGCACCCAAGATTTTTCCTCCCAATGCACCCTTTGCTTTTGCAATTTCATAAATCTCATCAAAATGAGAATTGGTCATCTTCGTAGAAATTCTTTTCTTGTATTTCCAATGCTCATCAAACTTGAGGCCAACATCTGTAATATTGCCGCTCTCCACTGCTTCGAGTATTTTGTACCCAAGTTCCTTGATGAAATGCATGCTTTCAACAATGTCCTTCTTTTCTTCTTTTACTCCATTATTCTGCTCAGAGAGTATTTCATTAGAATTTCGTTGTGTATTGGTATAAAATATCAGAAGATTTCTATTTAGCTCGCTTGCAGTTGCATCTGAAACTCTTGCCTTCTTGACGTGAACTATTCCATCTTTCTCTATCTCCAATACGGTTAAGCCACCAAAGGCGGCCATATATTGGTCCTGTTTACCGATCGGTTTACGGAGCCTGTTAATTTCAAGGTCACAGGCCTCTTCAGCAAGTATCTGAAGGGAGACATATTCCCGCTTCAAATTATGAAGGCTGTTAAGAAGACCCACAGCATAACAACTTGAAGATCCAAGTCCAGTCCCTGCTGGAATGTCAGCCATGGAAACTATTTCAAGGGCATTTCCAATATCCACCATTAGCATTGCTTCTTTAGCAATATCATGCTGGAGTTCATCCCTATGGGAAACCGTTTCAGATTTCGAATATTTTACCCGGATTAGATCATCGACAATTGGCCTGTTAATGTTAATAAACATGTACTTATTGATTCCGGCTGCAAATATGAATCCACCATACTTCGAATAATATGAGGGAAGGTCAGTGCCACCACCTCCAAGCGTAATACGAAAAGGAGTCCGTGTAATGATCATGTTTCACCCCCTAAAAGAGTTAATAAAAAGGCATGAATTGAAAACCCGAAAACCAAATCCACCGCCCACGACCAGACGAAACCTGCGCCCCCTGTAACCAAGGCCTTCGTACGTAATAAGTCCTCCATTAGTTATTTGGCCACATCGATCCGCTATTAGCTAATATCCTCCCTTGCGGAGAATAATCACGTTAATTGGTGTCATAGCCATGATCTTCATATCAACCCAAAGTGATCGCTTTCGAATATACTCAAGATCCATCTTTACCATTTCATCAAAGGAAGCTACGCTGCGAGCCTTGATTTCGTAGATGCATGTAATTCCCGGAAGAACACTGAGCCTTTCCTTATGCCACTCTTCATAATGAACGTATTCTTCTGGACGTGGGGGACGTGGTCCTACCATGCTCATTTCTCCCCGTAAAACATTGAGAAACTGAGGCGCTTCATCCAGTCCGGTGGCACGTAGAAAGCGGCCGATAGGAGTCACCCGATCGTCGCTGATGACCTTATATACGCGTTGCTCTCGGCCATTTTCATCTTTGATGATTGCATAGGGTTTGCCTTCTCTGACATACTCGGCCAGATAGTCATGGTGCGGACGTTCATCTGCCCGATATCGCATTGTTCTGAACTTGTACAGGCGAAAAGGTCGTGCGTTGCGGCCCAGGGATTCCGTAACATAAAGGACAGGCCCTTTAGAGGTTAGCTTAATGAGAAGAGCGAACATGAGCCATACTGGTAAGCCCACCAGAATACCTGCGGAGGCAGCAATTATATCCAAGGCCCGCTTTACCGTGTCGTAGAAAGGTAACACCGTACCAGGTTCTTGCTTTTGAGTTGACCATGATACAACTCGACTCATCCCTCGTTTGTCTCCTTATCCAAGTATCGTAGTATCCGGGCCGGATTTCCAGCCACGATAACCCTGGGCGGGACATCGTGGGTGACGACGCTGCCCGCCCCCACCAATGCTTTCTCGCCAATGGTCACGTTGCCCAGGATGGTGGCATTGCTCCCGATTGATGCTCCTCGACACACCCGGATGCGTTCTCGCTCCTGAAGGGGCGTCCCGGGCGGTAGGACGGAGACCGGGTACTTGTCGTTAATGAAAATCACCCCGTGGCTGATGAAGGCTCCGTCTTCTATTGTCACTCCCTCGCAAATGAAGGTGTGGCTTTGAACCTTGACTCGTTTGCCAATGATCGCGCCCTTCTGAATCTCTACAAAGGGACCAATCTGTGATTCATCCCCGATTTCGCAACCATAAAGGTTGACGAAATCAGAGATTTTCACATCCTGCCCGAGCTTGACATCAGGGGCAATGCGTTGCCATCGACGTTCCTCGCTCATACGAGAGTAACTTCCACCCAAACGTTGCCCATTTGCAGCGAACGCTGGCAGGCTTCCACCACGCGAACTGCCTCCAGCCCGGCCTGACTATCTGTCTTTGGATGCTGGCCGGTACGCACACACTCTATAAAGTGCTCGCACTCAGCGCGTAAGGGCTCGATTTCTCTTATCTCTATTGCCCGACCGCCTTCATCCCGCCATTGGAAGCGAGGTCGGCCATGAGGGTCCAGTTCACTACTCCGCTCATAATACCGGGCATAAAGCATAAGTTTAGGATTGCATAGGTCGTTATAGACCAGAATGGCGTCACTACCTATCACGCTTATTCTGCGGGCTTTCTCTAATGCATACCAACTCACATAAACCTGAGCCAATATCCCATCACCGAAGTCAAACGTGACAAAGGCCACGTCTTCTAATCCTGAACTTAGATATCCCTGCCCCACCGCCAGCACCCGCCGGGGAGGCTGCCCAAACAATGAAGGAAGGATATAAGCATCATGGTACAAGGCATCCCAAACGATATTGGTATCCAGGCGGGCGGTACCGCCCATACTGGTACGGATGCCGTGGACGTAGCGTATCTGGCCTACAGCTCCTTCCTGAATCAGGCTGATTAGCCGGTTGACGGCCGTATCGTAAAGGAAGAGGTGCCCTACCATCAGGATACGCTGGGTCTCTTCCGACAGTTGAACCAGCATCTCGGCATCCTGACTGCTGGCTGTCAAGGGTTTTTCCACGTAGACGTGCTTACCGGCCCGCAGGCAGACCTCTGCCACCGGGCGGTGGCTCTCGGCCGGGGTGACCACAGCTACACCATCTATCGCCGGATCAGAGAGCACTTCCTCTAGGCGGGTGGTGGTGCGCACACCGGGGTATTTCTCAGCCACAGTAGCCAGCCGGTCAGGAGACAGGTCACAGACAGTAGCAAGTCTACATCCTGCCAGGCTGGCGAAATTGCGAATGAGGTTTACGCCCCAGTATCCGGCACCCACTACAGCGACATTAACGACCATGTCTCATGAACTCCCTGATCTTATCAGCCACATACTGCAACTGTTCGTCGGTCAATTCAGGGAACATCGGTAATGAAAGTCCCTGAGCAGCTAACTGTTCACTTACGGGGAAATCCCCCCGTTTATGCCCCAGCTTTGCGTACGCCTGCTGCAGGTGAATAGGAAAGGGGTAGTGCAGACCGGTAGCGATGCCAGCCTCGTTAAGGTAGCGCTGCAAGGCATCACGACCCCCATCGGTGACCTTGATAACATAGAGATGATAGACAGGCTCCAATTCGGGCAGAACATGGGGTATCACGATGCCAGGCACATCCCGCAGCAACTGATCATACAGCGCCGCCCGGCTACGCCTCGTTGTATTCCATCCATCCAGATAACGCAATTTCACGTTCAGCACTGCCGCCTGCAGGTTATCCAACCGGGAGCAATACCCCACCACCAGGTGCTCATACTTGACCCTCTGCCCATGATTGCGCAGCACCCGCACCCGTTCGGCGATTTCATCACTATTGGTCAGCACTGCTCCTGCGTCACCATAAGCCCCCAGGTTCTTGCCGGGATAAAAACTGAAGCAAGCCACATCACCGAACGTCCCAGTCTTCCGTCCCTTGTAGCGTGCACCGTGGGATTGTGCACAGTCTTCAATAACGTACAAGTGATAACGGCGGGCCACTTCAAGGATCGGATCCATGTCCGCCGGTTGTCCATACAGATGCACGGGGATGATTGCCTTTAGCCCTCCCCTTTCCACATTCCGTCTTTCCACTTCTGCTTCCTGTTTCTCCACATCCATGTTGTAGGTCTGCGGATCGGCGTCCACCAAGCGGACTGTAGCACCCACATGGGTGATAGCTTCGCAGGTGGCAATGTAGGTGTTGGCTACAGTGATCGCCTCATCGCCAGGCCCAATTTCCAGGGCTTCGAGGGCCAAACGTAAGGCGTCGGTACCGGACCCTACACCAATAGCGTGCTTTGTGCCGATGTAGTCGGCGAAGGCCCTCTCAAAGGCTTCCACTTCCGGGCCCAAAATGAAAGCCGATCGCTCAAGCACACCCTGGATTGCTGGATCCATTTGGAGCTTAAGGAAAGTGTATTGGGTTTTGAGGTCAACGAAGGGGATATTCACACACTCACCTGCGCCGAAAGTATCTCATCGGCTATTTCTTGAACTAAACGATCCCCTGTTAAATGCTCTTGGTGTTGCTTCTTGTTTACCTGGATAGTTGGGATATCCGCCTCTTCAGCGATATGTTTCATACGTCCCTGATTGATCAGATAGAGGTCCACAGCAGCCAACTTACCCTTGAAAACAGAAAAAGTTGGAGTACCTATGACTGCTGCTTCTCGATTCATGGTTCCACCACCACTGATCATGAGATCGGCATGATAAAGAAGGTTGGGACCATCCAATGCCGTCGGAGGCACCCACACATTAGCATATTCTCGAGATCGAGCAGCAGCAACCTGAGACGGAATCCGCGGCAGAAATACGATATACACCTCCGGGTTGCTGGCTACGTAGTCTAACACTTGTTCAAAAAGGGGATTCTCAAAATCGTGGTACAACCCCCACGACCCTGGCGGGCGCATGACAACGATGATTCGGTCTGTCGGGATACCGACTGAGGTAAGGTAGCCCGGCTGAGGAGCGAAATCTGCCAAGTAGACTTGTTCTTTAAGCCCATGATAGAAAGCCGTCTTCTGAGACGTAGCACCGTATTTGTGTAATGCCCAGCCAGGGAAATGCTCTGGCACAATTACTTTATGAGCCAAGCGAAAAGCCAGATGATTGGCTGGCTGGTGCTCATAATCCATCAGAGTGATGAAAGGGATACGTAATATGAAGGCAGCCAGACCTTGAGCGTAAGAGTTGTGACTTACAGACAGATCGAACTTCCATGATCGGGCGAAGCGTGCAAGTTTCCAAGCGCGGTCTAAAACCCGAAAGCCGATCTTGGAAAGTTTTTTACCCCCATGACTACCAATGGGGATGTGATGTAAACCGTAATGATTAGCTAATTGCGTAGTTTGAGCAAAATCCCGGCTGCTAATAGTGATAGAGTGCCCACGTCGCTCTAATTCGTGAATAATAGGCCGAAAGAAAAGGACTTGAGGCGAATTAGCAAGGTCTATCCAGATTTTCACGATTGGCTCTCTAACTTTTCTCGCAAGATACGTACAATCCGCTCAGCCGCCCGTCCATCCCACAGTTCCGGACAGCGTCCTTCTTTGCCACCACTGGCCAGAACCTGCCAGGCAGCTGTCACGATTCGCTCTGGTGACGTCCCTACCACTTCATTTGTGCCCTGAGTGACTGTTACCGGGCGTTCTGTGTTCTCACGTAGGGTCAAGCAGGGTACACCCAAGATAGTTGTCTCTTCCTGAATACCACCTGAATCGGTAAGCATTAGTCGCGCCTGAGCCATCAAGCCCAAGAATTCCAAATAGCCAAGTGGCTCTATCAATCTCAAGTTGGGCATGGTTTTGATCCGTTCGAGAAACCCGTTTTCAGCAAGTCGTCTCATAGTTCGCGGGTGAGCTGGGAAGAGCACAGGTAACCGGCTTTGGAGAGAGTCCAAAGCATTTAGAATGCCGCCTAGAACTTCGCGCACATCTACATTGGATGGCCGATGCAGCGTCAGGAGAGCGTAACCGTTGCCGGAGACACCGTATCGCGCTGGCATTCCCAAAGCCTCGGCACGTTGTCGGTGATGGAGCAAGGTGTCAATCATCACATTGCCGACGAAGAAGACCCTGTGATCCGGAATGCCTTCTTGTTGCAGGTTCTCATTAGCACTGCGCTCAGTGGTGAATAGATAATCTGCAAGAGCATCAGTGATCACCCGGTTGATCTCCTCAGGCATTGTTCTATCGAAACTGCGTAAGCCTGCTTCGACATGAGCGAGTGGAATGCACACCTTGGCTGCCACCAATGCCGCCGCCAGAGTAGAGTTTACGTCGCCCACTACCAAAACCAGATCGGGACGGAGCTCTTGGAGTAACGGCTCCAACGCAAGCATGACCTGGGCTGTCTGCCAGGTGTGGGTGCCGGGGCCAACTCCAAGATTGTAGTCTGGCTGCGGTATCCCCAATTCCTTGAAAAATACTTCTGACATGTTGTCATCATAGTGTTGACCTGTGTGAACAAGCACAGGCTCAATGTCTGAGAAACGTTGCATCTCAGCGATGAGTGGTGCGATCTTCATCAGGTTGGGACGGGCACCAACAATATTAACTATCTTCATTTAAGCTTCCGGATTGTCTAGCAGGTATTTGGCTAATGATAAGAGAACCCAGGCCTGGACCCATCTCATGCATGGCATGCGATATAAGAAACCATTGCATCTTTGCCAGTAAAAGTACCCTTTCTCACTCCAAAATAATTCAATCATTCGCTCTATTACTTTTTGGGCCAAACCACTTAGTGTGTTTGTGTAATCATTCATCTCGCTAAGGCAGATCACAGCATGGGCAAACGCATGAGCATCCAGAGGTTCAATCTTGTCGTGATAGTACTTGACTGTCCCATCTGACAGAAAAAAATGATCAAGGTAATAAAAGTACCCTATATTTAACGCCTTCTGTAAAGAATCATCATTGATAGCCCCATAAATTTGTTTTAAGCAAATTAGGTTGTAGCCCGTATGGAAGCTGTCAATCCAGGTCTGGTCAGGAGCTTCTCCATATGGCCAACTACCATCAGACCGCTGTGCTTTTATACTGAATGAAGTACTTTCCATGGCTATATCCAATAGATCAGACCTTTTGGCGATTTTCCCTAACCGAGCAATAAGCGACGCCCCGAGCAAGTTCGCATTATGCACTCGAGACCAATCCCTGGGTGTATAGGAAAAACAGAATCCCTTGTCCCCCAGACTTCGGTTTAGATCCTGAGAAATAAATTCACTCGCTGACTGAGCCAGCATTAACCATCTTTCTTCCCCGGTAGCTTCAAAAAGATCCAGTACTGCATGACCGATGAAGGATGTATTAACAACGGTAGGAGTGCCTTTAGGCGCATAGAAAGCCCGGTTGGGCCAATCAAAAGGATAGCCCCAACAAGCGCCACTAAACCCTCTGCTTATATTCTCTTCTAGCCACGTCCCAAGTTTTAGGGCAGCCGTCATATCTATTTCTTCGCCCCAGGTTTGGTAACGGCGAACCAGTGCCGCTAATATAAGCCCAATTCCTTTCGCATTAATTGTTTTTTGAACAAAAAGAAAGGGACGGAGATTGAGAGGACTATGTTTGACTGCTTGAAGTGCGGCAATACCAAACCAATGATTTATCCGGGAAATACCTTGCAAAAAGGGGCTGTTTAAACCATCAAAGGGATCCCATCCACAGAAGTTCTCTCTTTTCATCCAGATGAGGAGACGATCAGCTATGTCTTTTATTTCTTTGTGGTTCAATTTTTGAGTTTAATCGTTTGCCCGATTCTTATGGATTCGATGATCTTAAAAACCACTTCGGTGGTATTGAAAATTTCTTCTGCTGGAATTAAGGAAGGTCTGCCATTGAGGATAATATCGATAAAAGCTCTAACCTCATCTTTTTGTCCTTTATCGTTGGTAAAATGCTTCTTTTTAAGGAGCTTACCTTTTCCATAAATGATCAACTCTCGAAAATCATTTAGAACGACTGTTATGCCTTGCTTGTAGATCTCAACATATTCCTTGGCAAGGGATTTTGAACCATTCGAAAAATACTGAATACTGCCGATCGAACCATTTTCGTATCCCAATGACACCGTTAATGTATCATAATTGTGATGGGGATCATCTATGGCCACGGCATACACGGAGGTTGGCAATGATCCATTGCTGTAAGTGAGATAATCGACAAAATGACAAACCTCACTCAGAATACGACCTCCACCAACCTCTCTATCCTGAACCCAGGAATCAGTCGGAATCGGACCAGCGTTGATTCTATAAATCATGGACATTGTACCAGTGCCCAGCTTTTCCCGTATAATCTTTGCCAATGGTGAAAAACGCCGGTTAAAACCAACCATCAAAATTGGTGATTGGTTATTAGTGATTAGTGATCGGTAAGTTAAGATAATTTCTTGAAGTTGGGCTTCAGTGATGCAGAGAGGTTTTTCGACGAACACATGTTTGCCTGCTTTGAGAGCTCTGATAACGTATTCCGCATGGGTATCATGTCGGGTAGCAACAAAAACAGTATTAATATCAGGATTTTCTAATATATCACCTTCTTTGCCAGTACAGAATTCAAAACCAAAATGTTCTGCTACTGATCGAGAACTCGTTGAGGAAGCAGTCATCACTCCTTTTAAAATTAATTCTGGGATTTTGGGGATATTGGGTAGTAAATAGCTTTGTGCATAAGACCCTGCCCCTATAAAGCCAATAGTCACTCGTGATGCGTGAGGTGCAATCTGTGAGGCACGATGAACGATGACTTTATCTCTTTTAATTTCTTTTACACGGTCATATTCGATGAGTATACCAATGTATGGCTCTGACTTTTCCAAGATCATGTCATAAGCTGCCGGAGCATTTTTAAGTTTGAACACATGTGTGGTCAAATGGGAAATATCAATCTTGCCAGAGGCAAGAAATTCCTGAAAGGCTTGCATATTTCTATTTTCTGTCCAACGGACATAACCAATAGGGTAATCACGTCCTTTTTCCTCATATTCGGGATCGTATCTCCCTGGTCCGTAAGAACATGACATTTTTACAGTGAGTTCTTTTTTATAAAAATGAGGCTCTCTATCAAAGCCAGTAGGAACAGCACCCACAACCACAATGGTGCCCTTCTTTCTTGCCATCGAACCAGCAAAGTTTATGGGGTCAAGAGAATCCGAGGCAGCAGTAATAATGACAGCATCGCATCCTACGCCATGAGTAAATTCTAAAATTCGATTCTCGATATCGACGGTGCCTCTCATTAAGCCAAGATCAAGACAGTGCTGTGCGGCCATATTCACCATATTTTCATCGATATCCACACCAATCACTTTTATCCCTGATGCTTTCAATAGAATAGCAGTCAATTGTCCTAAAAGACCTAAGCCAAGCACAAGGCAGCATTCACCAAGATGTAAATCAGCTTGACGGATACCTTGTAATGCAATTGCTCCCAAAGTATTATAAGCTGCTGCCTTTAAATATTCCTCCGGCCGACCTTCACGCTCTGCTTCTTGCACCCCTAATAATTTGACGCAAAGATTACAAGGAACTGCTACAACTTCTGCATGAGATGCAGTCTGTCCCCCACATGCCACGAAATCACCAACTTTGATTGAATCTACATCGCATGCAACGTCAATAACTTCACCCACGCATGAATAACCAAGCGGTGAATAAGCATCCAGTTTTTTCATCACTGCCCGGTAGGTTTGTATAGGTCCCTGGGTCTTGAGGGTATCAATAACTTGCTTCACCTGTTGTGGCCGCTCCATAGCCTTACCGATATAGCCCTTACGAGCCGCTCGCACCGTACTTCCCTCTGTCCCAGCCGAAATGAGGGAATAGAAGTTACGCACCAAAATCATCCCTGTTTTTAAATCAGGAATAGGCGCCTCTATGATTTGCATTTTACCAGATTTTAGTTTTTGGGTGAGCTGCTGCACTTAAATTATGTCTTCTTGTCGAAAAAAGTTCTGAACCATAATTCTGTAGTAAGTAATTGCCAAATCAGCAACGAATAATCTGCTTTGCCTTCTCTATCCTGCCTTATAACTTCGCTCACATGTTTCGGATTAAAGATTCCTCTCCTCTTTAAAGACGTCGCCGAAAGATAGTCATCGACCATTTCGGACAAATCCCGTCTTATCCAAGACCTCAGGGGTGCACCGAAGGGAGCTTTAGGTCGGTAAACAATCTCTAGTGGCAAATATCGCTTAGCTAATTTTTTCAGGAGGTACTTCTGGGTCAACCTTCTTATCCGGAGATGTGGCGCCACCCTGAACATGAATTCAACAATGCGATGATCGACCAAAGGCGGCCTGCTTTCCACACCGCTGGACATGCAGGCTTTGTCTAAGTATGTCAAATTATGTTCGGGAAGAAATATGGCCGTGTCGGCGAAGCACATCTTAGTCAGATATGACCCTTCGTTGCCGTCAAATAACTTTTTATGCGTCTGGTATAGATACGTCTCTTCATAGGCCAGATTAGTATGGAAAAGCTGTTTGAATTCCTGATTATTTAGGGAAAGATCGGATGTCAGGTATCTTTCGAAAGAGGGCTTTGAGGCAAAAGAAAGAAAGCGTTTTCCCCAACGGATTCTTCTAAAGGCTCTGCGGGATGTTGCCAGCAGTATATCCGATGATACCTTCTCAATCCCTCGCCTTATAAAGGGAGGAATGGATTCCTGGTAATAATCCGCTAAAAGGCAGGCAAGGTATTTTCGATAGCCACCGAAGATCTCATCGCCCCCCATTCCGTTGAGCAGAACGACAATACCTTTATCCCGAGCTGCTTTGGAAATGATGTAGGTATTGATTGCGGCCGGATCAGCCAAGGGCTCATCCATATGATAGACCATTTTGGGAAGTAAATCAACAATGTCCGGGTGGATTTCAAATTCATAATGGTTCGTATGCAGTAGCCTTGAGACCATCCGCGCGTATTGACTATCCCGCGGCATCTGTTCGAACCGCTTGTCATCATCAGAAAACTTGATCGTAAATGTTGAAAGGGGGTAAGCAGATTTTTTTGACATGAGCACCGTGATCAAAGATGAATCAAGACCCCCACTCAGAAAAATGCCAACTGGCACATCTGAAATCATCTGCAGGGAAACTGCATCGTTTATCAAAGCGTCAAGAACGGTAAGTGCCTCGTCCTCATCCTCGATCTCTTCTACAGGCACGATATGCCAGTATGGTGCAATTTTCAGTTCATCTTTTTTTAACGTCAGCATATGGCCTGGGGGTAATTTGTAAATGTTCCTAAAACCTGTGAAAGGTGATATCTGGAAGCGGGTTGGGTTTTGCAGTGATATTAGATCGGGTTCACTCTGGATAATGCTATTTCTCAGTATGGCTTTGATTTCAGAGGCGAAAATCAGTCCGTCCCCAACGACCGCATAATAGAAAGGTTTGATTCCGATCCGGTCTCTGGCTGCCCAGAACCGTTGTTTTCTGGTATCCCAAATACCAAAAGCGAACATGCCGTTGAATTTCTGTAGAGAATCGGTGTCCCACTCTTCATAAGCGTGAAGAAGAACCTCAGTATCGCTGTTAGATTTGAAAGTATATCCCCGTTTCTCTAATTCATTTCGTATTTCATAAAAATTATAGATTTCGCCATTGTACACAATCCATATAGTTTTATCGGTGTTGGACATAGGCTGATGGCCGGCGCGAGATAAATCAAGAATGGCGAGGCGCCTGTTGCCCAGAGCAACGAAAGGAGCACCCGGGAAAAAATTAACACCCCGGTCATCCGGCCCGCGGTGTCCCAGGCAATCAGTCATCTGTTCAAATGTGACGGAATCGATGGGTTTACCAGAAAAACTTATATAGCCAACAATGCCACACATAACATCATTAATGTTTTTCTGTGACTTCGTGAAAGATGGCCGCCATCTCTCTAATCCAGCGATCCACTGTATAATGCGCCAAAAATCGTTCCCGACTCGCCGTACCCATTCGTTGTCGCAGGTTATTGTTCCGCAGCAATAAGAGGATCTTTTCTGCGATTGCAGCTGGATTGCCGCTAGGAACAATGAATCCGGTATTTCCATCCAGAACCGTTACCGGGATTGCACCGCTTGACGTAACAATGACAGGTAAGCCCGCCGACATTGCCTCGAGAATTACTAGGGGTTGTCCTTCCGGATGAACAGGCGGAAACACGAAGACATCCGCACCGATGAGCAACCGCTTTTTATCCTCACCAACCATAATGCCAGGCATCTCTACGAAACAACCTATGTTATGGTTCCGAATGAAAGTTTCGGCCTCGTTCATTTCTTCAGGATAGCAGCGTTCTCCCGCGAGAACAAATCTCACGGCTGGCTCTTCCCGAACGACGTAGGGGATACAATGAAGAA
>Ga0194112_10004697_pt1 | contig 18613 bp, 21 predicted proteins | sample TA2MahC400mmetaG_FD_146191 | JGI IMG/M metagenome (GOLD analysis project Ga0194112, IMG submission 146191) | Freshwater microbial communities from Lake Tanganyika, Tanzania - TA2015016 Mahale Deep Cast 400m | ecosystem: Environmental > Aquatic > Freshwater > Lake | place: Tanzania: Lake... | reverse complement strand
CGGCGTACTCAGTGGCCTTCAGGCGCTTTGGGCGCATACTCCACCCATTCCTGTTCCACAAGCACGCCGGCCTCGTCCTGCTGGAAGACCAGGAAGATCGCGGCGCACCGACGGCCCAGTCCCGGAGGGACAGCAGTGCCCCGCGGCAGGGCGGTCATCCCTTTCTGCCGTCCCTTCGGGACTGGCTGGTTGTAGCGCCTGAGTCCGGCGGCTAAAGCCGCCGGCAACCCACTGTCCTCCCTTCGGGAGCGACACACCCAAGCCTCTACGATCCTGCCCCATCACTGCTGGGGCGGCGTACTCAGTGGCCTTCAGGCGCTTTGGGCGCATACTCCACCCATTCCTGTTCCACAAGCACGCCGGCCTCGTCCTGCTGGAAGACCAGGAAGTGGCCGGTGCGGGGGTTCACGAGGACGAACACGTTGCCCTCCGCGTTGTAGGGGAAGCCCCTGAAGGTGGCCAGGTCGCGCTCCGACAGGCTTGGCTCGCCCCCAAAGGGATGGGAGTGGAACACGCCCACGACCCGCTGCCGCCGTTCGGGGCCGTAGCGTTCGTCAAGCTCAATATGGTACTCCACGACCCCCTGGGCCGTGAACTCAGCGTGGACGGGGCTGGCGTCCACGCTCCCCGTCGCCCAGTCGGTCACGCGCACGTAGCGCCGTCCCTCGTGCTGGCAGCGCTCGCCCACGAGAACGCCGAGCGCCTCGTTCGGCGCCTGCCGCTGGCAGAAGGCCAGAACCTCCTCGACGACGCGAGCGAGGATGTAGACCGGGTGACCCGTGACGCGTGACGCGTGATCAGACAAGGGACCGCCTCCTTCTCTCCTCTTGTCACGCGTCACGGGTCACGCGTCATGAGCCACCCACCGGGTCACTGAACTGGACCCCATGTGACGTATCTGCCGCGCTTCCGCTTGACCATGACCGCGCCGTAGCGCTTCCAGTCCTCGCGGCGGAGGACGGCGAGGGGGTCGTCGGGCGGGGCGCGGCGCTCGGCCTGCGGACGCACCCCACCGAAGGGGTCGAGTTCGACGGAGCGGTTGCGGAAGAAGACATCGTAGACCAGCGGCCCCAGCCGGGGGGCCTCGATGGCGTGCTGCACGAACAGGATCACCTCGTCAGTCGGGATTTCGGCCAGGTCCATCTTGTGCTCGCGGCGGCCCTGGGAGCCGGGGCACGTCCCCCCCTTCTCGTCGCGGAAGGCCTGGGCGCACGTGGGGCAGAGGAAGAGGTGGCACTCGCTGCACATCTTCCAGCCCTCGAGGATGGCCTCGCTGAGGAGCATGTTGCCGCCGTGGCCGAGGCAGCGGATGGAAATCAGGGATATGTCGGTTGGCATGACGCAGGCTCGGACGCGTGACGCGTGACGCGTGACAAGAAGGGAACTGCGCTCGTTCTCTCCTCTCACGCGTCACGCATCACGCGTCATGAGAAGACCATTACAGGATCAGCAACCTCGCTTGCTCCCCAATCTCCTTCTGCGCCGCCTCGTCGAACTCCAGCGTCGTGCGGCAGTCGAGGGCGATGCTGCCCCGGCTGCGGTGGACGTAGCCGTGGTATTCCAGGCGGCGGAGGACGGACTGGAATTGGTTCTCCGTGAGGTATTCGCGCCCAACGAGGGTCTCGCGCAGCTCTTCGATGGTGGCGCAGCGGCGGCGGCCGCTCTTGAGCACGAGATGGATGATCAGGCCCAGCACACCCTGATCGCCTTCGCTCAGCTCGACCGGGCCGCCGTGGGTGGCCGTGAGGCAGCACCAGGTGTCGCCCGCCCGGCGGTAGTCGCGGAGTTCGAGGCCGAGGGCCTCGGCCCTCTCGGCGAGCTTGGCGAGAAGCGCGTCGAGTTGTTCGTCGCCGACCCGCAACGCTTCGAGGAGCCGCTTCCTGGGCGCGCCGATGCACAGGCGCCCCGTCTCCTCGCGCCAGCGGGCGGTCAGGACGGCCATGAGCTGGGGCAGGAGCGATTCGTCGGCTGCCGCCTGTGGTTGCTGTTCGGCGGGCGTTTCGTCAGACACGGCGGATTCCTCTTCGGCTCGGGCACAGGGCGACCACGGTGCTGGGCACGGAGCGGCTCAGGGCGCCTTCGACGACCTCGATGTCCCCGTCGCGGTCGGCGAGGAGGGCGACCTCGCCGCGGCGGACGAGTTGCGAGAGGAGGTCGGCCTCGCCGCTCGTCAGGCTCTCGGCCAGTGCGTCGGGCTTGAGCTTGAGGCCGATGAGGCGCTTCTTCACCTCGCCCCGCATGGCCTCCAGGTCGGCATCCTCGACGCTCCGCATCCGCACGCGGCGCTCGCTGGCATCCAGCTCGTCGCGGAGGGCGTCGGCCTCTAGCGACGGCTCGATGGCATCAGGGGTAAAGCCGACGGAGGCCAGAAGGCCATTCGCGGCCAGCTTGAGCGGCCCGTGAAGGAAGACGACGGGCTTGGCCCGGAGCGCCACCTCGAAGCCGAGGCGCCGCAGGCGGAGCCGCGCGGGCACGTTGGAGAGCAGGCGCCGCGTGTCGCGCCGCGTCTGCATCTCGGCCAGCGAGCGATAGGCCACCCCGTCCAGCGTCCGCTCCGCCGGCGTCTCAAGCCGGCGGGCGAGCGGGGCCACGGTCTTGCGGTCGCCCTCCGACTCGCGCAGCGGCACGACCTCGCCCGTGGCCAGGCGCCGCTGGTACTTGTGCGCGATCTCCCAGAGGCGGGAGAGGACGGAATCATCGGGAGGATGGCCGCCGGGTTGTGGGGTCACGTCTGACATTGGCGTTGCCGGGTCCTGCAAAGGGATGAATGGATGGGTGGATGAATGGATGGGTGAAAGAAGAAGGGCCGCCCCATGCCCTTCTGGCATTCATCCATTCATCCAACCATCCATTCATCCATTCATCCTGCGCCATCCTCACTTCTTCGCCTGTCCCCGCAGCTTCGCCTCCACGAGGACGATGTGGCGGATGAGTTCGTTTTCTTCGAGTCCGAATGCCTCGGGGCAGAGGAGGACGAACTGCGGGACCAGGCGCGGCTGGCCGCGGGAGGTCATCTCGAAGGTCTTGCGGACGATGTCGAAGGCCGCCGCGGCGTTCGAGCGGTCGAGCCGCTGGGTGAACTCGTCAATGGCGTGGACTGGGGAGTCGCTGAGGGTGTGGAGGGACATGATGAGGGCTTCGGTGCAGAGCACCTTTTCGCCGCCACTGAGTTCGCGGTAGTCGAGCCACTGGGCGCCCTTGGTGCGGGCGCGGATGGCCAGCTCGGCCTTGTCGGGCTCCTCGACGTGGGCGGCTTCGAGCCGCACGTCGCGGAAGGCGCCGCCGCGCAGCAGCGTCTGCATCACGCGGCTCAGGTGCTCGACCATCGAGCGGACCTCGTGCTGCCAGATGTCGCGGCGCTCCGCAACGTCGGCCTGGAGCTTCTCGATGTGGCTCGTCCGCTCGGCGACATAGGTTTCGAGCTGCTCCAGCTCCTCCTCCTTGCGGCGGAGGTTATCTTCGTCTACCGTCTGGCCCACGATGGCGTCGAGCTTGCCCTTCACCTCGGCCTTCTCCTGGGCGACGAGGGCGGTGAGGCGGACCTCTGGCGGGCGCTTGCCCAGCGGCTCGGCCTCCTTCCGCGCCGCTTCGAGCTGGACGGCTGCGGCCTCGCCCTCCTCGCGGAAGCGGGCGACCACCTTCTCCTCCTCGGCGATGAGGGTGGCACAGCGGACGGTTTCGGCCTGGGCGTCCCGCACCTTCGCCTGAAGCTCGTCAAGGTTCGTCTCGATGGGCTGCTCGGAGCGTGCCATTTCGTTGATGGCGTCCTGAAGGGTCTTGATCTGCCCCGCCAGACGCGCGTCGTCGGCGGCCATTTGCGCGGTGCGGGCGGCCAGGCCCTCGATGCGCTCGCCAACGGTGCGGAGGCGCTCGGAGACCTCGGGGCGGATGCCGAGCTTGCGCAACTCGCCCTCAAGCTGGCGGGCGCGGCTGGCCAGCTCCGCGTGGCGGCGGAGGAGGCGATGAATGTGGGCGGGGCCTCCGCGCCCCGCGCGGGGCAGAGACGCCCCGCCCACAGATGGGGGCGTGGCGATGGGGGTGCCGAGTGGGGTGAAGATGGGCGCGGGCGGCCTCGTGAAGCCGCCGAAGGGGGCGTAGAAGCTGCGGCAGTCGGCGGTGAGGACTGGGCAGTCGTGGGCCTCGGCGAAGTCGGTCAGCTCATTGGCGTCGCCCGACGCCTCGGCCACGGCGCCCCGCAGCACGCGCCGCAGGAAGGCCAGGCAGTGCGCCTCGCCGTCCAACAGGTCGAAGGCGAAGCCGTGGACGCCCTTTGGCAGGCGCGGGCGGCGGAGCTTGGCCTCGCCGTGGCCCGCCTCTCCGAGGCGGTTCCCCTCCGCCCCGGAGGGGCGGGCTACTTCGCTGTGGCGCACCACGGTGACGGGGGGCTTGCGATGCGGGAACAGCTCGTCGAAGAGCGCCTTGGCCGCGGCGTAGGCGTCGCGGTCGCGGGCGACGAAGGCGAAGAGGTTGCGCCCCGCCAGGCAGCGGACCGCCCGCTCCCAGGGCTCCTCGCCGGGGCGGATGCGCACGAGCGAGATGACGGGGCCGATGAGCTGCCCCTGCATCTTTCGCTCTGCGATGGCCCTCTGGAACGCGGCGCAGCCGTCGAGCATCTCCTGCTCGAAACGTGTTGGTTCCGCCTCGATGTAGCCGCAACCGTCGGGAGCCCATTGCCGGCAATGGGCGCTGCGGTCGGCAAGCGGGACGCTTGCCGCTACGTCCTCGTCCTCGGCTGCGCCGAGTTCGGCATCGAGGCTCTCGACCTCGCGGAGCGTCCGCGACATCTCCTGCTCCACGCGGAGCAGTTCCGTCTGGCGCTCCTGGAATGCCTGGGCGTTCTCCTTGCCCTTTTCCGTGGCGAGGATGCGGGTCAGGTCGTCGCGCTCGGCCTGGAGCCGGGCGAGATCGGCCACCGCCTCGTCGCGGCTCTGCTGGAGGTGGATGCGTTGGCCGACGAGGCGTTCGAGGGTGGACTTCTCGCGGACGATGGCCGCGCGTGCCTCGGTGGCGCGGCGGGTGTGGTCGGCAAGGTCGGCCTCGGCGCGGCGAAGGGCGTCCTGCGCATCACTGAGTGAGGACTTGCAGCGGTCGAGGCGTGCGACGGCGCGCTCCGTGCGCGCGAGCACGCCGTCGCGTGCGGCCTCGGCGTCGCGGACGACTGCCCAGGCGTGCTCGATGCAGAGCGCGGCGTGCTGCTCGATGTACTTGCTCCGCTGGCGGATGATTTCGAGGCGCTCGCGGATGCTGGCCACAAGGTCGCGCTCCCAGGTGAGCTTCTGGCGGAGCGGCTCGGTCTGGCGGTTCGCGTCCTCCAAGTGGATGAGGGCCTGGCGCAGGTCTTCGAGGTATTGGAGGCGGCCCGTGGCCTCCAGCAGGCTTTCGAGCTTCTTGCGGCCGCTCTCGCCGGCGAAGACGTCCACCACGCCCTCCTCGGTGAAGGCGAGGCGGTTCGCGGCCTGGATGTTGACGGAGCGGAAGAGGTCGCGGAGCTGCTGGCCCGAGATCTGGCGGGTCGGCCACTCCTGGTCGGCGGAGCCGAGGCGGTACTGCACGCTGCCCGAGGCAGTCACGCGGGTGGCGATGCGGACGACGTCGCAATCCAGTTCGCGGGCCAGTTCCTCGTGGGGCGGCTTGAGGAGGCGGTGGCCATCGGCGAGGGGGTTGCGCACATCGAGCGTCAGGCGTGCATCCTCGCCCGTGGGGCCGATGACGGAGGCCATGCCGCGTGCGCGGGCGGGGGTTGGGTGGACGCCGAGCGAGAGGCGGAGCGCCTCCAGCACCTGCGTCTTGCCCGAGCCGTTGGCGCCCGTAAGGAGCAGGATTGGCCGCTCGCCGAGGTCCACCTCGGTGTTCGCGTGCAGCTTGTAGTTGTGCAGCCGCAGCTTTGCGAGCAGAAGAAGCCGGTCAGCCATTGAAACCCCGAAACCGCGACCCGGGTCGCGGGCAGAGACTCATCGCGGCAAGCCGCGTGGAAGGCAACTGGAAGCCCCTGTCCCCTCGAACGCCTGCGCACTCTAGCGCCGGCGGCGAGGAATGTCAACAGCAAAAAGCCCGGGCCGCATCCTGCGTCGCCGGGAACGCGACCTGAGAGGCCCAGCAGAGGACCAGGCGACTGAGGAATCAATGCGCCCTCAGAAGTCGGTCTCGGCCCGCAGGCGCTCGATCTGGGCCTTCAGTGCCTCCTCGTGGACTCTGACGTTCCCGCCCCGCTTGAGCATGGCGCGCAGCGGACGGAGAGAGGCGATCCTGGGGCACCCCCAAGACTCGACGTCGCAGAGATTCGGCAGAAGGGCGAGAGGGCCCAAGCTCGCGACTTGCTCGCAGCGGGTCACTCTGAACTTCGTGAGTGCAGTCAGCTTGCCGACTGGCTCGATGCTGGTGAGCTTCGGGAAGCCGTAGAGACCGAGTTCGCGCAGAGAGCTCAACTGGCCGATGGGGCCAAGGTCGGTAACCTCTGGGCACACGCTGAGCCCGAGCTCTCGCAGGTTCCTCAACTGGGCGAGGCCGCAGAGGTCGGCGATCTTCGGGCACTCATTCACCGACAAGCACTCCAAGCCGTGAAGGGAGGCCAAGGGGCTGAGGTCCGCGATCTCTGGGCACTCGCTCAAACGGAGCTTCCTGAGGCCGGCGAGCTTGCCGAGCGGCCCGATCGCCGCGAGCTTCGGCAGTTCCCAGAGCTCAAGTTCGCTGAGGCCCCTCAGTTCCCCAATCGGCCCAATGTCGGCGACAAGCGGGCACCGGCCCATGTCGAGCCGCCGCAGATTCCTGAGCCGGGCGAGGCCGGCCACGCCGGTGAGTTTCGGGCATCCGCTCAGCTCCAATTCGTCCAGGTTGTCAAGAGAGTCCAGGGAACCGAGGTCGGACAGCTCCGTGCAGTCCATGATCTCCATCATCCTCAGCTCGGGCATTCCCGTGAGGCCCCGAGTATCGGCGATTTTCGGGCACCCGTAGATGAGGATGCGGCGGAGATTGGCCATGCGGGCGAGGGGCGCGATGTCGGTCACGCCTTCACACCGCCGAAGATACAGATAGGTCAGGCTCGACAGGTTGGCGAGCGGGCCGAGGTCTCGGGCCTTCTCGCCCACGGTGAGCGCGAGGGTCTCAATGCGGGGCAGGCGGCCGAGGGGCGTGATGTCAGAGACAGCTTCGCATCCCGAGATGTCCAGCTTCCGCAGGCTCGCGAGTGAGCCGAGGCCACTGAGGTCCGAGACCGCTGGGCCAACCTCAAGGGTAAGGTCCCGCAGTTCGGCGAGCCACGCCAGCGGGGAGAGGTCCGACACGGCCGGGCAATGGGTGATCCGGAGCTCCTGTACCTGGGTGAGCGAGCCGAGACCCGTCAGATCCGCGAGCTTTGGACACTCCGAGAGGGTGAGAGAGGCGAGCTCCCTCAACCCGGCAAGCGGCTTGGTATCTGTCACTTGCCCCAGCCCGAAAAGCCTTACCTCCCTCAGATTCGGCAGGCTCTCGAGCAAGCGAATGTCGCTCGCCTGAGGGAGGCGAAATACCTCCAGTTCCTCCAGGCTTGCGAGTCGGGCGAGGGGGGAGAGGTCGCGGAACTTGGTCTGCCAGTCGAACTGGAGCCGCAGCTTCGTCAGCCCTGCCAGGGCGCCTAGCGGAGCGATGTCGGCAACATCGCGGCCCGGCCAGAGCTCCAGGTGGGTCAGGTCGACCAGATCCGCTAGCGGGCGGAGATCCACTGGGCCGGGAGCCTTCGTCATGCTGCGAAGGTTAAGCGACCGGAGGTTCGTCAGCCGCGCGAGGGGCCGCAAGTTGTCCATGTTGATGCGTTCATGTAGGTACAAGACTTCGAGGCGGCTCATGTTCCCAAACGCCGCCAGGTCTTCGATGACAGGGAGTTCTCTTCCTGGCACCGGCCCGTACACTGTAGTGGCGACGTAGAGCGAATTCAGGCGCGGCAACCGGCCCACCCGCGCCAGAAGCTCCGGCGACGGCGGCCCCTCGTGCCCAGTCAACAGGTGCAGCGCCATCACGCCGGGGCAACGCGCCAGGAACTCAGGCAGGCCCGCCAGGGTGTCACCCTTCACTTGGAGCGCAACCTCGATCTCCTGTGGGACCGGCGGCAAGAGACGCAGGTGCCCTGCGTCGCACCAGATCGTCAGCGGGCTGACACGGTCCTCAATCGCCTTGCGCAGCGCGGGAAGCTCATCGGGGCGCTCCCCAGCCACGATCACGCCTACGAGCTGCCGCGGCTTGCCATCCACGCTCACAAAGACCCGCGGCCCGTCCTGCTCGTACCGGAGCTGCTTTCCCCCGCGGTACACGAAGGCCCACCCGATGTCGCCCCTTTCTGGTTGCGCCCACTCGCCACGCACCAACCTCACGGGAGTGGGTCGGGCGGAGTGACCAGGGGGCGTGATCAGCACTGGCGCGTCGCCTGCCCCCTTGCCCTCTCCGCCGCGGCCGTCATGCTGCGCCCCGTGGAGGGCCAAGAGCGCCGAGGCGACAAGCAGCAGCCTTCCCATTCTCTCTCCTCCTCAACCGGCATGCGGCTTCTGAGGCAAGGCATTCGGGGCCGTCACTCCCACCATGGTGCTACCCCCGGTGTTCTATGCTGCACGGATACAGTGTAGCTCACAGCAGGCCGTCCTTCTTCAGTTCCGCGCGGATCTCTGCGTAGGGGCGGAAGCTGTGAGCCGAACGAACGGCTTCGTCGAGTTCGAGCGCGTCCTCCATGTCCTCGACGTGGCGCAGGAGGCGGCGATAGGTGCGGATGTCGAGGACCACGGCGCTGGGTTTGCCGTCAGCCGCGACAACGTACTTCTCGTTGAGTTCGATCATCGTCCGTCTCCTCGGGTTCAGGCCCTGTCCCAACGGCATTCTACCAGAGGGAGGACGGGCATGCCATTGCTTCTTGGATGAGGGCGTTGCGCGCGGGCGGGGCGATGGGCGCCCCGCCCGCGGGCAGGAATCAGGGTCACTTGACCTCGCTGAACCGCGACTTGGGGGCGCCGCAGACGGGACACTTGTCGGGCGCCTGGCCGAGGACGGTGTTGCCGCACACGCCGCAGACGAAGATGGCGGCGGCGGGCAGGTCCTTGCCGCCCTTCACGGCTTCGAGGGCCTTGCTGTAAAGCCCGTGGTGGATTTCCTCGACGGCCATCGCGTTCTTGAACGATACGAGGGCCGGCTTGTTGCCATCGGCCTCCGCCTCGGCGACGAAGTGGGGGTACATCTCTCGGAACTCGTGGCCTTCGCCCGCCACGGCGGCCTCGATGTTCTCGACCGTGGTCTTGATGCCGCCCATGACGCGGAGATGGGCGTGCGCATGCACCGTCTCGGCCTCGGCGGCGGCTCGGAAGAGCTTGGCCACCTGGGGAAGGCCATCAGCCTCGGCCTTGTTTGCAAAGGCCAGGTACTTCCGATTCGCCTGGCTTTCCCCCGCAAATGCCGCCTGAAGGTTGTCCAACGTCGCCACACCGGCCTCCTTTCGTCTGGCCACCAACGCGTGACCCGTCCCCTGGGAGCATGCGCCGCTCCTTTCATTCTACCTACACTCCGTTCCGGAGCAAGGGGAATCCGGGTACTTCGGGGCGTTTGACGAGCATCGGGCCGAGGGGTATAATCGGAGCGCGGTGCGGAGGTGGTCCACCCCCGCCGCGTCGGGACCCGGCCGTTGTCGCCGCCAGGCCAAGAGGCAACGCTGTGGTAGAGCCGCGCGCACGCGCCGAGCTTGTAAGCCGCGAGGTCCTCGCAGGACGGCTCCGCGAGGAGGTGTCGCGCGCCACGCGGCACCGGCTGCCGCTGGCGCTCCTGGTGTTCGACTTCGGCCCATCGAGGGAGGGTGAGCGGGCGCTGGAGCAGGTGACGCGGGCGGCGGCGCTGCTGGCGCGGGCCGTGGTGCGGCGTGACGACGTGGTGGGTCTGCTGGGTGCCGGCGCATTTGCCGTCGTGGCCAACGCCACGCGCGAGGGGGCGAGCGCGCTGGCCGCGCACCTGGCCCGCCAGATCAAGGCCGTGGAGTTCGCGGGAGCTGACGGCCCCGTGCCGGTCGAGTTGCGGTACACGCTGGCGTGCCTCTCGGAGAACGTCACGGCCGACGATCTCCTGAAGCAGGCCAGGGTGGCTCGGGCGACTCTTGTGGTTGGAGACTGAGCGCGATGGCGAATCGGTGGCGTTGTGCGAATTGCGGCTATCGGCTCGAAGCGGACGTGCCGCCTGAGCGCTGCCCCGGATGCAAAGAGGCGTGCGACTTCATAGACGACAACCGCTACGTCCCGATCGAGGAGGGCGGCCCCGAGGGGCCGGACGCCGTGGCCGTCACCGTCCTGCCGCAAGTGCAGGCCGAGGCGTGCACGGGCTGCCGCAAGTGCCTCGACATCTGTCCCGCCACGGCCATCAGGATGAAGGGCGAGGTGGCCTGGATTGACCCCGACCTGTGCGATGGCGATGGCATCTGCATCGCGGCGTGCCCGGAGGGGGCGATCGTCCTGCCCGAATAGTCCGTCGCCAAATGACCGCGGGCGAGCACCTGGTACGCGTTTAGCGAGGGGGCTCTTCCCCCTCCCCCTTGGGGGGAGGGCCGGGGTGAGGGTGCCTTCCGCGAGGCCGGCGAGGACACAAGCACCCTCACCCCACCCCTCTCCCCGAGGGAGAGGGGGCAAGCGCTCGCCTGGCCAAACAGGTACAGCACCTGGGTGCTCGCCCGCGCTGCCTTGGGGGCGATGCTCAGCCGGCGGCGGCTACTCGTACCGCTCGAACTCCTCCTGGCCGTGCCAGCGGATGGAGTCGGGTGCGGGAATCCGCTCGCCCTTCGGCGCGGCATCCACCTTGTAGAACGGCGGCGGGATGCGGAGGCCGCGGATGTTGAAGAAGCTCAGGAAGAAGTCCACGGCCTCGGCGGGGTTGATCTCGGCCTCGATGCCGGGCAGGAACGGGAGCGCGATGGTCGCACCCACCGTGTGCCAGGGGCGGTTGGCGTCGTAGAACTCCCGATACGTCGGCGCCGCCATGATGTCGTCCACCCGCCCGAAGAAGCGGTTGGTCTTCTGCGCGTCCTCGGTGATGCCGGCAGGGGAGGTCTTGCGGCCGATCCAGGCCCAGTAGAAGATGGAGAAGCCGACCTCGGTGCGGCCTTCGCCGTAGATGCCGGCGCTCGGCCCCTCGAAGCCGACCTTGGTGCCCGAGAAGCGGCCGAAGCCGAGCTGGACCAGCCGCGTCGCACGCACGTTCACGAGGAACGACAGGTCGTCGCTCAGCGACAGCTTGAGGTTGAAGATGTCGAGGAAGTCATTCCCACGAGCGATCAGATAGCGGCACAGCGGGTCGCGCGCGGGAGGCGGCGGCGGGGCCTCTTCGGCGCCCGGCTTTGGTGGCGTGGGCGGGGCATCAGCCGCGCAGACAATCAGTCCACACGTCGGAAGGAATCCCGCCACCAGGACGGCCAACAGCCACTTGCGCATTGCGCGTCCCCCAAACGAGTTCCGTGCGCGACGAGGCTTCACGAGTCCCCGCCTGCGGCAATTATAGCGAAGCCCGGCGGCCTGTCAAGCCGCCGGGCAACGAAAAATGCTATCGTTCCCCTAGCGCTCGTCGGCTGCATGGCGAGCGCTCATGAGTTGGCCGGCTCAGGAACGAGGCCGGCTTCGCGCAGGCGGTAGAGGTCGGTCCCGCCGGGCGAGATCTCCGACTTGGTGAAGAGCTGCGAATGCTCGCGCAGATATGCCTCCACGGCATGGGTGGGCAGCCCAAGCATCCTGGCTATGCCCCCAGGGCTTCTCCAGGCGTTTCCCTCGCTGGCGAAGACCCGGGCGATGCGCTGACCCAGAGCATCATCGGGCAGCTCGGCTCTCATCAGTTGCTCCCTTCCTCTTCGGGCCGACACAGGCACTCGGGTCTCACCCGCGTCGCCACAATGTCCTCAATCGTGTCTCGGAACCCCGGGCTGCTGATGACCTCCCTCACCCGCCGGGAGGACTCGAGTTCCCTCAGAATCTCCTCATACAGGTGCTTGGGCCACTTGACCGTGATGAGCGCGACCGTGAGCACGACCACGAGGAACAGCCCAGCCATGATACACACGGAGGCGAACTGATAGGGGCCCGTCATCTGCGAGTTGGCGACCACCACGCCGATGATGCCCTCGATCACGAGCAAAGCGAGCGAGAAGAAGATCAGCGGATTCCGCACCGCGCCGAGCACGCTTCCTCGCGCCTCCCTCCTGCCCATCGCTCGCTCCTTTTCGCTGGACCCCGGGCGCACATCGGCTGGCCACTGCCACAGATCGAGGATACACCGCGCGCGACCGTCTGTCAAGTGCCGCAGTCTGGCGCCCGTATCCTCCGTGGGACGCGGCTCCGGCTTCCTCCTCAGAACGCGTCGCGGAACAGCTCGATCCGCCAGCCGGTGCCGGCGGCGGCGCGGGTGAGGGCGACGACGTCGAAGCGGCAGGGGGTGTCGATGAGGCGGTGGCGGTCGAGGTAGAGCTGGGCGATTCGGCGGAGCTTGGCCTGCTTGCGGCGGTCCACCGCGACCTCGGGCGGGCCGTAGTCGTCCGACGCTCGGCTCTTGACCTCCACGAACACCACCATCCCGTCGTCAATGGCCACAAGGTCAATCTCGCCGAGGCGCGTGGCGAAGTTCCGCTGGACGATCTGGTAGCCCTGGCGGCGGAGGAAGTCGGCGGCGGCATCCTCGGCGGCCTGGGCGTCGGCGCTGAGCTTCATTCGCTCTTGACCGTCTTCTTCTCGCGCAGGCGGGTCTTCTTGCCCACCCGCTGGCGCAGGTAGTGGAGCTTGGCGCGGCGGACCCGCCCTGGGCGCTTGACGACCTCGACCTTGACGAGCTTGGGCGACTGGGTGGGGAAGGTGCGCTCGACGCCCTCGCCCTGGACGATTCGTCGGACGGTGAACATCTCGCGGGTGCCGTCTCCGCGGCGGGCGATGACGGTGCCGTTGAAGACCTGGGTGCGCTCCTTCTCGCCCTCGACGACGCGGACGTGGACGTTGACGGTGTCGCCGACCTGGAACTCCAGGGGATTCTCGCGCACCTGGCGGCGCTCGACCTCGCTGACGGTTCGGTTCATCGCACGCATCCTTTCTGTTCGCGGGGCAGGGACGCCCCGCCTACAGGGGGGCCGCCTGGCCCGCGGCGGCAAGGTCGGGCCGGCGGGCCAGGGTCCGCTCGCGGGCGCGCTCGGCGCGCCACTGGCGAATGGCCTCGTGGTTGCCCGACAGCAACACGTCGGGCACGGCCCGCCCGCGAAAGACGGGGGGCCGGGTGTATTGCGGGTAGTCGAGCGAGCCGTCCTCGAAGGACTCGAGGGCGGCCGACTCGGGGTCGCTGATTGCGCCGGGAAGGAGCCGGACGACGGATTCGACGACGACCATCGCGGCGGCCTCGCCGCCGGCGAGCACGTAGTCGCCGATGGACAGTTCCTCGGCCCCCAGGCCCTCGGGGATGCGCTCGTCGAAGCCCTCGTAGCGGCCGCAGACGAGCATCAGGCGCGGCTCGGCGGCCAGCTCGCGGGCGAGGGCCTGCGTGTAGGTGCGGCCTTGGGGGGAGAGGAGCAGCTTGCGCGCGGGCGGCTGGGCCGCGGCGTCGGCGGCCTCGGCTGCGGCGAAGACTGGGCCGGGCATCATCACCATGCCGGGGCCGCCGCCGTAGGGCCGGTCGTCCACCTTCCGGTGCTTGTCGTCCGTGTGGTCCCGTATGTCCCACAGGCATATCTCGACGATTCCGCGCTCGCGCGCGAGGCGCACGAGGCTCTCGTCGAGGAACCCGCGGAAGATGGCGGGGAAGAGGGTGAGGATGTCAATCCGCATGGCTGCACCTGTCATCGGCCGGCCACGAGCCACGAGCTACGAGCTTCGAGCCAAGACACAGGGGGAAACTCCCGCGCCAGTGCTGCTCGCTGCTCGCTGCTCGCCGCTCGCGGCTCGAAGCTCGTGGCTCGCGGCTCTACTGCTTGGCGTAGATGCCGTTCTTCTTGAGGATGGCGGCTACGGCGGCGCTGGGCTGGGCGCCCTTGTCGAGCCAGGCGACGATGCGCTCGCGGTTGAGCGTGACCTTCTTCGCGTTGTCGGGCTCGAGGGGGTCGTAGACGCCCAGGTCCTCGTCGAGCGCCCGGCCGTCGCGCGGCGCGTGGGCATCGAACGCCGCGATGCGGTAGTGCGGGCGGTTCTTGCGTCCAAGCCGCTTCAGTCGAAGTCTCACCACGTTCTGCTGGCCTCCTTGGGGGAAATGGGGCACTCTAGCCGAAGCCGAAGATGCCTTTGCCTCTCCGGCGCATCTGCTTCATCATCTTCTGCATCGCGCGGAACTGCTTGAGCAACCCGTTCACGTCGTGGGGCTCGGTGCCGGAGCCGGCCGCGATGCGGCGCCGCCGGCTGTGGTCTATCACGTCGGGGTGCGACCGCTCCTCGGGCGTCATCGAGTAGATGATCGCCTGTATCTGGTCGAAGTCCTTCTCGTCCACCTCCTCCATCCCGCCCAACTTGTCGCCGAAGGGGAGCATCTTGAGGAGGCTCTTGATGGGGCCCATCTTCCGGACCTGTTCGAGCTGTCGGACGAAGTCGTCGAGTGTGAAGCTGGCGTCGCGCAGCTTCTTCTGGAAGTCCATCGCCTGCTCGCGGTCTATGCTCTCCTGGGCCTTCTCGACGAGGGTCCGCACGTCGCCCATCCCGAGGATGCGGTCGGCCATGCGCTCGGGGTGGAACTCTTCGAGGGCTTCGAGCTTTTCGCCGACGCCGACGAACTTGATCGGCTTGCCCGTCACGGCCTTCACGCTCAGGGCCGCGCCGCCCCGGGCGTCGCCGTCCAGCATCGTCAGGATCACGCCGTTCAGCTCGAGCTGCTTGTTGAACTCGGCGGCGCTGTTCACCGCGTCCTGGCCCGTCTGAGCGTTGCACACTAGGAGTATCTGGTCCGGCTCGATCCGCTCGGCGATTTCGCGCACCTCGGCCATCATGGCGTGGTCAATGTGCAGGCGGCCGGCCGTGTCCAGGATGACGGCGTTCAGGCCGTTCTCCTCGGCGTAGCGGACGCCCTTCTTGCAGACGCGTGGGGGCGAGGCCTGGCGGTCGGTGAAGACTGGGATGCCTGCGGCGGCGCCGACCTGCTCGAGCTGGTCCACGGCAGCCGGGCGCTGGAGGTCGGCCGCCACAAGGAGCGGGTGCCGCCCCTTCTTCCGCAGGTAGATGCCCAGCTTGCCCGCCGTCGTCGTCTTCCCGTGGCCCTGGAGGCCGCACAGCATGATCACCGTGGGGCGCTTGTCGTTCGTCGGGATCGCCGAGTCCACCGGCCCCATGAGCTGAATCAGCTCGTCGTAGACGATCTTGACGACTTGTTGGCCGGGGGTGACGGAGCGGATGACGTCCTGGCCGACGGCGCGCTGCTGGACGCGCTCGATGAAGTCGCGGGCGACCTTGTAGTTCACATCGGCTTCGAGGAGGGCGGTGCGCACCTCCCGGAGGCCCTCAGCGATGTTCTTCTCGTTGAGCTGGCCGCGGGAGGTGAATGCCTTGAGCGCAGCCTTGAGCCGTTCGGACAGTGCCTCAAACACCGCTTACTCCTCCCCGTCCTTGGGCTTGTCCCGCGCCTCTTCGCCGTCGTCGTCGCGGGTGATCTCGGCGCCGAGGGCATTCAGGCGCTCCTCGATCCGCTCGTAGCCGCGGTCGAGGTGGTAGATGCGGCGGACCCTGGTTTCGCCCTTCGCCACGAGGCCGGCCAGGACCAGGCAGGCGCCTGCCCGCAGGTCCGAGGCCATGACCGTGGCGCCCGAGAGCTTCGCCCCGCCGTTGACGATGACCGCTGGGCCTTCCTTCCGCAGGTCGGCCCCCATCCGCTGGAGCTCGGCCACGTGCATGAAGCGGTCGGGATATATCTTCTCCGTCACCACGCTGATGCCGTCGGCCAGGCAGAGCATGGCCATGAGCTGCGCCTGCACGTCCGTGGGCACGCCGGGATAGGGCAGCGTCGTCACGTCCACGGGCGCGAGTTTCTCCGGGCCGACCACGCGGCAGGCGCTGTCGGAGGTGGTCACTTCGGCACCGGCGCTGCGGAGGATGTCAATCACGGCGCCCAGGTGCTCCGTGCACACGCCCTCCACCGTCACGTCGCCCCGCGTCATGGCGGCGGCGACCATGAAGGTCGCCGCCTCGATGCGGTCGGGGATCACGCGATGGGTCGCGCCGCGGAGCCGCTCGACTCCCCGAATGCGGACGAGCGGGGAGCCGGCGCCCTCGACCCGTGCGCCCATCTTGTTGAGGAACGCGGCCAGGTCGGCCACCTCGGGCTCGCACGCCGCGCCCTCAATGATCGTTACGCCGTCGGCCAGCGTGGCGGCCATCATCGTGTTGGCCGTGCCGAGCACGGTTGAGCCGAACGGCCCGCCGAGGAACACGCTTGCCCCGTGCAGGCGCGGAGCGTCGCCCACCACGTAGCCATCCTCGATGGTCGTGGGTGCGCCGAGGGCCTTCAGCCCCTTGCGGTGCAGGTCAATGGGCCGCACGCCGATCACGCAGCCGCCGGGCAGCGACACTCGGGCCCTGTGCCGCCGGGCCAGGAGCGGCCCGAGCACGCAAATCGAGGCACGCATCTGCCGCACCAGGTCGTAGTGCGCAAGCGTCGGCCCCGCGTCCTGCACCTCCAGGCGGACCGTGCCGTCCGCGTCGCGTCCCCCACGCACGCCCAGGGCGTCGAGCACCTTGAGCAGCGTGTGCACGTCGCGCACGTCCGGTGAACCCTGGATCACCGACTGCCCTTCGCCCAGGAGCGTGGCGGCCATGATCGGGAGCACGGAGTTCTTGGCACCCTTGACCTGCACGGTGCCCTTGAGCCTGGCTCCGCCTTTGACGATCAACCTGTCCACCGCGATCCATCCTCTCACGCGGAGGCCTGGGAGCCCTGCGCGGCCGCGTGGCGCGGCCCGCGTCGGGCACGGGGCACGGGGAGGTCGGCTCCCGCTCGCTCCGCGAATCACATCTCCTGAGCGTGTCGCCCAGGCCCCGTCCGAAGGAGCAGGCCCGTTCGGAGTCCCGCCTTCAGGCGGATTCGGGTGAGAGAAGACCGCCTGAAGGCGGGACTCCCAACGAGTTCACGCTCCGGGCAACACGCCCTTCACCTGCATCGAGGCGATGCGGGGGATGCCCTGGTAGTCGGGCGTCACCTGCATCGCCCCGTAGGCTTCGGTCTCCTTCGCCAGCTCGAGCACGCCCTGGGCCTGGCCCGCCCCGATTTCGAGGACGAGCCATCCGCCCGGCTTGAGCCACGGCGGCGCGCCACCAATGAGCACGCGCAAGCAGCTCAGGCCGTCGGGGCCGCCATCGAGGGCCGCGCGCGGCTCGTGGTCCCGCACCTCGGGCATCGCCCGTTCGAGGTCGGGCGCCGCCACGTAGGGCGGGTTGCTCAGCACGGCGTCGAAGCACGTGCCCGCCTCCAGCGCGGCAAACCAGTCGCCCTGCCGGAACTCGATTCGGCCGCTCACGCCGTGGTGCTCGGCGTTGGCGCGGGCCACGGCCAGCGCCTCCGCCGACACATCGGTCGCCACCAAGCGGGCCAGCGGCCTGTGCGTCGCCACCGCTATGGCGATGGCCCCGCTGCCGGTGCCCAGGTCGGCCACCAGGGCCTCCTGGTCCTTTGCCAGCAGCGCGAGCGCCCGCTCGACCAGCAGCTCCGTCTCGGGCCGCGGAATGAGCACCGCCGGCGTCACCTGCAGCGGGAGGGAGTAGAACTCGCTCTCGCCGGTCAGGTACTTGGACGGGATGCGCTGAAGGCCGCGCGCCCGCACCATTTCGCGGAAGCGGGCGAGCGCGTTGCCGGTCGGCACGTGGTCGAAGCGGGCGTACAGGTCAATCCGCTTCCAGCCCAGCGCGTTGGCCAGCAGCAGCTCGCCGTCCAGCCGCGCGCCCTCGATGCCCTTGCTCTCAAAGAACCGCGTCGTCCACTGAAGCAGCGCCTGGATCGTCCAGACCCGCGCTGATTCCTCTGTCCTCAATCGTCCTCGTCCTTCGTCCTCGTCCCTCGTCCTCGACTTCCCTCCCTCGTGTCCGCGAAGAAGCGATTACGAGGACGAGGAGGAGGACGAGGACGATTCAGGACAAGCCACGGCTCCGAGCGGCACTGGCTTGTGAGCGTTACCACGTCAGCCTGCCCTCGGCAGGCGGCAGGCGGTAGCCACGGGCGTCAGCCCGTGGAACGCCCGTCCACAGCCCCAGCCCCCGCAGGGGGCGGCAGAAGCTCTCGCCGCCACCTCCTGCCACCCCCTGCGGGGGTTGGTCCTCGGTTCACGCCCCTCTTCCACGGGCTTACGCCCGTGGCTACCGCCTGACGCCCTGTCGGGCTTCGCCCAGCGCCACCCCTCACAGCTCCCCTAGCCGCTGCCGCTTCTCGTGCTCCACAAGCGCGCTCACCACGTCGTCCAGGTCCCCGAGCATGATCGCGTCCAGCTTGTAGAGGCTCAGGCCGATGCGGTGGTCGCTGAGGCGGTTCTCGGGGAAGTTGTAGGTGCGGATGCGCTCGCTGCGGTCACCAGTGCCCACCTGGGAGCGGCGCAGGTCGCCGCGAGCCTTCGCCTCCTCCTCGCGCTTGCGCTCGTAGAGGATCGAGCGGAGCACGCGGAGCGCCTTCGCCCGATTCTTGTGCTGCGAGCGGTCGT
>Ga0194112_10004690_pt1 | contig 18623 bp, 8 predicted proteins | sample TA2MahC400mmetaG_FD_146191 | JGI IMG/M metagenome (GOLD analysis project Ga0194112, IMG submission 146191) | Freshwater microbial communities from Lake Tanganyika, Tanzania - TA2015016 Mahale Deep Cast 400m | ecosystem: Environmental > Aquatic > Freshwater > Lake | place: Tanzania: Lake... | reverse complement strand
CGGTCGAGTTGAACACGCCCAGCCCCAGGGCCTTCGGGTCGGGCATCTTCCACACGGTTCCTGGAGACAGCAGTGACTGCCGGCCCTGCCAGCGGAGGAAGATGACGCCGTCCAAGTCCACTACGACTTCCGCCTGGGTTCCCTTCAGGGCGACCGTGATGTCCAGGGCATACGTTTGGCCGGCCTTCAGCAGCGGCGACGCGGACGTGACCGACGCTTCGCTCAGTCCGGCGCGTTGGCTGGCGACATCCTCCAGGCCGCTGACCGTGCCGCCGCCTCCCCCGAGCACCAGGTGGACGCACGTGGCCCCCACGGGCAACATGACGGCGACCTGGCTGCCGCTGACCATCTGGAACTTGACCTGGAGTTGATAATCGCCCTCAGGCATGACCGGCAACGCAAGGCGGGACTGGGGCTTGCCTGAGCCGGTCAGGGCGGCCTCCTGACGGGTCCACGCGCCCTGCATGGCATCCTTCGCGGGGTCGATGAGGGGCAGGAGGTCCATCCACTCGCCGGGCTTGGCGGGCGGGGCCGGCGCCGTCGTCGCCGCCCCCATCGGCCGGATCTTGAGGTTGCGGAACGCAATGCCCCCGGCCATCGCATGCAGGCAGATGTGGCCCCTGGGGTTCTTCCCGAATCGAGGCATGGCCTGACGCCCGCCGGCCGCCACACGCTGGTTCCAGGCGGCCCCGCCTATCTCGTACTCAAGCACCTTCACGCCGCACAGCCAGTGGTTGACCGACGGTCCCTTGGCCACGATCCGCACCTCGTGCCACTGGCCGGGCGGCATCGGCGTCTCACGCGTGGGGGCAAAGAGGCCCTCGCACGACCCCGCGGCCTTCTCCGGAGTCAGCCACTTGGCGTGATCCGCGTTGTTCAGGAGGTGGATCTCGGGGCCGGTCTCCCCCGGCTTGTTGGCGTCCTCGGAAACACGATACAGGATGCCGCCGTTCACCGTAGGTTCGATGCGGCACTCGGCGGCCAGTTCGAAGTCGTCGTACTGGTCAACGGTGATGATGTCTGATGCCGGTCCGGTGTGGGCGAGCGTCCCATCGACTGCCCGCCATTCTGCGGGCACGCCTGCCGCCTTGTAGCCGCGCCAGCCGCCGGTCGTCCTGCCGTCGAACAGGAGCCGCCATCCGACGGCCTTGTCGGCGTTGGAGAGCGTGTTGGGCGTCGCTTCGGCGGGGGGGCCGGGCGCCGGGCCTTCTTCGGTCACCGCCGTCAGGTACTGGACGCCCGCCGGCGGCGGGCGGAGCAGCGTCGCCCCGCCCGAAAGCACCCGCAGCCGCACGCCGTGGAACTGGACCTCGTTCTTGCCGCTACCCAGCCCGAACCAGCCCGGTTGCGGCACGCCCCAGTAGGGGTTTGCCGACAGCAACGACCGCAGCCCCTCCCACGAGGTCAGCGGCTTGCCGTCCAGGCTGATGTCGAAGCGCGCCCGGTTGCCTTCCGGCGTCACGCGAACGAGCGCCGTGTAAGGCCGGCCGGTCTCGGGGATTCCTTGCGGGACGACGGTTGGATTGCCCTGCTGGTAGCCGTGTTTGCCGTCGATGTAGCCCACGCCGCTTGTCGTTTCGCCGAAGGCCGCGGTCAGCGACACGGCGCCCACGGGGAAGGTGACCGCGACGCGGGTTACTCCGGGGTCGAGCGCGGCTACGGAGGCCCGCGTGAACCGCGCCTCCAGTTCGTACGCGCCCTGGCAGACCACCGGAACCATGATGCGGTCGTTGCCCTCGGAAGAGACAAGCGCAAGGGCCGCGCCTTTGCGCTCCCAGGCGCCAGCGATTCGGTCCTGCGCAAGGTCAACGAGCGCCAGCAGGTCGATCCACTGCCCGGGCTGGACGCTGGTCTCGGCCGCCGCGGCCGGCGCCACGCCGGCAGCCGCCTCCAGCGGCCGGACCTTGATGCTGCGGAACCAGGCCACGGGCGTGTGGTTCTGTAGGACAATGCGCCCGCGCAGGCTGGCGGCAAAGCCGGGGTTCTTGTTGGCCATCGTCCGGGAGGCCATATCCCACAGTTCGCTGCGCGTGTCGCATTCCACGACCTTCCGGCCGTTGAGCCAGTGTTCGATGTGCGTGCCCTGGCATACGACGCGGCTGTCGTTGAACTCGCCCAACGGCCGGGTGAGGTCGGCCCTCGGCCCCACGACGCCCCAGAGCGATGCGGCCGACGTCTTGGGTTCCTTCCCGTTCGGATGCCCCGCGTTGTCGAGGACCTGGTGTTCGGGAGCCGTCTCGGGGGTCTCCTCCTCCCTGGCGCGGTACTTCACGCCGCTGTTGGCCCCTTCGGAGACCTTCCACTGGAAGGCAAGTTCGAAGTCGCCGAACTCCTCGTCCGTAGCCAGGAAGCCCCACACCTTCTGCTCCACTTTCGGCAGACCCGCCGTGACCAGGCAGCCGTCTTCCACCTTCCAGTCGTCCAGCGAGCGGCCGGGCCAGGGATGCCAGCCAGTGAGGGTCTTGCCGTCGAAAATCAGCCGCCACCCGGCGGCCTGTTCTTCCGCGCTGAGCGTGTTCGGCAGCAGGTTGTCGGCCTGCGGCTGCGCGGCGGGCGGCGATCGCGGAACCACGTGCCACAAGACGGCCGCCGTCAGGGCGCAGGCGGCCAGGATCGCCCCAGCCGCCGCGCCAACATTGCGAAGCCTCGCCCGCTGCGCACGCGCCAGCGCCGCCATCCCGGCCGCAAGCGTCGGCTGCCCGGAGAGGTAACTGGCAACGTCTCGCGCCATGTCGCCGGCCGACTGGTACCGGTTTTCCGCCTTCTTCGCCAGTGCCTTCAGGACGATGGCCTCGATGGTTTCATCGAGGGCCTTGCGGCGGCGGAAGCGGCGCCGGCGGACCTTGCGGGCGGCGTCCTTGGCCTCAAGCACGCGGCTTGGCGGCGTAGGCTCCGTCGTGATGATGTTCGTCAGCACGTCGCGCATCGAGCCGCTCACATCGTACGGAAAGTGACCATCCGTCAGCATCTGGTAAAGGATTATGCCCAGCGAGTACACGTCGCTGCGGATGTCGATCTTCCCCGGAAGACCTTCGGCCTGCTCCGGACTGGCCCACGGCAGCGAACCCAGGAACTGCCCGGTTACGGTGACCGGCCGCGGCGTGCCGCCCTCCGCCGTCAGGCTCTGCACGGCCGTGCGGGCCAGCCCGAAGTCCAGTATGTGCGGGTCGCCGCGCGCATCGATGCGCACGTTTGAAGGCTTAAGGTCGCGGTGCACCACGCCCCTGAGGTGCGCGGCGCTGACCGCATCGGCGACCTTCATGAACAGCCGCAGCATCTCCTCCGGGTCCGGCCTGCGCCCGCGCTGGCGCACGTAGTACTCCGTGATGAACTGGTCGAGCGGCACGCCCTCGATGTACTCCATCGCCAGGTACGGCGCGCCTTCGGCGGTCGTCCCGCGGTCGAGGATGCCGACGATGTTGGGGTGCTGGAGTGCGGCCAGGATCTGGACCTCGCGCTCGAAGCGTGCGCGCTGCTCGGCCGTCAGCAGCGCCCCTTCGCGCAGGACGCGGATGGCGACCTTGCGGCCAGTGGATTCCTGGATGGCCTCCAGGATGACCGCCTGCCCGCCGCGGCTGATCTCGCGGAGAATCGAGTACCCGCGAACAGTGATGGGCGGCGGGGAGGCAGCCCCGCCGGGGATCCCCGGCCCCGTGACGAACTCATCCCGCGTCGGCTGGTCGGCCGACCCGTGCGGCTGATTCGATGCGGGTATGTCTGTGCCCATGTCCCCCTCGCACCCCCCTGCCGGCCGGCAGGCGCGACATGGCGATAGGGCGCCCGCCGTCAGTCCTGGCGGGCACGCCGTGCTGCGCCGAGTTTACAGGTTCCCCCTGCGAGGGGCAAGAACACTTCGGCCGGGTCGTATGGCGCCAAAAGTCACGGGGATTCCTGATTGCCGGGTGGCATGCCCACAGCCTGCCCGCCGCGGCGGGCCGCTGTTGCGTGGGCATGCTTGCCGGTGGGGCGAACGAGCATGCCCGGCAGACGGCGTGCTGGGGCAAAAGAGAAGGAGAACGTTGAATGTGAAATATTGAATATTCAATATTCAGTATTCAATATTCTCCTTGCTTTTCCCGCGCCGGCCCGGGGCCGTCAGGAGATAAGTATCACGTGCCCAGAACTCCAAGCACCTCTTGGCCGCCAGCGCCATGAACGCATCCGATCTCACCAGCCTCCTGGGCGTCCACGCGAGCATGGGTTCTAAGATCCTCAAGGGCGAGCGGTCGCTGACGGTCGAGCACCTCCGGAAACTGGCGGAGCGGTTCAAGGTAAGCCCCGAAGTCTTCATGGACTAAAAGGACCGCTTGCCGCTGGGCGCGCCGCCCCTTCACGATTCGCTATTGTGCGTTCCTTGTTCGATATTCTCCGTCGCCCTCGCCGCGCCGGTCCGGTGCGCATGGGTGTGTGCAAGGCACGCGTCGCGGGGGACCGACGCCCAAGGTGCGCCCGTGGCGAACGCTCACAGCCAAGAAACAAAAACAACCACAGCGGGTCTTCAGGGAAAAAGACAAGGAAACGGCCACAAAAACAGCCACGACAAAGAAACAGACGCCTCGGGGAGGTTCAGGCCTTGACGGGCACGGTTATGGGTGTCCCCTTTTTCCGCGTTTCCCCTGCGTTTTCCCCCGCGCAGCGGACCCATGCTTTCGCAGCGGCGCGAAAGCATGGCACCCGGCGAAGGCATGGCACCCCTATTTCGGCCGTTTCTTGGGCGGGCGGCCGGGGCGGCGGCGCACGAGGGGGCGGCCGAGGCGACGTTCGAGGCGGCGGATGAGGCGCAGGTCGCCCAGGGGGCGGCCGGTGCGGACGTGCATGCGCAGAAGGTCCAGGATCGCGGCGTCGGCCTTCCGGGCCAGGAACCGCCGCCAGTCGGGGACCTCTTCAAGGAGCGGCACAACCCGCACGAGGACGTCGTCCTTGCGCTTCACGCGGGCGGCGGCGCTGGACCAGGGCCACAGCCACGCGCTCTTGGCGCGGCCGGCCCGTACGGGGTTCTGCTCCACATAGCGGACGGCCTCCAGGGCGTAATTCGGCCCCAGGGCGCAGGAGGAGAAGCGGCCCTGCCACAGGAATCCCTGCCACCCCTCGCGCATGTTGACCCGGCGCGTGTACCGCCGGTGCGCCTCGGCCAGGGCCCGGGCGAGGTCGTCGGCCGCGTGCGGGACGGCCACCAGGTGCACGTGGTCGCGCATGAGGCAGTAGGCCCAGATGCTGACGTGGCAGCGGCGGCACTCCTCGGCCACGAGGTCAAGGTAGACCCTGTAATCGGCCTTGGAGAAGAAGACCGGCTGCCGGCGGTTGCCTCGCTGGGTAACGAGGTGCGGATAGCCGGGAACGACGACGCGTGCGATTCTGGCCATGCGGGCAGGCTATCTGCGCGCGCGGGCTGCGCCAAGAAGAAAACAGGCACTGTCCCGCGGAATCGCAACCTGGCCGGGCGGCATGCCCGCGGCGGCGGGCCGCCGTATGCGCGGGCCTACGTGCGCCTGCGGCGAAGGAGGAAGCCGAGCCCGCCGATCGCCGCAAGCGCCAGCGTGTTCGGCTCGGGGATCACGGTGAACTGCGTGATGTAGCCGCTCGCCTCGCCGCCGAAGTCCGCGATTTCGGGCGCCACCGACCAGTCCACGAGCGCGTCGTCCAGCGGCGAGAAGAAGTTGCCGTTGTGCAGGCGGCTGCCGCGAGGGTCCAGCCGCCAGTACTGGAAGGTGGCCTCGCGTATGGCGTCGGTAAAGTCTGTGGCGGCAAAGAAGTTGGCCTTGTACTGGCCCTGCGGCGGGTGGATGAACAGGAAGTACACGTCGATGACCGTGTCGGAGGTGAGGCATGCGGCGGCGGCGCCGGCGGCATCGGCAAAGGGCAGGGTGTCGTCGGTCAGGCGGAGGACGTCGTTGATGCTGTTGTCGGGCGCGGCGTAGTCGGGGCTCGGCGCACCGATCTCGAAGGAGAAGTTGCGGGGCGCCTGGGCATCGAGTATCTGGCTCATGGTCAGGATGGTGGAGGGCGCCCCTGGGCTGATTGTGCCGCCCTCCTCGATGCTGAGGGCCTTGCCGATCGTGCCCTTGCCCATGAGCGTGCCGCGAAGGTACACGGTTCCTGTGCCGCCCCCGAGCGTGCCGTTAACGATGAGGATGGCGCCGGGGTCGATGAAGACGTCGGCCAGGGTCAGGATAGTACCGCTGGGTATCTGGTTGGCCTCGCCGCTGACGGTGAGGGCGCCGTTGATGGTCAGGGCGGCGGTGCTGATGAGCGTGGAGTCGCCGGTCAGAAAGACCGGACCGGCGATGGTGCCCGTGCCGCCGAGCGTGGCCGCGCCAACCGTCACGGCGCCCGAGCCTGTGGCGGAGCCGGCGGCGTTCTGGACGAGCAGCGTTCCGTCGGCAACGGTCGTGCCGCCGCCGTAGGTGTTGCTGCCGCCGAGGATGAGCGTGCCGGCGCCCGACTTGGCAACGGCAAGGTCCCCGGCGTTGCTGATGGTGCCCGAGAACGTGATGGCGGCGCCGAGCGCCACGCGGACATCAAGCGGGGCGGCCAGGGTTACGTCGGCGGCAATGTCGTGGCCGCCGCCGCCGGAGGCGTCCACGTTGACCAAGGCGTGCGCGCCGCCGGTGTTCCGAAGGGTGAGCGTCTGCGGCCCGGCGACGATGTAGTTGTTGGGGCTCTGGAAGTTCAACGCGCCGACGGTCGTGGGCGCATCGACCGAGACGATGCGGACCTGGGTGATGACGGCGCCGAAGGTGGCGGCGTCGCCTGCGCCGTTGGGCAGGCCGCCCGTCCAGTTGGCGGGGACGGAGGCGTTGCCGCTCTGGTCGTAGCGCCACTCGCCTGGGCCGCCCTGGACGGCCGTCAGCACGAGGTCCGTGGCGGAGTAGGCGGGGGCGAGCGTCAGGCGGCCGCCCAGGTCCAGGCCCGTGATGGCATCGAACGTGCCGGTGCGCGACGCGAAGGTCATAACGGTGAACGTATCGTTATGCGAGGGCCTGTACGGCGGATAGATGAGGACGACGTTCATGGCCCCGTCGAGCGTGGCGCGGCCGGCAACGTTCACCTGGTCGTGGCCTGCGCCGGGGGTCGTGCCGCCGATTTCGATTTCCAGGCTTGCGGCGGAGCCGAAGACGAGGTCGCCGCCGAAGTTCACGGCGGCGGGGCTTGAACCGGGGCGCATGTCGCCTTCCATGTAAACCGTGCCGCCGCCGGAGACGCCGCTGCCGCTGAAGGACCCCAGGAAGACGGCAGCGCAGCCGGGGCTGACGCGGAAGTATCCTCCGGCCGGGCCGCTGGCATTGTTCTGGACGTCGTCGTAGAAGGTGGCGGTTGCGCCGCCGGATACGAGGATCTTGCCAGGGCCGTTGTTGGCAAGGTCTCCGTGGACATCGCTGAACCCGCCGCTGAAGGCCATGGCGCCGTCGTTCGAGATGCCGGCATCGGCGGCCAGCGTTCCGCGTCCGGCGATGAAGCCGGCGGCGGCGTTCGTGAGCGGCTGGGCGAACTCCAGCGTGCCGCCCTGGAGGATGAGTTCGCCGGCGTTCGGGGCGAAGACGCCGTCGAAGGTGAGGCGGGAGTCTTCTTCGGCCCAGATTTCGCCCGCGGCGGCGTTGGTCACGGGGTTGGCGATGCGTCCCTCGCCGCGGATGACGCCATTGTTGGTGAGGGCGCCCGGGCCGTACACGAGGGCCGCGGGGTACTCCATGATAAGTTCGCCGTCGTTGGTCATTGCGCCGCCGAGGTAAATGGTTGACGCGCCGCCGACGAAGATCGTGCCCGGGGACTGGTTGGTGGAGGTGGTGGGGATGTTCAGTTCCCCGCCGGCGTTCAGGAAGATCGAGCCGTAGTTGTCCAGGATGAAGGGCTGGAACCTGCCGCCATCCGCGACCAGGCGCTGGCCCCCGGGCAGCATGGCCGTGTTGCTGGCAATGAAGTAGCACCCCGGCCCGACGGTGAAGGGCGAGCCGAGGGTGGAAACGTCGAACGTGCCGGCCATGTCGGCACCCACGTTCAGCAGGCCGCCGGTGAACCGGAAGGTCCCGGGCGAGACGTTCAGGCCGTTGGTCGTCAGTCGCCCGCCGTTTATCGCCAGGGTGCTGAATGAGTCGAGGTTCACGTCGCCGGAGACGTTGAGGATCTGGCCCGGATTCAGGGTAAGGTCGTACGCGAAGGGGCCGCCCTGGCCGAGCGTCAGGTTGCCTTTCATGTTCACCTGGCCGCGATAGAGGTAGATGCGGCCGCCTTCCGCAACCAGCGTGCCCAGGTTGACCGTTCCGCCGTCAATAGAGATGGCGCCGGTCTTGCGCAGGAACGTGGAGCCGGCGTCAACGGTGTATGATGCGCCGTCGTTGACCGCGAGCCAGGCGCTGCCCGAAGACTCGTGCCCGATGAGCAGGCTGAAGCCGGGCCGGTGGGTCACGCTGGATCCCGGGCCGGTAACGGTGACGGCGGCGTTTGAGCCGCCCCCCTGGGCGCCGATCCAAACTCCGTTCACGGTCAGGTCGGCGCCGCTCTCTACGGTAACCGTGCCCGAGGTGCCGGGCGTGGCGTCGGCAGCAACCTCAAGTATGCCGAACGACCCCTGTGCGCCGTTGCAAAAGGTGACGAAGGCCCTGGAGCCGGCGCGCCCCCACCACGAGATGGTTGCCGCGCCTGAGGAAACGGTGGAGGTCGGGCCGTCGGCCACAAGCGTGCCGTTGCCGGAGATGCCGATGTCAAGATACATGTCCACAGCCAGCCGCCCTCCGTCGGTTACGTTCACCTGCGAGCCGTTGACGATGCCCATGTAGCCGGCGTAGCCCAGCGTCTTCAACTCGGAGCCTGTGCCGTTGATGTTGACGGTCGCGCCGCTCGGAAGCCAGAACCCGCCGGTAATAGACACGCGGCCGCCGTTCTGGACGTCCATCGTCCAGCCGGCGTCCCAATTGAACGCGCCGGTGTCGCTGCGGTTAAAGGCGCCTTCAACGATGATGTTGCCCTTGGCGTTCAGCGTGCCGCCGGCGCCGATGTTTACCTGGCCGGTCTTGTTGACCGTCATAAGGCCGGTGCCGGTGGTGAACGCGCCGCCGCTGACGATATTCAACAAGGCGTCCGAGTAGGCAGCCGCGCCCAGCGTCAGGGTTGAGGCGGCCAACTGTGTCACGGACGAGCCTGCGCCGGTAACGGTAATCGTGGCCTGCTGGCCGCTCTCGCCGCCGGTGGCGGCCCAGATGAATGACACGTTCAGGTCGGCGTCCGACTGGACGGTCAGGTTGCCGACGGCATTTGCGCCGTCATCGGCCAGATACAGGTAGTCTAGCGTGCCGGATGCGCCGTTGCGCAGCGTCAGGTCGCCCCTGGCGGCCGACCAGCCCACGTAGGTGTCGTAGGCCACGGTCAAGTTGCACCCCGCGCCGTCCAGCAGGAAGGTGCTCGTGCCGACCTCCGGCGCCGTGCCCACGTGCAACTGGGTGGCAATTACGTCGCTGCCCTGGCGGGCGTGAAGCAGAGACCCGCCCTGAACTGAGACGGTGTAGGCCGTCAGGTTCAAGGCGTTGCCGCCGTTGCCCATGTACAGGGTGCTGCCGCCGAGGACCGACGCCTGCTGCGTGCCACCGGTGGTCAGGGAATACGTCCACGGGCCGCCGTTGGACTGGAAGTACACGTTTCCGCCGCTGCTCACGGTAAGCGCCTGGTTGCCGACGCCGGCGTTGAACGTAACGACGTAAGTCTTGGATAAATCAAAGACGGCGGCGTCGCCTGCGCCGGGCACGGGGCCGGCGCCGTAGTTCCAGTTTGCGGCCGTCTGGAACGTGCCGCCGGCGGCGTTGGTCCAGTACTGGTCGGTGGCCCAGGCGGCGGGCGCGGCCGCCATGATGCAGGCCGCCAGCGCGGCCGCCAGGTGCGCCGTCCGCGATTTCCGGGTTCTCATGACGGATCTCCTGTTATTGGCCTCATCGCCCGGGCAAGAAAGAAACGTCCGGCAGAGCGTTGATGCCGTGCGGCTCAACTCCCCCGGACGTTCTGGATTCGCGGAAACGACGGTTGGCCGAGTCGCGGCGACCCCCAGGCAACCGACTCGGCGTTCGGGAACGGCCCCCTATCCGAGCCGCTCTCCGTCAGGGAGCGGTGACGTGGCGGGCACACGGCAACAACACCGCTCCCTTACGGAGAGCGGCTCTGAGTGGCCCCCCGCCTTCTCCCGGCTCGCATACTATACACGCAAACTCGGGCGAAAGCAAACCGGAGGCTTAAACGCTGGAATCTCCGGCGCGAGGCGGTAGAATAGCCGCCTCGGAAGAGACCTGCGGGAGGGATCGCATGTTTTCCGGCAGCCTGGTAGCGCTGGTCACGCCGCTCAGGGGCGGCCAGGTGGACTACGCGGCCATCGAGCGGCTGGTGGACTGGCACGTCGAGCAGGGCACAGACGGCCTTGTTCCCGTCGGCACGACCGGCGAAAGCCCCACCGTGACCGTGGCCGAGCACGAAAAGATCATCGAGACGGTCGTCCGCCGGGCCGCCGGGCGCGTACCCGTCATCGCCGGCGCCGGCGCAAACGCCACGCACGAGGCCATAGAACTCGCGCGGTTCTCAAAGAGCGCCGGCGCCGACGCCACGCTCCAGGTGACCCCGTATTACAACAAGCCCACGCAGGAGGGTCTGTACCGGCACTTCGCGGCCATAGCCGAGGCGGTTGACCTGCCGATGGTGCTGTACAACATTCCGTCCAGGTGCGTGGTGAACATCGCGCCGGAGACGATCGCCCGGCTGGCGAAGATTCCTCAGATCGTGGCCGTGAAGGAAGCCACCGGCTCGATGGACCAGACGAGCGAAATCCTGGCCCGGTGCAACATCACGGTTCTTTCGGGCGACGACAGCCTGACTCTACCGTTGATGGCCCTGGGCGCAAGAGGGGTCATAAGCGTCGTGGCGAACCTCGTGCCGAAAGACGTGAAGCGCCTGAGCGGCGCGATGCTGGCCGGCCGCCTGGCCGACGCCCAGGCGGCACACCGGAAACTGTTCCCCCTGTGCCGCGCGATGTTCATCGAGACCAACCCCATCCCCATCAAGACGGCGATGAAGTGGGCGGGCCTGCTGGAATCGGACGAGAAGCGGCTGCCGCTGGTGGACCTGGCGGGTTCAAGCGCCGAGGCCCTGCGGCGGGCGATGAAGGAGTACGGGCTGCTGAAATGAGAAGCCCGAAACCCAGAACATGGCCAGACGACGCAAGTCTCACACTACGCTGGAACGCCGGGGCCGATTCATCTTCGGCCTCCTGGTGCTCCTGACGGTCGCTGCCTGCATGTGGTGGCCGTACTGGCAGATAGAGCAGGTCGTCTGGTCGGGCGAGGCGGCCCGGGCGCAGGCCCTCGCGCGGGCGTACCTTCAGGACTATCACGCCGCCCAGTTCCTGGCGAGCGACGGCCGCGCAGCCGAGCCGCTGCGCCGGGCGATGACCGAGCAACTGGCCCGCTTCGGCCCGCTTCGCGGCGAGAAGGAGCCGCGGCGCGTGCAATTCAAGCCGGCCGCGCAGGGCCAGCCACAGGTCCCGCCGGCGAACCTCTCGCCGTTCGAGGAGTCGGCCGTCCAGACGTTCCTGCGCCACGCGGACGAGCGCCGACGCTGGCAGCCCTCCGGCGACGCGCTCCTGTTTGCCCAGGCATTCCGGGCCGAGGCCGAGTGCATCGCCTGCCACACCGAGTACAAGACCGGCGAGATCATCGACGTGGTGTTCCTGGACTTAAGCGCCCGCGAGGCCAACAAGACCGTCCTGGTGAACCGCCTCATGCTTCTGGTGGCAGGACTGCTGGTCGTCGGCTTCTCGATCGCCTTCTTCTACGCCGTCTTCCGGTACTCCGTGGTGCGGCCGGTGCGGCACCTTAAGGACGTGGCCGACAGGGTGAGCGAGGGCGACCTTAAGGTCCGCACCGAGATCGACACGGGCAACGAACTCCAGGACCTCTCCGACGCATTCAACCACATGCTCGACGAACTGGCGAAGTCCCAGGCCGACCTGCGGGCCGCCACCGAGGCCCGCGACGCCAAACTCGACGACCTGGCCAAGGCCAACGTGGCACTGTTCGAGATGAACCAGGTCAAGAACAAGTTCCTGACCACGATGAGCCACGAGTTCCGCACGCCGCTGAACTCGATCCTGGGCTTCGCGCAAATCCTGGTTGACAATCCTGCGGTGGCGGCCGACGCAAAACTGCTGCGCTACGCCCGCAACGTCCTCTCCAGCGGCCGGATGCTCCTGGAGATGATAAACGACCTGCTGGACCTGGCGAAGATCGAGGCCGGGCGGCTCCAGGTGCGATGCGAGAAGGTCTCGCCGCAGGACATCGTGGAGGTGGCCTGCGGCATGGTCCGCCCGATGCTGGCCGAGACGTCGCTGCGGTTCACCCACGAGGTTGACCCGGCCGTCCCGCTCATGATGACCGACGCCACGAAGGTGCAGCAGGTTCTTTATAACCTCGTGTCGAACGCCATCAAGTTCACCGAGCAGGGCGAGGTGCGGGTGGCGGTGCGGCCGGTTTTGGATGCGCCGGACGCGGCAGCGGCGGCGGCGCAGGCCGACGGCATAGCGCAGACCCTGGCGGGCGCGATGACCCGCGGCGCGGCAGCGGCAACGACACCGCTCCCTTACGGTCGCGGCTCTGATTCGGCCGCCGCCTCGACCCCGGCGCCGGCGGCGACCCCGGCGGCGGTCGCCGAGGCCGCGCCTTCGCGCGGCGGGTCTCCTGGCGCGCCGCGCGTAACCCACGTGGCCTTCGCCGTCGCCGACACCGGGCCGGGCATCCCGCGCGACGAACACCTGCGCATCTTCGAGCGGTTTACACAACTGGACTCCAGTTACACCCGGCGGTATCGTGGTACGGGCCTGGGCCTGTCAATCGTAAAAGAACTGACGGGCCTCCTGGGCGGCACGGTTACGGTCGACAGCGAGGAGGGCCGCGGGTCGGTCTTCACTGTGGTGCTGCCGGTGGACTCCAGCGCGGCCGAGTCGCGGAAGGCCGAGGCGGCGACCGCCGCCGACGCGTAGCAGCCTTCATGCCGTTCCGTTTCACCGCGGAGAGCGCAGAGGACGCGGAGGAAGACCTGATAAATATGTTGTTGTTAATTTACTCTATCCGTCTCTGCGTTCTCCGCAGCCTCTGCGGTGAGACGGAAGTGTGAAAAATCGGATGGGCGGGCCGACGCCAGGGTCCCGAGAAGGAGAACCTATGTCCATCCTGTTCCGCTGCCCCTGCGGGCGCAGCATGGTGGCCGAGGACGACCGCGCGGGGGCGGTCGTCATGTGCCCGAACTGCCGCCGGTCGCTGAAGGTGCCGAGCGGCAAAGACCGCGGGGTGCAGATTTCCAGCGCCCCTGCGGCCACGAAGGTCCGCACGTCGCGCCTGTGCCAGCGTTGCCGCAAGGAGGTGTCGGTCGATTCGCAGATGTGCCCGCACTGCAAGGCCATCCTGCTGGACGCGGCGCCCGTCGCGGCGGCGGCCCCTGCGGCCAAGGCGGTGCCGGTGGCCCGCCCGGCGCAGATCGCCGGCGCAGGGGGACAGCCGCTCCTCTACGGCGGCGCGAGAGCCTCGTGGTTTTCGCGCCTGACGCCCGGCGGAAAGGCCGGCGCCATCGGCGGCGCCGCAGGCTTCGTCCTGGTCCTCGTGCTCATCGGCTGCTTCATCTACTCCGCCTGGTACTCCGGACAGGTGACCGAGGCCCGCGAAACCGCCCAGAAGGCGGTCTCCCAGGGCCGTAAACTCGAAAACCTCGGCAAGTACCAGGACGCCTACGAACTCTACTGGGTGGCCCTGAACTACGAGGACTACCTGCGCGACACCCGCGAAGCCAGGGACGCCGATCTCGTTGACGCCGTCAAGGCCCGCATCACGGCCTTCCAGTACCTGGTGGCCCAGCCGAAGGTCAAGGGCTCGGTGTACTGGCGGCCGAAGAACCAGCAGGAATACGACCAGGCGATGTCGGACCTCCGCCGCAACTACCAGACCTACAAGGAGTGGCTCTCGGTGGTGGCCGACGCCGGCCTTGCCGCCGCCCAGTTCGCCCTGGCCAACCCCGCCAACCAGGCCGCCTTCGACGGGGAGGTCGGCAAGGCCATGGACGCCTACGTCAAGTTCATCAGCCAGACGACCGAGCAGCAGCGGGCCCAGCGCACCTTCCAGCAACTCATCGAGGGCCTGCGCAGCCTGTGCGGCGCCAACCGCAACTGGGCCAAGCCCGCAGAGCGCGAGAACTACCTCAAGAACACCGAGGGGTACCTGAACGCCGCCAAAGACTTCGCCTCGCGCGGCGACGACGACCTGTGGGGAAGGTAGCCCTACATCTCCTGCGAGAAGTTCGGGATGCTGTAGTTCGGCGCTTCCTGCGTGATGGCGATATCGTGGGGGTGGCTCTCGACGACGCCCGCGCGGCTGACGCGGATGAAGCGGGTCCGGGTGCGCAGGTCGTCGATCGTCGGGCATCCGCAGTACCCCATGCCGGCGCGCACCCCGCCGACGAGTTGATATACGAAGTCGGCCAGCGACCCGCGGTACGGCACCCGCCCCTCGACTCCCTCCGGCACGAGTTTATCGCCGCGCTTCTTGGCGTCGGCCTGGCCGTAGCGGTCGGCGGAGCCCTGGACCATGGCCCCCAGCGACCCCATTCCGCGATAGGTCTTGAAGGTGCGGCCCTTGTAGATGATCACGTCGCCGGGGGCCTCTTCCAGCCCGGCCAGGAGGCTCCCGAGCATGACGCTGGATGCCCCCGCGGCGAGGGCCTTCGTGATGTCGCCGGAGTGGCGGATGCCGCCGTCGGCGATGACGGGCACGCCCGCGGCGTCGCCCTCCGCGGCGCAGTCGGCGATCGCGGATATCTGCGGCACGCCCACGCCGCTGACGACCCGCGTGGTGCAGATGCTCCCGGGGCCGATGCCCACCTTGACGGCGCAGGCGCCGGCCTTCACCAGGTCGCGGACGGCCTCGGCCGTGGCCACGTTGCCGGCAACCAGTTGGATGTCGTAGTCCTTGCGCAGGCGCCGGACGGTCTCCAGGACGTTGGCCGAGTGGCCGTGGGCCGTGTCGACCACCAGGACGTCGACGTCCTGCTCAATGAGGCGTGCGGCCCGGTCGTAGTCGTGGACGCCGACGGCGGCCCCGACGCGCAGGCGGCCGCGCTCGTCGCGGCAGGCGTGCGGGAACTGGTGAAGTTTATCAATGTCTTTAATAGTAATCAGGCCCACCAGCCGCCGATCGGCGTCCACGAGGGGGAGTTTCTCGACCTTGTTCTTCAGCAGTATCCGCTCGGCCTCCTCCAGGCTCGTCCCGGGCGAGGCGGTGACGAGGTTGTGGCGGGTCATCACCTCCTCGATGGCCACCTCGGGGGCCTCAAGGAACTTAAGGTCCCGCCGCGTCAGGATGCCCGCCAGCCGTCCGTCCTCGATGATCGGGATGCCGGAGATGTTGTTCTCGTCCATCACCTGGCGGGCCAGGGCCACGCGCTCCTTCGGCCCCAGCGTGATGGGGTCGGTGATGACCCCGTTGGCCGAGCGTTTGACCTTCTCGACCTCGCGGCACTGGCCTTCGACCGGCAGGTTCTTGTGGATGATGCCGATGCCGCCCTCCTGCGCCAGGGCGATGGCCAGGGCCGACTCGGTCACCGTGTCCATGGCGGCCGAGACCACCGGAATGTTGATGCCTATGCCCCGCGTCAGGCGCGTGGAGGTGTCCACGTCGCGCGGCACGGCCGCGCTGAAGGCGGGCACAAGCAGAACGTCGTCGAAGGTAATCGCTTCGCCGATGATGCGGTCTTGCATGGACATGGGCTGCCCCTAATGATGCGCCGCGGCTGAACCCGCGCTGCGCCGCGCCGTTGCCCTTGTTCAGCCGTCGCCGGCACGGCGACGCAAACGCCGCGCCCGTCCAGGCCGCGGCTCCAGCCCGCGCTACGCCCGGCCGATGAACTCCGTCGTGCGGCGGGCGACGGCCTCGGCGTCGAGGCCGACGAACTTAAGGACGTCGTCCGCCGTCTTGCCCGACTTGGGCATCCGCCCGGCCGCGAGCGCCAGGACGCGCACGTCGCCCCGGCGTGCGGCCGCGGCCGCCACCGCGCTCGCGAGGGCGCCCGCGTAGTTGTCTTCGACGACCACCAGGGCCGCGCCCGGCCCGGCGCCGACGGCCTCCAGGAAATCGTCGGCCAGCGGCAGGCTGTAGGCGTCCACCAGGCCCGCCTCGATACCGGCGGCCCGGATTTTCTCGGCCGCCTTCTTAGCCTCGTGCACCATGTAGCCCCACGCCACCAGGGTTACGTCTTTGCCGCGCGCCAGCACCTTCTGGCCCACCAGGCGGAACGGCTCTTCGGGCCTGTAGAGGATGGGCGTCTCGGGCCGCAGGGTGCGCATGTAGGCCATGCCCTCGTAATTGGCGATGAGGGCCGCCAGTTTAATCGTGCTGACGGCGTCGCTCGGGTTAAGCACCACGCAGGCCGGCTGCCCCTTGGGCGTGCGCACGGAGGCGAGCGCCCCGAAGAACGGGGCGTCGACCACGCCCATCTGGCTGGGTCCGTCGGCCCCCAGGGAGATGCCCGAGTGGCTGCCCACCATCTTGAGGTTCGCGCACGTGTTGGCGGCCATCTCGATCTGGTCGTAGGCCCGGACGAAGAACTTGGCGAACGTGTTGGCGAAGGGAATCTTGCCGGCCGCCGCAAGCCCCGCCGCCACCGATATCATGTTCTGCTCGGCGATGCGGCACTCGATGAAGCGGTCCGGAAACTCCTTGCGGAAAATCTCGGAGAAGGTGGAGTTGGAGACGTCGCCGTCGAGGGCCACGATGCGCTTAGACGCGCGGCCGAGGTCCCGCAGTGCCAAGCCGTACGCCTGGCGCGTCGCGAGTTTGCCCTTGGCGACGGCCCCGGCGAACTTGGTGCCCTCGGCCATCTTAGCAAGGTCGGGGTCCGCGAGCGCGATGGGCGGGCGGGCGGCCTGTGGAATCTCGCCGCGCGGCAAGGGCGGGCAGAGCACAAAGTCGGGCTTCTTCGCGGGCAGCGCAAGTTGCGCCAGGGCCGACTCCAGTTCCTTCGCCCCGAGGGGCTTTCCGTGGCAGCCCACCTCCTGGAGTTCCTTGACGCCCCAGCCCTTTTTCGTCCGGGCGATGACGGCGACGGGCTTGCCCGTGGGCGGCCTGGCGGCCAGGGCCTTGCGGATGGCCGCCGGGTCGTGCCCGTTCACGGTTATGGGATGCAGGCCGTAGGCCCGGAGTTTCCTGGCGAGCATGGCGGCCGACTGCTGAGGGCTGACGTAATCGCTCTGGCCCATCTGGTTTGAGTTGAAGAGGGGGCGGACGTTGGTCAGTTTCCGCTCGGCGATGAAGTCGACGGCCTCCCAGATTTGCCCCTCGCGGCTCTCGCCGTCGCCGCAGAGGCAGTAGATGGTCTTGTCGATGCCGTCCATCCGGGCGGCGATGGCGAGGCCCGCCGCAACGCTCAGGCCCTGCCCCAGCGACCCCGTGGCGGCGTCGAAGAACGGGAACCCGATGGCGGGGTTCGGGTGTCCGTCCAGGACGCTGCCGATTTCGCGGAGCGACCGGAGATCGTCGACGGAGAGTTTCCGGCCGCTGGCGGGGTCCGTGCCCACCACGCCGCCCACGTCGGCGTACGCCGCGTAGATGATGGGCACGGCGTGGCCCTCGGACAGGACCAGGCGGTCGGCCAGCGGGTTCCAGGGGTTCGCCGGGTCGTACCGCATCGCGTGGTACATAAGGACGGCGGTGACGTGGGCCAGGCTCGTGGCGGAACTGGGGTGGCCCGACTCGGCCTGGGCGGTCATTCGCACAACGTGACGGCACAACTCGATGGCTTTATACTGGACGGCCCTGGCGAAACTCATGCCTCTCTCCTTGCCCCCGAAAACACGGCGGGCAAACCCCGGCGACGGCGGAGGTCTGCCCCGTGATTGCGTCCTGTTCGCCGGTGATATTTTCTAAACCACCCGCCGCCCCCGCGTCAACACAATTTCACGCCGCGCGACCGCCGCCAGGCCCTTCCGCTACGCCTGAGGGCCGCGCGAGGGCGGCGACGGCACGGGCGCGGGCGCACGCCGGAACACCTCGTCCCACACAAGCCGCGCCGTCGCCATCATCAGCATGAAGAGCGTGACGATGGCCACCAGCACCACAGTAAGGCCCGTGAAGCCCTTGAAGAAGAAGGCGTAACTGAAGCCGACGAGGTACACCAGTTGGGCCGCCCCCACGTACTCGTGGGCGAACTTCACGCCGGCCACGAGGCGCATGTAATTCACCACCATAAATACGCTCACGGCCGCAGATATCCAGAATGCCAGATGTATGTCGATGTGGTCCACCAGGTACGCAAGCAGGATGTGGAACGCGAAGAACCCCGCCGAGATAAACAGGTAGTGCATCGGGTGCAGCGGGATCTTCTTCAAAACCACCACGGTGAACATGACAGTGAAGAAGAAAAAGAGGCTCACGGGGGCGTGGAACGACATGCGTGCGGCTATCGGGCCGGCGTTCTCGCGGGCGGGCATCTCGATGCCAATGCGCTCGCGCGTGCTGCGGTTCTCGAAGTGCCACTCGGCCTTCGTGCCGCCGTCGGCCGGTTCGGCGGCGCGCGGCGTGGGGCTGACGCAGCCCTTCGGGTAATCTATGTCGCGG
>Ga0194112_10004680_pt1 | contig 18639 bp, 12 predicted proteins | sample TA2MahC400mmetaG_FD_146191 | JGI IMG/M metagenome (GOLD analysis project Ga0194112, IMG submission 146191) | Freshwater microbial communities from Lake Tanganyika, Tanzania - TA2015016 Mahale Deep Cast 400m | ecosystem: Environmental > Aquatic > Freshwater > Lake | place: Tanzania: Lake... | reverse complement strand
TGACGGCCGCCGAATCCTCGCCATCGGACACCGCAAGGGCAAGTCCACCCGCGAGAGCGTCGCCTGCAACTGGGGCCTCGCCCACCCCGAGGGCTACCGCAAGGCGATGCACAAGGCGCGCCTCGCCGAGCGCCTCCGCATCCCCATCGTCATGTTCATCGACACGGCGGGCGCCTACCCCGGCGTGGGGGCCGAGGAGCGCGGCATCGCGCAGTCCATCGCCGAGAACATCGCCGACCTCTCGACCCTCCGCGTGCCCATCCTCTGCGTCATCCTCGGCGAGGGCGCAAGCGGCGGCGCGCTCGGCATCGGCGTGGGCGACCGCGTGCTCATGCTCGAACACGGCTACTTCTCCGTCATCACCCCCGAGGGCTGCGCCGCCATCCTCTTCCGCTCCAGCGAAAAGAAGGAGGAGGCCGCCGCCGCGCTCCGCCTGACCTCCAAGGACATGCTCGAGCTCGGGATAGTGGACGAGGTGGTGCCCGAGTCCGACCTCGCGGCACACTACCAGCCACGCGAGGCCGCCAAGTGCCTCAAGGAGGCCCTCATCCGCCACCTCGACCAGTTGGCCGCCACGCCCATCGCGGAGCTCCTCGAACAGCGCTACGCCAAGTACCGCCGCCTCGGCCAGTTCCTCGGCGGCCAGCCCCCGCAGGGGGCGGCAGCGCGATAGCCACGGGCGTAAGCCCGTGGACGCGGGATCACGCAGGCCCCAGCCCCCGCAGGGGGCGGCAGAAGCCTGGAATCCGCAGCATGCGGGTAGGTATCGGCTACGACATCCATCCCCTCGCCCCAAACCGCCCCCTCCGCCTCGGAGGGGTGGAAATCCCCTCCCCCCTGGGCCTCTTGGGACACTCGGATGGCGACGCGCTCCTTCACGCCGTTTGCGACGCCCTGCTCGGCGCCGCGGCGCTCGGCGACATCGGCGAGCTCTTCTCCGACGCCGACCCCGCCTGGGCCGGCGCCGACAGCGCCCATCTCCTCGCCGCCGCGCTCGACAAGGTGCGCGCCGCAGGCTTCACCCTGGTGAACCTCGACGCGACCATCATCGCCCAGCAGCCGCGCCTGACGCGCCACAAGGCGGCCATCCGCCAGCGCCTCGCCCAGCTCCTCGGCCTCGACCCCGCCCGCGTCAGCGTCAAGGCGAAGTCCAACAACGGCCTCGACGCCGCCGGCGAAGGCCGCGCCATCGCCGCCCACGCCGCCGTCCTTCTGGAAGAAAAGGGAAGATCGAGGACGAGGACGACGACGAGGACGAGGACGATTTCCAGAAAGACGCGGAGGCACGAATGAGCATCGTCCACACCAACTCGCTCACCCGCCGCAAAGAGCCCTTCGAGCCCATCGAGCCGGGAGCCGTCCGCCTCTATAGCTGCGGGCCGACGGTCCACGATTTTGCGCATATCGGCAACTTCCGAGCCTTTGTCTTCGTGGACGTCCTCAAACGCCACCTGCTCCTGCGCGGCCTGAAGGTCAAGCACGTAATGAATCTGACCGATGTTGGGCACATGACATCGGACGCGGACGAGGGGGAGGACAAGATCGGCAAGAGCGCGCGCGAGCGCGGCGTCAGCGTGTGGGACGTGGTAAAGACGTTCAGCGAGGCGTTCTTCGAGGACGCCCGCGCCCTGCGCCTCCTGCCCGCCGACGTCTACCCCCGCGCCTCCGAGCACGTGCCCGACATGGTCCGCATGGTCGAGCGCATCCTCGCCAACGGCTTCGCCTACGTGTCCAACGGCTCGGTCTATTTCGACCTCGCCAAGTTCCCCGCCTACGGCCGCCTCTCGGGCAACACGCTTGAGCACCTGATGGAGGGCGCGCGCGTTGAGGTGAACCCCGACAAGCGCTGCCCCCACGACTTCGCCCTCTGGAAGGCCGCCCCAACCTCCGTCATGCGCTGGGAAAGCCCCTGGAGCACCGGCGTCCCTGGCTGGCACGCCGAGTGCACGGCGATGGCCATGCGTTACCTCGGCGAGCAGCTCGACATCCACACCGGCGGCGAGGACAACCTCTTCCCGCACCACGAGTGCGAGATCGCCCAGGCCGAGGCCGCCACCGGCCTCAGCCCCTACGTCCGCCACTGGATGCACAACCGCCATCTCCTCGTTGACGGCACCAAAATGTCCAAATCCCTCGGCAACTTCTACACCCTCCGCGACCTGTTGGCCAAGGGCCACTCCCCCCTCGCCATCCGCTACATCCTCCTCAGCAGCCAGTACCGCATGCCCCTGAACTTCACGATGGAGGGCCTGGAGGCCGCCGCGACCTCCGTGCGGCGCATCAACGACTTCGTCGCCCGCCTCGCCGAGGCCCCCGCCGCCGAAGGCGGGCCGGACGTTGCCCCCCTCTGCGAGCGGGCCAAGACCGCCTTCGCCGAGGCCCTCGACGACGACCTCAACGCCTCCGGCGCACTCGCCGCCGTCCACGACTTCATGCACGAGGCCAACCGCCTCGCCCTCACCGCCGCCTCCGCCGCCGTCGTCCGCGAGGCAATGGCCTACTTCGACCGCGTCCTCGACGTCCTCGAGGCGCCAGGGAAGAGAGGTGTTGTGCTTACACTTCCGGCGCTGCGCGCGCACGGCAGGATCGGGCGGCCGACGGTCGTTGTCGGTGAAAGCAATGTGGACATGGTGAGCGCTGACAGCGAAGCAATACAGCGTCTCATCGCCGAGCGCCAGGCCGCCCGCAAGGCCCGCGACTTCAAGCGTGCCGACGCCATCCGCACCGACCTTGCCGCCCGCGGCATCATCCTCGAAGACACCCCCCAGGGCGTCCGCTGGCGCCGCGCCAAGTGAACAGGCGAACGGTGTTGGGTGTTGGGTGTTAGGCGTTAGGCGTTCGGTTCTCTTTCTTCACCTTTTGCCTTTTGCCTTCTTCCTTTTGCCTTTTGACTTTCTGGAGCCTTCAATGCGCCCCCTCGTCCTCCTCCTCACCCTTGCCTGTGCCGCCGCGGCGCTCGCCGCTGAGCCGCCCGCGAAGCAGCCCCCGCCCCCCGAGAAGCGCCTCATCCTCCGCCCCTGGATGCTCCCGCCCTACGCCGTCCTGGGACTTCCCCGCGACGTGCTCGACGTCCCCTCGAAGGCCCTCAGCTCCATCCCGCTGTTCAACCGCGTCTTCTTCGCCCCGCTCATGATCCTCAACGGCCTCACGACCACCCTCACCTGGTCATTCACCGAGGAGGCCACGGAGGGCGGCTACGCCGCCTGGGTCGCCTGCCTCAACCTGCCGAGGGCCAAGCGCGCCGCCCCGCCACGGAAGATTCCCATCCACATGCGCGTCTTCCCCAACTGGCGCACCTTCGGCATCATCTACTGGAAGCCGCGCCCCACCCCGCCCCCCAAGCCCCCCGAGCCGCCTCCCTCCACCCCGCCCCCGGCCCCCAAGGCCCCCTGAGCCACAGAAAGGCGCAAGCTCAGCGCTACCTGATCCATATTCACCATTCGGCCTGCCCAGTTGTGGACTCATTCGGCAGGTTGTATAATGCCCCAGGTGTCAGGGCGTGGGAGCTCACACGCACCTGCTTCGTTACCGGGCCATTGGCAGGAGGAGGCGGAGCATGGCGGCTGCACCATCAGGGCGCGGGGCCGGGCCGAAGTCCGGCGAGCAGTCGGCAGGGCCTGCCGACGAGATGGTCAACCGCTTCCGCCCCGACTTCACGGTGGTGTTCGCCAACGAGGCGGCCACGCGCGCGCTCGGCACGACCCAGGAGGAGCTGGTGGGGAGGAACTGGCTGCCCTACGTGCCCGAGGAGGAGCGGGACCGGGTTCGCGCGGCCATCGAGGGGCTCTCGCCCGAGCACCCGCAGGCGAGCGTGACCCACCAGGTGGTGCTGCCGACGGGCGAGGTGCGCTGGCACCAATGGGTGAACTGCGCGCTGTTCGACGCTGAGGGCCGCGTGGCCGAATACCAGTCGGTCGGCCGCGACATCACGGAGCTCGTGCAGGCCGAGGAGGCGCTCCGCGAGAGCGAGGCGCGCTACCGCGCCCTCTTCGAGCAGGCCGCCGATTCCGTGGTGCTCTTCGACGCCCGCACGGGCGCCATGGTCGAGTTCAACGACATGGCCAACACAAACCTGGGCTACACGCGCGAGGAGTTCGCGCGCCTCACCGTCCCCGACTACGAGGTGATCGAGTCGCCCGAGATGTTCGCGCAGCACTGCGCGAAGGTCTTGCGCGAGGGCTCGGACACCTTCGAGACGAAGCAGCGGACGAAGGCGGGCGAGGTCCGCGACGTGCACGTGCGCGCCCGGCGCATCGTCCTCCACAAAAGGGACTACATCATCGGCATCTGGCGCGACGTGACCGACGAGCGCCGAGCCGCTGCCGCGCTCGCCGCGAGTGAGGAGCGCTACCGCGCCATCACCGAGAGCGCTCAGGATGCCATCTTCTGCAAGGACGCCGAGCGCCGCTACACCTTTGCCAACCCGGCAGTTCTTCGCCTCGCGGGTCTCACTGCCGAGCAGTTCCTCGGGAAGACCCCCGAGGAGGTCTTCGACGCCGAGAACTCCGCCATCATCCGCGAGGTGGATGAGGCGAGCCTTCGGGGCGAAACCGTCAACGCGATCAGCACGCTCCGCATCGGCGGCCAGGACATCGTTTTGCACGCCGTCCAGGTGCCCTTGCGGAACGCAGCGGGCCAGGTCGTGGGCATCACGGGCGTCGTACGCGATGTGACGGAGCAGCATCGCCTGGCGGAGGCCCTCCGGACCTCCGAGGAGACCTATCGCACGATCTTCAATGCGGCCGGAGACGCCATCTACGTGCACGACTGCGAGACCGGCGACATCCTGGAGATGAACCCCGCGGCGTACGAGGAGCGTCGCCGAGTGGGCCGGCCGACCGACCAGGCCAGCATTGAGGTCGTGGCTTCCGAGGAGGCGCCCTGCACGGCGGACGCCGCCTTGCGCCTCGTGCGGGCGGCCGCGCAGGGGCAACCGCAGACCTTCGAGTGGATGGAGCGCGACCGCCTCGGGCAGCCGGCGTGGTTCCTGATGCACCTTACAGCGGCGACGATCCGGGGTCAGCGGCGCGTCCTCGCCTTCAGCCACGACATCACGGAGCTTCGCCGAGCGCAGGAGGAGCGCCTGCGCATCCAGAAGCTCGAGTCCCTGGGCGTCCTCGCCGGCGGCATCGCCCACGACTTCAACAACCTGCTGATGGGCATCCTGACGAGCATCACCCTCGCGCGGCTCGACGGCTCGAGCAGCCCCGCCGTGGTCCGCACCCTCGAGGAGGCCGAGAAGGCGGTGCGGCGGGCCTCCGGCCTCACCCAGCAGCTCCTCACTTTCTCGCGCGGTGGCGCACCCGTCCGCCGACCCGTCGCCCTCGGCGACCTGTTCCGCGAGACCGCCGAGTTCGCACTCGTCGGCTCGAACGCGCGCGTGCACTTCTCGATCCCGGACGGCCTGTGGCCCGCCGAGGTGGACCCCGCGCAGATCAGCCAAGTCGTGCTGAATCTGGTGATCAACGCAGCCGAGGCGATGCCGGAGGGCGGCGTGGTGGCGATCGCGGCGGCCAACGCCACGCTCGACGCCGCTTCGGGCATCCCCCTGCCCCCGGGCCGGTACGTCAAGCTGGTGGTCCGCGACACCGGGGTGGGCATCGCCCCGGAGAACCTCTCGCGCATCTTCGACCCCTACTTCACCACGAAGGGGGCGGGGAGCGGCCTGGGCCTGGCCGTCGTCCACTCAATTCTCCGCAACCACGGCGGCCACGTCCAGGTCCAGTCGCGCATCGGCGTGGGCAGCACCTTCGAGGCCTACCTCCCTGCCGCCGAGGCGCCGGCGCAGCCCGCCGCTCCCTCCCCCGACGCCCCGCGGCGCGCGCGGCGGGTGCTGGTGATGGACGACGACGCCATCGTCCGCCACGGCGTCGAGCGCCTCCTGCGCCGCGCCGGCTTCGGGGTGGCCACCGCGGCCGATGGGGATGAGGCCGTCGAGCTCTACGGCGAGGCGGCCCGCCGCGGCGAGCGCTTCGACGCCGTGGTCCTCGACCTCACGGTGGTGAACGGCATGAGCGGCGGGGCCTGCCTCGAACGGCTCCGCGCGCTGGACCCCGACGTGCGCGCCGTCGCGGCCAGCGGCTTCCACAGGGATGCCGTGCTCGCGGAGGCCCGCGAGCGTGGCTTCCGCGCCGCAGTGGCCAAGCCATTCTCGCTCGAACAGCTCATCTCCGCCCTCAACGACGCCACCGCCTGACGTGCTTTTCCGAACAAACAAGGCAAAATCTGCCTGCCCGCCCTCCCCCCTGCCCGCCGCATCATGGGATCCCAGTTTGGCTGTAGGGCACGCCGGGACTTCGGGCAGCGGAGTCTGGCGGCAGTGAAGTAGCGGCGGCAGCCGAACTCCGCCGGGCGAAGTCCCGCCGCTCGTTGGCGCCAAACTGGGAGGTTGCGGGGCGGCGGGCAGGGGGGAGGGCGGGCGAAGGCGGGTCAACCAGCTTGGGCACTGGCGCTTGAGGGAAGGCTGAGGGGAGGGGGACGGGCGGGCAAGTGGCTACCCAGCCCCGACGGGGCGGCACCTCAGGGTGTTTGCTCCGCCCCGCTGGGGCTGAGCCTTCTGGTTCCCTGTCCGGCGGGCTTCACTTGCCCTCGAGGTCCTCGTCCGTGTGAAAGAGGTGCGAGGCCGGGACGATCTGCTGCTTGCCGCCAATCGTCCAGTAGAGCTTGGCCGGGTCGGCGTCGTCCTTATCGAGGCTCTGGCCCTGGAAGTATTCGACGACGATGCGGTGGTAGCCTGGGGTGAGGGTGACAGTGCACCTGCGGTGCGATTCGGGGAGCTTCTCCCAGCAGGCCTTCCAGGAATCAATGAGCTTCTCGCCGTCAATGAAGAGCCTGGCGCCGTCGTCCATCCAGAGCTCGAAGCCGACCTCGATGGGGGCGTTGGAGTTCTCGGGATTGACCTCGCCGGTAGCGCCGGGCTGGACGTTGATGTAGCCGGCCCAGCGGACGGTGAACCAGCCGTTGCGGATGAAGAGGTGGTTGATCAGCGGCTCCACGCGGCTGTAGGCGTACTCCGTGAAGGTCCAGTCCAGCGGGCTCACCGCGGGCACGCTGACGTCGTCGGGCCAGTTCCCGCCCCAGTATTGCGGGTCCTGGTAGTAGTGTGCGACAAGGCCCTGCCTGTACTCCCGCGGCCCGCCGGCGAACGCCAGCGACACAAGGCCGAGCACCAGCACCACCGCCACCAGATTCTTCATTCTTCTGCCTCCTTTGGCCTGGCTGCCAAGCGGGCAGCCTGTTTCCTGATGTCCCTCTTCTGCGGCTCAGTACTTCTGTTCGGGGAAGGGCTCGACCAGCAGTTCGGGGGTGTTCTTGTCCGTCCCCTCCTTGAGCTTCACGCCCTGTGCCATTGTGCGGAGTTGGGTCTTGGTCGGCTCGCTGAAGGGCTTGCCGGCGACGGCCGCCTCGTAGCGCAGGTAGAGCTGCCCGTCGGTGAACAGCCTGCCGGCCTGGAGCTCGGCCTTGATCTGCTCGGCCATGGCGAGGACGCGCTTCTTGCGGTCCTCGGCCTTGCTGGCGGAGCCGAAGAGGCCGCGCTTGTCGGCCTTCTCGAGGAACTGCTTGAGGAACTCCGCGTTCTTGGCGAGGCCCTTCTTCTGTGACTCGAGTTCCTCGGCGGTCCTGGGCCTGGCCCGCGGGGGTTCCTCGGCCACGGCCTGGGTCGGCTTCTCGGTGGCGGGCGTGGGGGTGGGGGCTGGGATGGCGCTCTGGGGGTCGAGCTCGATCGCCTTCACCTTCGAGCGACCGTAGGCGTACAACTTGTCGGTGCACTTGAAGGTGAGCGAGAGGACCCTGCCCTGGACCTTGGAGCCGTCGTTGAGTTCAAGGGCATCGGCGGCGTCCGCGAGCGCCGCCTCCTTGAGCTCGCCGCGGTTATACACGCGCGGCAAGCCGTCCACGCGCAGGACGAGCTCCTGAAGCGTTCCTTGAATCGTGCCGCGGTCGGAGAGACGGAGGGTGTCGGCGCGCAGGGGCTCTGCGCAGAGGAGTGCCAGAGCAACAGCGGTCCATCGAGCCGCACGATACATGGCGCCGCCCCGCCTATGTCGGGCCACAATGTGGACGGCATCCGGAATGCAACTCAGTCAGAGTATACACCCACTCCACGCGGTTGTCAAGTGCTGGTTCCCCGCACTCCAGTCCGTGCTCGAGCCTTAAGGGTATATGTGCCATCAGGTTAGGGCGCCCACGCGCTTCTCTCACAGGTAGGCCGCGGACCCCTGGCAGAGGCGTTCCTCCGCCTCTGGCGGCAGGCTGTGGCCCTTGCGATGGTTACGGCGTGAAGTCGGCCTCGGGCGGCATGCGGGCCAGGAGGGCGGCCAGGAGGTCGCTCGCCTGGTCGAGGTCCTTCAGCGAGATGACCTCGCAGGGGCTGTGCATGTAGCGGCAGGGGACGCTGACCAGGCCGGTCGCCACGCCTGCTCGGTTGAGCTGGATGGCGTTCGCGTCGGTGCCCGTGCCCCCAGGCGCGCCCTCGATCTGGACGGGAATCCTCGCCTTCTTCGCGGCGTCCACGATCATCTGGTAGAGGACGGGATTGATGTTGGCGCCGCGGCAGACGATGGGGCCTTTGTTGCACGCGAAGTCGCCCGCACGGGTCTTCTCAACTCCGGGCGTGTCGGTGGCGTGGCCGACGTCAATGGCGACGCCGGCCTGGGGGTCAATGCCGAAGGCGCTCGTGCGGGCGCCGCGCAGGCCGATCTCCTCCTGGACGGTGGAGACGCCGTAGACGGCGACCTTGAGTGCCTTGCCCTTGAGCTTGCGAAGGGTCTCGGCCACGACGAATGCGCCCATCCTGTCGTCGAATGCGCGGGCTGTGACGAGCTGGTTCCGCAGATGGGTGAGGCCGACGTCGAAGGTGATCGGGTCGCCCATCGAGACCAGTTTCGCCGCGTCCTTCTTGTTCTTCGCCCCGATGTCAATCCACAGCTCGTGGAGCTTCATCGGCTTGCCCTGGTCCTCCTTGTCGGTGAGATGGATGGCCTTGCGGCCGATGACGCCTGGGACGGGGCCTTTCGAGTTGTGTATGACCACCCGCTGCGCGACGGCCACGACGGGGTCAACGCCGCCGATCTGGGTGACGTAGATGTAGCCTTCGTTGGTGATGTGGTTGACCATGAGGCCGATTTCGTCCACGTGCCCCGCGAGCATCACGCGGAGGGGCGCCGCGGCGTTCAGCGCGGCGATCACGTTCCCGTGCACATCCGTCCGCACCGAGTCGCTGAAGAGCGCCATTCGCTCCCGCATCAGCTTCTGAGCCGGCTGTTCGTAGCCAGACGGGCTCGGGGTGGTGACGAGCTTCTCGAGAAACGCCAACGCATCCTTGTCCATGTCGCCTGCTCCGGGTTCCTGGGTCCAGCGAGTTACGCCGATGTTGATTCTAGGAGGCCCGCCCCTGGGTGTCAAGGCGAGACTCGGCCGCCGCGAGTCTGGCCCCTGGTCTTGGGGTGCCCAATCGTCGTCGTTGTCGTCGTCGTCCTCGTCGTCGAATCCGCTGATGGTGGAGAGAGCCATCGGCCTCGACGACGACGAGGACGACGACGAGCACGTGAAGACCCGACCTGAGCGTGTGTCCATTCCGCTCCGCCGCGCGGTCTCAGAGGGTCCACGGCTCGCGGAGGGGGGTGGCGCGGAGGCGGTTGGCTTCGGGGTCGTCGGGGAATTGTTCGGTAGCGGGGTCCCACCTGAGCTTGCGGCCCAGGAGCATCGAGATGGTGCCCAGGTGGCAGACGGAGGCGCAGCGGTGGCCGACTTCGGCGGGGAAGTAGGGCTCCTTGCGGCTCTTGACGCAATCCAGGAAGTTGCGGTGCTCGCCCGCGGGGCAGGTGAAGAGGTGGACTCCGTCGGGCGGGATGGGGGCGCTGAGGAGCTCGGGGCGGCTGGCGCGGATGGGGGCGGTCCAGGAGGGGCTTTCGACCCAGCCGTCGGTGCCCTCGAAGCGGAGGCCGGTGCCGCCGCTCTTGATGTGGAAGACGACGCCGCTGGCGTAGCGGTAGGTGATGTCGTAGGTGTGGATAGTGTCGTAGAGGCCGGTGTCGAAGCGCTGGCCCACGCCCTCGATCTCTACGGGGCCGCTTCGCTCGGTGTCGTTGGCCCACTGCGCGGTGTCCACCTGGTGGCAGCCCCAGTCGGCCAGGATGCCTGCGCCGGTGTTGGAGCAGTAGCGGAAGTTGAAGTGGACGCGGCCAGGGCAATAGGGCGCCCAGGCGGCGGGGCCGAGCCACATATCCCAATCGAGGCCGGGCGGCACGGGCTGGGGCGTGGGGTCGCCTGGGCCGCCGGGGGCCTGGGGGAGGGTGAGTTCGATGCGGACGAGTTTGCCGATGAGGCGGTTGCGGACGACCTCGGCCAGGCGGTGGTAGACGGCGATTGAGCGGTCCTCGGTAGCCGTGGCAAAGACGGCGGCGTAGCGGCGGACCGTGTCGGCCAGGGCGCGGCCCTGGGCGATGTCGTAGGTCGGCTTCTCGCAGATGACGTCCTTGCCCGCTCGGACGGCCCAGATGCTCATCAGGCAGTGCCAGTGGTCGGGCGCGGAGACCATCACGGCGTCCACCTCGGGGCGCTCGATCACCTGGCGCCAGTCCTTGGTCTTGAGGATGCTGGTCAACTCGTCGCCGAGGCCGCGGGCCTTGTAGGCGTCCTCGGCCACCTTGACGCCGCGTGCGAGGCAGCCGTCGTCCACGTCGCACAGTGCGGCGACTGCGGCATCGCGCTGGCGGAGGAAGCCGTTGAGGTTCTGGCCTATGCCGTGGCCGCCGGTGCCGATGAAGCCCACGCGGACGCGGTCGCTGGCGGGTGCGGCGTTGGGGCCGCCGAGCGCGGACGAGGTGAGCACGTGGGGCGCAGCAAGGGCCGCAGACGTTGCGGCGGCGCGGAGGAGGAACTGGCGGCGGCTGGAGGCCTGGGGCTGCATGAACGTCTCCTGTTGGCTCCCGTAGCGACAGGCGGCTCGCCTGTCGTGCTCCTGGGACACGCGAGCCGAGTGTACGCGCCTAGCCTCGGGTCGGCGGGCCACCCACCTCTCCCTTGGGGAGAGGTCGCCCGCCAGAGGCGGGCGGGTGAGGGTGCCTTCTACATCGTCCGCGGCGAGCCAAGCACCCTCACCCCAACCCTCTCCCCGAGGGAGAGGGAGTGGTTGCCTCCTCGCCAAACACGTACAGCCGCTTGTCCCTACGGTGGTTGGACAAACCTGCTGGCTGAGAGTATACTCCATTCCCAGGGAGTGTCAACGCAGGAGAGAAGCGATGAGGCGAATGTGTCTGGTTGTGGCGCTGGGGCTGGTGGCCGCGGCTGCCTGGGCCGAGCCGCTGGGAAACGTGAAGGTGCTGAGCGACAGGGCGATTGACTGCTCGACGCTCGAGAGCGTCGTGGCGTCGGTGACCAAGGACTGCAAGACGGACGATGAGAAGGCGATTGCCATCTACAACGCCTGCCTCTACCTCTACTACCACCACGCCTACCCCGGCGAGCCGGGCGGCCTGGGCGCGCTCAAGATGCTCAATGTCTACGGCTGGGGCCTCTGCGGCGGACAGCACGCCGTGCTCTCCGCTCTCTGGGAGAAGGCGGGCTTCAAGTGGCGCTTCCGCGGCTGGCCCGGCCACACCACCGTCGAGGTCCAGTACGGCGGCCGCTGGCACTACTTCGACACCTTCCTGAAGTTCTACTGCTGGATGCCCGACCCCAACGCCCCCGGCGGCCGCACCGTGGCCGGGCAGCAGGACATCAAGGCCAACCCCGCCCTCGTCAGCGACGGCTTCGTCTTCGACCAGGGGCGCAAGGTCTGGTACACGAAGGACAACCGTTTCGAGTACCTGGGCGACAAGGTGAACTGGACGGCGCCCGCCTTCCTCGTGTGCGGCGACTCGCTCCCCGGCGTGATTGACGGCTGCAAGGCGAACCGCGATGCGGGAAGCCCCCGCGGTTGGGCGAGCGTGCAGTTCGACGAGCCGCGCTACAACACCATCGTCAACCTCGGCGTCGGCTATGCCCTCACCCTCGACTGGGACAAGATCGAGGGCGCCCACTACTTCAATGGCAAGGAGAAGGCGCCCTTCCACTCCTGCGGCGACAAGGACGTGCGGAACTGCCCCGCCATCGGCCCGCTCCTCGAGCCCTATCTGGCCAAAGACCGCCGCCGAACCTGGTCGAACGGCACACTCGTCTTCAAGCCCGACATGCGCAACGACGCCTTCCTCGCCAGCCTGAAGGACACCGAGAACGTGGCGCTGGAGGGCGGCGCGCTGAAGCCGAAGGACGCCACCAAGCCGGCCTCCTTCGTCGTCGAGATGGCCTCCCCCTACGTAGTGGCCAAGGCCTCGGGCAAGCTCGCGGGCGACGACGCGAAGGCCGAGGTCTCGAAGGACGGCAAGGCGTGGGCCGCCGCGGACCTTACGGACCTCGCGAGGTCCGTAAGTGGCACCTACCGCTACCTCGTCCGCGTCACATTCCAGAAGCCCATCACGGCCATCGAGCTGGCGAGCATCGTGCAGCACAACCAGGAGGCGCAGCCCTTCCTCACCCCCGGCAAGAACACGATCACCGTCACGGCGGAGAACCCCGACGCCTTGGGCAAGAACCGCCTCGTCGTCACCTATGCCTACTGCCTGGGCGCGCGCAACTGCTCCTACGAGCAGGTCTTCGACAAGGGCGCCGAGCTCGGTCGCGCCCACTACGCCACCTGGGCAGAGACGCCCGTTGTCGTGCAGAAGGCCGTGGACAAGTTGCCCTTCACGTTTGAGATACCCGTGCCCACGCCGAAGGGCAAGTTCCCAGTGTACCCGAGAATGGCATTCATCCGCCGCGAGGTCCTCGCCCCTGGCCAGGAGCCGATGGCTACGCCTGCCCCGCCCTCGACGCCAGCGGTCGGGGCAAACGAGGTGCTCGCCACGATGCCCAACCCCTGGCTCATCGGCACCACGAAGCCGGCCAGCCGCGCCGACGCGCCGACCAAGGCCGCCACCTTCCCCCTCAAGCGGCTCACCTACGTGAACATGAAGGGCGAGGTCTTCCCCCACAACTTCATCAAGTGGCTCAAGCCCAACGACCCCGCCGCCCCCGCCGCCTGGATTCTCCTCATCGGCGTGGACGACGTGAAGCTGCCCGAGGCCAAGAACCTGGCGGGCGCAAAGCTCATCTTCCACGTCGTCGAGGCCCACGACAAGGCGAACATGGAGGCCGCAGCCGTTATCCTCAACGCCCCGTTCGAGGCGGGCAAGCCCTACGACTTCAAGGGCCTGGGCGACATCGTCGGCTCCACCATCGTCAAGCAGGGCGGCGGCGCCGGCAAGCCCTTCGACCCGCCGCTCCGCTACGAGATTGACGTCACTAAGGCCGTCCGCACCTGGATCGGCGGCGACAAACCCAACGGCCTTGCCCTCCGCATCGTGCCCAACCGCGGCGTGGACGACGGCTGGACCGTCCGCTTCACTCCCTCGAAGGACAAGCTCCCCGAGCTGGAGATCGCAACCTACGAGAAGTAGCCCCTGTTGGGCAGAGCCGTAGGGACACGCGGTCTACGTGTCTAGCAGGAGGCAACCATTCCCCCTCTCCCTCGGGGAGAGGGTTGGGGTGAGGGTGCTTGGCTTGCCCCGGGCAACGCAGAAGGCACCCTCACCCGCCCGCCCCATTCACAAGAGAGCGGGCGGCCTCTCCCCAAGGGAGAGGCGGGCGGCTTCCGACGCGTGGCCAACACCTACCACGCGGCTCTCGTCTCCCTCTGAGCACGCCCGTGGGCGGGGCCTTTCCGCCCCGCGCGGGGCACGGTGCCATCGCTGCTGCAAGGCGCGCGGAAAAGAAAGACCTAAACCTACCGACTGGGAGGCGCGCGAAAAGGAAAAAAGAAAGACTTGACCCCTATCTTCCTTTTTCAAGCAGCGGTCTGGGGAGGGGGAGGCAACCCTTGCCCGGGTTCGATCCGTTCCGCCAGCAATGAGGTGGCGACATGATGACCTCGACGCACCCGGAGCTACCGAGGTCAATGGCTGACACTTGCAGCTCGGTGCTCAGAAGGGCTTCCGCCGGCCCCGCTTCTTGGTTCCGCCTCGGAGTCCTGTGGCCACCCGAGCGCGATGACCTCTGGGGCGAGAGCCCTAAACAGACTGGCCTCTTCTCCGATTCGTCTTTGAGCCAGCTTGCAGTACTCCATGCAGTTATCGATAAGGATGAAGTGCCTTCCGAGCCTGGCAGCAACCACCCCGACCGTACCGCTCCCCGCGAACATGTCGAGCACGACATCTCCTCGGTAGGTGAGGAACTTGATCAGCCGCTCAGGCAATGCCTCTGGGAAGGGGGCCGGATGCCCTATCTTTGTGCGGCTTTCCGTGCCAAATGCCCAAACGCTTCGGGTACACTCCATGAACTCGTCCGCCGTCATGTCGGTCAGTGAGGGGTCTCCATCCAGCTTCCATGTCCCCTTCGAGAAGATGATGATGTACTCGTGTCTTGGAACAATGTGCGGATTGGAGCATGAGCGCCAACTTCCCCAAGCACAGTGCTTGGCGGCGCTGTGCTTGTTCCAGATGACTGTTCCCCTGTAGAGACCGCCAAGCTCCCCACAGATGCTGTGGATGAATGCGGCGAAGTGCGGCATAGAAATATAGTGTCTCTTGTTCTCGCCAATGTTTATGCAGAGGCGGCCCCCCGGCACCAACGTTCGAAAGGTCTCCCGCCAGACAGAGTCCATCCAAGCAAGGTACGCTGAGTCCGAGAGGTCGTCGCTATGCTCGCCGTAGGGCTTCTCCAGATTGTACGGCGGGGAGGTTATCGCGCAGTGCACGGAACCATCCTGGATTTGGCCGAGCCCAGCCAATACGTCCGCACAGTAGATGCAGTCGGTTCTCATCGCGTCTTGTCCTCTCGCGTGTGTGCTAGCTCGCGGCCACACAAGGCGCAGAAGCGCCTCGAAGTCACATTCCCGGCCTGCATAGCGCTCAGACATGCAGGGCAGACGGGCGACTCGCCACGCGAGCCGAAGTGCGCCCTCCACTTCTCAGCATCGTGGTAGAAGCACCCACGGCACCCATGCAGACTATCATAGTCATCCCCGCCTTCTACGAACTTGCCCAACGGTCGCCGACCAGTCGCCACGCACTTGTTACACGCCTGCCTCTTTTCAAGATTGTGGCCCCGGGTGAGCAGTTGGTACTGGTCCATCCAATTTGGTGTTGTCTCGTCCACGACCTCGGGCCCATGGAGCCGCTTCGTGGGGATCTTGTGGTCGACCTCAAGTTCACCAGGCGGATACTTGCGCCCATCGAAAGCATCAGTGCAACCGAGGAACGCCTTGATCGCGCTGATCTGCGATCCCGATAACCCCCTCGTACGGGGCAAGTCCACCGGGCTCTCACTCACCAGCCTCCAGTGGTTTTCGCCTTTCCCGCACTTGTCGCAGTGCCGTTTCTTGGGTCCCTCCATGCCCTTGCCCTTCGGCCACCCCCTGTCCTTGATGTTCTGCAGGTTGCGGTTCGGGTCGCCACTTCCTGTTGACTCAATCTCGCACTTTGAGTGCCATTGGCAATCGGCCAGGATCTCAAACACCCTGTAATCCTGTGTGCCTACGTTGAAGGGATTATGCCGTGGTGCCAATCGATCCGTCTCCGAAATTGGCTACAGCCGGGAACAGCAACAAGCAAGTTTGCCGTGCCGCTTCCAGCCGAGCTTGGAGCCATCTCTTCCCAGGGACACAAACGTATCTGGGATTATAGTGGCATCGCGATCTGGTGTCAAGCATCCTGGGATTCCCACGAGGGTGGGGTGAGGTCTTTCTTCTTTCCTCTTTCGCTTCAGGCCGAAGAGAGCTGGTTCTGTAGGTCAGGAACAAGTGCGTGCGATGCGTGGCATGGCCTGAGCATGCCACGCCGCGGCCCCCCTGTCAATCCCCTCGACAGAATAGGTGACGGTCCCCATTTGTGCCAGAACTAACGGAGCCGCCCGGAGAGCGAGCCCGCCCACAGTGGGCCAACGAGCCTGCGCAGTTGGCCAGTATGGGAAGAAGGCCCCCGGATGCGTGCGGATCGCCAAGGCGCCCATAGTGGGCCAAACATCAGGCGCGCAGTTGGCCCACTATGGGAAAACGGCCCCGGATGCGTCCGGATCGCCAGATTACCCATAGTGGACCAGGTATAAGCTTGGCCCACTATGGCGGGAAGCCCCCGGATGCGTCCGGATCGCCAAGGCGCCCATAGTGGGCCAAGTGTCAGGGGCGCGGGGTTGACACAGTATGAGATCACGACCTACGAGGAGAAGTGAGTGGGGCGGTCAGGCGTTTGCGGTGAGGAGGGCGAGCTTGGTGCCGACGAGGCGCTCGAGGGAGGCCAGGGTGCCCCGCTCGGCCCGGGTGACGAAGCTGGTGGCCCGGCCGCTGGCGGCAAGACGGGCCGTGCGGCCGATGCGGTGGAGGTAGTCCTCGGCCGAGCGCGGGAAGTCGTAGTTGATCACGTGCTCGATGTCGGCCACGTCAATGCCGCGGGCCGCGATGTCGGTGGCGATGAGGATGCGGTAGCGCCCCTCGCGGAAGCCGGCCATGGCCTCGTCGCGTTCGGGCTGCGCGCGGTCGGAGTGGAGGCGGGCCACGCGGCGGTGCCGCCCGCTCACGGCGCGGGCCAGGCGGTCAACCCCACGCTTCGTGCGGACGAAGACCAGCACGCGCCCGTCAGTCCCCCTCAGCAGGTCGAGCAGGAGGCGTGTCTTCTCGCGCTCGCCGACGGCGAAGAGCTGCTGCACGGCGCGCTCGACGGGCGCCGTGCGGCCCACCTGGACGCGCTCGGGCTGGCGCATGTGGCGCCGGGCGATCCGCTCGACGTCGTCGGGCATCGTGGCCGTGAACATCAGCGTCTGCCGCTCGCTCGGCAGGGCCTCGATGATCCGGCGTATCTGCGGGATGAAGCCCATGTCGTGCATGCGGTCCGCCTCGTCCACCACGAACGTCTCGATCTCGTCGAGCACCACGCTGCGTGAGTTCAGGTGGTCAATCAGGCGGCCGGGGGTCGCCACGAGCACGTTGGGCCAGGAGCGCAGGGCCTTGTAGTCCTCGTCCATGGGGACGCCGCCGACGACGATGGCGGCTCGGATGCCGCTGGAGCGGCCGAGGGCCTCGAAGACGCCGTGAATCTGCTGCGCCAGCTCGCGCGTGGGGGCCAGCACCAGCGCGCCAAGCTCCACGCGGTGGGCCATCCGCTCGATGATCGGCAGCGCGAACGCCGCCGTCTTGCCCGTGCCCGTCTGGGCCAGGCCGATCACGTCGCGCCCCGATAGCGCGAGCGGGATGCACTCCGCCTGGATCGGGGTGGGCGTCTCGTAGCCGGCCGCCGCGATGTCCTGCTGAACCCTCTCCGAAAACGGCATCTGCGCGAACTTCACTCCAACGTCTTCACTCGACAAACCTGGCGCCTCTCATGCAGTGGTGCGGAACAAGGGACGCTTGGCAGAGGCGGGCGGGAGGGCAGGCGAGGCGGGGCCACCGAGGACGGGAACCAACCGGGCTGCACGTGCGACTGCTCGCACCTCTGTCTGGGAAATGTCCCGATAACTTTTCACTGCTCAAATCATACCGGATCGGGCGGAGGATTGCAAACCAGCTTGACTCGCAGGGGCAGGAGCGGGATCATGATGGGGGCCGGCGGATATGGCTGAGCAGGAGAGAGGACAGTGCTCGACTGGATTCCGGCCGAAACGCCGCGGCTCGCGGACCTCCGCCGCCGCGTGCGCGACGCGATGGAGCGGCCGCCCGTGCGGTGGGAGTGCCCCGCACGCATCGGCGAGCGCTTCATGGCCAAGCCGCTCGCCGTCCGCAAGGCGCGGGCCATCGCCCTCAAGCTCTCGGCGATGCCCACCGGCCTCTGGCACGGCCAGCTCTTCGCCGGCTCGATGACCCTCGAAGAGCCCCGCCTCCACGCCGAATGGGGCTTCCCAGACTACGTGACCGATGCCGAACGCGAGGCCGCCCGCCAGCGCGGCCTCAGCATCCATTCCGTCTTCGGCCACGTCGTGCCCGACTACCCGACCCTTCTCGCCAAGGGCCTCCGCGGCATCAGGGCCGACGCCGATGCCCAGCGCCCCCTCGCCGCAACGCCGCAGGAGACGGCTTTCCTCGATTCCGTCGCCATCGCCCTCGACGCCGTGACGGACTTCGCGTCCCGCCTCGCCGCCCGCTGCAACGCCGAGGCGGGGAAAAAAGACAGCGGGTATCTTTTTTCTCCCCAACGCGCGGGCGAGTTACGCCAAATGGCGGCGAATCTGCGTCAGGCGCCCGCGGGGCCGGCGCTCTCCTTCTGGCAGGCGCTCCAGAGCGTGTGGCTCCTCCACATGGTCTTCCACTCGACGATGAACGGGAACGCGATGGGGCGCCTCGACCAGTACGCCTGGCCCTTCCTGAAGGCCGACCTCGAGGCAGGCCGGCTGGACATGGCCCGCGCCTTCGAGCTGGTCGGCTGCTTCTGCCTGAAGTTCAACGAGCGGGCGAAGACCACCGACGACCAGCGCCCCGAAGCCCGCCAGCCCGAGCCGGTTGACCCTTCGGCTGGTATGATGATCCGGACGACCTTTTTAGATCGATCTGATCAGGATCGCTTGCAAAAGGTAAAGGACCAGGCCTCCATGTGTGGAAGCGTGTTCTCTTCTTTTCTTCCACTTCGAGGAGGCCTG